>Ga0181536_10002063_pt1 | contig 23122 bp, 23 predicted proteins | sample PEATcosm2014_Bin_41_FD_121105 | JGI IMG/M metagenome (GOLD analysis project Ga0181536, IMG submission 121105) | Peatland microbial communities from MTU Mesocosm Facility, Houghton, MI, USA - PEATcosm2014_Bin17_60_metaG | ecosystem: Environmental > Terrestrial > Soil > Wetlands > Peat | place...
CCAGACACGACGGGAGTCCTCGATCAGGTTGTCGGCCGCCGGCGCGCCGATTTCATGGGCGAACCGGGCGGCGCCCTCGCCCACCAGGAATTCGTGCGGCAGGCGGCGCATGATCTCGCGCGCGACGCTGACCGGATGGAGGTAGCCTTTCAGCGCGCCAACCGCGCCGGTGCGCAATGTGTTGCCGTCCATCATGCAGGCGTCGAGTTCCAGTTCACCGACCAGGTTGGGCCAGCCGCCGCGGCCGACGGTGCGGACGGTCGGGTCCGCTTCGACCAGGCGGATACCGGCTTCGATCGCGTCCAGGGCGGGGGCGCCGTGCGCGAGCATGCGGGCCGTGGTCGGGACGCCCAGGGTGCCTTCGTTGTTGGTGAGGAGGATCATGCGCGGGGGGCTCCGGCGGGGATGGGTACGAAACCATGGCACGGAAGGGCGAGCGCATTAAGGACGGACGTTTCAGTCTTTCGCTCGGGACAAAGATCACGGCAAGCCTACGTCGCGGTGCCGAGGTTCAGTGGTACTGTTCGAGATTGACCCGGACAGCGTCCTCTCCTTCCCACTCGAAAGTGATGCACCACGGACCGTTGACGTGAACCGTGTAGCGCACCGGCCTGCCGCGCAGGCGATGGAAGTTAAAGCCGGGTATGTCCATTTCTTCCGGTCGTACGGCCTGATTCAGGCGTGACAGGCGCAAGCGCACGCGTTCCGCCAGGTCGGCACGGAACTTCGACGTATCGTCGTCACGCCAGAATGCGACAAGAGCACGGCTGCGGAAGGACCGAATCATTAGGATCGTGTAAGGCACTGCATGACGCCGTGTCAACTACTGCTTGACGAAAGGAGCGTGGCCCGGTAGAGTGGGGTCTATTAGGACGCAACGCATCAGGCGACGCGAAAACCCGAGCGAGGGCTCACCGATGGCCGACTACATTGTCAAAGGACCGCCGGCCTGGCGCCCGAGCCACCCGGGCGTGCTGCTCCGCGATGTCATATTGCCCGCCCTTCGCCTGACGGTGAAAGACGCCGCCGGTAAGCTTGGCGTTTCGCGCCAGACCTTGCACGCCATTCTGTCTGAAAAGTCCGCCGTCACTCCAGAGATGGCGGTGCGGCTCGGCAAGTTGTGCGGTGATGGCCCCGGAATTTGGCTGCGCATGCAACAGGCGCACGATCTATGGCAGGCCGAGCGAGACCTCGCGGAGACGATCAAGAAAATTCCGACGTTGCAAATGGCGTAACGACCCGCGGGTCGACCTCAAATCACCTGGGTCTCCGGTCTTTGCCCCCGTCGCGCCGGCGGCCGCCGCAATGCCCAGAACGCCACACTTCCGCACACGTAAAAGAAAATCGACAGCCCGAACGCCACCCGGTACGACCCCGTGACATCGAACACATACCCGGCCAGCCACGACCCGCTCGCCGAGCCCAGGCCGGTGCCGATCGTGATCACGCCCAGGATCGTCCCCAGATTGGGTCCGGGAAACAAATCCGCCGTCTTCGCCGTGATCGCCGGCCCGCGCGCGCCCCAGGTCAAGCCGAACAAACACGCGTGCGCCCACAACAACCCATGCTGATCCGGCGACGTGATCAACATGCCGCACGCCACCCCCAGGATCGAGGTGCCGTACGTCACCACCGCGGACAGTTCGCGCCCGATATAATCCGAGATCGTGCCGGTCAGGATCACCCCCGGCAGCGACAGGAACGCGCCCATCCCGAGGACTTCGGCCGCGTAAAGCTTGTCGAACCCGATGTTCACGGCGAACGCCAGTTGGTGCAGCGCCACCAGGAACGAGCCCAGGCCGGTGAACAAATACACCGCGCCGAGCAGCCAGAAATGCGGCGTGCGCATTGCCTCGCGCAACGTCCAGCTCTCGGTCGACGCGATACGGCGGCTGGCGGCGGTGGTTTCGCCGAGGCCTCGGAACAATGAGGCCAACGGCAACAGCACCACGCCCATGAACGCGCCCTGCCACAGATAGGCGCCGCGCCAGCCCAGACCGTCGATCATCATCGTGGTGGCGGGCGCGGAGAACGCCCGGGCGAACCCGTTCGCGGACTGCACGACGGAGACCGCCATCCCGCGGTTGCGCACGAAATACTTCGACAGCAACGGCACGAACACCACGAGACCCAGACAATTGGCGCCGAGCGTCATGACGATCCCGTACAACACCACCATGTGCCACAACTGCGTGGCCTGTGAACTGGCCAGCAGGCCCAGAGCCAGCGTCGCACCGCCGATCAGGATCAATCGCCGGGGGCCCAGACGATCCACCAGCCAGCCCACCAACGGCGAGCTGACCCCGCTCACGAATTGCGCCACCGAGTAGGCGATCGAAACCTGCGCCCGGCTCCAGCCGAACACCTCGATGAACGTCACCAGGAACACCGTGTAGGCGTGCATGAACCCGGCGCCGATCGAGAACGTCAGAAAGGCGGCGCCCAGAAGGATCCACAGCCGGGTGGCGGAGAGTGAATCGGTGCCGGACAAGAGCCGCTCAGACCTCCAGCGTACCGCGCGCGGCGGGCACGCAGCTGCCGGCGACCGTAGCCTGCACCGGCCCCTCGGCGGTCTTGCGCCCCGAGGCGATCAGCAAACTCGGCCGGCCCATTTCGACGCCCTGCTCGATTTCGTAGTGCAGATCGACGTTTTCCCCCGGCGCCATCGACGTCAGCAGCGCGGCCAGCGCGGCGCAGGCGCTGCCGGTCGCGGGATCCTCCAGCACGCCGCCCAGCGGGGCGAACATGCGGGCGCGCAGCCGCGTGGCATCGCCGTCGCGGCGCACATAGAGCAACAGCGCGAAGCGGAGTTGCGCGCCCGGCGGAGACGTTCCGGCCGTCGCCCCGGCGGCGCGGAACGCGGCGATATCGGGGGTCGCGCGGGCCAGCGCCTCAAGGCTCGTGACCTCGGCGATCACGAACTCGGTTCCCACCGAGGCGACCAATGGGTCGTGCGCGTTGGTCAGGAAATCCGCTGACGTGAGGCTGGCGCAGGCGGCGACGGTCTCGGTCGGCACAGCGTCGCCAATCGACAGCGCGCGCGGTGCCGAGATCCGGGCGCCGGTGATCTGCCGGTCCGGGCCGCGCAGAATGTAGACCCGGACCAGGCCAGCGATTTCCTCGAAGACCAAGTGCTCGGGCGGGTTGTCCATGGCGCGCGCCAGCACGAAGCCGGTGCCGACATTGGGATGGCCGGCGAAGGGCATCTCCTGCGCCGGGGTAAAAATTCGCACGTGGGCGTGGTTCTGGGGATTGTCCGGCGGCAACACGAAGGTGGTTTCCGACAGGTTGAAGTCGCGGGCGATCGCCTGCATCTGCTCATCGCTGAGGCCCCTGGCGTCCGGCAACACGGCGAGCGGATTGCCGCCGAACCGCTCGCCAGTGAACACATTCACGGTCTCGTACTGGTAACTGGGCATCGCGGGCTCCCCTCGCCTTATGGCGAGGCCCATCTGTGCGGGCCGCGCGGCCCAGGATCAAGAGCACGCGCGCACGGGTCTTGCCCGCGGAAATCGCGCGGCGGCGGTCCGGTCAGTGATAGGTCCGGCCGCCATCCACCGGCAGCGCGATCCCGGTCACGAACGAGGAATCGTCCGAGGTCAGGAACAGAATCGCGTTCGCCAGTTCCTCCGCCGACGCGGCGCGGCCGAGCGCATAGAGCCTGGCGATCTCGGGCCGGATCTCGCCCTGATCATTACGAATGAAACTTTCGGTCATCGCCGTGTCCACCATCCCTGGGCAGACAACGTTGACACGGATCTTCGGCGCCAGCTCCATCGCCAGCACCCGGGTCATCGCGATCACGCCGCCTTTCGAGGCGACATAGGCGGTGCTCCCTGGACCCGTCGGTTTCAGCCCAACGCCCGACCCGATGTTCACGACCGTCGCGCGGTCAACGGCGCGCAGGAACCGTTCGGCGGCGTGGATCACCAGGAACGTTCCGGTGACATTCACGGTCAGGATGCGGTTGAACAATTCCGGTGAGGTATCGGTCAGCCCCTCGGATGAGAAGATCCCCGCCGCGTTGACCACACCATCGAGCCCGCCCATCGCGCCGGCCGCCTGTTCGACGGCCGCGTTGACCGACGCCGGGTCGGCCACGTCGACCACGAAGGCCTGGCCGCCAATGCCGGCGGCCACCGCATTGGCTGCGTCCGCCGAGCGATCAAGCACGGCGACCGCCGCGCCTTCCCCGGCGCACAGCACCGCGGTCGCCCGGCCGATGCCTGAGGCACCACCGGTGATCAGAATCTTCCGTCCGGCCAGCCGCGCCATCGGTGTTTCCTCGTGATGTGTTCGTTGAGGCACTTTATGAATGAGATCGCACGCATGCGCCATCGCTGTCATCGCGTGCGCGGCGAAGCAAACTCCGTGTGCGGGGAACGGGGAGATTGCTTCGCTTCGCTCGCAATGACAGAGAGCCCGCTCGCAATGACAGCGAGCCCGCTCGCGACGACAGCGAGCCCGCTCCCGATGACGGGGGGCTGAACTCAGTTGGTCTGCGACACCTCGAACAATTCGCCCGCGACACAGAGTTTCAGATCGCCCAGGTTGTTGCGGGCGAACAGATAGCCGGTGGGCAGTTCATCGAGCTGCTGGCGAACCAGTTCCTTGCACCGGACCCCAGTGTTGTCGGCGAACACCAGGACGCGATCGGGCTCACAGCCTTCATAGCCCTTCTTGCGCAGGCCGCCCTGAATGTAGCCTTCGATGGGTTTGGCGAACAAAATTTGATAACCGACGAGGCTGTTGAGGTCGCACCGCCCATCCGCGAGCGCGGGTTCGCCGGTGAGCAGCGCGAGCGCGGCCATCGGCACGGCGAAACGCCGGCCACCCATCAGACGGGTTTCCAGGAGCGGTCGACCTCGACGTCGAGCAAGGTCGGGCCATCATGGGCCAACGCCGCCTCCAGCATGTCCCGCACTTCGGACAACGTGCTCGCGCGATGCGCGGTCAGGCCAAGCCCGCGGGCCACGGAAACGAAGTCGACCCGCGGCCGGTCGAGGTCCATGCCGACATAGGAGTCGGCCTGCGCGGCCAGCCCCTTCATCGCGTTGGTGCGCTGCTTGAGAATTCGATACGAATAATTATTGATGATCACGAACACCATGCGCAGATTTTCCCGCGCCGCCGTCCACAGGCCCTGGATCGTGTACATCGCCGAGCCGTCGCCGATCAGCGCCACCACCGGCCGGTCCGGCAGCGCCAGCTTCGCGCCGATCGCCGCCGGCAACCCCCAGCCGATCCCGCCGCCGCGCATCCCGAAGAAGCTCTGGGGATCATCGCTTTTCAGAAATCGCCGCAGTCCGGTGCCGGAGGAAACGGTTTCGTCGATCACCACCGCGTTCGCCGGCAGCACGCGGCCGATCGCGTGCATCAGTGACAGCGGATGGATCGGATGCCGCTCCGCCAGGGCCTCCGCGTTGGCGTTGAGCCGCGCCAGGCTGCTGATCCCCTCAGCGCGCGCATGCTCCAACCGCTTCGCCACCGGATCGGCGTCGGCGCCGGAGCGGGCGGCCAGCAGGGCCCGCGTCATTTCCGGCAGCGTCGCTTTCGGGTCACCAAGGATCGCGACCTTCGCCGGGTAGTTCTTGCCGAGCTCCCACGGATTGGTGTCGAGATGCACGACCGGCAAACCCTCCGGCATGGCATCGACATCGTCCGGCAGCGACAGCGTGAACAGATCGCCGCCGATCGAGACCAGCAAATCGTGCTGATCGAGCATGCCGCGGATCGCCGCCGGCAGGCGCACCAGCGCGCCGCGATATAGCGGGTGCGAGGACGGGAACATCGCCCGCGTCGCCATGCCCTCGTCATAGACGGGCGCGGCGAGCGCCTCGGCGAAGGCGACCAGTTCGGCCAGCGCGTCGCCCTGTGGTACGGCGTCCCCGGCGATGATCACCGGCGACTTCGCCCGGGCCATGAGTTGCGCCGCCGCCGCGATCGCGCTCGCGTCGCCGCGCAGACCGCTCGCGACCCGGGTCGGATGGCCGAGGTCGAGATCCTCCGAGTCGGTCAGGATGTCGCCGGGCAGCGAGAGGAACACCGGGCCCGTGGGCGGCGCGAGCGCGGTCTTGGCGGCGCGGTGGATGGCTCGCGGCAGGTCGGCCAGCCGCCGCACCTCCTCGGACCATTTCACGAAGGGCCGCGCGACGACCGGCAGATCGGCCCACAGCAAGGGCTCGGTGAAATTGAACCGCTGCTCATGCTGTCCGGCGGTGACGATGATCGGCGCGCCGGCTTTCTGCGCGTCGTACAGCATGCCCATGGCGTTCCCGAGGCCTGGCGCCGCGTGCAAATTCACGCACGCCAATTGCCCCGAGGCCTGCGCGTAACCGTCGGCCATGCCCATCGCCGGCGCCTCCTGCAGCGCCAGCACGTACCGGATATCGCGTTCGGCGGCGAAGGCATCCATCAGCGGCAGTTCGGTCGTGCCGGGGTTGCCGAACATCACGCGCACGCCCTCCTGCTTCAACAATTCGAGCAGGGCGATCTTTCCCGGCATCATGGGCATGAATTTGTTCCCCCAAGGGTGGTATGGCGTTCTGGTTCCGCTACAAGGCCCCGCACGCCGAATCAAGCGCAGCTGGGTTAACAAGGAGTCGCGTTATGCAAAAATTGTCTCGCCGCCTCACGTTGGGTGGTCTCGCCGCCGCACCGCTGGCCATGCCGGGGTTGATCCGGGCGCAGTCCAGTTCGAAGCCCGTGCGCATCGGCTTGCTGTCCGATATGAGCGGACCGTACCGGGACGTTGGCGGCATAGGCAATCGGGTCGCCACCGAACTCGCGATCCAGGATTTCGGCGGCTCCGTGCTGGACCGGCCGATCGAGGTTCTGCAGGCCGACGACCAAAACAAGCCGGATGTCTCGACCTCGATCGCCCGCGAATGGATCGATTCGACTGGCGTCGATGTGCTGGCCGATGGCGCCGCCAGTTCCTCGGGGCTCGCGGTGCAGCAGGTGTGCCGCGAGAAAAAGCGGATCTATCTCATTACCGGCCCGGCGACGTCGGACATGACCGGCAAGCAGTGTTCGCCGTACGGCGTTCATTTTTCCTACGACACTTACGCCCTGGCGCACGGCACCGGCAGCGCGCTGACCAAAGCCGGTGGCGACAGCTGGTTCTTCATCACCGCGGATTACGCGTTCGGCTACGCGCTGGAGCGGGACACGATCGACGCGGTGAAGGCCGCCGGTGGCAAGGTACTGGGCACAGTGCGCGCGCCGCTGGGGACCGCCGACTTTTCGTCGTACCTGATTCAGGCGCAGGCGTCGGGCGCCAAGGTGATCGGCTTCGCGAACGCCGGCACCGATCTGCAGAACTGCATCAAGCAGTCCGCCGAGTTCGGCCTGACCAAGGGCGGCGCCAAGGTCGCGACCCTGTTGATGCAGATCAGCGACGTGAACTCTCTGGGCCAGAAAGTGTGCGAGGGGCTGATTTACACGGACTCGTTCTATTGGGACCTGAACGACAAGACGCGCGAGTGGTCGAGGCGCTGGGGCGAGAAGATGGGCGGCATGGTCCCTGGCCTGCTGCATGCCGGCAACTATTGCGCGGCGTTCCATTGGTTGAAGGCGGTGAAAGCCGCGGGTAGCACCGATGCCGACGCGGTGGTGGCGAAGATGAAGGCCACGCCGGTGAATGATTTCTATAACACTGACGTGAAGATCCGCGAGGATGGACGCGTGATGCATCAGATGTATCTGTGGCAGGTGAAACCGATTGCCGAGGCGAAATCGAAATACGATTTCTGCCAGCACGTCGCGACGATCGCGCCGGCGGAGGCGTGGCGGCCGTTGAGCGAAGGGGGTTGTCCGCTGATTAAGGCGTAAGCGGATATTTCCCATGCGTGTTGGACTTTGCTCTGGTTCGTGGGGATGCCGCGAAATGGCTGAAAGCGGGGATTCGAGGTCCGTCAGGCGGAGAATGTCAGTTTATCAGGTTTGTCCGCTCGGCGTGGCTCTGGCGCTTCTCGCGCTCAGCGGTCCGGCGCGTGGGCAACCGGCGCCGCAAATCTCCTTGCCGGAGACGATGGCGGTTGAACTGCCCGCCGGGACGACCGCGTTGGCCCCGTCCGATCCGCCGCTCCGCGATCTGCTGGCGACGGCCAAAAGCGGGCAGCGCCAGGTGACCAACGACCTGCGCCACGAACTGAAGCCGGGCGCGACCCGTGTCACCTGGACCGCCTGGGCCGGCGATCCGGGCAAGGGCGTTGCCGTCGCCACCCGCGCGGCGACGGTGTTCGTGTTGCCCACCGGCCTGACCCAGGCCGGCGTGTCGGGGGACGAAAACGCGACGGCGGGCAATAATGCCGTGCACATCGCCCGGGACAGCACCGGCCATGTGCACATGGTGTGGGTCGACAGCGGGCGTGAGGGCGGCAAGACCGGCCCGATCTACCGCCGCGCGACCACCAATGCCGACGGTGCCGTGCAGTTCGAAACCCCGTTAACCCCGATCGCCGAGGGCACGCCGGGGGAGTGGACCGCCTATCCCTCGCTCGCCGTCTTTGGCGATAGCGTCATTGCCGCCTGGCAGGGCCGCGGGACGGCCCGGACCCGGCGGCTCAGTCTCGGACCGTCCGGCTATACGTGGGGGCCGGTGCGCGACACGGGGGCCAAAAGCGATGGGCGCGACGTGGGTCCGGCGATCGCCGCGGACGCGAAGGGCATTCACGTCATCACGCCGTCGGGCATCTACGCGCGCTCGACCGACGGCGGCCAGACCTGGAAGACCGAGCCGATGCCGATTCCGGCGGGCCAGCACATCAAGACGGCGTCGCTGACGCTCGATCCGGCGGGCGACGTGACCGTGGCGTTCAGCAGCGTGGTGCGTCCCGTCAAGGATACCGCGAAGAACACGGGATCCGGCGGCTACTGGCAGCTCCGCACCATCGTGCGAAAAGCCGACGGGAGCTGGACCGACGCGCGCGACGCGCTGGAGGACTGGCCGGCCTGGGGTGAACCGGTGACCGCGCAGGACGCGCTGGCGGACTGGGTCAGAATCGGGATCGACGGCATGGGCGGAACGCATCTGCTCTGGCATGGCACGGCCGCGTCCCGCATCTATGGCAATGACGAGGCGTACTACAGCTATCGGCCATTCAACGGGGACTGGGTACGGCCGTTTGCTTTGGTTCCGACGGATCCGGCCCGCGGTATCAAATTCTCCTTCGCGCCGTCGCTCGCCATCAATGGGGAACACGCGCTGGCGGCGGTATTTTACGATGTCTTCGACGGCGACCGGTGGGGCGGCTTCGATGCCGACCTGATCCCGCTGTGGCATGGCGCGCCGAGCGGGCCGGCCTTGCCGCTGTCCCGGTTCGTCCGCGCGTCGATCGAGCAAAAGACCCCGGAGTTCGCGTTGAGCACACGCTTCCCCGCCGTCGCGCCGGGGGTGTTTCATGCGCCGGACGGGCGCGCGTGGCTCGACGTGCTGGAAACCTTGATTCCCATGGGTGTGCCGGATTCGGCGAAATTGATCGTTTACCAACGGATCGATGTGACCGGCTGGTTGAAACAATGATGCCACGCCACGTTGACCATGACTGTACCGGCCCGTCATGGAAACCAGCCTGGGCGGGTTCGCGCCGACGTGACGGCGCGGCGGTCCGGGCCCATCGCGTCATCGCCATGGCCTGGTCATGATGGGATGCGGCATGCGGCCGCGAGGCCGGATCGCCGTCGCGCCGACCAAGTTACTTTGAAGGAATAGTTTTTCATCGCCTGTCACAACGGTAATGCAATGGTAACGATCCTGACCGTGGGATGGGCTTTGTCATCTCCGTCACCGGCCTGACCAGGTACCGCGCGGGTAGTCGGGAACCCACGACGATGGCCCGATCATCCGATGCGCCGCGGCTTGTGCGAAACTTCGGACACGGGCATCCTCTCGGCAAGAAAACGCGGCAAGGTGTTCGGCTTGGTACGTCGTTCATGGACAGGAGGGAGGCTGGGATGATTCGTCTGGTGCGAATGACGGCGACGATGCTGCTCACGGCGGCCCTGGCCCTGACAGCGGCCGGGCCGGCGAGCGCGGAGGACCAACTGCAAAAGGTAACCATCGCCTTCGCCGGCAAGGGCATGTCGTTTATCATGCAATACGTCGCCATCGGCGCCGGATACTATAAAGACGAAGGACTCGAGCCGGATATCGTCGACGTCTCGTCCGGCACACGGCAGGCGGCGGCGGTGATGGGCGGCAGCGCCGACTTCACGCAACTCGGGCTGCCGCATACGCTGCGCGCGGTAGCGCGCGGCGGCGATCTCGTGGCCATCGGCTCCGGCTTCGACAAGTATCCGATCGCTCTGGTCATCAGCAAAAGTTCGGCGCAGAGACTGGGGATTACCGACGCGATGCCGCCGGACGAGAAGATCAAACGGCTGCACGGCCTGAAGATCGGCATCACCTCGCCCGGCTCCAGTACGGACGAATTCATGCGCACGATCATGATGGTGCGCGGCATGGACCCGGACAAGGATGTCAGCCTGCAGCCGATTGGCATCGGCGCGCCGATGGTGGCGGCGATGCAGCAAGGCAGCACCGATGGCTTCGCCTTCATGTCACCGTTCACCGACATCGCGGTCAGCCGCGGCATCGGCACCCTGATCGCCGATCCGATGCAAGGCAACCTGCCGGAGTATCAGGACGTGCCCTATCAGGTGATCACCACCAGCCGGAAGACGATCGAAGCCCGACGGCCGATCCTGCTCGCTTCGGAGCGGGCGATGACTCGGGCGATGCGGCTCTGCCACGAGCATCCGGACCAGGCGAAGCGTTTCGTTCGCGAATATTTCAAGGAAGTCGACGAAGCCGATTTCAATGTCGCGTTCGACAATTATGTCAGAGCCGTGCCGACCACGCCGGTCGTCACGCCCGCCCAGGTGGCGAACACGCTGAAGATGCTGAACCTGAGTGAAAAGACGCCGCTCAGTCCGACGTACGATCAGGTGACCGACATGACGATGGCGCGAGAAGCCGCCAAAGCCTTGCCCGGCAACTGAGCGTGGCGTCACGTCCGCTTCAATCGCGCCCGGACGCCGTCAGCGACGATGCCGGAATTCCCATCGTCTGGTGGCAGATCGGCGTCGGGATCGTGTTCCTCGCCGGCTGGGAGGCGGTCGGACACACCGCGTCCGCCGAGTGGACCAGCCGGCCCGTGCTGATCGGCCAACGATTGCTGACGTGGCTGAGCGGACCGTTGTACCAGCACCTCGCGACGACCGCGATCGAGGTCGTCGCCGGTCTCATGGCGGGCGTGCTGTGCGGCACGGTCGCGGGCCTGCTGCTCGGCCGTTCGCCGCTGCTGGCGGTGGTGCTGCGGCCGATCATCGTGGCGTTCTACAGTGTGCCGCTGGTGGCGCTGGCGCCGTTGTTCATCATGTTCTTCGGGCTGGACATGCTGCCGAAGATCATCCTGGTGTCGATCGTCGTGTTCTTCCTGCTGTTCTTCAACACGTTCACAGGTGCCGGCCAGGTCGACAACGACCTGATCGCGGCGGTCCGCCTGATGGGCGCGACGCGGCGCGAGAATTTTCAAAAAATCGTGGTGCCCGCCTGCATGGTCTGGATCATCGGCGGCATTAAGATCGCCTTGCCCTTCGCTCTGGTGGCCGCGACGACCGGCGAAATGTTGGCGGCGCGACGCGGCCTCGGGTTCCTGCTCAGCGATGCCGCGGACCAGTTCGATATGACCGGCCTGTACGCGGCGCTGGTCATACTGATGTTGCTCGGTCTCGCTGTATCGGAAGCCGCCGCCGGAATGGAGCGGTATTTGCTGCGGTGGCGCGATGCCGCCGAGTGATCCGGGCGCCGGCGCCGCGGCGAAGATCAGTCTGGCCGGCGTCGGCAAGCGTTTCGTCGTGCGCGGCGGTGAGCTGGAGGCATTGCGGCCGACCGATCTGGCGGTGCAAGCCCAGGAGTTCGTGGCGTTGGTGGGGCCGAGCGGTTGCGGGAAATCGACGATCCTCAATCTCGCCGCCGGGCTGCTGCGTCCCAGCGAGGGCGTGGTGTCTTATGATGGGCGGCCGGTGACGACACTCAATCGCGCCGTCGGCTACATGACGCAAAAGGATACACTGCTGCCGTGGCGGCACGCGGCGGACAACATCCGGATCGCCCTCGAACTGAAGTGCCGGGCCATACCGCGCGACGAAGCCGCGGCGCGGGTCGCGCAAATCATCGAACTGATCGGCCTGAAAGGCTTCGAGCGGCATTTCCCGTCGGAGCTGTCGGGCGGCATGCGCAAGCGCGTGGCGCTGGCCCGCACCCTGATCTACGAACCCGAGACGCTGTTGATGGACGAACCATTCGGCGCCCTCGACGCGCAACTCAAGCTGTTGCTGCTGGATCAGTTGCAGAGTCTGACAACGCTGCGCCGCATGACAGTGATGTTCGTCACGCACGATCTGGGCGAGGCGATCACTCTGGCCGACCGGGTCGTCGTGTTCAGTGCCAGACCGGGACGAATCCGAACGATCCGCGCCATCGATCTGCCGCGGCCGCGCGACGTGTTTAAGGTCCGTTTCACCGAAGCCTTCGCCCACTTGCATGAGGAACTTTGGGACGAGTTGAAGGACGAGGTGGTGAAGGGCACCGACGTATGAGCCAGGTCATGACACTGCCGGCCGAAACGCCGCGGCCGCTGACCCGCTTCGTCGCGACCGCGTCCGGACGGCTGGCGGCGCGGCTGCTGGTCGTCGGCGTGCTGCTCGCGCTCTGGCAGGTCGCGCCCGGGAAGGCGCTGCGCTTCTGGATGAGCGGGCCGGTGGATATCGGAGCGCGGCTGTGGACCTGGATCCTCGACGGATCGTTATGGGAGCATCTCGGCGCGACGGTGGCCGCGATGACGTTGGGTTATGGGATCGGTACCGCGGTCGGCGTTTCACTCGGGCTGGTGTTCGGGTTTTTGCCGAAGCTGCACCGCGTGCTGTCGCCGTATATCGCGGCGTTATACGCGATGCCGAAGATCGCGCTCGCGCCATTGTTCATCATCGTGTTCGGGATTGGCATCGAGTCGCGGGTCGCCCTGGTCGCGATCACGGTGTTCTTCCTGATCCTGAACACCACCCTCGATGGGGTTCGCAACGTCGACCGCGACGTGACCCAGGTGCTCCGGCTGATGGGGGCGACGCGGTCCGAGGTGATCCGGAAGGTGCTGTTGCCGGCGGCGTTGCCGTGGATTTTTACAGGTATGCGGATTTCGGTTCGTTACGCGTTCACCAATACATTGCTGGCCGAACTGATCTCGGCCAACCAGGGGATTGGTTTCCTGATCGAGTACTACTCGGGAATCTTCGACTCGACCGGGACTTATGCCGCGATATTGGTCCTGGTGATCATGAGTGTTGGGCTGACCGAAGTGTTGACGTGGGTGGAGCGGGCGACGGCCCACGGCCACGGACGGGCGTGAGCCGACTGTTCCGCTCCCGACTCAATGCCTCTCACAGCTCCGCCAACAGCGCTCAATGCGTCATTAATCCGCTTCTCCCATCTTGGTTCCAGCCGGCGCCGTCGCCGCCAAACAGGAGGCCAGATGGGTCGCGGGCCGATACAGAAGCCGAGTTTTCTGGACCAGTGCGGGTATCTTGGTTACATTGAGGGCGAACGGCGGTCGCGCGGCGCCGACGGCCGTCTCTATAAGTGGGACGCGCCGCACGGTGAAATCGAGCTCTTCGACAAGCAGGGCCGGCACCGCGGCGCGATCGACCCGGTTTCTGGTGACGCCCGCGAACCGACCCGCGAAGGGAGAAGAATTCGTGTCTGATCTGGTTCATGAGCGGGATACATTTTTTGCCCTCTACGAGTCTGGGCGCGCGGCCCCGGCACAAATCGACGATTTTGCCGAGGCCTGGCATGAGTCCGGCGATGACGAACAGCGCTCGCTCGCCGAAATTCTGGGCGTGACCGAAGAGGAATACGGTGTTCTCATCATTCCGGACCGTGCTCTGCCGGCCATCCTCGCCGCCCGGTGCGCCAACCGGCCACTGCGAGAGTTCGTCGCGCCATTCTTCGACACATTACGTGCCGCCGGCGATCCCGGCGACAAACCGGTCCCGCATGCCCTGGGCTATTGGCTGAGGCACCACCCGGCTGGATGATCGCGCGGCCTCAGAACTTCTCCACCCACGGCCGCAACTCCACCTCCCACGTCCAGGCGCTGCGATGCTGGTTCGCCACGTACCAGTAGGTTTCCGCGATCTCATCCGGATTTAGCAACGAGTCCGGGTTGTCGTTCGGGTCGATCCGCATCGCACTTCTGATCCCGCCGTCGATCACGAAATGCGCCACATGCACGTTCTTCGGCGACAACTCGCGCGCCATGCTCTGCGCCAGGCCGCGCAAGGCGAACTTGCCCATCGCGAACGCCGACGAATTCGGATACCCCTTCACGCTCGCCGAGGCGCCAGTCAGCAAGATCACTCCCGAGCCACGCGCCGTCATCAGCCGCGCCGCCTGTTGCGCCACCATGAATCCGCCGTAAGCGCTGACCGCGATCGCCCGCGCCACATCGGCGGGGTCGAGCTCGGTGACCGGTCCCCTCGCCCGCGCGCTGGCGTTGTAGACGACGATGTCCGGCGTGCCGATCGTCGCCACCACGGCGTCGAACAGGCCGGCGACCTCCTCGGGCTCAGTCGCCTCGCAGGCGAAGGTAAACCCGGCGGTCTCTTCGGCCAGTTTCGCCAGTTTATCGGGATTCCGGGAAGCCATCGCCACCTGCAATCCATGTTTGGTGAACAGCCGGGCCAGCGAGGCGCTCAGCCCCGGTCCGGTGCCGACGATCAGGGCGGATTTCATGGTCATCAGCGGCCTCCTGAGATGGGGACAATGACCCCGGTGATGTACGACGCGGCGTCCGAGGCGAGCCACAGCACCGCCTCCGCCACTTCCTCGGCGCTGCCGGTGCGGCCCATCGGGACACCGCCGACCAAACGCGTCAACCGGTCCGGCAATCCGGCGCGGGCGTGCAGATCGGTCTCGATCAGACCCGGGGAGACGGCGTTGACGCGAATGCCGCGCGAGGCGAGTTCGCGGGCCGCGCCAATGGTGAGACTGTCCAGCGCGCCCTTGGAAGCAGCGTAGTGCACCCACTCGCCCGCGCCGCCGATCTCCGCCGCGCGGGAGGACACGTTGACGATCGCGCCGCCGGCGCCGCCGCGGTCGGTCGCCATGCGGGCGGCGGCTTCCCGAATCAGCAGGAACGGCGCGCGGACGTTCACCGCGAGCACCTGATCGAGGATCTCCCCGGTGATGTCGTCCAGCTTGCAGGTCGGTCCGGGCCCGCCGGCATTGTTCACCAGCACCGTCACCGGGCCGAAGGTTTCGTCAACGGTGCGAAACAAGGCGAGGATCGAGGCCTCATCGGCCATCTCCGCCCGCACCGCGATGGCGCGGCCGCCGGCGGCGGTGATGGTGGAGACCACGGCTTCCGCCATGGCCCGGTTGCTCTGGTAGGTCAGTGCGACCGCGTAGCCGCGGGCTCCGGCCAGGCGTGCGACGGCGGCGCCAATTCCCTGACTGCCGCCCGTAACGATCATGACTGGCTGCATTCCGCAGATCTCCTCACCCGCTCGCCGCGCGACCATGGACCCGGGGCGTGCGTGACGGCAACGGGGTCAGGGCAATCGGCCGGGATAGTCCGGCGCGGCGATGAACGGATACGGACCCGGGAAGGTTTCGACATACGCCATGTGGGTGACGATCCCGTCCGCCGCGGTCCAGCGGTGCAGATGGAACGCGGGCGGCTCGAAGTTGAGCGCGCCCTTGTCTGTTGGATCGAACGCCAGTTCCACCTGATGCGCGACCGACGGCGAAATCGATGCGATGGTGTGAGCGATCTGCGCGAAGATCGGCCGGTGGTGGTGGCCGCAAATGATCCGCCGCACCTGTTTATGGCGCGCGATCACGGCGATGAAGGTTTCCGGATCACGCAGCGCGATCCGGTCCATGTGGGCGATGCCGCAGCCGAACGGCGGGTGGTGCATGCCGATCAGCGTGGGCCTGTGCGGTGCCGCGGCCAGGGTGCGATCGAGCCATGTCAGTTGCTCGTTGCGCAGTTCGCCATGCGCGAAGCCGAACACCACGGTGTCCAGCATGACCAGTCGCACGGCGTGATCGTCAATGGCGTAGCGCACATACTCCGGATCGGCGGTCACGCCGGGCAAATGCGCGAGGTCGCGCCGGAGATTGTCGCGCCGGTCGTGGTTGCCGGGGATGACATAGACCGGCATCGGCAAGTGTTGGCGGATCAGCGCGGCGAGATTGGCGTATTCCGCCGGCATCCCGCTCTCGGTCAGGTCGCCGGTGATGACGACGACATCCGGTCTAGGGTTCATGGCCGCCACGGTGCGAAAGGCACGGGCGGCGAACATGTTGGTTTCCGATACGCGATTGCATGACATTCCAACCGCGCAGACATGCAGGTCGGTCAATTGGCAGATCAGCATCAGGCGACCCCTTTCGTCAGCCCGGACCGGACGGAAACCATCCATGACGCGGTCATGGGCGTGCGTGTCGCGAGCGAAGATTTTTTTAACACAGATTAAGCGAGATGATTACGCGGATTACACGGAAAACCGTATGAGGCGAGACGTCCCACCCGTTGGTTCGTATCGGACAGGCTCCGTGTAATCTCCGTAATCGCCTGCTTGATCTGTGTTGGGTTCTTACTTTCGGTGGATCTCGCACCCCGCGGAATGGGTGGAGGCGAGAAATGGCGAAACATGGACCGCTTCAAATCGGGATGAACCGCGGGGCTCCCTGCTGTGATTGGAACCGAGGGCGTCCAGTCAACGCAGACCATGCCGCTTCACCCGAAGGCCACGGGATCCGTTGGTTTTTGTATCGTTCCGACCCGCTACTCCACCGGCTTCAGCGCCGTCTGCTCCACGTACGGCTTCAGCAATTCGTCGGCCTGGTTCTGCGCCTCCGCCATCGCGGCCTCCGGTGTCGTCTTACCCGACAGCACCGCCTGCACCCCGTCCTCCAGCGCCTTGCGCACGGCCACCGTGTTGTAGGTGGAGAACCAGCCGCGCGCATACACCAACTGATCCAGCGCCACCTTGGCATTCGGGTGCTGCGCCATATACGCCTTCATGTCGGGCAGGTCGTACGCGGCGATGCGCGGCGCGAAATAGCCGGTGAAGCGGCTCCAGCCGCCGGCGATCTCCGGGCTGACCAGCCACTTGATCAGTGTCCACGCCGCCGCCTGACGCTCTGGCGAGTTGCCCTTCGGGATGATCAGGCTGGCGCCGCCGATCGGCGCCGCGTTCACCAGCGCCCGCGGCATGAACGCCACGCGATACGGCGTCTTCATATTCTCGCGGACAAACGACAAGGAGCCGGTGGACAACACCATCATCGCCGTACGGCCCTGAAAGAACGCCGTGGTCACCGCGTTGGCATCGGTCACGCCTTCCGGCAAAACTTTCCACTTGTGCACCAGGTCGTCGATGAACCGCACCGCGCCGACGGTACTGGGCCGGTTGTAATAGACCTCGCCGCCAAAACCAGGATTGTAGTACTCGCCGCCGTTCGACATCGCGAGGCCGCTGGTGATCCAGCCGAGATAATCGTAGGTGCCCGGAAACATCAGTCCCCAGCGCGAGGTTTGCGCGCCGTCGTGCTTCGCCAGCTTGCGCAGATCGTCCACCCAGTCCTGCCAGGTGACCGGCGGATGGTCGGGGTCCAAACCAACCTCCTTAAACGCATCGACACTGTAATACAGCAGCGGTGTGGAATTCTGGAACGGCACGCCATAGACGCGGCCATTTTCCATCGCGTTCAGCCGCAACGCGGGCCAGAACTCGCCCATGAACTGTCCCGGAGTTTGACCGTCATGCGCGATCAGCCCGTCGAACGGAATGACCTCGTCGTTGATCACGTACTCGCGCACGAAATTGGCGCTCATGATCACCGCGCCGGGCGGCTGGCCGGCCTGGATCGCGGCACGGGTCTTCACGTTGGTGTCGTCGTAGGTGCCGGTATAGACGGCGGTCACGTGGATGTCGGGGTGTTCCTGGTCGAACCGCTCGATCAGGCGCTGCATCTCCACGGCGAGTTTGCCCTGCACCGGCACCGGAAAGAACATGTCCAGTTCGGTCGCGGCATGAACCGGCGGCGGCGCGGCGGCGGCCGTCAGCGCGAACGCCAGGGCGGCGGTGGATAACAGGCGCATCGGTGGTCCTCTCATTTGATTCCGGAGTAGGTGAAGCTCGCGACGAACTGGCGCTGGAACAGCACGAACAGCACCAGCAGCGGCGCCGCGACCAGGAACGTTCCGGCCGCGACGACACCCCATTCCGACCCCGCCTCGGCGCCGGAGGTGAACGACGCCAACCCGACGGTCAGCACCTGGGTGGATGGCGACGAGGTCGCCATCAGCGGCCATAGGAACTCGTTCCAATGGGTGGTGACCGAAACGATGGCGAAGGCGGCGAGGCCTGGGCGGGCGAGCGGCAGCAGCACGTGGTAGATGATCTGGAGGCGGGAGGCGCCGTCGACCAACGCGGCTTCCTCATACTCGCGCGGAATGGTGCGAAACGTCTGCCGCATCAGGAACACGCCAAACGCCGAGGCGACGTACGGCGCCATGACCCCGGCCAGCGTGTCGTACAGGTGCAGCGACACCAGGGTGCTCAGGTTCGGCACGATCAGGATCGGCGGCACCAGCATCAGTTGCAGCAGGAAGGCGTAGAACAGGACTTCCTTGCCGGGGAAACGCAGCCGCGCGAACGCATATCCCGCCAGGCTGACCGTGACGCATTGCGCCGCGAGGATGCCGCCGCACAGGATGATCGTATTGGCATACCACCGCGGGAAATGGCCGGATGCCCAGGCATCGGTGAAATTCGCGAAACTGAACGGCGGCGCCGGCAGCAAGGACGCGAGGTCCATCGATCCGGCGCTGCCCTGGCGCAGGCTGGCCAGCGCCATCCAGGCGAAGGGCACCGCCCAAAGCAACGCCGCCGCGGCGGGCAACAGCAGAAACAACGCGGCATTACGTCTCATAGTGGATCCCGCGTTCCAGGCTGCGCAGCGAAATCATCGACAGCGCGAACAAGAACGCCACGCTGACCACCGTGGCGGCGGAGGCCAGCCCGGCATCGTAGTTCTGATGCGCCTGCTGATAGATGTAGTACAGCACGAGCATCGTGGAATCGGACGGCCCGCCCTGGGTCATGACGATGACGTGATCGACCTGCGTCAGCACGTTCAGCAGCGCGATGATCAGCACGAAGGTCAGGGTCGGACCCAGCAGCGGCAACGTGACACGGAAGAAACGCTGCACCGGACCGGCGCCGTCGATCTTCGCCGCGTCAAGCAACTCGTTCGGAATACCGGCGAGGCCAGCCAGGAAGAACAGCATGTAATAGCCGGTGTTTTTCCAGACCGTGATGGCAATGATCGAGCCCAGGGAGAGCGAGGGGTTGCCGAGCCAGTTGGCTTCGCTCCAATCGGTGCCGCCCCAGTTGGTCCAGCCGGGGCCGAGTCGCGCCAGATAATGGTCCAGCAAACCGGCGCCGGGCAGGAAGATGAAGATGAACAGCGAGGCGGCGGCGACCAGGGGGATCAGCATCGGCAAGGTGATGATCGTGCGCAGCAGCGTGGCGAACCGGCTGGATTCACGCAGGGCGACGGCAAGCGCGAGCGCCAGGGTCAGGCTCGGGATGATGGTGCCGGCGGCGTAAACCAGATTGTTGGTGATCGCCCGGAAGAAGTGCGGATCGGCGAACAGGCGCGTGTAGTTGGACAGACCGGCATGCCTGGCGGCACCAAAACCGTGCACCGTGAACGACCCCGCCAGGACCTGAAGCACGGGCCAGTAGGTGAAGCCGATCAGGAACACGGCCGATGGTGCCAGCAGGAGCCAGGGGGTCAGGCGCGGCCATTCCAGCCATCGCGCCCGCGGCATTCCGCCCGATCGCGCGATGCGGCCCCCTATCCCGCGCTCCAGGGTCGCGGCCTCGCTCACTGTCTGTCCCCGCATTGCCCGATGCGATGATACGCGCCCGATGATGAACCATCCGTGACAGAACGGCGACCGTTCGATGACAAGCCACCGGGGAGGGCCGACGCCTCGCGGCGATGCTTCCCCGCATCGCAGCGTGCGCCCGCCGCGCATTTGTAGCAATATCGCTGACGGACGTGAGCCACACCGCACAACCATGGAGGGACGCCATGCTCGGCCTGATGCAGTCGCACGGTTTGCTGATTTCGACCATTCTGAAACACGCCGCCCGCCATCACGCGGCCGCCGAGGTCGTCTCCCGCACCCACGAAAACACCACCCACCGCACCCACTGGGCCGACGTCGAGTGCCGGTCCCGCCAATTGGCCCGGGTGATGACGAAGCTCGGCATCGGGGACGGCGACCGGGTCGGCACGCTCGCCTGGAACGGCACCCGCCATCTCGAGGTCTACTACGCGGCGCCGGGCATGGGCGCGATCTGCCACACCATCAATCCGCGGCTGCATCCGGACGACATCAGCTACATCGTCAATCACGCCCAGGATAAGGTGCTGTTCGTGGATTTGAGTTTCGCGCCATTGATCGGAATGATCGCCGATGCGATCAAGGATCACGTGCGCGACGTGGTGATGCTGTGCGACGCGGCCTCAATGCCCGAGGTCGCGCTGGCGCCCGGCATGCGGCTGCATTGTTACGATTCCCTGCTGGACGACGCGAGCGAGGATTACGTCTGGCCCATGTTCGACGAAAACACCGCCAGCGCGCTCTGTTACACGTCCGGCACGACCGGGCGGCCGAAGGGCGTGCTGTACAGTCATCGCTCGACGATCCTGCATGCCTATGCGGTCGCGTTGCCGGACGTGCTGGATTGCCGCGCGACCTCGCGGATTTTGCCGGTGGTGCCGATGTTTCACGTCAACGCCTGGGGCATTCCGTACGCCGCCGCGTTAACCGGCGCCGCCCTGGTGTTGCCCGGCCGCCATCTGGACGGCGCCAGCCTGGCTCGCATCTTCAATGAGGAACGCGTGACGATGAGTTGCGGCGTGCCCACCGTGTGGCTCGGGCTGTTGCAGCATCTGCGCTCCAGCGGCGAACGGCTGGAGACGGTGAAACGGATCATGACCGGAGGCTCGGCCGCGCCGCCGTTGCTGATCGATGCGTTCCGCGACGAATACGGCGTGGCGGTCGAGCATGGCTGGGGGATGACCGAACTCAGCCCGGTCGGCACCTACAATGCGCCGAAGCCTGCGCAAGCCGGGCTGGCCGGGGAGGCGGCGACGCGGCACATGCTGAAACAGGGCCGCGTGCTGTCCGGCATCGATATGAAGATCGTCGATAGCGACAACAAGGCGTTGCCCTGGGACGGCAAGGCATTCGGTGATCTGAAAGTGCGCGGGCCGTGGGTCGCCAGCGCCTATTATGGCGACGAACCGGACAGCGCGCTGGACGCGGACGGCTGGTTCGCCACCGGCGACGTCGCGACCATCGATCCCGAGGGGTTCATGGAAATCACCGACCGGTCGAAGGACGTGATCAAATCCGGTGGTGAATGGATCAGTTCGATCGCGCTGGAAAACATCGCCGTGTCGCACCCCGACGTGGCCGAGGCGGCGGTCATCGCGGCGCGACACACGAAATGGGACGAGCGGCCGTTGCTGCTGGTAGTGCCTCGGCCGGGCCACACGATCGATACCGAATCCGTGCTGCGGAACTTCGAAGGCAAGGTTGCGAAATGGTGGCTCCCCGATACGGTGATCGTCGTGGCCGAACTGCCGCATACGGCCACGGGAAAAATCCAGAAATTGGCGCTCCGCGAGCGGTACCGGGACCACTATCTGGACAATTGAGCTGATGGGGACGGCCATTACTGCGGTGATCGAAACAAGCGGTTCCAAAATCATGGGCGTTCTGGCAGAGAAGGGGACGCAGAGGCCAGACCGTCGGATCGCCGGTTCTGTTTGGCGCGGCGGGCCGCCGCCCTCCATGCGGTGGAAGGGTCGATGACGCAACTTCTGAGCCAGGTGTCTGAGTCGATCACGCGGCTGGTGGCGAACGCCGCCCCGATGCTCACGGCGATCCGCATCGGGCAGAATCGGCATGTGACCGGGTTCCTCTGGCGCGGCGACCTTGTCGTCACCTCCGATCAGGCGCTGCCGGCGGCGGCGGGCTACACGATCGTGCTGTCCAGCGGCGCGCTGATGTCGGCGCAGCCGGGGCCGCGCGATCCGGTCAATAATCTCGCTTCGTTGCGGCTCGACGCCGCGGTCCCGGTCAGCGTGGCCGACCCGGCGCGTAGCGCCACGATTGGCGCCCTGGTGCTCGCTTTGGGCGCCGATTTCGACGCCAGCCCGACGGTGCGATTGACCACGATCCATGGCTTCCCGCGCTCGCCTGGCGCCGGGTCGGCGGCGGCGACGATCACGCTCGACCTCGCGGGGGGACGGGTCAGCCATGGCGGCATGGTGCTCGACGCGGAGGGACGGCTGCTGGGCATGACCAGCGTGTCGGCCGGCGGCGATGCCGTTGTCGTGCCGCACGGGGTGATCGCCCGCTTCGTGGAAGCGGCGACCGCCTCCGTCGTGCCGGAGTCGGGCGGAACGGCGCCGATGCCGCAAACCATGACATTACCGACCATCCAGCCGATCCCGCAGGTCGCCGTGCAGGCGCCGGTGGAACCAGTGGTGCGCAACGGACAGGCGTCAGGGGGCAGTTCAGGCGGCAATGACACCCGCCGCGGCTGGCTTGGGGTTTCGTTGCAGCCGATCACGGTGCCGGAGGGACTAGCGCACCGCGCCGGACAACGGACCGCGCGGCAGGTGGTCAGCATCACCCGCGGCGGACCGGCGGACCGCGCCGGCTTACGGTCCGGCGATGTGCTGTTGGCGCTGGACGGATCCTCGACCAGCGGCAATCACGCGTTGCGCGCGTTTCTCGCACCGGAACGGATCGGCAGCCAGGTGGAGGTCCGCCTGATGCGCGATGGCTTGGTGCATACCACCGTCCTGACCATCGCGGCACAGCCGGACCATTGAATCGCGGTAGGGACGCCCATTACTGGGCGCCCCCCGCACAGAACCGTACGGGCGGAATTCCCGCATACGGCTCCCACCTTGGGTGTTTGACGCGGAAGCGCACCGAGGGCCAGGGATGGG
>Ga0181536_10002064_pt1 | contig 23112 bp, 19 predicted proteins | sample PEATcosm2014_Bin_41_FD_121105 | JGI IMG/M metagenome (GOLD analysis project Ga0181536, IMG submission 121105) | Peatland microbial communities from MTU Mesocosm Facility, Houghton, MI, USA - PEATcosm2014_Bin17_60_metaG | ecosystem: Environmental > Terrestrial > Soil > Wetlands > Peat | place...
CTGCTGGTGACGATTTTCCGATCCGGATAGATTGGCGGCAATCGAACGGGGAGATATCGAATGAACTTAAAGGACAAAGTCGCCGTCGTGACCGGTGCGAGCGGTGGCATCGGTGCCGCGATCGCGCACCGCCTGGCCGAGGCCGGGGCACGCGTTATCGTCGGCTACAATGGCAAATCCGCCGAGGCCGCGAAAATCGCCGCCGCGTTACCCGGCTCGGGGCACCGCGCGATGCGCATTCCGATGCTGGAAACCAACATCATTCGCGAGGTCGCCGCTACGGTCGAGCGTGATTTCGGACGCTGTGACGTGCTGGTGAACTCCGCCGGTTTTACCCGCATGGTACCGCATCACGATCTGGAGGCGTTGGACGATAATTTGATCGATGCCATTTTCGCCGCCAATGTCCGGGGACCATTCGCGACGGTACGTGCCTTCGCCCCGCTGATGAAAAAGTCGGGCGACGCGGTGATCGTGAACATCTCCTCAGTCGCGGCGGTCAGCGGGTCGGGCAGCAACATCGCGTATGGTGGGTCGAAGGCCGCGCTGGACACGATGGCTCTGTCGCTGGCCAGGGTGCTCAGCCCGGAAATCCGCGTGCTGACCGTTTCACCGGCCGCCGTCGATACGGCGTTCGTGCCTGGCAGGACGACCGCGATGGTCGAGCGGGTCGCGGCGACCACGCCGTTGAAGCGGGTGGTCCAGGCCGACGAAGTGGCCCAGGCGGTGATGGCGGCGGTGACGCATCTCACATCGAGCACCGGCATCGTAATCCCGGTCGATGGCGGCAAGCTGGTTGGCTGACCGGGTCGATAGGTCTTTCCGGTCGGCGGGATTTCCCGGGATTTGAATGATGTGGGCCTGGCCGGACGTCGCGGTTCCTCAGCAGACAGTCAGGAACGCCGAACTTTTCGGCGACCAGCCCCTGGTATCAAGCCCGCCGTCGCGACAGATGGCGCCGCAGTTTGGGCAAGTACTGGCGAATGAACAGGCGGGCCGAGCCGCTCAGCCGCTCAGCTTCCAGGTCAACCTTGGTGAGATAGGCCCGGGTTTGATCAAGCGTCGCCTGGGTCTGATCAAGTGTCGCCAGGGTCCGATCAAGCGCCGCCTGGGTCTGATCGAGCATCGCCCGGGTCTCGTCGATTGTCGCGCGGGCTTCGTCCAGGTCGTTATGTGTCACCGCCAGCGCGGCGATCGTCTCATCGAGCTCGTCGCGGGTGCTGGTCAGACTCAGGGTCGTCTTTCGCGCGGCCTCGCTCCGTTCACGCAGTTGCGCTTCGGTCGCACGCAGCTGAACCAGCGTCGCTTGCATCTCCTCATGCTTCTCGTCGTTGAGACTGTGTCGGAGGTCCGCCATCTCGGCTGCTTCACCGCCCGGGAGGTTCTGCCTTGCTTCAACCTGGCGTGTCCTGAGGCCTCGCGGCTGCCGATGCCCGCGCCCATCGTGGTCCCTGATCTCCGCGTCAGGCTCTCGCCCATCGGTCGCGGGCACGAGATTCCGCTGTATGATCCGAAACAGCGCGGCCCCGTCAAGACCACGTTCGGCCTCCCAGGCCTTCAGCCGGTCCACCATGTCGTAAACGGCACGCAGCAACGCGACCGCGGCGGGGTAATCATCGCAAGAAGGATCGGTCGTTCGTTGCATCCAGTAATCTATCTGGTCGTGGGCGAACCGAATCAGATTACCGGTTTCGCCCGCGACCTGGATGCGATCCGGCCTGCTGGTATACCGATTGGTACGCTCGATCCAGCTCGCGACGTCCTGATAGGACAAGTGATGGATGCAGACACCGCTTTCCGCGGGAATGCTGGCGACACGATCGGATTGCAGCGCGACACCGCCATGCACGGTCGGAATGAATTCAACGGCGCCCTTTCGGAACAACCGATGATGCTCTTCCGGCCAGTAATACGCCCTTTCGTCATGCATGCCGAGAATGTAGTGGCGTAACGGAATGGCAAGAATGTCCGCATCCCAACCGGCCAGATTGTTCCGTAGATACGGCCCGGTCTCCGAAGATAAAATCTCATCGTCGTCGAGAAATAAAACCCATCCGTACCGGCATAGCGACAAAGCGAAAGCGCGGGTTTCTTCGACTGTCGGCGACCATGGCACGACCTCGACCCGGTCTGCGTACCGCGCCGCGACGGCGGCCGAGTTGTCCGTCGAGGATTTGTCGACAACGATCAGTTCATCCACGAACGACAACGCGCGAAGACAGGTTTCGAGCAGCGAAGCCCGGTTGTAAGTGACTACGAACGCGCTAAGTTTTTCTCGCATGACCATCGCGTGATCCATTTAGTGTAACCTGATACCGCGGACTAAATTCGCCAACGAGAATCTGGAGATGGATTGCCTATCGTGCCAGACGCCGCCAGAGCCGCGGAAGGTATTGAAGCAGAAAACGGAATAGTGAGCCGCTTAACCGCTCCAGTTCGGTGTTGGCCTGGACAAGCGCCGCGCGGGTATGGGTCAGAGTAACGGCGGCGGCCCGGGCGTCGGCTTCGGATTGTTCGGCATTCCTTCGCGCGGCCTCGACGGCCAAACGCGCGGTCTCGCGCTCAGCTTCCGCGGCCTCCCGCGCCATCGCCTCCGAAATTCGCAGACGGGCCAGTTCCGCCTGCTGGTCGGCGAATCCGACATTGTCAATGTCGCTACGTTCGATCAACAGACTGACCGGCGCCAACCTGGGGACCAATTCCGACGCGATCGCGATCAAATAGGGAGCCCCGGGCAGCGCGGTATCTGATGAGAAGGACTGCTCATCGGCTCGCTGGAAGATCAGCGGGGAAATCGAGGCCGGCTCTTCGGGAATGAGTCCGGATCCCAGCATCGGACGCTGCCGGATCAACGAAACGTACCGGAAATGGCGATCCAGAAGATCGAGGAACTCCGCCCGATCAAATTCGCGCACATGGAATGGATTGCGCTCGGCGCCGGGCGGGCTGTAGATGTCACGGTCGGGCGTACTGATTATGAGACACCCGTCGGGCCGCAATACGCGGCGCACCTCGGCGACAAAGTCTTCCTGGCGATCGAAATGCTCGATGGTCTCGAATGAGGTCACGACGTCGACGGATGCGTCGCTCAGGGGCAACGATCGCGCGTCCGCCTGGATAAAGCTCAGGTTAGGCCGCGAAAAATTCGCCACCGCGTTCCGCACCGTGGCCCCTGCGAGTTCCACCCCCACCACACGCCGCGCCACCTGGGCCAGTTGCGCCGCGCCATAGCCTTCCCCGCTGGCGACATCAAGCACGTCTCGGTCCCGGCAAAACCCGCGGGAGAACAAGTAACGATGGTAGTGCTCGATCTCGACCTGACCATGGGCGGACGCCGTCAACCGCTCACCGGTGAAGGGCTCCGGGTTCGCGGCGGCCTCGCGCGGAAAGATCTCTCGCATCTGGGCGTATAGGCCTTAGTTCAGCCGGCCTCGCAAGGTTCCCGCGATTGCCCTTGCCTCGCGTGCCGCTTCGCCATCGGGCACCAGAGCGAGAAACCGGTCGAAACAGCCCAGCGCGGCCGCGAGCCGGTCGAGTTTCTGGTTCAGGAGTGCCGCCTGCTGCCACAGGCTGGCCTGATCCGGGGCGATGCGCAGCATGTCCTCGGCGCAGATCAGTGCGCCGTCGGGGTCGTTGGCCATCAACCGCCGTGTGAGGATGTTGTTCTGTAGCCGCAGCAGCACCCGCCGCGAACTCATGGGCCGCAACAGTCCAGGACGGAGCTCCGCGGTATCACCTTCGACCCGCTTCAGCAGGGCGCGAAGGTCCTTGCTGGTGAGCGGCGTGCCGCCATGGAACACGTCGAGCACCGATTGCCCGCCCGCGCCCGGCATCGCGACCAGGAAATGCGCCGGGAAATCGACGCCATGCGCGGCCCATCCGGCGGCGTGCGCGGTGTGCAACCAGAGCACGCCAAGCGCGACCGGCAGCCCGCGCCGGCGCTCGATCACGCGGATCAGGTTGGCGTTGACGAGGTCGTCGTAAGTCTCGCTATCGCCGCGATAGCCGAAACGTCCACCCAACACGCCCGACAAACCGACCGCCCGGGCGGCGAGGTCGGAGTCGCCGATGGTATCCGCCAGAGCACTTGCCGCGCGCGCCAGGTCGGTCAGATGCGCCCGGGCCGCTTCCCAGTCCGCCCCGGGTGCGTCAATGCGCGCGAACTGCAAGGCGGCGTCGCCAATGTCGATCTCCGTGTCCGGGAGAGTCCCGATCGCATCGAGAGCGTCCCTGGGATCGAGCATTGGCGGGCCCTTGCCTGGTCTGGGGGGCTTACTCGGCCGCTTGTTCCGGCAGATAGATTTCCTTGCCCTTGGCGACGAACTCCTCGCTTTTGGCCTCGAGGCCGCTCATCCGCTCCGCCTCGACCCGCAGATCCTGGGTGATCTTCATCGAGCAGAATTTCGGCCCGCACATCGAACAGAAATGCGCGACCTTGTGCGCTTCCTTGGGCAGCGTCTCATCATGGAACTTGCGTGCGGTATCGGGATCCAGACCGAGGTTGAACTGATCCTCCCACCGGAACTCGAAACGCGCCCGGCTGACCGCGTCGTCCCGCGATCGCGCGGCGGGGTGGCCCTTGGCGAGGTCGGCGGCATGGGCGGCGATCCGATAGGTGATCACGCCGGTTTTCACGTCGTCGCGGTCAGGCAACCCGAGATGTTCCTTCGGCGTGACGTAGCAGAGCATCGCCGTGCCGAACCAGCCGATCATCGCGGCACCAATCGCCGAGGTAATGTGATCGTATCCCGGCGCGATATCGGTCGTCAGCGGGCCGAGGGTGTAGAACGGCGCTTCCCCGCATTCGCGGAGCTGCTTGTCCATATTGACCTTGATCTTATGCATCGGCACATGGCCGGGGCCCTCGATCATGACCTGACAGCCCTTGTTCCAGGCGACCTTGGTCAGTTCGCCAAGCGTCTCCAGCTCACCGAATTGCGCCGCGTCGTTCGCGTCGGCGTTCGAGCCAGGCCGCAGACCATCGCCGAGCGAGAACGAAACGTCATACTTGCGCATGATGTCGCAAATCTCGTCGAACCGCTCGTAGAGGAAGCTTTCTTTGTGGTGCGACAAGCACCAGCGCGCCATGATCGAGCCGCCGCGGGACACGATCCCGGTCACCCGTTTCGCGGTCAACGGCACATATTTCAGCCGCACGCCCGCGTGGATCGTGAAGTAATCGACGCCTTGTTCAGCCTGCTCGATGAGGGTGTCCTTGAAGACTTCCCAATCGAGTTTGGCGGGATCGCCGTCCACCTTCTCCAACGCCTGGTAGATCGGCACGGTGCCGATCGGCACCGCGGCGTTGCGCATGATCCAGCCGCGAATGTTGTGGATGTTCCGGCCGGTGGACAGGTCCATCACGGTATCGGCACCCCAACGGGTCGACCACACCAGTTTCTCAACCTCCTCGGCCACACCGGACGTCACGGCGGAGTTGCCGATATTGGCGTTGATCTTCACCAGGAAGTTACGACCGATGATGACCGGCTCCAGTTCCGGGTGATTGATATTGGCCGGGATGATCGCGCGGCCGCGGGCGATTTCGTCGCGGACGAATTCCGGGGTGATGAAGGGCGGGATCTCCGCGCCAAAGCTCTCGCCATCGGCGATGCGGGCCTCGGCGTCTTCCAGTGCCTTGGTGCGGCCGAGGTTTTCGCGGTGCGCGACGTAGATCATTTCCTCGGTGACGATGCCGGCGCGGGCGAACTCGTATTGCGTCACCAGTTGGTCTGGCTTCCCGCCATAAACCGGCAATTCCGCCGGGCAGGCGGGAACCAGCTTGTCATCGCCGATATTGCCGTTGTCCTCGGGCTTCACCGCGCGGGCGGCGATCCGGTCGAAGCCGCGTTTCGCGAGCCATTCGGCGCGCACCGGCGGCAGGCCGGCCTCAAGGTCGATCGTGGCCCCGGTATCAGTGTACGGGCCCGAGCAGTCATAGGCGCGATAGGGTTCCTCGCGCGCCGAGGCATCGAGCGGGATTTCGCGGAACGGGACGCGGATATCGGGCCGGCCGGGCGGCGAGCTGTAAATCTTGTGCGAGCCGACGATCGGGCCGGTCGTCACTTCACTCGGGCGGGCGGCGGACCTGGACTGGACTGTCACTGGAGTCTCCTCAACGTCATATTCGGATATGCCGGATGGAAGGAGAGTTCCTGGTGTTGGCTCCCGTCCCTCCGCCGGCATGATCCGGTTCAGGTTCAAGGGTTTCCGCACCGCCGGCTGGTTCCGGTCTCGCGGCCTCTCAGCCCCATCGGCGGGGCGCCCCTCGGTAGAGCGGGACGTTGGCCTGGTTACGGTTGGAAGTCAAACGTGGATCGGCGTTTCCGGGCAATGCGGCCATGCGGCATTCCCGGTTGACGGAGCGCAATCCGGACCGGCATCGTCCGGGAAAGCTTTCCCCCCATGGCGGAGCGAGGACGACGACGCATGGCGCTGAGCCGCACGACCCGGGTCAACCTGCTGATCAGCAACGGGCACTTCCTGTCGCATTTCTACGTGCTGTGCCTGCCGACACTGTTCCTCACCTGGAAGGACGCGTTCCAGGTGAGCTTTACGCAACTGGGTCTGACCGTGGCGCTGATGTCGGGCGCCACCGCCTTATTGCAGACCCCGGTCGGCTTCCTGGTCGACAAGTACGGCTCGCGCGCGTTCCTGGTGGGCGGGGCGCTGCTGATGTCGCTGTCGATCGCGACGATGTCGCTGGCGACCGCGTTCTGGCAAATTCAACTGCTGGCGGTGCTGTCGGGGATCGGCAACTCGGTCATCCATCCGGCGGACTATGCGATCCTGTCGGGCTCGATCGACAAGGACCGGATCGGACGTTCCTTCGCCTTGCATACGTTCAGTGGGAACGTCGGCTTTGCGTTAGGTGCTCCGGTGACGGCGTTCCTGATGCTGGCGGTCGGTTGGCGTGGAACATTGGCGACCGAGGGCTTGCTGGGTATCCCGGTCGTCATCTCCATTCTGCTGCAGAGCGGGATCCTGCGGGATCAGGTCCGAACGGTGCCAAAAGCCGGCGGCGTGGTGCTGACTGGCCGCGACCTGCTGACCAGCCGGACCATGCTGCTGTTCTTCCTGTTCTTCCTGTTCGGCGCCATGGCCAGCGGCGGAGTCCAGGCCTGGCTGGTGACCGTGCTGCACACGGTGAAGGGCATCGATCTGAAGCTCGCCGCCACGGCGCTGACCGCCTACATGATCGGCTCGACGATGGGCGTGCTGGTGGGCGGCTGGTTCGCCGATCAGTTCAAGGCACATGTGTTGCCGTTCGTGACCGGATTGGTGATCGTTTCGGCGTCGATGATGCTGATCATCGACTGGGTGAACCTGCCCGGGCTGGCGATCATTCCGTTCACTTTCATTTCCGGCCTGTCGCTGGGCGCGTCCCGTACGCCGCGTGACGTGATGCTGAAGGACGCGGCGCCACCGGGGCAGATCGGCAAGGTATTCGGGTTCGTGAGTGCGGGGTTGCCGTTGGGTTCGGCGATTACGCCGGTGCCGTTCGGGTTCCTGATCGACTGCGGGCATCCGGAGATGGTGCTGATGCTGGTGGCGGGAATTCTGTTCGTCAGCCTGCTGTGCGGTGGATCGGCGAAGGCGTCGGCGCGCGGGGAGGCGGTGGTGGTGGCGGCGGCGGAGTAGGACCGCTCCCCCGCGTCTGAACGAGATCATCAGATCGCGTGCGCGGTCGCGCGGCGCGGGCGATCCGCGTACCTTGGGTCTTATCCGTGCACCTTGCGCAGGAACCCGGTCCGCGCATTCGCCGCCGCCAACATGAAATTGGCATCCTGACCGGACAGGATGAACCGCGCGCCCATGCCGATATATCGTGGCATGATCGTTTCATTGTAAATTCCGGCCATTCCTGGGAATTTATTATGCCTCTTGCACGCGGCGATCATTTTCCCGTACGCATCCGCGACCCGGTCGTTACCAAAATCACCATGAATCCCCATCTCGGCACAAAGATCATTCGTGCCGATCAACAACACATCGACGCCCGGCACTGACGCGATCTCATCCGCGTTGGCGATCGCCGTCGGAGTTTCCAGCATCACGACGGTCAGATTCGCCGCGTTCAATGCCTTCGCCGCCTCTCCGACACTCACGTTCCGCAGCCCGTAATGCGGCCCGGTTCCGCCCATCGAGCGATGGCCAACGGGCGGGTATTTCAACTTTTCAACGACCTCGCGCGCCTCGGCGGCGGTGTCGACATGCGGCATGACGATGCCGAGCGCACCGTTGTCGAGCGCCCGCGTCGCGATCGAATATTGTCCGTTCGGCACCCGCGCGATCGGCGTGATCCCGGCATCCAAAGCCGCGGCGGAAATTTGCGCGCAAGCGTCAAGCGACATGGTTCCGTGCTCCATGTCCAGGAACAGCCAGTCGAACCCGGCGGAGGCCATCGCCGCGGCGATCTCCACGCTGCGGGTGATGCGGACACCGACCCCAAGCGAGAGCTGGTCTTTTTCAAGTTTCTCGCGGGCGACATTACGAACAGTCATGGTTTGCCTCCTCAGGCGAAAGTGTCGATGGCGGTGGCGATCATCCGGTCCAGCGCGGCCAGATCCATCGGATGATCAGTTTCATTGGTCACGGCAACCGTCAGTCGATGCCGGCGCAAGATGAACACCCGGTTGTCCGACGCGCCGGCCGCCCACGCGGTTTCCGGTGGGAGGGAGGGGAATCGCCGGTCGATGTTGGTGCGGAAACAGGCGGCGTAGCTGGTGCCGGTGTGAGTCGCGGTGGTGGCGTAATCGACCCACCCCACGGGCAGCAAACGCTCCCCGTTCCAGATGCCGTCGTTCAGATACAGCACGCCGAATTTGGCATAGTCGCGCAGCGTCGCGAATCCCGCGCCGGAGCCGATGAAGTTGCCGGCGATATCCGCCGAGTGCTGATAGCTGCTCATGCCCAGTCGGTCGGCGAGCATGCCGTAAACGGTCTGGTGATACGGCAGTCCCCGGCGCGTGATCTGATCGCGGATCGCCGCGCCCAATACATTCATCCCGCTGTTCACGTAACGGAATACCGCACCCGGTGTCGTAGCAACGATCGAGCGCTGCGCCATCTCGAACGCATCCGCCGCATCCTGATAGACGGCGCTGTTTTCGAATCCGAGCGTGCCGGAGCCGTCCTCGTGCCACACCGGAAATCCAAGCCCGGACCGCATGCGCAGCAGATGATCGAGCGTGATCAGCCGATGAATTCCCCGCGGATCACGCCACAACGGCGCCAGCGCGGGATCGTGCACGGAATGCAACCAACCTTCGTGGAGCATGCGGCCCAGTACCGTGCAGGTGATGGCCTTGGTCATGGATCAGCTCGGCGTCGCACGCTCCACCGCACCGAAATCGCTGTAACGCTCAAGCAGAACGCGATCCGGCGTGCCAATCAGCACACCATAGACACCAGGCGACGTAGCGAAAAACGCATCCAACGCCGAAGTCATCGCGGCCGGAGCGGAGGGCGGCTTTTCCACCGCGTCACCGATCGGCCAGCCGCGTCCGGAGTCGCCGGTCTGCCGCGGAACAGCGTGCGGCTCGAACCGCGGTACGCGGTGCTGGCCCAGTACGATACCGCCATAGCCTGGGCGGGCGATGGCACTGCCCTTGATCGGGTCGCCGATGGCCGAATCGCTCCAGGTCACCGTCGCGCGGCGATCCGCGGCATCGGTCTCGACGATGAGCCGTCCTGCCTTGTGCGCCGCCAGCAGCACGTCCTGTAGCGCGGACCCCATGGGGCGCCCACTCAGGCCGCCTGGCACCATCGCCGCGCGCGGCCGAAAATGCCGGTCCGCCGTGGCGCGATCCAGGCCGCTCACGAACATCATGTCGGCGTAACGCTTCGCCGCGAAATTCACGGTGCGCTGCCGCAATGCTCGCGCCGAGGCGTCGTAGATCACCGGATCCGGCGGCCCGTCCCCGAACAAATGCGGTGTTTGATCGAAGATCGGTTCGACAGGGAGCCGAGCGCTCATTTCGCCATCTCAGACGCGCGCGCGGTTTCCGGCATGGCGAAGAAGCGGTTCTTCATCCCCTTTTGATTCTCGTACAGCGAGCCCTGCTTCACCGCCGGCGGCAACGGTAACCGCACCGGCACATGCTCCAGCCGAGGTTCACGCGGCTGACCCGCCACCATCAGATCGTTGAATTTCTCGATCCCCGCGGGGAAGCCAAGCAAGGGCCAGGCATCGGCGGTCCGGAATTGAAACAGCAACAGACGGCGGTCGCGATCCGAGACGTTCGGTGCCGAACCATGCACCGCCCGCACATGATGCACGGTTATTGAGCCGGCCTTTCCCAGCAGCGGAATGGCCTTGCCATAATCGACGTCATGGTTCTCCGGGTCCATCGCGCCGCAGAACACTCCGTCCGCATGATGGTCGTAAATTGGACCACGATGACTGCCCGGAATGATCATCAGCGGGCCGTTCTCCATCGCCATGTCGTCGAACATCACGCCCACGGCCGCGAGATCGTCATTCGTGTGCGGATAAAAAGCCCAGTCCTGATGCCATTCCACGGGTGCACCAAATCCCGCGCATTTCAGGTTGAGCTTCGCCGTGTCGAAGCGGATGTCCGGGCCCCATAGATCCCGCAACACAGCCAGGATCTTCGGATGCCGGATCAACGCGGCATACGCCGGATCGTGCGAATGCGCGGCCTTGATGCGCCGGACGCGTGGGTTCTCGGCGGAATGGCTGTCCTCGAGATCATAGATCTCAGTATGGCCGGTCAGACCCCTCGCCCGCTCCACGAAGCCATCGGTCACCGCGCTCAGCCGCGCCACTTCTTCGGGCGTCAGGACGCCGGGAACAACGATGGCGCCGACCTCGTTGTATTCTTTGATTTGCGCGGCGGTGAGCATGACATCCTCCTGAGGCAAAGCTTGCGTCGAGTGTAGCCCGGCCTGGCGATGTCCGCCATGTTTGGCGTTCGCGTGCTGACCGGGCGATTGCGTGCCGCGGCTTCTTTGCCGTTGCGAGGAGCCAGGCGACGCGGCAATCCCCGTGTCCCCCGCGTATGGAGATTGCTTCGCTGCGCTCGCAATGACGGGGGCAATGGCGGCGATCGCGGGCAGCGGGGCCCTGGCATGGTTTCCCCAGGCTTGGTGTCACGTCTCGTGAAGGAGAGCCCACGCATGATCCCTGTCCTGGACGTCTCTCGCTATTTCGCCGGCAACATGGACGAACTCCTGCGCCTTGGTGGCGAGTTGCGAAACGCCTTCGAGAATGTCGGCTTTTATTACCTGCGCGGCCATGGCATCCCGCGCGCCCTGACCGACGCCGCGTTCGCCGAATGCGAGCGCTTTCACGCGCAGCCGGTCGAAAAGAAACTCGCGCTCCGGATCAACGAACATAATATCGGCTACATGGCGATGGGCGGCTCCATCGCCATGAGTTCGAAGGTCAATCACAACACGAAGCCAGGCGTGAACGAGGCCTTCTTCCTTCGCCGCGAGCGGACGCAGGACGACCCGGACGTCATCGCCGGCAAGCGGTTTCGCGGCCTCAATCAATGGCCCACCGACCTGCCCGGCTTCCGCGAAACCGCCCTGACCTACATGACGGCGCTGGAGCAACTGGGGAAGAGGCTGGTGCGGATCTATGCCGTCGCGCTCGATCTGGCGCCGGATTATTTCGACGCCATGTTCGAACGACCGAACATGATCCAGCGGTTCACCCACTATCCCCCACAACCGTACTATGAGGACAACCAGTTCAGCATCGCCCCGCACACCGACTCCGGGTTCATGACGCTGCTGGCGCCCCCCGCCGTGCCCGGCCTGTCGATCCGGCTGCCGGACGGAAGCTGGTTCGACGCCCCCTCGGACCCAGAGGCGTTCATCGTCAATGGCGGTGACATCCCGCGGCGCTGGACCAACGACCGGTTCCTGGCGACGCCGCATCGGGCGATCAACACGTCCGGCCGGGCGCGGTACGCGATTCTATTTTTCTTCGACACCCACCCGGACACGGTGATTTCCTGCCTGCCCTCCTGCCAATCGCCAGGAAACCCGCCAAAATACGAGCCAATCACCTATGACGATTATGCGCTCTGGTACGCGACGCGGAACTACGTGCATCTGAACCAGGAGCAGGCGGCGGCATAACCGCGAGGCCAGGCCCGACCGGCCCTATTTGCCTAGCAGCAAAGGAACTGGCATACCGCCGCGCCAACTTCCACCCAGGGCCCTGGGCGGGTGCGTTCGCGCATGTCCGAGGCCCTTCCATAAAGACAGACCAAGGGGAACACCTCGGATGCAAGCGGCCCAATATTTGATCCTCGCCTGCGGTATCGCGGCGTTGATCTACGGCCTGATCACCAGCCGGCAAGTGCTCGCGCACGACCCCGGTAACGCCCGAATGCAGGAGATCGCGGCCGCGGTGCAGGAAGGCGCGCGCGCCTATCTGAACCGCCAATACATGACGATCGGCATGGTCGGCGTTGTCATCCTGATCATACTCGGTGCGATACTCGGCCCGCACGTGGCCATAGGGTTCGTCATCGGCGCGGTGCTCTCCGCGTCGGCCGGCTATATCGGCATGAACGTCTCGGTCAGGGCCAACTGCCGGACCGCGCAGGCGGCACGGAACGGCCTTGCCGCCGGCCTGGACGTGGCGTTCAAGGCCGGCGCGATCACCGGAATGCTGGTGGTCGGCCTCGGGCTTCTGGGCGTCGCCGGGTATTACTTCGTGCTGCGCGCCGGCCTCGCGCCGGGCGCTGACCTACGCCCAGTACTGGAGGCGATGGTCGCCCTCGGCTTCGGCGGGTCGCTGATCTCCATCTTCGCCCGGCTCGGCGGTGGCATCTTCACCAAGGGCGCTGACGTCGGCGCGGATCTGGTCGGCAAGGTCGAAGCTGGAATCCCCGAGGACGACCCCCGCAACCCCGCCGTCATCGCCGACAACGTGGGCGATAACGTGGGTGACTGCGCCGGCATGGCCGCCGACCTGTTTGAGACCTACGCGGTCACCATCGTGGCCACCATGCTGCTCGCCGCGATCTTCTTCACCGGCGAGACGCGCGATTCGCTGTTGATGCTGCCGCTTGGCATTGGCGGCATTTGCATCCTGACCTCGATCGTCGGGACGTACTTCGTCAAGCTCGGCGCGGATAACGGGATCATGAAGGCGCTGTACAAGGGCCTGATCGTGACCGGCGTCCTGTCAATCGTCGGCGTCGCCATCGTGATCGGCTGGTTCATTGGCTTCACCACTCCACTGGAGGTGACCGGCGGTGGCTCGGTGACCGGTGGGTCGTTGTTGGTCTGCGCGGTGGTCGGCCTGCTCATCACCGGCGCGATCGTCTGGATCACCGAATATTACACCTCCACCGAATACCGGCCGGTGCGCTCGATCGCGCAGAGTTCCACGACCGGTCACGGCACCAACGTGATCCAGGGTCTCGCGATCTCCATGGAGTCGACCGCACTGCCGGTCGTGGTCATCAGCATCGGCATCATCGTGACCTTCATGGTCGCGGGCCTGTTCGGCATCGCGGTAGCGGCGACGACCATGCTGTCGCTGGCTGGCATGATCGTGGCGCTGGACGCTTATGGCCCAGTGACGGACAACGCGGGTGGCATCGCCGAGATGGCGGACCTGCCCAAGGAGGTCCGCGTCACCACCGACGCGTTGGACGCGGTTGGCAACACGACGAAGGCGGTGACCAAGGGCTACGCGATCGGCTCGGCGGGTCTGGCGTCACTGGTGTTGTTCGCGGCCTATACGCAGGACCTCGCGCACTACTTCCCGACCCTGAAGATGGACTTCGGGCTGACCAACCCGTTCGTGGTGATCGGGCTGTTTATCGGCGGCCTGCTGCCCTATTTGTTCGGGGCGATGGGCATGACCGCGGTGGGCCGCGCGGCGGGCTCGGTCGTGGTGGAGGTCCGCCGTCAGTTCCGTGAAATTCCTGGCATCATGGAAGGGACCGGAAAGCCGGAATACGGCAAGCTTGTAGACCTGCTGACCAAGGCCGCGATCAAGGAGATGATCGCACCGTCGTTGCTGCCGGTGCTGGCGCCGATCGTGCTGTGGGTCGTGATCGACATCATCGCCGGCCGGGCAGCGGCATTCGCGTCTCTGGGCGCGATGCTGCTGGGCACGATCGTAACGGGCTTGTTCGTCGCAATTTCGATGACCTCGGGCGGTGGCGCCTGGGACAACGCGAAGAAATACATCGAGGAAGGCCACCACGGCGGCAAAGGTTCCGACGCGCACAAGGCGGCGGTGACCGGCGACACCGTCGGCGATCCGTACAAGGACACCGCGGGTCCGGCGGTGAACCCGATGATCAAGATCACCAACATCGTGGCGCTGCTCTTGCTGGCGATCCTGGCGGGTTGGCTGAAGTAAGCTGGTATCGCCAACTGACGGAATGAGAACGGCCCAGGGCGAGAGTACTGGGCCGTTTTCTTTCGGCGAGCGTGGCCTGATCAGAAATCAGACAACGACCACCAGGCGGATGGACGGAAAGTCGATCTTTTTGACGATTGGCATACCCGGACCATAGAGGGATCCCGGTGTTCCGCGCGCGGGAGGTGGCGCGGTGGCGCACGCGAACTCAAGCCGACACCCGGGTTCCGGGGGAATCTGGGTATCTGACCTCAACCGCGACGATTTCGATGGCGCCATCGCGTCGCGCTATTCCGCCGCCGCGCGGTTGGCATTGAAGATGGCTTCATCAAGTGCTGGTTTGATCTCGCGTTGGAACGTATCCAGGGTTTCGATCACGACCGATGCCGGCGTCTGAGCGTAATGATTGATCAGCGTGATGTACTCCGCGGGAAACGCCCGCCATTGCTCGACCAACTGGGCTCGCACCTCGTCCACCGTGCCGAACAGGAACAGACCCGAATTGACCAATGAGCCCAGATAGTCGTCGTTCTCGACCTTGCGCCGGCCCATCGCGGCGTAGAAGTTCTTCCAGATATCGAGATCGTAATCCATGATCCGTTGGAGCGCCTGCTCCTTCGTTTTGCCAATCTCGATCCAGCGCACAACGCACTGATTCTCCCCCAGTCCGAACGAGCGTCCGTGTTGCGCGGCGGACTTGCGGAACACATCGGCCAACGGCAAGGCGGACTGGAGACTGGTGAAATAGGTCGGTACGAACCCGTGTTTTCCGGCGAAGGCGATCGTTTCCGGACTGCCCGAACCGGACAGAAACACCGGCGGATGCGGACGCGTATACGGGGATGGTGCGACCGAGACCCGGCGCGTGTTGCCTTGTGCGTCAACCTCACCCGGCGCACCGAATTTCTGCGTGACGCCAGCACGCGCCAGTGGCCAATCGGTCACACCGGTTTCGTAAGGGTACGGAATCTGCCAACGCTTCGAGTTGTGGTCGAAGCTCTCCTGCGTCCAGGCCTTGAGCATGATCTCGACATGATCTTCGAAGATCTCGCGATTCCGCCTGTCGTCGTCGAGGTCCTGATCGACCTGCGTGGCGGTCGAGAACCCGGCGCCCTGAGTCGCCGGATTGTAAATCGCCGCCGAGGGCGATTTGGTCGCCCGGGTTCCAAAATGTTGTCCGAGCACGTTGGTCCAGCGCGATTGATAGCCGCGGGCGAGACCGACGAAGCTCCGGCCGCGCGCGAGGTGGTTGATCACCGCGGTTTCCTCGGCCACCCGTATCGGATTGTGCGTGGCCATGACGTAACCGAGCACACCGACGTGGATTTGTTTCGTCAAGGCAGCCCAATACGCCTGGATCGCGCCCGGAGCGGGGGCGACCTCATAGCCTTCCGACCAAAAGTGATGCTCGATCGTTCCGACACCCCAGATACCCATGGCATCGGCGGCCTGGACGATCTCGGTCGCTCCATGAATCGCCGCGTGATAAAGATCACGATTGCGGCCGATAGGGCGAAGCGCGGCGCGCTCGGCTTCGTCTTTGGCGGGCATCACCGGGTAGATAATGGTCATCGGCTTTAGCTCGGGCATTGTGGCGGCTCCATACCAACGGGTCACTAAATCTACTGGTTGGTATGGCGCCGTCAAGGGCCTCGCCTGGCAGGTGCCGCCGCTACTCTGGAGACGGCCTGATCAGCCATTCCGATTCCGGCCGGCTCCGAACCTCGGGCTGAAGCCATCTCGCATCCCCGAGCGCGACCCTCCGGCGGCGATGGGCCAATCAGACCCCGGCCTGAGGCCCCCGCACCAACCTCCCAGGCAGCGCCCCGGTGGCCTGACCTTCGCGGTAGGTCACCTGACCCGAAACAATCGTCGCCTCATATCCATACACGTCCTGCAACAACCGCTTCCCGCCGGCCGGCAGATCATGTGCGATATACGGCTTGCCCGCCCCTAACCGGTCCCAGTCAATGACGTTCACATCGCCCTTCATGCCGGCGCGCAGAACCCCGCGGTCGTGCAGTCCAGCGGCGCTCGCGGTGTCGGAAGTGAGGCGTCGGATCAGTTCCTCGGGCGCGAATTTGTTCAACGTTCGGCCCCAATGCGTCAGCATCCAGGTCTGGAAACCGGCGTCCAGAATGAATGCGACATGGGCACCGCCATCGCCCAGACCCATGATGCAGTTACGGTTGTGCAGCAACGTTTCGGCCATGGAGAGATCGCCATAAGCGTAGCTCGATATGGTCGTGTAGATGAAGTCGGTGCCGTCGCTTTCCAGCAGCACGTCATAAGTTACTTCCTCCGGCGTCCGTCCCTCGCGCGCGGCGATCGCGGCGAAACTGTCTTCCTTTTTCGGTGCATAAATCGGCGGGTTGCCGAAACGGAACATAAGGTCCCACCGCAGCCGGTGGAACAATGGAAACTTGTTGAACTCCTTCGGGTCCTCGCTGAGGATCTTCGCGCGGATTTCCGGATCGCGCATCCGCGCCACTCGTTCCGCCAGCGGCAGATGAGCGATGGTCTGATACGTCCTGGTTCCCGAGAACGGATTCTGGCTCCCTGACAACCCGAGCAATGCGCCGGTCGCGCGCGGGCCGAACACCGGGCGGATCGGCACGCCATCCGCCGCCGCCTCATCGGCATGACGCAGCAGGTCGCGCCACACCTCGGGCCGCGCGTGCCGTTGCGTCAGCGTGAAGACCGTCGGGCGGCCGCTGGCTTCGGTGATACGCCGCACCATCGCGAACTCGGCGTGGGGATCCGGCGCCCATTCCGAAACGATCTCCAGCATGCCGCAGCCGGCGTCCTTCATGCCCAGGGCAATGCCAGTCAATTCGTCTTCCTGGGCTTGCAAGGTGGGGGTTGGATCGCCTTTCAACGTCTTGTGCGAGATGCTGCGCGAGGTCGAGAAGCCGAAGGCTCCGGCTTGCATCGCTTCGCGCGCGATTTCACGCATTTGCGCGATGTCGCCTTGATTGGCATTTTCCAGGTTGATCGCCCGGTCGCCCATGACGAATACCCGCACGGCGGCATGAGGCAACAAGGCACAGACATCAACATCGCGTTGCTTCCGCTCAAGAGCGGACAGGTACTCGCCGAACGTTTCCCACTCCCACTTCAGGCCCTCGTGCATGACGGCATCGGGGATATCCTCGACGCCTTCCATCAGTTCGATCAGCTTTTGCCGGTCGGCGGGTTTGCAGGGCGCGAAACCAACACCGCAATTCCCCATGACGACGGTCGTCACCCCGTGCCACGCACTCGGCGCCAAATGCTGATCCCATACCGCCTGGGCGTCGTAGTGGGTGTGGATATCGACGAAGCCGGGCGTGACGAGCTTGCCCTTCGCGTTAATTTCCTCCGCACCCTTCCCTGGCACGGCGCCAACCTGAGCGATTTTGCCGTCCTTGATGGCAACGTCGGCGTCAATTGGCGCGCGGCCGGTTCCGTCAATGACGGTGCCGCCACGGATGACCAGATCGTAGTCTGACATTGGACCCTCCTCATCGGGGCGTGGTTTGCTGGGCATCGTGCGCCGGGCAGTGCGGTGTGACAAGCACGGTGGCCGGACGATCGTCGTTGCGGCGTGCTCGGATCGGAGGGTAACATTCCGGAAACAGCACCGTACGGACTGCCACTCCGACGAACCGCGGATATCAACACGAGGAAATGTCATGACTCCGGACATTGGGCTTGGCAATTGGCTGTACCAACGCGCGCTGCGAACCCCGCACCGCGCGGCTCTCACGTTCGAGGGTTCGACCTGGACCTATGCCGAGCTTCAACAGCGGATCGATCGCCTCGCCAGTGGGCTGCGCGCGAACGGCGTTTGCCGCGGCGACCGGGTCGGCTTTCTCGGGCTCAACCAGCCGTCGTTCCTTGAAAGCCTGTTCGCCACGGCCCGTCTGGGAGCCATATTCGTGCCGTTGAACTTCCGGCTCAGCGGACCGGAACTCAGTTTCATTATCAACAACGCCGGCGTGCACACCATGATCGCCGACGCACCACACCGCCCGATCATCGACTCCATTCGAAATGAGCTGCCATGCCGCCGGTACGTTTCAGCCGACCAGCCGGCTGGCCCGTGGCCCGCAACGGACGATCTGATCGCCGCGTACGAGCCGCTTAAGAGGGGCGAGGCGGTCACCGAAGATGAAGTCGCCCTCATCATGTACACCAGCGGAACGACCGGGCGTCCCAAGGGCGCCATGCTCACGCACGGCAACATCTGGTGGAACAACACCAATGTGCTGCTGATGATTGACGTCTCCGGGAGCGACATCTTTTTGGCCGTGGCGCCGCTGTTTCATATCGGCGGGCTCAACTGCGGCGCGCTGGTGACCTGGCAGACGGGGGGACATATCGTGCTTCACCGCACCTTCGACCCGTCGCGGTTCCTGGATGACATCGCGAAGTACCGCGTAAGCAGCACGTTCGCGGTACCGGCGATGCTGTTGTTCGTCAGCCAGCAGCCGAATTTCGCGTCGGCTGACCTTTCGACGTTGCGCTCCATCTTTTGCGGCGCCGCGCCGGTGCCGGAGTCATTGCTGCGGCTTTACGCCGATCGTGGCGTGCCGATCAATCAAGGCTATGGACTAACGGAAGCCTCGCCGACACTGACATTTCTGGAACCGGAATGGGGGATCAGCAAGCTCGGCTCGGCCGGCCGCCCGCCTTTATTCACCGAGGTGCGGCTTATCGCCCCCAACGGACGGGAAATCACGGGGCCGGGAGAGAAGGGCGAAATCATCGCCCGCGGGCCAAACATCACGAAAGGCTATTGGAACAATCCCGAGGCGACGGCGGCGGCGATCGACGCGGAGGGCTGGTTGCACACCGGCGATGTCGGCGCGTTCGACGAGGACGGTTTCCTGTTCATCGTCGACCGTGTGAAGGACATGGTGATCACGGGTGGCGAGAACGTCTATCCCGCCGAGGTCGAGAATGTTCTCTACGAACATCCCGCGATCGGTGAAATCGCGGTGATCGGTCTCCCCGACGAACAATGGGGCGAGGCGGTGGTGGCGGTCGCGGCACTCAGGCAGGGCGGTAACCTCGATCTCGAGGAACTGAGGAGCTTCGCGACCGACCGGCTGGCTCGTTACAAGCTGCCGCGCCGGTTGGAGATCGTGGCGGCGTTGCCGCGCAATCCGGCGGGAAAGGTGCTCAAGTTCGAACTACGCGCCTGGTTTGGGGCGGCGGACCGACCGATCGGGTAACGGAGAGCGCGTTTCGCGCGCGCTGAGTTGGGAACCACCCCTCCGTTTGCATCGCGACGAGCACGGCGGGCGGCAATCTCCCCACGCGGGGAGATTGCTTCGCTTCGCTAACCAGAAACAAGATAAGGATCTTCTCCAATTCGGAGAAAAATCGAAAGCTTGTTTCATCCAAGGCGGGTCGGCCGGACTGTCGGTGCGGAACTCGCAATGACAGGGGTCTTCTTATGACAGGGGCGAGGCGCGGGCGCGCTACCCGTCCCCCGCGCGGCCGGTCAGAGAGCGGCGAGGATCGTTTCCGCCTTGCTGGCCTCGAAACCACCAGGGGCCTCGACCCCGAGATGCGTCACTTTGCCATCCTCGGCGACCAGCGCGTATCGCTGGCTGCGCACGCCCATGCCGCGGGCCGTGATGTCCATTTCCAGACCGAGGGCCTTGGCGAAAATCGCCGACCCGTCGGCGAGCATCAGAACCTTGTCGCCGGTGCCCTGATCCTTGCCCCAGGCGCCCATGACGAAGGCGTCATTGACCGAAATGCAGGCGATGGTGTCAACGCCCTTGGCCTTGATCGCGGCCGCGTTCTGCACGAACCCGGGCAAATGCTTGGCACTGCAGGTCGGCGTGAAGGCGCCCGGTACCGCGAACAGCACCACCTTCTTGCCCTTGAAAACCTCGTCGGTGGACACCTCCTTCGGGCCGTCCGCCGTCGCCATCATCAGTTTCATCGACGGGATCGTATCGCCAACTTTGATCGTCATGGTTTTCTTGCTCCCCGAAAGGGACAGGCCCGCGCTGGGGCCCCCCGGTGATCACGGGCGAGTCCTGGCACGACTTCGCGCGCGAGTCACGACCCCCACCTGATCCACCACATTACACCCTCTGGACACCCTCTGGCCTTCCGCGCCCGTGGCTGGCATCTTCCCGCCGCTGAACGGGAGGAAGACGCGTGCTGAGCATGAAAGGAAAGGTGGCGATCGTCACCGGCGCCGGATCGGTCGGACCCGGTTGGGGCAATGGCAAGGCGACCGCGACACTGCTGGCCCGGCAGGGTGCCACGTTGTTTCTCGTCGACATCAACGAAGACGCTGTTCGTGAAACCCATTCCGTCATCGAAAAGGAAGGTGGCACCGCCCATGTGCATCAAAGCGACATGATGGTCGCGGCGGATGTTCAGGAAATGATGCGGGCCTGTGTCACCCGATTCAAACGCATCGATATCCTGGTGAACAATGTCGGCGGCTCCGCGCCCGGCGATCCAGTCGCGATGACCGAGGAGGTGTGGGACCGGCAGATCGACTTCAATCTCAAGACCGCGTTCCTCGGCTGCAAATACGCCATTCCGGTGATGCTGGAGCAAGGTAAGGGTGCGATCGTCAACATCGCCTCGGTCGCCGGCATGCGGAACGATTTTCTCGGTGGCCGGTCGCATGTCGGCTACAGCGCGTCGAAGGCGGGGGTGATTCAACTGTCGCGCTCGGTCGCTGGCACTTATGCGAAAAAGAACATCCGCGTCAACACCGTCGTGCCGGGCCTGATGCACACGCCGTTGGTGGAAACGCGACTGGCCCGCACGGTTGGCGGCAACGACCTTCAGAAACTGATCGATGCCCGCGACGCCGCCGTGCCCATGGGCCACATGGGCGACGCGTGGGACGTGGCGCACGCGGTGCTGTTCCTCGCCTCGGATGAGGCGAAGTTCATCACCGGCACCGAAATCATCGTCGACGGTGGCAGCACCGCGGCGATGCCCTGATACCAGCACAACAAGGAGATCACGATGTCTGAGAGGCGCTTTCCGGAGCTGACGCCGGAGACGATGACCGATGAACAACGCCAGGTCGCCGAAGCGATCCAGGCCGGCCCACGCGGCGCCGGACTGCGCGGGCCGTTCAACGCCCTGATGCGCAGCCCGCAGCTCTGCGATTTGGTGCAGCGCGTTGGCGCTTATGTGCGCTTCGGCAGCTCGATCCCGGCGGCGTTGAATGAGCTCGCGATTTGCATGGCGGGCCGCAAATGGGGTGCGCAGTTCGAGTTCTACGCGCATCGCAGACTAGGTATCGAAGCCGGTCTGAGCCCAGCGATCATTGACTCGGTGGCGAATGGCCGGCGGCCGGAGAACATGTCGTCCGACGAAACGATCGTTTATGAGTTCGTCATGTCTCTGTTGGGCACCGGCCAGGTCCCGGACCCGCGCTATCAGGCGGTGATCGACCGGTTTGGCGAACGTGGTGTGATGGATCTGGTTGGCGTGGTCGGTTATTACAGTCTGGTTTCCATGGTCCTGAATGTCGCGCAGGTGCCACTGCCCGAAGGTGTCGAGCCACCGTTGAAGTCACTCTGAGGGTCCGTGTCTCCGCGGCAACGGTCCAACGACGACCTTACCGCGGAGACACCAGCCCAGAGGGGAAAGCGCGTGCCCCTGAGGATGTGATCGCCGACAAACGCCACCCCCGCACAGGAGGGGAATACATCAAGAGCCTGCGCCACGGGCGTGAGGTCTATATTGATGGTGAGCGTCAACGCCGGAGAGAAAATGCATCGCCGGGCCGGGGCCTCGCCCGCATGGGCTGGATGTTTCGGTTCAAGGCGGCGGCTTACAACCTTGGTAACCAGTGTGAGTCCTGAACCTATGCGACGCGGCGGTAATCCGTCGAAGCCGCGGGTCATCAGAACAGCGTGGGTGAGACGATGGATAATGCCAGCCGTGATACGGAGTTCAGCGCCTCGTTCAGGAGACTGTTGCCGCGTGCCATCGCGATCGGACGGCGACGAGAGAAGCCGCGAGAGACCACGCTTAGGCCACATCTTTATGACCTTGATCGCCGACTCGACCGGATCATGGCGGCGGTCCCGATCGGGGAACCCGGACGAAAGTTGCGCAAGCGCATACTCGCCAACCTGGCGCACCTATTTGTGTTCATGACGAACCGGGACGTGCCGTACACGCACAACATTTCCGAACGGCATCTCCGCCCTGGCGTGACCTTCCGCGGAGTTACCGAGGGATTCCGCCACGAGTGGGGTGTCGAAACCTACGCCGCATTCCGCCCCGTCGTCAGCACCGCGAAGGCCATCGGAGCTTCTGTACTCGACACCGTCCGGTTTCTGCTGTCAGCCAAACGACCCCAGGAGAATCTGGCCTGGGTGGGGTGAGCAATCGCATCCGCGGTCTCGTCCAGAGAAGCGGAAGTTTGGCTGACGCGTCGGGATTCGCAATGAAAACATTTCTGCTCAAGCAGTTATTCCGCGAGCTTCGGTCGGCCTCTGGATTGACGTGTGAATAATAGACGATTGAGTCAATTGCAAAACCCCGCTGACAGCGTGATTTTCGTCGCCGATTCATGAAATTGGGCGAGGCGCCCGTATCCGATGCCTGGTATCATGGGTTTGCGAATCCACCTGATACCGACCGAAAAACAAAGGACGCGGGCGATGTCGCTTAAAGAGACCCTATCCGCATACTGGCTCCATATTCAAGAAGAACTTCTGCCCTGGCTCAACGACACGGCCTGTGGTCCATTGAACGGACACCAC
>Ga0181536_10002065_pt1 | contig 23107 bp, 25 predicted proteins | sample PEATcosm2014_Bin_41_FD_121105 | JGI IMG/M metagenome (GOLD analysis project Ga0181536, IMG submission 121105) | Peatland microbial communities from MTU Mesocosm Facility, Houghton, MI, USA - PEATcosm2014_Bin17_60_metaG | ecosystem: Environmental > Terrestrial > Soil > Wetlands > Peat | place...
CAGGATCGCCTTGCCGAGATCGAGGTACTGTTGGCGCTGCTGCGTGCGGATGAAGCGGCGGATGCGCGCCCGCGCCTTGCCGGTGACGACGAAGCGCTCCCAGGTCGGCGACGGCGTCTGCGCCTTCGAAGTGATGATCTCGACCTGGTCGCCATTGGCGAGCTGGCTCCGGAGCGGGGCGATCCGGCCGTTGATCTTGGCGCCGACGCAGGTGTCGCCGATCTCGGAGTGAACCGCATAGGCGAAATCGACGGGCGTCGCGCCCCGCGGCAGCTCGATGAGATCGCCCTTGGGCGTGAAGCAGTAGACCTGGTCCTGGAACATCTCGAGCTTGGTGTGCTCGAGAAACTCCTGCGGGTCCGGCGCGTGCTCGATGATCTCGAGGAGCTCGCGCAGCCAGCGGTACTGGCGGCCCTCGGTGCGCGGTGCGCCTTGCTTGTAGACCCAGTGCGCGGCGACACCGAGCTCGGCCACCTCGTGCATGTCGCGGGTGCGGATCTGGACCTCGATGCGCTGGCGCTCCGGGCCGATGACGCCGGTGTGCAGCGAGCGGTAGTTGTTCGGCTTCGGCGTCGAGATGTAGTCCTTGAAGCGGCCGGGCACGACCGGGTAGTGGCTGTGCAGCACGCCCAGCGCGTGGTAGCACTGCTCGACCGTGTCGACCACGATGCGGAAGGCCATGATGTCGGAAAGCTGCTCGAAGCCGACATTCTTGCGCTGCATCTTGCGCCAGATCGAATAGGGCGTCTTCTCGCGCCCCGACACCGCGGCGGGCACGCCCGCATCCGTCAGCGTCTGGCTGAGCTCGGCCATGATGCGGCTGCTCAGATCGCCGCCCTTCTCGCGCAAGAAGGCGTGACGAGCCTTGATGCTCTCGCGCGCATCAGGATAAAGCTCGGCGAAGGCCAAATCCTCGAGCTCATCCTTCATGCCGTGCATGCCCATGCGCTCGGCGAGCGGCGTGTAGATCTCCATCGTCTCGCGCGCGGTGCGGCGCCGCTTGTCAGCGTCCTTGATGAAGCGCAGGGTGCGCATATTGTGGAGCCGGTCGGCGAGCTTCACCAGAAGGACGCGGATGTCCTCCGACATCGCCAAGACCAGCTTGCGGAAGTTCTCGGCCTGCTTCGTCTGGTCCGACTGCAGCTCAAGGCGCGAGAGCTTGGTGACGCCATCGACGAGGCGCGCGATGTCGCCGCCGAAGCTGCGCTCGATGTCCTCGAGCGTGGCCAACGTGTCCTCGACCGTGTCGTGCAGGAGCCCGGTGACGATCGACGAGGTGTCGAGCTTCATGCCCGCGAGGATGCCCGCGACCTCGACCGGATGGGAGAAATATGGATCGCCGCTGGCGCGGAGCTGCTTGCCGTGCGCCTTCATCGAGAAGACATAGGCCCGGTTCAGCGCATCCTCGTCGGCCGAGGGGTCGTAGGCCCTAACACGCTCGACGAGTTCGAACTGGCGCATCATGGCACACCAGCCCGGCGCCGCCGGCGGCGCCCTTGCAAGGGACGGCGCGGGGCGGATGGCGCGGCGGAGGAGCGCCTCGCCCCTGCCGCCATGGGGTCAGGGCTTGGTCTCGCCGATGTCAGGTCCGTCCTTCTCGAGATCCGGCAAGGCGTCGTCGGGAATGTCGACGGACTCGTCATCGGCGACGAGCAAAACTTCGTCCTCCGGCAACGCCTCCTCGACCTCCTCGCCCTCTTCGCCGGAGACGTCGTCGAGGCTCGGCCCGAGATCGCCCGGCCAGCCGGTTTGCGCGCCAATCTCGATATCCTGATCCTCCTCCGGCTCGTCGATCTCGACATGCTTCTGCATGCCCTTGATCAAATTGTTCTGGAGGGCGTCGAACGCGATCGACTCCGCGGCGATCTCGCGCAGCGCCACGACCGGGTTCTTGTCGTTGTCGCGATCGAGCGTGGGATGCGCGCCCCCGGCCATGTCGCGCGCGCGCTGGGCGGCCAGAAGCACGAGTTCAAACCGGTTGGGGATCTTGATGACACAATCTTCGACGGTGACGCGCGCCATTCCCGCAAATCTCCTGGGAGCTGGATTTGAGCTTTTTCAATATATGGTGCCCCGGGCCTTGCTGCAACCAGCCATTGCGGGCCAAGGCGCCGATTTTGCTCAGCCGCCGAGCGCCTCCGCCGTCTGACCGGGCGGCAGCGCCGCAATCATTTCGTTAACCGAACGCCCGAGCCGGGGATGGCGCCAGTCCGGCGCCACCTCGCGCAACGGCAGCAGCACGAAAGCCCTCTGGTGCAGCCGGGGATGCGGCAGGATCGGACCCTCCGGCCCGGTACGCACGAGGCCGTCATAGGCGAGCAGATCGAGGTCGAGCGGCCGCGGCTCATCGGGCTGCGCCCGGCGGCGGCCGAAACGCGCCTCGACGCGGTGGAAGAGCGCGAGCAGCGCCGCTGGATCGCGTCTGGTCTCCAGCGCGGCGACGGCGTTGACGAACCAGGGTTGATCGGAGCGCGGCTCGGGCGCCGTCCGGTAGAGCCGCGAGCGCGCGAGGATGGCGATTCCGGCCTCATCGAGTGCCGCGAGCGCCGCCGCGATGGTCGCCTCGGGCGGCCCTGCTGCGCTCGGCAGGTTGGCGCCAAGCCCGACCAGGATCATGACGGCGCCGGCGGGCCGCTTGACGCCGTCCGCCGCTTGGCGGCAAATGCGCCGGGATTGAAGTGCATGACTGCATTGGTATTCATGGAGCAAGCATTATGTTGTTTTATCCGGAAGAACGCATCGCATTGTTCATCGACGGCGCCAATCTCTACGCCGCCGCCCGCGCGCTCGCCTTCGACATTGACTACCGGCTGCTGCTCGAGCTTTTCGGCAGCAAGGGTCGCCTCATCCGGGCCTTCTATTACACGGCGCTGTTCGAGGATCAGGAATATTCGCCGCTCCGGCCGCTCGTCGACTGGCTCGATTACAACGGCTACACCATCGTGACCAAGCCCACCAAGGAATTCACCGACGCCATGGGCCGCCGCAAGATCAAGGGCAACATGGACATCGAGCTCGCTATCGATGTCCTGGAGATGGCCGAACGGCTCGACCATATCGTGCTCTTCTCTGGCGACGGCGATTTCCGCCGGCTGGTCGAAGCGGTGCAGCGCAAGGGCGTGCGGGTGAGCGTGGTCTCCACCCTGCGCTCGACGCCGCCGATGGTGGCGGACGAGCTGCGCCGCCAGGCCGATGTCTTCATCGAGCTGCAGGAGCTGGCGCCGCAGATCATGCGCAGCCACAGCCGCGAGCCGCAAGCGGTGCCCGCCGCCAACACGTGAGCCAATCTGCGGCGCTCGGCGAGCCCGGCCGCGATTGTCCGCTTTGTCCGCGGCTCGCCGCCTTCCGCGCGGCGCAGCGCTCGCGCTTTCCCGATTGGCACAATGCGCCGGTGCCGTCCTTCGGCGGCATCGATGCGCGGCTTCTGGTAGTGGGCCTGGCGCCCGGGCTCAAAGGCGCCAATCGCACTGGCCGGCCCTTCACCGGCGATTACGCCGGCGAATTGCTCTACGCCACATTGGGCAAATTCGGCTTCGCCCGCGGCAGCTATGCCGCCCGCGTCGATGACGGCCTTGCCCTCGTCGATTGCCGCATCACCAATGCCGTGCGCTGCGTGCCGCCGGAGAACAAGCCGGAGCCCAAGGAGATTGCGAACTGCCGCGCTTTCCTCGCGGCCGAGATATCGGCGATGCCGCGGCTTCGGGCGGTCATGGCCCTGGGCGCCATCGCGCATCAGGCGGCGCTCGGAGCATTGGGCCTGAAGCGCGCGCCTTACCCCTTCCGTCACGGGGCGGTGCATCGCTTGCCGACGGGCCTGGCGCTCGCCGACAGCTATCACTGCTCGCGCTACAACACCAACACCGGCAAACTCACCGCCGCCATGTTCGAAGCGGTGTTCGCCGAGCTGCGGGGTATGCTCGACGGCCACGGCTCCGGTTGATCCCGCCGTCAAGCCGTCCTCAGCCCGAGATGCTGCACGAAGGGATCGTAGTCCCTGTCGCTGTGCAGCAGGACGTGGCCGTGCTCGATGCAAAAGGTGGCGATGATAAGATCGATCGTCTTGCGCACGGTGATTCCCCGGCCGCGCAATTGCCGATCGTTGCCGGCGGCACGCGACGCCAAATCGGGGTTCAGCATCGGCGCAATGTCGAACCGCCGCAGCCCGGCCTCGACCAAGCGAGCTTCGCGCTCGCTGCGCAGACCCTGCAGCACTTCGCAGAGAATGAGCTGTCGACGACGATCATCGCGCTTTGCGGCCGAGACGGCTCATGTTCAGATCGCCTTCCCAGCGCACTTTCCCTGGGAGACGCAGGATCTCCTCCTGCTCCTTCAACCGGACGAGGAGGCGCAGCCCTTCCTCGACGACGCTTCGCTTGGTCTTGAGGCCGGTTGCGCGCATCGCTTTCGCCATGAGCGCGTCGTCGATGTCGATGTTGGTCCGCACGGCGGGCTCCCGATGTGGTGTCGGCGTCGTTCGATGGTCGACCCGCCTCGCGGTCGCTTCAACCTCTGCCCATGCTCACGCGTTCCGCTCGCGCAGGAGCCTGGCCTTGGCGCGCTGCCAGTCGCGCGCCTTCTCGGCCTCGCGCTTGTCGGCCTTGCGCTTGCCCTTGGCGAGGCCCAATTCGAGCTTGGCGCGGCCGCGCTCGTTGAAATAGATGGCGAGCGGCACCAGGGTCATGCCCTCGCGCTTGACCGCGCCCAAGAGCCGGTTGATCTCGCGCCGCCGCAGCAGGAGTCGCCGCGGCCGCCGCGGCTCGTGGTTGAAGCGCGCCGGCGGATAGACCGGGAAATGCGCATTGAAGAGCCAGAGCTCGTCGCCGCGCTCGGCGGCATAGGCCTCGGCGATGCTGACGAGCCCCTGGCGCAGCACCTTGACCTCGGTGCCCACCAGCTCCATCCCCACTTCGATCGTGTCCTCGATCAGATAATCGTGCCGCGCCCGCCGGTTCAGCGCGACGTAGCGCTCGTCGCCGCGGAGCGCCATGCCGCTCAGTTGAGGACGCCGGCCGTCCGCATCGCCTGGCGCAGCTTGTCTTGCGCCTCCGGGCTCGCCGGCACCAGCGGCAGGCGCACTTCGGGCGTGCATTTCTCGAGGAGCGAGGCGGCGTATTTGACCGGCGCCGGGCTCGTCTCGACGAACAGCGCGTCGTGCAGCGGGCCCAGGCGCTCGTTGATCCGCATCGCCCGCGCCCAATCGCCCTTCTGCCACGCCTCGTGCATATCGGCACAGGCGCGCGGGGCGACATTGGCCGTGACGGAGATGCAGCCGTCGCCGCCTTGCGCCATGAAGGCGAGCGCGGTCACGTCCTCGCCCGACAGCATGGTGAAATCCGGCCCAATCGCCGCCCGCGTCCGGAGCGGGCGCGCCAGATCGTTGGTCGCGTCCTTCATGCCCACGATGTTCGGCAGCTTGGCGAGCCGCGCCATGGTCGCGACGCTCATGTCGACGACGCAGCGCGCGGGAATGTTGTAGATGATGATCGGCAGCTCGACCGCATCCTGGATCGCCTTGTAGTGCTGATAGAGCCCTTCCTGGGTCGGCTTGTTGTAGTAGGGCGTCACCACCAGCGCGGCGTCCGCCCCGGCCTTCTTGGCGTGACGCGTAAGCGCGATCGCCTCCTCGGTCGAATTCGAGCCGGTCCCGGCGATCACGGGCACGCGCCCCTTCGCCGCCTCGACGCAGAGTTCGACGACGCGGTTGTGCTCGGCGTGGCTCAGGGTCGGCGATTCCCCCGTCGTGCCGCAGGGCACGACCGCATGCGTGCCCTCCTTGATCTGCCAATCCACGAACTTCTGGAATGCCTTGGCGTCAACCGCGCCGTCGCGGAACGGCGTGATGAGTGCGACGATCGAGCCCTTGAACATGGCGCCCCCTCCGGGTCGGCATAGAAGCGCAGTGACCGCGACCATAACCCCGGGCGGGCATGCCGGCAACTGGCGCTCCGGCCGCGCCGTGCGACGGCTCCGCTCCGGCAAGCGGCAACGAATCGTTAAAACGAATGCGGCCGGTAATGATGCGGCAAGATGTTGGCGTTAATCATTGGTCGCCATTACAATAACCGCTCGCGTGGCCGGGCATTTCGGAGTCGGGTTTTGCAATTGTTGGGTCGCCGCCTCTTTGCCGCACTTGTCGTGCTCTTGGTCTTCGGAACATTGGCCGCGCGGGCAGCGGAGCTTTCGGAGAGCGACGCGCGGCTTTACGGCGCGGCGTTCGCCGCGGCGCGGTCAGGCAACTGGTCGAGGGCTTGGCAGGACGCCGACAACGCGCGCAATGCTTTGCTGCAGCCGGCGCTGCGGTGGATTCAGCTCGCCGGCGGCGGCGATGCGGGCTTTTCGGAATATGCCGCCTTCCTCGCCAGCCACCCGGATTGGCCCAAGCAAAATGTGCTGCGCCAGCACGCGGAGACGCAGCTCTCCGGGATTTCGGACGCGGTCGCCGCCCACTGGTTCGCCGACCATCCGCCGGTGACGCCGGCCGGCCGGTTGCGCCAGGCGGCGATCTGGTTTGCGGAAGGCCGCAGCACGGAGGCCACCGCGCTCATCCGTCGCGTCTGGATCGAAAGCGACTTCAGCAGCTTCGAGGAGAAATCGATGCTGCAACGCTTTCACGGGGTCTTGCGCCCGGCCGATCATGTCGAGCGCCTCGATAACCTGCTGTGGGACGGCCAGATCGAGGCGGCAAGGCGGCAGATGGCGCGGGTCGCTCCCGAATACCGCGAGCTGGCGGCGGCGCGGCTTGCCTTGGCGGCGCTCGAGCCGGGGGTGGAGCGGCTGGTCGCGCGCCTGCCGGCGGCGCTTCAGCGCGATCCCAGTCTGACCTACGACCGCGTGCGGTGGCGCCGCCGCAAGGAGCATTACGACGACGCGATCGCGCTGCTCGAGAGCCTGCCGGTGGAGCAGGATCACGCCGCCGCTTGGGCGACGGAGCGCCAAGTGCTCGCGCGCTACGCGCTCGCCGAGGCCAAGCCGGCCTTCGCCTACCGCATCGCCGCGCGGCACGGGCTGACGAGCGGCGCCAATTTCTCGGAACTCGAATTTCTCGCCGGCTGGACTGCGCTGCGCTTCCTGCATCAGCCGCAAATCGCCTACAACCATTTCGTCCGACTTTATGACGCGGCGGTTCTGCCCATCAGCATCGGCCGCGGCGCCTATTGGGCGGGCCGCGCCGCCGAAGCCATGGGCTACGGCCAGCTCGCCGAGACCTGGTTCGGCACGGCGGCCGAGCGCGTCACCACCTATTACGGCCAGCTCGCCGCGGCGCGTCTGGGCCAGGGCATCAGCACCGCAACGCTCGCCGAACCGCAGCCGCGCCCGGACGAAACCGCCGCCTTCAATGGCCGTCAGCTCGTAAGGGTGGCGCGCGGTCTGGCAGAGATCGGCGCCACCGACTTCCTGCCGGCCTTCTTGCGGCGGCTCGCCGAGACCGCGGTGACGCCGGCGGATTACGAGCTCGTCGCACGCTTCGCCGATCAACTCGGGCGGCCGGATCTCTCCGTCGCCGCGGCCAAGCAAGCCAGCTATAACGGCGTGACCCTGCTCGCCGAAGGCTACCCGGTGATTTCGCTGCCACCGGGCGGCGAGGTCGAGCGGCCGCTCGTTCTCGCCATGACCAGGCAAGAAAGCGCCTTCGACGAGGCGGCGGTGAGCAGCGCCGGCGCGCGCGGGCTGATGCAGCTGATGCCGGCGACGGCGAGCACGATCGCGCGCTCGCTTCGGCTGTCATTCTCGCTGTCGCGGCTGACCAGCGACCGGCATTACAATCTGACGCTCGGGCGCGCCTATCTCGGCGGGCTCTTGGGCGACTTCTCCGGCTCTTATGTTCTGGCGGTCGCCGGCTACAACGCCGGGCCGGCGCGGGTGCGGCAATGGATCGATTCGTTCGGCGATCCCCGTCGCAAGGGCGTCGATGTCGTCGACTGGATCGAGTCGATCCCGCTCGCGGAAACCCGCAATTACGTGCAGCGCGTGCTCGAGAACTTGCAGCTTTACCGGCTGCGCCTTGGCGACCGCGATCTCGCCTTCTCGCTGGCGAGCGATCTCAAGCGCTGAGGCGTTATGACCGAGGCACGGCCGCCCGAGGTCGCCGATGTCCATGAAGCGGCCGCCCGGCTCAAGGGCCAGGCGGTCCTGACGCCGCTCCTCGAGTCAGCAGTGGTCAACGCCAGGCTCGGCGGGCGCCTGCTGATCAAGGCGGAATCGCTGCAGCGCACCGGCTCCTTCAAGTTTCGCGGCGCCTTCAATGCGCTGGCGCAAGTACCAGAGGCGCAGCGCCGGGCCGGCGTTGTCGCCTATTCCTCGGGCAATCATGCCCAGGGCGTGGCGGCGGCGGCGCAGCTTTTGGGCATGCCCGCGGTCATCGTCATGCCCGCGGACGCGCCGGCGATCAAGATCGCGAACACGCGGGAGCTGGGCGCCGAGATCGTCTTCTATGACCGCAAACGCGAGGAGCGCGAGACCATCGCCGCCGGCATCGCAGAAGCGCGCGGCGCGCTTCTGCTGCCGCCCTTCGACGACGCGCGGGTGATCGCAGGCCAAGGCACGATCGGTCTTGAGATTGCGGCGCAGGCGGCGGCGGCCGGCGCCAAGCTCGATGCCGTAGTGATCGCTTGCAGCGGCGGAGGTCTCGTTGCCGGCTGCGCCCTCGCGCTGGCCGAGACGAGCCCAGGCACGCGCGTCTATGCCGCCGAGCCTGCGGGCTTCGATGACATGCGCCGCTCGCTTGCCGCCGGCGAGCGGCTGCGGAACGAGCCCGGGCGCCACTCGATCTGCGATGCGCTGCTCGCGCCGATGCCGGGCGTCCTGCCCTTCGCCATCGCCCGGCGTTTGCTCGCTGGCAGTCTGACCGTGACGGACGACGAAGTCGGCCGCGCCATGGCGCTGGCCTTTGCCGACTACAAGCTCGTGGTCGAGCCGGGCGGAGCGGCGGCGCTGGCGGCCGTGCTAACCGGAAAGATCGCGCTGCGCGATCACACGATCGCCGTTGTCGCCTCCGGCGGCAATGTCGATCGCGAGGTCTTCTGCCGCGCGCTCGCCGGCGCCGCCAAATGACCTAGTCGCCCTTGATGACCATGGCGGATTGTGCCGGCTCGTTGGCCGACGGGCGTGGCGGCGGCAGCGACATCATCGCGGCCGCCGCGCTTTCGATCTGATCGACTCGGCGGCTGTAGCCCTCGAGCGCGGCGCCCGGCTCGATCTGCATCGAGACATAGATGATGTCGGCCGTGACCTGCGCGGTCCGCCCGATCACCACCTTGGCTGCCGCCAGCCGGCCGGCGAACTGGCCATGGATGACCGCGCTCTCGGCCCGCACATTGCCGTTGATCGAACCGCCTTCGCTGAGAGTCAGCTTGTAGGCCGTCAAATTGCCGCTGATTGAGCCGACGACCTGAACTTCGCCGTCACTGACGATGTCGCCCTCGACCTTGAGGCCCCCGTTGAGGACGGAAACCGCGCTGCGCCACTTTGAAGCTTGAGCCCTCTCGTCACTGGCCGCTGACTTGAACCACATTCTTCCCGACCTGCATGAACTTCGCGGGGTCCTGCGGAATGCCGTCGATGAGAATCTCGTAATGGACGTGCGGGCCGGTACTGCGGCCGGTGCTGCCGAGCTGCGCGATCTCCTGCTGCGCCGCGACCTTTTGGCCGCGCACCACGAGGATGCGGTGCAAATGGGCATAGCGGGTCGTGATGCCGTGGCCATGGTCGATTTCGACGACCCGACCATAGGCTTCCTTGACGCCGGTGAAGCTGACGATTCCGGGACCGGTGCTGTAGACCGATGATTTGTAGGGCGCCGCGAGATCGAGACCGGAATGGAAGGCAGCCCGCCCATTGATCGGGTCGACACGCGGGCCGAAGCCGCTCTCGAGCTGATAGTGCGCCAAGGGCGCTTCGAGCGGCAGCGTCTTGACCAGTTTATGCAGCTCGGCAATGCGCTTCTGCTCGTCCGCCGTAGCGTGCTTGACGCTGCCGAGGGCGACATAAGGACCGCCTTGTCCCGGCGCCAGCGACAGCGGGCCGAGGATGCGATCGATGTCGATGCCGGTCGAGGCGATGAGGCGTTCGAGCTCGCTGGATTGGGCGCGCTGATGCGGATCATCCGGTTTCGCGGCCGGCGGATTGGCGCTGTCGGTCGGCACCCCTGCATTGTCGGAGTCCAAAGCCGGAGTTGCGGCAGCGCGCGCCGGCGCCTCGCCGATTTGGTTGCGCAAACGGTCGCGCTCGAACGCCATCTCCGTCAGCTGGCGATCCATCGCTTCGACGGCTTGCTTCAGTTTTTGCGCGTGCTCGTCGAGCGCCTTGACCTCGCCCTCGCGGTCTTTGATGCGGTCGCGCAGAGCGGTTCGCTCCATTTCGCCGCCGCGCGCCTGGCTGTGTGCGTTGCCGTCCGCCGGCGACGCGGGTTGCTCCTGCTCCACGGCTTTCTTGAGCGCCTCCTGCTGGCTCCTTGCGGCGGTCAGTTCGTTGGTCGCCTGGGCGAGCTGGCTATTGGTCGCTGCGAGCTGCTGGCGCGCCTCGTCGAGCTGCTGGCGCGCAGCATTGAATTGTTGCAGCGCCGATTCGTATTGCGCGTTGGTCTCGGCATAGCGCTGCCGCAGGGCCTCGGCGCGCGCCTTGGCGTCGGCGAGCTGGCGGCGCAGATCGTCATTGGCCGCGCTGGCGGTCGATGCCACCTCATGAATGAGATCGGCCAGCGCCGTCGATTGATGCCGCAACGTCTTGCGGGCGTGAACATAGCCGGCGGCAAGATATCCCATGCCGGCAAAGACAGTGAGCGTCGCGACCAGCCCGACGACTTGAAGCCAGCCTGGAAGACCGACGCTGCGCACGCGCCCTTGGCTGCACAGCAACAGACTCCGATTGGGAAACAGCCTCCCGCCGACACCCCTGAACCGTCCGATCATTGCCCCCCGCTGCAGAACAAGTCCTCCGACCCCGTGCCTGCTTGGACGGCACGGCGCCATCCGGGCTCGCAGCCCCCACGCGGAAATCCCGCAGAACGCAGCGACCGTTTCAGCCGCCTCCGCCCGCCGATCTTAGCGTCGACTGGACGCCCCAGGTCATACCGACCCGAGGAGCGTTCACCGAAATCAAAACTATATAGTTAAGGCGGGCCTGGCAAGATGTTTTGCGGGTCGGAAGCCAGGGGGTCGAGTCGATGCGGCCATTCTTTCGTCACAGCGGCACACCGGTTGTCGCGGTCCATTGCCGCGCCTGCGCAGTTACTAGCGAATGACGCGGGAGTCTCGGCTGTGACTGTCAAATTGTCGCGGCAGGTCTATGGCTGCGGCGCGGGATGCTGATCAGACGAGAAAACCGAGCGACGGCGCCATCAAGATCCCTGCGACAGCAATCGGGATGCCATAGGGAATCGGCGTATTTTTCTGGGCGAAGGACGGCAATCGCCGCACGGTAGCGAGAAAGCTCGCCTGCGCGACGGGATGCCGGAGCAATATCATGAACAGGGCAAGAAGGCCGCCGGCGAGCGCCGTGAACACGAGGAGCGTGAGGAGTTGACCGAGCCCGGTCCACAGCGCCGTCGCCGCCAGTAGCTTAGCGTCGCCGCCGCCCATGAAGCCGAAGGCGAAGAGCGCGGCGGCCCCGGCAAAGACCGCGATGCCCGCGGCGAAGTGCGAGAGCCAATCGACATTGTGGCCGAACAGCAGCGCCACCGGCGGGAACGCCGCGGCCAGCGCCGCCGTCAGCCAATTGGGGATGCGCAAGCTGTGCAAGTCGCTGATCGCCGCCATCACCAGCGGAAAAATATAGATGGCCAGCCCGACCTCGCCGCCGATCGTCAAGGGAATGATGCCGCCCCCCTCTCAGTGACGCGCCTCCTGGCGTCGGCGGATCATCGCCGCGGCACGCTTTCTGACCGGTAAAGATCGGAGCTCGGAAAATCTTAAATTTTCCATCAAGGACAGGCCGTAAGTCACTGATACTGTTTCCAAAAAAATGGGCCGCGAACAAGCGCGACCCAAGTTCAGGGAGGAAACGCCGATTCGGGCGTTCCTAGGGGATATGGGGCATCGCACAAAAAATTGACATTGCCGATCTCGCATAGTCGCTTTGCACAATCCGCAGGCATCAGCCTCGCTGTATCTCGCGCGCGGCCGGTGGCAGAATGGCGGCATGGCGGAAGGCCCTGCCCAGCGGGGTGAGCTCGAAGCGTTGCCGTGGAGCGAAGCGCGGACCTGGCTGCGGCCCTTGGGCCTGCTTGAGGGCCCCGCGGCGGAGGCCGCCGTCGCTGCGGGCTGGGCATTGCGCCTTGCTGGCGGCGGCATCGCCTTCACATCCATGGAAGTCCTGACGCGTCTACCCAACGGCGCCACTGGCGCTGCCGTCGCGAGCCTGCCGCAGCTGCGCGCCTGGACCCGGCGGCTCGACCCGCGGGCGGCGGCGGAAATCGAGCGCAGGCTAGAGCGGCTGTCGGCGGGCCGGCCCGCTTGGGCCGGGTTGAGCCTCGGCCGGCCACTGCTTATGGGCGTGGTCAATGTCACCCCCGACAGCTTCTCGGATGGCGGCCAGTTTCTCGACCGCGAACGCGCCATCGCGCACGGACGTGCGCTGGCCGCGGCTGGCGCCGACATTCTCGACATCGGCGGTGAATCGACGCGACCGGGCGCTGCACCGGTCGCGGTCGACGAAGAGAAGCGGCGGATCGAGCCGGTCGTTGCTGCGCTGGCCGCTTCCGGCCTCGTCGTCTCGATCGACACCCGCCGCGCCGCCGTCATGGCGGCGGCGCTCGACCGCGGCGCCCGCATCGTCAATGACGTGTCCGCTCTCGCCGACGCCGCCAGCCTTGCCACGGTGGCGCGCCGCGGCGCGGCCGTCGCGCTCATGCACATGCAGGGCGAGCCGCGCACCATGCAGAGCAGCCCCCGCTACACGCTCGCCTCGCTCGACGTGGCCGAGGCGCTCGAAGCGCGCCTCGCAGCCTGCGCCACGGCCGGCATTCCGCGCGAGCGCATCGTCGTCGATCCCGGAATCGGCTTCGGCAAGGCGCTCGAGCACAATCTCGAGATCCTGGCGCGGCTCGCGCTCTTCCACGGCTTGGGCTGCGGCGTGATGGTCGGGGTGTCGCGCAAGTCGATGATCGCGCAGGTGACCGGCGCGGAACTCGCCGAACGCTTGCCGGGTTCGATCGCCGGCGCGCTGCATGCCCTCCGCCAGGGCATCCAGATCCTGCGCGTCCATGACATCGCCGAGACGCGCCAGGCGGTGGCGCTGTGGCAGGCGATCAGCGCGGGCGGATAAGCGGGATCAACCGGCGTGGCGGCGGCGCTCGATCACCACGCCGACGCTTTCCGCCTCGGGATAGATGTCGAGCTTCTCGACGGCGACGCGCACGAAGCGCACGCGGCGGTCTCTGAGGCAAAGCCTCGCCACCTGGTCGGCGAAGCTTTCGACTAGGTTGATATGTTTTGTCCCGGCGACCCGCTTGATGCCGGCGACGATGCTCTCGTAGTCCACCGCCTCGGTGAAATCGTCGGCCTGGGGCAGCGCCGCGGCAATTTCGAGCTCGGCGCTGACCCGCAGCCGGCCGCGCTGCCGCTTCTCATGGGCGTGGATGCCGATGCTGGCGGCAACGACGAGGTTGCGCACGAAAATGCGATAGCTCGACGCCGTGACATCGGCGGCGACGCTTGGCGCGGTCGGCTGGTCATCCATCATGCGCCGCAGCATGGCGGATGCGACCGGCCCATGCAACGAGCCGCCCGCTCTAACCTTCGCGCTTTCGCATCAGGAACTCGCGGCCGGCCTTGACCATGGGTTTGCCGTCATAGGCCACGATGTCCGCGGTGGCATAGGTCTCGCTCCACAGCTCCGGCAGATAGGAGCCGGTGCCGATGACATCGACCGGCGCCTCGGCAACAGCCATGATCCGGCATTTGGCCGGGGTAAAGCCGGAACTCGCGACGATCCTAACCTTGGCGAAACCCTCGGCGTCGAGGCGCTGGCGGAGGTGCCAAATTGCCGCCGCGGTGACGCCGGTGCCGACGAGATGGCGCAGTTCCGCCTCGGTGCGGTAGCCGCGGATCGCCTTCGGCACGTGACGCTCCAGGACCGCGTAGGAACGCGCGAGATCGAGGCCTTCGACATAGCGGCCGCCATGGGTGTCAACGCGGACCGAAAGCCGCCCCGCCGCCGCGAGGTCCGGGAAGCGGCGGGCGACCGCAAGCGCGTCATTCACCTCCTGTCCGAAATAGTCGACCAGTACCGTCAGCGGCTCGCTCGGGAAGGTCTCGTGGAACATTTCGGCGGCGCGCACGGTCGAACCGGCATAGCCGATGAGGGCATGCGGCATGGTGCCGAAGCCCCTTTCCGCCCCGAAGAAATCCGCCGAGGCGTCGGTCGCGCAGCCGATGAAGCCGACTGCGCCCACTTCGCGCTTAGCGGCGGCGGAGCCGACCGAAGCGGCATAGGCCATCATCTCCGCCATCTCGGCGCCGGCGCAGTGCCGCGCGTCCATTGCGAGAAACGCGGTGCGCGGCAGGTCGACGCACATCGCATAAGCGTTGTAGGCGGCGACGCAGGGCGGCCCGAGCTTCTGCAGATAGAGCGTCTCGAGATCGACCAGCTGATAGAGCGAGCCGGTGAGATAGACGATCGGCTCGCCCGCCCCGACCCATTCGCCTTCGCGGTAATTGAGTTCGATCGCGAAGCGCGTGCCGCGCTTTTGTGCGACGGCCTGAAGGAAATTCACCATGAGACGCGGCGTGCAGATCACCGGCCGCCGCATGAACAGCGCGTAGGTCGCGTCGCGGTCGCCGAAGCGGCGGACGATCTCCTTGGTCCGCAGGAAATAGCTGTCGGTAAGGCGCGCGAGATCTTCGGGACCGGGTTCCATCGCGCCGCCGCGACTGCGTCAGGAGGCCGCCGCGGCCCGGCGCCGCTGTTCGCTCACGCGCTTGTGCTTCAGCGCCTCCGCGATCAGGAAGGCCATCTCCAGTGCCTGGCTGGCGTTGAGCCTGGGATCGCAGTGGGTGTGATAGCGGTCGGCGAGCGCGCGCTCGCTGATCGCCTGCGCGCCGCCGATGCATTCGGTGACATCCTGGCCGGTCATCTCGAAATGGACGCCGCCGGCATAGCTGCCTTCGGCCTCGTGCACCGCGAAGAAGCCGCGCACTTCCCGCAGGATCTGGTCGACCGCCCGCGTCTTGTAGCCGGTCGAGGAGGTGATGGTGTTCCCGTGCATCGGATCGCAGCACCACACGACCTTGCGCCCTTCGCGCTCGACGGCTCGAATGAGCGGGGGAAGCCTCTCGTGAACCTTGTCGGCGCCCATGCGGGCGATGAGGGTGAGGCGCCCCGGCTCGTTCTCGGGATTGAGCGCGTCGATGAGGCGCAGCAGCACGGCCGGCTCGAGGCTCGGGCCGCATTTGAGGCCGAGGGGGTTGCGGACCCCGCGGAGAAACTCGACATGCGCGCCCTCAGGCTGCCGCGTGCGATCGCCGATCCACAGCATATGCGCCGAGCAATCGTACCAGTCGCCGGTCGTCGAATCGATCCGGGTCAGAGCCTGCTCGTAAGGCAGCAGCAGCGCCTCGTGCGAGGTGAAGAGATCGGTCTCGCGGATTTGCGACGTCGTCTCAGAGGTAAGTCCGCAGGCGGCCATGAAGTCGAGCGTCTCGGTCAGGCGGTCGGCGAGCTCGCGATAGCGCTCGCCGGCCGGACTATTGGCGACGAAACCCTGGTTCCAGCTATGGACGCGGTGAAGATCGGCGTAGCCGCCTTGGGCGAAGGCCCGGAGCAAATTGAGCGTCGCCGCCGATTGGCTAAAGGCCTGGATCATGCGCTGCGGATCGGGACGTCGGGCCGCTGCCGTGAACTCCATGCCATTGATGATGTCGCCGCGATACGAGGGCAGCGTCACACCGTTCTGCGTCTCGGTCTCGGTACTGCGCGGCTTGGCGAACTGGCCGGCCATACGGCTCACCTTCACCACCGGGCATGCGGCACCGAAGGTCAGCACCACCGCCATCTGCAGCAGCACGCGGAAGGTGTCGCGGATATTGTTGGGATGGAATTCGGCGAAGCTCTCGGCGCAGTCGCCGCCTTGCAAGAGGAAGGCGCGGCCCGCGGTCACCGCCGCCAGCGCCCCCTTGAGCCGCCGCGCCTCGCCGGCAAAGACCAGCGGCGGATAGTTGCGCAGAGTCGCCTCGACCGCGGCGCAGGCCGCCGCATCGGGATAGTCCGGCGCCTGCCGGATCGGCTTGCCCCGCCAGCTTTCGGGGCTCCATTTCTCGGCCATCGCTGCCCTCGCGATGTGGAATTCATGACCCTCGGCTGCTAGGGATACCGAGTTTTCCACCGGAACGCCAGTGGCGGCTCGGCGAGCGGCGGTCGAAGGTTAGTATTCGTAAACGTAAACGCTTGCCTTTCATGCGGGATAGCGCTTCGGCATTTAGCAAGGAGGTGCAATGCGCAGCGGTCAAGCCGTGACGATCACACTTTGCTTTGCCATCGGGCTTGCCGGCTGCGTGCAGGTCCCGGCCTACCAGCCCGCGGTCGATCTCCAGGGCGTCGACGCCGCGCGCTATCAGACCGATCTCGAAGACTGCAGAAAAGCGGCCGATCTCGACCGCTACGGACCGGCCCTCGCCGGCGTGCTCGTCGGCGCCGGGTTCGGCGCCGGCCTCGGAAATGTCGCGGGTTGGGCGGCCGGCAGCAACCTCGCCGTCGCCACCGGCTGGGGCGCCGCTTCGGGCGGCGTGGTCGGCGGCAGCGCGGGCGGCGCGATTTCCGAGCAACGGCCCAATGATGCCGCTGCCATCGACGACTGCCTGCGCGCTAATGGCTACAAGCTCAAATCCTGACGCTCAGCGCCAGTGGCGATGCCAGTAGGGCCAGTAAGGGCCGACATAGGCCGCGCCATAGACCGGCGCGGGGTAGGCCAGCGGCGCCGGATAGATTACCGGGGGCGCGGCATAGGCGACTGGCGGCGGCGCATAGACCAGGGGCGGCGCATAAACTGGCGCCGCAACAACCGGAAGCGGCAGACCCAGACTGACGAAGACGCGCGCCTGGGCCGGAGAAGGAGCCAGCCCAGCCATCCCGGCTGCCAGCAACAGCCCGCCCACGGCCAGCCCCCGCTTCAACCGTTCAGAACCGAACTTCATGGCCATTCTCCATTTCCTGTCGCGTTGAAGCGACACCTGTATCTAGGGAGACAACGCCAACAGCATCCCCTGAGGTTCCGCCCATGAGGACCAGCGCGCTGGCCTATTCCGCCGCGATCTTCTCAGCGACCTTGTCGCGCATGGTCACGAATTCCTCGGCGGCGGTCGGATGGATGCCGACGGTTTCGTCGAACTGGCGCTTGGTCGCGCCGCACTTGATGGCGATGGCGAGCCCCTGGATGATTTCGGGGGCGTCGGCGCCGACCATGTGGCAGCCGACCACGCGGTCGCTGGCGCGATCGACGATGAGCTTCATCAAGCTGCGCTCCTCGCGCCCGCTGAGCGTGTGCTTCATCGGGCGGAAGCGCGCGCAATAGACGCCGATCGCGGCGAGCCCCTGCCGCGCCTGCCGTTCAGTAAGACCGACGGCGCCGACCGGCGGCTGGCTGAAGACCGCGGTCGGCACGTTGGCGTGGTCGAGCTTCATCGGATTGGCATTGAACAGCGTCTCCGCCAGCGCCCGGCCCTCGGCGATCGCCACCGGCGTCAGGTTCAGGCGGTTCGTCACGTCGCCCACGGCATAGATGTGCGGCACGCTCGAACGCTGCCAGTCATCGACGACGACCGCATGCTCCTCGTCGCAGCGGATTCCGACTTCTTCGAGCCCGAGCCCGCGCGTGTTGGGACGGCGGCCGGTGGCGTACATCACGAGATCGGCCGAAAGCTCCTCGCCCGCCTTGGTCTCGGCGCTGTAGCCCGACCCCATCTTGGTGATGCGTGCCAATTCGGTGCGCGCGCGGATGACGATGCCGCGGCTGCGGAGCTCCTGCGCCAGAGTCATGCGCACATCGTCGTCGAAGCCGTTCAGAAGCTCGTCGCTGCGGATCGCCAGAGTGACCTCGGCGCCCAGCGTTGCGAAAATGCCGGCGAACTCGACGGCGATGTAGCCGCCGCCGACGATGAGAATGTGACGCGGCAGGCGCGGCAGATCGAGCGCCTCGTTCGAGGTGATCGCATGCTCGATGCCGGGGATGGCCGGCATCACCGGGTGGGCGCCGGCGGCGATGAGGATATTGGCGGCGGTATAGCGCTTGCCCGCGATTTCGATGGTGTGGGCATCGACCAGCCGGGCGCGCCCTTCGATAAGCGTGACGCCGGAATCTCTGAGCAGGTTGCGGTAGATTCCTTCAAGCCTGTCGAGTTCGCGGTTCTTGGCGGCGATGAGGCTCGGCCAGTCGAAGACCGGCGGCGCCACCTGCCAGCCGAAGCCCGCGGCATCGGCAAAGGCATCGGCGAACTGCGCGCCATAGACCAACAGCTTCTTCGGCACGCAGCCGCGGATGACGCAGGTGCCGCCGACGCGGCTTTCCTCGCAAATGGCGACGCGCGCGCCATAGGAGGCGGCGCGCCGCGCGCTCGCCACCCCGCCCGAGCCCGCGCCGATGGTGAACATGTCGAAATCGAACTGCGCCATTCCGCTCTCCCGGCCTTCTGCCGCGGCCCGGTTCGAGCCTAGCGCCGGACATGGCGACGGCTCAACCGGAGAACTGGCTTGGCGGTTAGGCCGGGACGGTTCCGAGCTTGTCGAGAATCGCGTTGAGCCGGCGCAACACCCCGAGAATGACGGCATAGACGACGTAGAACATGAAGAAGTAATTGACCACGGGAATGAGCGACACGATCACCCAGAGCACGGCACTCTTGCCGAGCCGTGCCGCGACGAAGCCGTTGCCAACGGCGAAGATTATGTTCAACAAGAAAAGCATGCCGAGTGACGGCAGCACCATGAAGGCCGGATCAATTGGCTGATTGTCGTACATCCTCCCCTCCTCTCGCTCGCCCCCGCATCTTAGCATGGCGCCGTCGGCACGGCTTGGCGCTGGAAGGGAAGAAGCCCGCCCGCGCTCTCGGCACGGACGGGCTCTCTCAGGCCGCGAAAGTCTCAGTGCACCGAATCGAGCAGGGCCCCCGCCCTGCCGATGAGGAGGTCGGCTGCCGACTCGTCGATCGGCTTGCCGGCGAAGGCGGCGTCCTCGAGCATATCGATCATCGGCCCAGCGATGGCGTTGCGCTGCGCCGTGAGATCGACGATCTGTGCTTCGAGCGCGTTGTAAGTCGCATCGCCCGGATCATTGCCTTTGAGCGCCGTCGTCGAGATGCCCGTCAGCGTCTTGCTGCCGAGGCGACCGCGCGGCGCGTTGATCTCCTTGTAGGCCTCTGCTAGGCGGGAGAGCGTGTCCTGGTGAACGCGCAACGACCAGGGCAGCGCCTCGTCCTCGAGCACTTCGAACAGCACCCGTCCGTCATGCGCGTAATCATCCTTGAGCCCGGCGAGGCTCAGGATGGTCGGACGAATATCGGTATGATCGCTGAAGATTTCGCCGAAACGCCCGTCATTGCGCACGCCCGGACCGACGATGCCGAGCCAGGTATGCGTGATCTGGTTCTGGAAATCGCCATGGTTCCAGGCGAAGCCGGGACCCTCGCTGAAGCAGCTTGTATACACCGGCGTCCCGGTCGTGGGCGTGCAGGTGGGCGTGGTCTTGCCCGAAGCCGAAAGGAAATAGTCGGGATTGCCGAAGAGGATGAAGTTCGGCGTGCGGTTGGCTTCGAAGGAGACCATGTGCAGCAGCGCCTCCTCCGCCGGGTCAGCCAAGGCTTGTGTGATCAAATTGTTGCTGCCGCTCGGTCCGACCACCGGATCGAAGCCGATGAGCTTCGCCGCCTCGCGCTCGAGCGTGCGGGTCACCGACGCGGTCTCGCCCGGATCGCCATTGATGTAGAAGGTCGGCGCGTCGTCGCTGTGGACACTGAAGGCCGTGGTATCGCCGAACTGCGTGTTGTAAAGTTTGCTCAGATCGGCGTCGATCTCGCCTTTCTCGGCATAAGTGCACGGCGTGTGGATGCCGTCACAATTTGCCGGCGAAGGCAGCCCGCCGACAAAGTGATCGTTCTCGTCGGCGGTGATGACGAAGAGCGTGTTGTCCTTGGTGATGCCGTCCTTCTCGAGGCGCGCGAAGAACTCGCCGAAAGCCTTGTTGTAGGCCTGGAGCTGCGTGACATAGCCCGCCTCGCCCGGCCCGAAGGTGCCTTCGACCGAGCTGGGAATGCCGGACAGGCCGGGATCATTGTCATGCGCGTCCTCGATATAGAAGTAGACGACCGGCACCCCCGCCTCGAGCATGGTTGCGACATAGCCGAGCGACTGGGCCGGACGCGGATCGAAGCCGGGGAAGCCGCAATTGCCGTGGCTGTCGGCGACAGGGTTGCCATCGAGATCGTTGACGCAGGACGCGCCGCCGTTGATCGCCGGCGCGACATTGACGTTGCCATACAGGGCTTGATAGCCGCTGTAACCGCCAGGCTCATCCGGCAGCAGATCGGCGGCGCCGTTCTTGGCGCAGAGCGGGCTTCCCTTGGCGCAATGAATGAGGATGCCTTCAAAATCGGCGATCGCCTTGGTCGGGTTGCTACTGGCCTCGGTCGCCTGCGGCGAGCCCGCACCGAAGACATTGGTGATGTCGCTGGTGACGTTCTCGAACTCTATGTTCGCGATGGAGAAAGCGCCGACATCGCAGCCGGCGCGGGTGAACGGAACCCAGGGCGCGGGCGCGTTCTTGCCTTGCTGATCGATCATCTGGTAGGTGCCGTCCGCCAGCTTGTCCGTCCAATAAGTGAAGGAACTAGCGAATTTCGGCGCGCCGCCGACGAAATAGGCGAAGCTGTTGCCGACAGCAAAACCGAACTTCTCGCCATAGACACCGGTCAGCGAGGTAATGATGTCGACCGAGGTGTGCGAGATGAGCGGCGTGTGATGGTTGGTCAGCAGCGTCCCTTCATCCTCGAGGAAGTTCAGGAGATTCGGAATCTGTTCGAGGTCGGAAGGGACGTTCGGATTGTCGCGGCGGAGGTGCACGTTGTCGAATTGGAGATAGACGATGTGCTTCAAGCGCCCATCGGCCGAGGCGAGTTTGCAGCGGCCGCCGGCTTGCCCGCCCTCGTCGCCGTCGTGATCGCCGTCGAAGGCCCCCTGCGCCAGCGGCTGCGCCGAGGCGTGAGCCGCTCCGCTCGCGGCGAGCGGCATGGCCAACAACACTCCCATCGCCCAAATACGCGCGGTCGATTTCATGATAGGGCTCCCCTTCATTCCCTGTGCTTTGTCGGAATGCGCGCGGAAGCCGAATGCGGCCTCGCGCGGACGGGAAGAACCCTAATTAGGAATGAATACCGTTCGGCGTCACATTGATGATGGAACGATGACTCCAGCGGCCGCGGCGCCGACAAGTCACGATGCGCCGCCCCAGAACGCCGCGCCGCGCCGGCACTCTGGCGGGCGCGGCACCGCCGAGGGACGATCGCGGTGGCGGCTCAGTGCGGCGCCGGCAGTCCCGTCGGATTGCCGTCCGCGTTGACCATCGGGATGGTCTCGAACTCGATGTCGACGAGCTTGCCGTTCTGCTTCTCGACCTTGCGCATATAGACGTTCTGGATGACGTTGCGCGATTGCGGATCGATCATCACCGGGCCCTTCGGGCTGTTCGGATCCTTCCAGTTCTTGAGGAATGCCATCGCTTCGTCGCCGGTGAATTTGCCCTTGGTGTGCTCGACAAGCTGAAAGATCGCCTTCATGCCGTCCCAGGCATCGGCCGATTCGAAATCCGGCGGGAACTTGTTGCCGTATTCCTTGTACCAGGCGGCGACGGGTAATTTTGCTTCGGTGGCGACGGGCGCGACCGCCACCGCGTTGGGCGACCACACCAATCCCGTTATGATCTGAACATGGTCGCGAGTGACGAGTTCCTGCGCCAGGCGTTTTGCCACTTCGGGCTTGAGGCCGGTATCGTCGCGTTCGATGAGCTCGATCTTGACGCCGGGCGGCAGATCCGTCTGATGCAGCTTGTAGTAAAGCTTCAGCCCCATCTCCAGCATCGTTCCCTGCGCTGCGGCCGGGCCGGAATAGGTGTTGATGATCCCGACCTTGACCGTCTGGGCCAGCGCCGGCCCGGTCACGAGGCCGGCCGCCAGCACGCCGGTAAGCGCCGGAAAAGCAATCCTTGTCTTGCGCACGACATTCCTCCCTCGCGTTAAATCCCGCCGCGCTTTTGAGGCGCGCTGGCGGGCAGGCGCCCGCTATAGGCAGCGACGCCCGCCCAGGCAATTAAACCACGGCGCCACGCGGAGAACCGCTCATTTGGACGCGGGCAAGCGGACCCAACCCTGTTCCTCATAGGCTTCGGTGCAGCCCTGCTCCGCTTCCTTCGCCGCCGAGGCGAGACCGATGTACGGGCCGCAAGCCGCCACCACTTCGCCCGTCGCTGGATTGCGGAAACGATTCTCCGGACCCGGTGGGGCGCAGGCCGTCACCAGCACGAGCGTCAAGAGTCCGATCCGCCGCATGGTCCCTCCGTGACGTGGTGCTGGACCCGGGATTGCGGCCCTTCCCGCATTCAATGAAAGCCGCGTCTCAAGCGCCCGCGCGTCACCGGTGTAACACGGCCCGGCAATGGCCGGCATTTGATTTGATTTCGGTTCAACCACGCTGCGATTGCCGTGACAAAGCGCGCTGGATTTAACACTCCTTTAAGACACCGGCCCTAGTTTTCGCCTGCAACCAAAAATGGAGGGGATGAATGTTTTACAGCTTTTGGGACGTGTTGCGCGACGACAATGGTTCGGTCGCCATTGAATACGGCATCATTCCGCTCTTCACCGCGCTGGCCATCTTCAGCGCCGCAATGGCGGTCGGCACCAAGGTGAGGACTACCCTCAACATGGTCTCCGCCGGCTTGCAGCCCGCCGTCGTCGTTGTGGACGAGCCGCCTTGGGCGCCGTGAGCGCATCCTTGTCCCCGAGGCTTGGGGAATGGGGCATACCGGCTCTGAGTTGATCTGCGCTGGGCAACGATGGCGGCGGATGGCGGCCGCCCTAGCCAGAGAGGGTCGCGCCCTCTACTCCACTGTCACGCTCTTCGCCAGGTTGCG
>Ga0181536_10002066_pt1 | contig 23106 bp, 20 predicted proteins | sample PEATcosm2014_Bin_41_FD_121105 | JGI IMG/M metagenome (GOLD analysis project Ga0181536, IMG submission 121105) | Peatland microbial communities from MTU Mesocosm Facility, Houghton, MI, USA - PEATcosm2014_Bin17_60_metaG | ecosystem: Environmental > Terrestrial > Soil > Wetlands > Peat | place...
GCCGCCGTGGTTGACGATCGACATGCTGCGCATGGTCATCAGCCGGCACACCTGCGCCTCGATCCATAGTTCGGCGATTTTGTCGCGGATCGCGGGGTCTTTGGCCGGGGCGTAGCCGTCGAAGGAATTCTTTTTGACGAAGTTGACGATGTCCTCGTCACGGCGGACCGAGATCAGATAGCGCGAGGCGCCGACGCGATCCAGGTTCAACCCCATGGAACCGACCCGCCAGCCTTCGTTCTCCTTGCCCAACAGCGACGATGCCGGGATGCGCACGTCCTCGAAAAAGGTTTCGTTGGTGCGCTGGTGGCCATACGTGGTGCCAATCGGCGCCGTGGGATCGTTCTGCATGGTCCACAATGGCCGCACCGTGATTCCGGGCGTATCCATCGGGAACAGGAAGATCGAGATGCCGCGATGTTTCGGCAGATTCGGGTTGGTCCGCGCCATCAGATAGATGTGCGTCGCCACATGGGCGGCGGAGGTGTACATCTTCTGCCCATTGATCACGTACTCGTCGCCATCGCGCACCGCGCGGCACTGCAGCGACGCGAGGTCGGCGCCCGCGTGCGGCTCGGTGAAGCCAAGCGCGAACGAGATCTCGCGCTTGATCAGGCCCGGAATATAATACTGCTTCTGCTCTTCGGTGCCGGCCGCCATGATCGCCGGCGCGCCGCTGCCGCCCATGCCGACGGGAATGTCCATGCGGGTGAACTCTTCCTCGACGATGTACTGGGTCATGCGATCGCCGCCCTGACCGCCGTACTCCTTCGGATAGGTGATGCCGAGCCAGCCGCGCTCATAAATCTTGTCATACAGCTGCTTCATCGCGCCGGATTCGCCACGTCCCGTGTTCGATTCCGACGATCCACGTTCGGCAAGAACATCGTCCGTCACGTGCTCGGCGATGAAGGCGCGCACCTCGCGCCGCAGAGCCTGCTGCTCCGGTGTGTATCCGAAATCCATGTCCGTTCATCTCCCTCATTCGCGGCCTGGGCACGGGCCGCTGTCCGAAGTGCCGCGCCCTGGCCGGCGCGCTGAGGTTTTGAATACGACGGGACCCCGCCTCACGCAATGTGTCGCTCCGCCGGATGGGCTCCGGTGTCGTTGCGGCCGGCCGGCTGGACGTTCGATTGTGCGCCTTGTCGCGAATCCGATCGCGATGGAGCCGATCGTCGCGGCGCCAGGGTCTTATTGCTGGTTCATAATGGACGCGCCGCGTGGCGCCAACAAGGTTCATCATAAGGTTTCACGCGCGCGGTAAATCCACAGTCCCCGGCCGGCGCGCCGATCATGGGAACGGTTGCTCGCGATCCAGGATCATGCTTCCATGACAGGCACTTCAATCGCAGCCCGGATCCGCATGAGTCTTATTTTCATTGGTGACATTCATCAAAACTGGCACCATGTCGAGGCTGGCCTTTCCGCCCTGCCAACCCTTCCCCACGCGGCCGTTCTGCTCGGCGATATCGAGTGCACGCTGCCGTTGGATCAAGTGGCCGCGCCGCTGCTGGACCGCGGCGTCGAGGTGTATTGGATCCATGGCAATCATGACTACGACCACGGGCCCGAGATGTGGGCCAATCTCGCCGAACCCGGGCGCAATCCGCTGACCGCGGCGGGGGCGTTGCACAACCGCGTCACCGAAATCGCCGGGCTCCGGGTCGCGGGCCTCGGCGGAACGTTTCTGCCCCATGTCTGGTCGGCCAATGCGCCACCCAGACTGCATCGGCGCGAACAACTCGCCGCCGATCTTCCGGCCAGCCGCCCAGGCCTGACCCCTTCGCAAGCCGCGGGGTTCGCGCATTTTCTGGCCGCCACCGCGATCTGGCCGGAGGATATCGATGCGCTTGCCGTACAAAAAGCCGACGTCCTGGTCACCCACGAGGCGCCGTCCAGCCACCCGGCGGGCGTCAGGGTGCTGGACGACCTCGCCCGCGCGATGGGCGCGCGGTTGATCGTGCACGGTCATCACCACATCACGTCACACGCCAACGCGGACGACGGCCTCCGGGTTCTGAGCGTGGCTGACGCCTGGGCCGTCGGCCTGGACGGCGCCGTGGTGTGGAGAGGGGGAAAAAGGGAACGCCCGCTGCCGCGGCCCGGTGACGGCTGGGTGGTTCAGTCGATCGCCGCCTGAAACATCGCGCCGCCCACGCGCCCACCCCGCCGCTACAAATACTCGTCCGCGAGCGCCAGTTCGCGGATCTCCGCCACCGTGCCGCCGTGCCGCACTTCGCCACCGCGCATCACATAACCGCGTGTCGCCAGCTTCAGCGCCGGGCGGGCCATTTGTTCCGTCATCAGGACGGTTGTGCCGCGCCGGTGTAACTGCGTGATCGCGTCGCTGATTTGCGCGATCCAGACCGGCGCCAGACCAAGGAACGGCTCGTCCAGCAGCAGCAGCCGCGGAAACGCCGCCATGGCACGCGCCAGCGCGACGATCTGCTGCTGGCCGCCCGACAACTGCCCCGCCGGTTGTTTGGCGCGCTCCCGCAGCAGCGGAAATACCGAGCACAGCCAGTCCAACGCCTCGCGCTGACGGGCCCGGCCACGGCCGAACGCACCGGACAACACGTTGTCGGTGACCGACAGCGTGGCGAACACCCGCCGTCCTTCCGGGGCATAACCAATCCCATGCCGGGCCCGCTGCTCGCACGGCACCGATGAAAGCTCCACGCCGTCGAACATGATGCGCCCGCCGGCGGCCGGCACCAGACCGATCACCGCGTTGATCGTGCTCGACTTGCCGGCGCCGTTGGCGCCAACCAGCAGCACGGTCTCGCCTTCCGCCACGTCGATGGAAACGCCCGACAGCGCGGTGATCCCGCCGTAGCGCACGTGCAGATTTTCAATCTGTAGCAGCATCACGCCGCCTCATCGTCGGTAACGCCGAGATAGGCGGCGATCACGTCCGGCCTGGCCAGCACCTCGGCGGTGGCGCCGTCCGCCAGTACGGCGCCGGCATCGAGGACCAGCACACGCGGACACAGCCGGCGAATCAGGTCCATGTCATGCTCCACGATCAGGACGGCGCAACCGGCGGCCACGCACGCATGTTGCACGAACGCATCGATACGATGCCGCTCGGCGCGTTCGAGCCCCGCCGCCGGCTCGTCGAGCAGCACCACGCGCGGCCCGGTGGCGAAAGCCATCAGTAAGCCCAGCATCTTCTGCAACCCGTACGGCAGCTTGTCGCTTTGCTCCTCCAGGCGATCCCCGAGGCCGAAATCGCGCAGCAGCCGCGCCAGATCGCCCTCCGTGCCGTGACCGAAACGGATCGCCCGGGCGAGGTTCTCGCGTACCGAAACCGAGCGGAAGGTGTTGGTCTGTTGGAAGCTGCGCGCGACGCCAAGTTTGCTCAGTGCGTGGGTCGGCCACCCGGTGACGTCGCGCCCGTCCAGGAGCACGCGGCCTTCCGACGGTGCCAGGCGGCCGGAGATCACGTTGATCAGCGTCGTCTTGCCAGCGCCGTTCGGGCCGATCACGCCCAATATCTCGCCGGCGGGGAGTGCGAAGCTGATGTTCTCGAACACCCGCAGACCGCCGAAACTCTTGGCCAGACCTTCGACGCGCAGTTCGCTCATGACCGCCACCGGCGCGACAATGCCGCGACCGAGCCAACGATGCCGCCGCGCGCCGCCAGTACCACCACCAGGATCAGCACGCCGTACAGCCCCTGGGCGTACTGGCCATGCGTACCGAACAGGTTCGTTGCCCAGATCAGCAGCGTGGAGCCAACAATGGGGCCAAGGATGGAGACACGGCCGCCAACGATCGTATAAGCAATGAAATCCACGGCGGTGATGGAATCGAACGAGCTGGGATGCGCGGTCAGCAGCATGTTCACCAGCGAATAGCCCGCCAGCCCCGCCACGCCGGCCGCGACGACGAAGCCCAACGCCTTGTAGCGCCACACCACCAGGCCGAGACTCTCAGCCAGCACCTCGTTCTCCTCGATCGCCGCGAAATGCTGGCGGAAATGGCGGGTGAGCAACGCGGTGATCAGCGTGGCGAGCAACGCCAGCAAGCAGGCGAACAACAGCATCTGCCGGTAGCTGGCCAGTTCGGAACCGAACAACGTGACCGGCGGGACGCCGGCGATGCCGTTCGATCCGCCGGTCAGCGACGGTGTCTCGAACAACACCAGTTGCATGATCTGCGACAGCACGAAGGTGACCAGCACGAAATACGTGCCGCGCAATCGCAGGACCAAGGCACCCAGCGGCACCGCCACCAGTGCCGGAAGCAGGAACGCCGCGGCGGTCATCAGTACGGCGTCGGTGATGTCGAAGCGGCCGGCGATCGCCACGGTATAGCCGCCGATCGCCATGAAGGCCGGGGTGGCGAAACTCAGCAGGTTCATCCGCAGCATGATCCAGACGCTTTGCGCGGCGATGACGCCGACCAGGATCTGGTTCAGCACGGAGTAGACCAGCACGCTTTTGGTCAGCAGCGGGATGGCGAAAGTCGCGACAAACACCAGGATCGCGGCGATCTCCGCGCCGCCCAGCAAGGGCTCGCGCCGCACCAGCGTCTCGGTCATGCCGGCGTCTTGTCTCGTGGCATCCATGGGTCAGGCGCCGCGCGTTTCGCGGCCAAGCAAACCGGTGGGGCGAAACACCAGCAGCAGCAGCACCAGGACGAACAGGACCAGAGCACCGATCGACCCGCCGAAATAGACGCTGGTATAGGCTTCAACGATCCCCACGACGAAGGCCGCGAGCGCGGCGCCGCCGAGGCTGCCCAACCCGCCGAGGATCACGGTCAGGAACGATGTCGCCAGCACGGGATCGCCGACGCCGGGCGACAGCGACAGGATCGGCGTGACCAGGGCGCCGGTCAGCCCGGCCAGGCCCGTGGCCAGCGCGAAGGCCAGCGGAAACAGCACGCGCGGATGCAGGCCCTGCGCGCGCGCCACCGCCCGGTCGTCCGCCAGCGCGCGCAACGCTCGGCCGAGATCGGTACGGAACAAAATCAACCACAGGCCGCCGAGCGCGATAAGGCAGACGGCGAGCACGATCAGGTTCTCGCGCGGCACGTAAATCGGCCCGGCGCGAAACGCCCCGCCCACTGGGAAGCTGAATTCCATCGAGATCGGTCCGAACACCGCCAGCACGCCGGTCGAAATGATCAGATACAGCGCGAGCGTCAGCATCAGCGTGGCCAGGTGGTCGTCGACCAGCCGTTCGATCAGCAGCAGTTCGAACACCCAGCCAAGCGCCCCGGTGGCCAGTACGGCGATCAGCACCGCGACCGGATACGGCAGGCCGAGCCCGCTGACGCAGGTATAGGCGACGTAGCCGCCCAGCATGTAGAAACCGCCGTGCGCGAAATTCACCACGCCGAGGATGCCGAAGATCAGCGTGAAGCCGAGCGCGAGCAACGCGTACTGCGCGCCCAGGCTTATGCCGATGATGCCGGCTTCGAGGAAGACGTGCACGCGCGAGGTCCAGCCGCTACAGTTTCGGCTCGACGCGAACCACGCCGACCTCCTTGCCATCCTTGATGATGCCGACGCCGAACGGGAACATGAGTTCCTGCGCGATGCCGAATTGCGCCTGGCCCGACCACACGCCCTTGCCCATGTTCGGATCGTTCACCGGCAAATGACGCAATGCCTCGGCGACCTTTTGCACGTCGTCCACCGTTCCGGCGACCTCAATGGCCTTCAGCGTCATGCGCGCGCCCGGCAGATTGCTCCACATCGAGGTACCGAAGGTCTGCTCCTTACCCAGCAGCTTCTTGTACTCCTCGTCGATCGCGCGCATCTCCGGAGTATTCGGTGGCTGGGCTTCGTACCAGTAGAAATCCTTGAGCACGTCCAGGCCGCCGCTCACCCGCAGAATCTCCGCCGTTCCTGGGCCGCCATTACGCCCGATCGGGCCGGTAAAGCCGGCGAGACGGAGTTGCTTGACGATCACGCCGGCATCGCCCGGCGGTGAGGACGCGGTGTCCACCGCGTCGGGGTTGGCCGCCAGCAGGCGCGTGATGATCGGCGCGAAGTTGGTCGTGCCACGCTGGTAATATTCCGAACTGGTCTTGATGCCGTTGTTCTTGTAGGCCACTTCATCGACCGTGACGATGTCGGTGCCACCCTGATCGTTCGGCGCGATCAGCGCGACGGAGGTGATCTTGAAGTACTTGAGTGCCTCCTTGATCACGCTGTCCGCCCACGCGCCCGGTCCCGGTCCCATGTGGAACATCAGCGGATAGCGCGGCATCAGCGCATCCTTGGCGTAGCTGGCGTTCCAGGCGATCTGCTCGTTGCGTGCCGCGACCGGTTTGATTCCGGTCGCCTCCGGCGCGCCGACCGGCCCGATAATGAAGTGAATGCCCTCAGCGGCGAACGCATTCGCGCCGGCCGCGGCGCCGTCGGCGGTGTATTTGCTGTCGTACGCGACCACCGTCACGTGACACCGTTTGCCGCCGACCTTGAGGCCGCCCTCGGCATTCACCTCGGCTGCCGCGAGATTGGCGGCAGCGTCCATGGCGAGGCCCCACTGCGCCGCACCGCCGGACATCGGGCCCATGGAGCCGATCTTGAGTTCGCAGTCCTGCGCCCGCGATGGCGTGACGCTGAAGCCGACACCGATACAAATGGCTGCCGCGAGCAGCGCGCGATACTCATTCATGGAAGTTTTCCCCCGCCGATCTCGTACAATACACGGACTCCGTCTCGCATTCGGTTCTCCGGATTCCTGAACCGGGCGACCCAGGACTCCGGGATAGGTTGCCTGGAAGATAAAGAATGACATATTCAACGGCCTCGTTCGCTTCCTCCCGTGTCGCGTGATTGTCACCGACCCAGCCTCAGGTTGGCCCCTGTGCCCCGGCGAGCATTGACCTGGATCAATGCCGGAGAACGCTGGGTCTCAGAAAATGCACCGACATGCAACCTTTTGTTCCGATTTTGTTTTTTATCGATATGTCACCCCACCGATCCGCGGCGATGGGCAGGCCCGTACTCGCTGCTTCCCAGGCGCGAATCCCTGACCATCTATAACCCTGACCGGCGGGCTGATAGAAGCCTATGAACAAGAGGGAGAACAGGACCATGTCGTTGGCTCGACGGACTTTGCTGGCCACGCCGTTCATCGCGGCGGCGTCCCGCGCCATCGGTCAGACCGCGGATTGGGACAAGCTGACCGAGGCCGCCAATCGGCAAGGTCATCTGAACCTCACGCACAACATTCCACCGCCTTTGGGCGATCAATGGGTTGGCGAATTCAACAAGGCGTTTCCCAAGATCGCCGTCGAAGCCACCCGTCTCGGCAGTTCGGAGTTGATGCAGCGGTTCAACACGGAATATTCGGCCGGCGCATCCCAAACCGATGCCTGCGTCACCTTGTGGGACGATACGCTGCTCACCTGGTCGTCAAATGGCTGGATCAGGACATGGCGGCCGCCGGAAGCCGCCGCGTTCGATCCGAGGTACGTGATACGCGATCAATTGTTCGTCACGGAGGTCATCCGATCCAGCCTCGCGTCGAGCAAAACGAAGGTGAAAGAATCGGATGCACCCAAAGATTGGCCGGATTTCTTCGATCCGAAATGGAAGGACCGGATCGGCATGGACCCGCCGTGGCGCTCGGTGGCGGTGCAGGAAATGCTGGCGGCCTGGCATGAGCAGGGCATGCGAGATGTCGCGAAGCGGTTGAAGGACAATGGCGTCCGCTTCTTCAACGGGAGTGCCGGCGTCGTGCAGGCGCTGATCCGCGGCGATATCTGGGTGGCGGCGGTGATCGAGCCCCCCGTGATCAGCGCGCTCGCCGATGGTGCGCCAGTCCGAGTGACCTACCCGGCCTCCGTGGTGCCGGCGATCGGCACGCCGATGTTCGTACCGGCCAAATCGCCGAACCCCGAGGCCGGCATGGTCTTTGTCAATTGGGCTTTGAGCGCCAAGGGGCAACTGGCGCTGCAGGACGCGGTGGGTTCGCCGGTGACGCGGCCCGGGATTGGCGATCCGAAGCTGGTGCCCGGCATCGCGCGGCAGAAAATCGTGCTGAGCACCGAACTACTGAACCCCGATAAGCAAAAGGCCATCATCGATGAGTGGCGCCAGGTCTTTGGCCTTCAATGATCGTGGGACAAGTGGGGACAGGGGCGGCGGTTGGCTGATCCGCGCGATCTTCATCGCGACCTTTCTCGTCACCGCGTTTCTGATCGTCACACCGCTGGTGGCATTGCTGCACGGCAGTTTCCAGACCGGAAGTCCCGGGATGAAAACCGCTTTCACCTGGAAGAACTGGGCTGACCTCGGCAACGGCAATATCATTCACACGCTGCTGATTACCTGCCTGATTTCGGTCGTCACGTCGGTTTTCAGCACCATTGGCGGTGCCGGGCTGACCTGGCTCGTCTACCGCTCGGATTTCCGCTTTAAACGCAGCCTGGTCGCGGCCGTCGGCCTGAGCTTCTTCTTCCCCGGCTTCATTCTGGCGATGGCCTGGGTCATCCTCGCCTCACCCGGCGGCATCTTCAACGACGTGCTGGACGAATTCTTCGGCGTCGAGTGGTTGCGGTTCGACATCTACTCGGTCGGTGGCATCATCTGGATACAGGTCTTGCACATCGTTCCGTTCGCGTTTTTTACTTTGCGCGGCCCGATGATCAGCATGGACTCCTCCCTCGAGGAGGCCGGATATGCGTCCGGCGCCAATCCCTGGGCTGTCATCCGCCGGGTCACCCTGCCGCTGATGATCTTTCCGTTGCTGTCGAGTCTGCTGCTTTGCTTCGTCCTGTCGGTTGAACAATTCGCCATCCCGGCGATGGTCGGCATCCCGGGCCATGTGAACACACTGGCGACTGAACTTTATCTGCTCACCAGCTTTTCACCGCCCAACACCGGGCTCGCCGCCGCGGTGGGACTGGCGATGAGCGCGGTGACCGGTTTGTCGATTTTTCTCCAGCGTCAGGTGGTGCGGCGCCATACCGCGCCGACCGTCACCGGGCGCGGCTATCGCGTGCGTCCTTTGACGCTCGGTCCCTGGCGGGTCGCGGCGCATGGCGTTTGCCTGTTTTACGTGGCGATGAGTTTCATCATTCCAACCTTGGCGTTGATTTACACGTCCGGCATCAAATTCTTCGTCGCCAACCCGTTTGAGGCGGCCTGGACCTGGCGGAATTACCACCAGATCTGGGAAAGTCCCGGCACGATTCGAGCGTTCTGGAACACGTTGGTCGTCGCCGGCGGCGGGGCCGTGCTGGGTCTGGTGCTTGGGACATTGATCGCCTGGTTTACCCATCGGCTGAAACCTCGCGGGTATCGGGCGCTCGATGCGCTCGCATCCTTGCCCTTCGGCATCCCGGGCATTGTGATCGGGCTTGGCTTTTTATGGTCCTATGTCTACCTGCCGATCTACGGCACGCTGCTGGTCCTGGTGTTTTGTTACGTGGCCCGGTTCCTCCCCTACGCGACCGAAACGATAGGAGCCCAGGTGGTGCAGTTGGACAAGGCATTGGAGGAAGCGGCATGGGCATCGGGGGCGAACCGGCTGGCCAGCTTCCGGCGGATCATATTGCCATTGCTGCGGCCCACGTTGCAAAGCGGATACTTTTTGCTGTTCATCGCGTATTTCCGTGAGATAGCCGCCGCGGCACTGATCTATACCGCCTCGACCCAGGTGCTTTCGATTTCGATCTGGGCGTTTTTCGAAAACGCCAACTGGGGCGTGGCGAGCGCATTGTCCATCGTCGCGACCGTCATCACGGTGGCGCTGATGGCCACCGTGATGCGCGCGCCGTTGAAAGTCTGACAATGGGAATCACCGTCAAGGGTCTGGTGAAGCACTACGGCGGCAAGGCCGTGGTCGACCATATCGATTTCGCGATCGCCGATGGCGAACTGGTATCGCTTCTGGGTCCCTCCGGTTGCGGCAAGACCACGACGCTGCGCTGCATCGCCGGCCTGGAAACACCCGAGAGCGGGCATATCGCGATCGACGGCGAAGTTGTGTTCGACGCGGAATCGGGTCTGGTGGTCGAGCCGTATCACCGGAACATCGGCATGGTGTTTCAATCGTACGCGATCTGGCCGCACATGACGGTGTTTGAAAATGTCGCGTTCCCGCTGCGGGTGCGTGGCGTCGCGGCGGCCGAGATCGATCGCCGTGTCGCACGCGCCCTGGAGCGTGTCGGCCTTGGCGCGTTGCACGGCCGTTCCTCACAGCAACTCTCCGGTGGGCAGCAGCAACGCGTGGCGGTGGCACGCGCCATCGTGCACGAACCGGCCGTGCTGCTGTTCGACGAGCCATTGTCCAATCTGGATGCCAGGCTGCGGGATCGGACGCGGGCCGAGATTCGGCAATTGCAACGAGAACTGAACGTTTCAACCATCTACGTGACGCATGACCAGACCGAGGCGCTGTCTCTGTCCGATCGCATCCTGGTCATGCACGATGGCCGTATCCGCCAGCTTGGCACGCCCGAAGCCATCTATGCGCATCCGAATGACATGTTCGTCGCGGAGGTCGTGGGCGCCGCGAATTTTTTCGACGTAACGGTGGATGAAAGCGGCGCCGCCACCGACGGCGGTGGCGCGACGTTCCACACCGCGTTCCCGATCGTCGGGACCGGACGGGCACGCGCCATGATCCGGCCGGACAAGTTGCTGGTCGGTCCCGATCCCGGCGGCCTGACCGGGCCGAACACGTTGCGGGGCACGGTACGGCAACGCCTGTTCATGGGCGGCTATTACGAATACGTTGTCGAAACGGGATCCGGCTCGCCTCGCGTGCTGTCGTCGCGCGAATTCGCCGAGGGCGCCCAGGTGGTGCTGTCTTTCGAACCGAGCGACTGTATCTTTCTGGCGGGGGAATAACGCGCGAGCCGTATCGCCGTGCCGCGCGAGCGAGGCGCCGCGGTTCGCGACGCGGATTCAACGCCGAGGTTTGCCCGGTTTTTCCAGGGTCCCGGCCGGCGGAACAATCGGCGCGTCACGGCCGGCGGCCCGCATCCCGCCCCAGACTGATCGCGAGGTGATCCGCGAGCTGCTCGACAGCCGCGGCCATGGCCGACACGATGGCGGCGTCCGTGAGGCTTCCCGCTGTCCCCGGAGCCATGGTGACAAAGGTTCCCCGCTCGGTGGAGCCGATGGTCCGCCGGTCCTCCCGAAGGATCGTCCAGCGCGCGGTCAGCACACAGCGCCCGTCTGGCCTCGTATCGAATGCCTCGACGTCCACCAGCACATCGCGGGCCGGTTGACCGGACAGCGGCGAATGGGTCACCAGAACGTTCGGCAGGCGCCGGGCCAGAGCCACGATCAGGGCATGGGTCATGCCAACCGACAGCCGCTCACCCCAACGGCCCGTCTGGCTGGATTTGAGTTCGTTGCGGCCATCGCGGACGAAAATATCCGACGTGTCGAGGTAGTCCGGAACCGGAACGGTCGGGAGGTCCACCACCGGCCGGTCATCCTCCCTCAACACGCCCGCGACCGGCTCGGCGGGTGCGCTGAGCACGTAGGTCGCGGGCGGCGGCCCGGACGCGCAGCCCGCCAGCAGCAGCAACGCCGCCAGTGCCAGAGATTTCATTTCGATGCCCTTCCCGTGAGCAGGACGGCGGGGTTTCGCTCCAGCGCATGGCTGAATTCGCGCAACGAACTGGCGCTCGCGGCGAGATCGCGGACTGCTGCCTCAAGGTCGCCGCGCAGTGGCGCACGTGGTGCGGTCAGCTCGTTCACCGCGCCGATCACCGTCTCCGCTTTGGCCATGGTGCGGTTCACCCCGGCCAGCGCGACTTCGATCTCCTTGCCCGTGGTTCCGACCTGGCCCTGGGTCGTGGCGACGAGGCGGTCGATGTCATCCAGGGTCCGCGACGCGTCGCGCTGGAGTTGCCGGACGGATTCAGTCGCGGTTTCCACCGTGGTGCGCGTGGCGTCGGAGGTCTGCCGCAGGCTGTCCGTCAAGGGACCGATCTTGCCGCTGAGCTCGCCGACGAGCCGATTGATGCCGGTCAGCGCGACGCCCGCCTGCTCGGCGAGTTCAGGCAGTTTCAGGTCCGCGATCTGATTCTTGATGCGTTGCAGATCGGACGGGATCGACGGGATCTCCGGCCCCTCGCCGCCGGTTCCGATCAGCCCGGACGCCGCCTCCGGATGGAAGTCGAGGTTCACGGCCAACTGTCCGGTGACGAGGCTTTGCTGCACCAGTTGCGCTCGCAACCCGGCTTTGACCGCACGATCAATGTCGACTTTGCCCGCCCCCAGCGAACCATTGGTCCAGGACACCTTGTCGGGCTCGATGTCCAGGTAAACTGGAATGACCGGCACCATTTCCGGCAATTTGAGATAGACCTTCATACTGCGCACGGTCCCGACCCGCACGCCGCGGAGCGTGACCGGCGCGCCGACCTCAAGGCCGGCGACCGAGTCCTGGAAGAAGACCACCACACGCAGGTTGTTGGAGAACAGTCTCGCGCCGCCGAACAGCACGATGGCGACGGCGCCGAGCGCGAGGCCGCCGAGCACAAAGGCGCCAACGGCGGTGGATTTATTGAGCGCCATCGGTGTCCCCCTTGGCCCGCTGCTCGCCGGCGGGCCGCTCCCGGTTCATGAACGCGTGCACGGTTGGATGCACGCTGGTCGCACGCAATGTCCGCGGCGACCCATGCGCGATCGCGGTCCTGGAATCCGCGTCGAGAAAGATACCATCATCGCAGATGCCAAGCAGGCTCGGCAGTTCGTGGCTGACCATGACCACGGTGACACCGAACCCATCACGCAGTTCCAGGATCAGGTCATCGAGCCGTTTCGCCGAAATCGGGTCCAGGCCCGCCGATGGCTCATCCAAAAACAGCACGTCCGGATCGAGCGACAGCGCGCGGGCGATGCCGACGCGCCGGCGCATGCCACCGCTCAGTTCGCCCGGCATGACCGAACCCGCGCGGTCGAGGCCGACCAGCGATAATTTCAATCGGGCCAGCGCGGTGATCGCCGCGTTGTCGAGCCGGGTGAACATGCGCAGCGGCAGCGCGACATTTTCCTCGGCCGTCATCGAGCTCCAGAGCGCGCCGCTTTGAAACACGACGCCGAAGCGGCGGCCGATTTCGGTGCGGCGTTGCTCGGTCGCGCCCCAGTAATCTTCCTCCCCGACCCGGATCGTTCCCGCGCCGGGCTTTAACAGACCGATCATGGTTTTCATCAGCGTGCTCTTGCCGCAGCCGCTACCACCCATGATGGCGAAGATCGATTTGTCGCCGACAGCGAATGAGATGTCGTGCTGCACCACGGCGGCGCCGTAGCCAAACGCGAGGCCCTCGATCCGGAATTTCGGTCTGGCGTTCGCCGTGTCCATTCTGTCAAAAATCCAGTGCATGCGCGCAAATCGCGAACACCGCGTCCAGCGCGATCACGCCGACGATACCGACCACCACCGCGATCGTTGTCGCCTGGCCGACATCCGCCGCGCCACGTCCGGCTTTTAGTCCACAGCGGCAACCCACGATGGCGATCAACGCGCCAAAAGCGACGCTCTTCACCAGGCCAAACAGAACCTGGTCGTCGCCCACGTTCAGCCGGGTCTGCTCGATGAAGGCTTGCGGCGAAACATCCAGCATGGAAACCGCGACCACGAAGCCGCCGAACATGCCGACCGCGCAGCCGTAGAGATATAACAGCGGCATCATGCAGGTCAGCGCCAGCACTTTCGGCAGAATGAGATAGTCGTACACCGGAATGCCGATCGCGCGCAGGGCGTCGATCTCCTCATTGCCGACCATCGTGGCGATCTGCGCGGCGTAGGCGCCGCCGGTGCGTCCGGACATCACGATCGCCGTCATCAGCGCCGCCATTTCGCGGGTCATCGCGATGCCGACCAAAGCGGCGATGTAGATGTCGGCGCCAAATTTACGCAATTGCACGGCTCCGACGAACGCCAGGATCGCGCCGACGAGGACGTTGACGATGGTGACGATCGGCAGCGCCGCGATCCCGGCGTCGTAGGCGCAGGTCAACAGATCGACGCCGCGCATGCGAACGCGGCCGCGCAGCGCCGCGCCGCCGCGCAGCACCGTGTCGCCGACAAGCGATAGCAGGGCAAGCGCCTCCTGCCAGGCATCGATGACCGCGGTCCCGGTCTGGTTAACCAGCGTGTGCCGGCGGGGCGGCGGCACCGTCTCCGGCGCCGCCTCGGCGATCAGCGCCAGCAGCCGCGACGCGGCCTGGGGCAGTCCATTGCCGTCGAACGGAATGGCGCGTTGCCGGGCCCCCTGGCGCAGGGCCGAGAGGAAAACCAGCAGGGCACTGTCCCAGCGACCCAACCTGGCGGTGTCGAAGGCCAGAGCGCGGCCGCCGGCGCCGTCCAGGATCCGCCGCGCGGAGTCGGGTTCGGCGCCGGTCGCCTCGCGCGCGATCCAGTCGCCGGTCAGGGTCACGACCATGCCGGCCGCGTTGGGCCGGGCGCTCCAACCGCGGCCGCTCAGGGGTTCCGTCATGGTAACCGGTCGGGTGAGATCAATCGGCGATCCTTTGGGCGGTCATTTGACCCGGGACGCTATCATCGCGAGGCTGGCGGCGGAAACCGCGCCGGGTTTCACCCCGCACCCCGACCAGGAGGCGCTGCCTCCCGCGCCTTCGCAAGGGCCGGCATGTCTGGAACCAGTCACTTTAGGTTTGTGTTTAAGGAGGGCCAACCAGGACCTCGCCAGGTCTCGGTCAGCCCTCCTTAAACACGAACCCAATGGACAGATCGCAAAGGGCCTCGCCTGGCGCCTGCCCTCGGGCTTGACCCGTGGGCCGGGGTCCAGGCTTGCCCCTGCGAAGGCGGGGGGCTTTGCCCCTGGCGAGTCCGAGGGCGGAACCTTCGCGTCGCGCCCGGGTCCGACCAGCCGGCGCTGCCTCAGTCCGGCTTCGCCCGCTCGAAGAGCCGCGTGATGGCCTCCTGTGCGTCCCGCTGGATCCGCCTCAGATGGTCCTCATTCCGGAAACTCTCGGCGTAAATCTTATAAACGTCCTCGGTGCCGGACGGCCGCGCGGCGAACCAGCCGTTGTCGGCGACGACCTTGATCCCGCCGATCGGCGCGCCATTGCCCGGAGCGGCATTGAGGGTCGCGCGGATCGTTTCGCCGGCGAGTTCCGTCATGCCGAGTTGGTCCCGCGTCAGCGTCTTCAGCAGGTCCTTCTGCCCCGATGTCGCGGGGCGTCGATCCGTTCGTAGAAGGGCACACCCAGCTCAGCGGTGATGCTGTCGAACAGCTCGCCCGGATCCCGCCCGGAGCGCGCGGTGATCTCGGCGGCGAGCAGTCCGGGAATGAACCCATCCTTGTCCGTCGTCCAGACCGAACCGTCGTGTTTCAGGAACGACGCGCCGGCGCTCTCCTCGCCGCCGAAGCCGAGCGAACCGCCGATCAGGCCATCGACGAACCATTTGAATCCGACGGGCACCTCGACGAGCGCGCGGCCCAGTTCGCGGGCGACGCGGTCGATGATGCCGCTGCTGACGATGGTCTTGCCGACACCCGCGGCGGCGGGCCAACCGGGACGATTTTGGAACAGATACGAAATGGCGGTCGCGAGGTAGTGATTGGGGTTCATCAGGCCGCCCGAGCGGGTCACGATGCCGTGCCGGTCGGCGTCCGTGTCGTTGGCGAAGGCGACGTCGAATTTGTCGCGCATGGCGATCAGCCCCGCCATGGCATGGGGCGAGGAGCAGTCCATACGGATTTTGCCGTCCCAGTCGACGGTCATGAAGCGAAAGGTCGGGTCGACCGTGTCGTTGACGATGGTCGCCGCGATGCCGTAACGCTCGATGATCGGTCGCCAGAAATGGACGCTCGCGCCGCCCAGCGGATCGATGCCGATTTTGACGCCGGAGGCGCGAATCGCGTGCATATCGACGACGTTTCCGAGGTCGCCGACATAGGGTCCGATGTAGTCGTGCCGGTGGACGCACGGTGATTTCCGTGCCCGTCCGTAAGGGATTCGCTGAACCCCGTTCAGGTTGTTTTCGAGCAGCGCGTTCGCGGTGCGCTCGATCCAGGAGGTGACGCCGGTATCGGCCGGCCCGCCGTTCGGCGGATTGTATTTGAAGCCGCCATCCTCCGGCGGATTATGCGACGGGGTAATGACGATCCCGTCGGCGAGCCCGGTTTCTCGCTGCTTGTTGTAGCTCAGGATCGCATGCGAAATCACCGGTGTCGGCGTGTAGCCGTCGTGCTCGTCGCGCATCACGTCGACGCCGTTCGCGGAGAGCACCTCGAGCGCGCCGGCCAGAGCGGGTTCGGACAGCGCGTGGGTGTCGATGCCGATGAACAGCGGGCCGGAAATTCCCGCGCGTTGCCGGTGCTGGCAAATCGCCTGACTGATCGCCAGGATATGCGACTCGTTGAAGGCGTTATCGAAGGCGGACCCGCGATGACCCGAGGTGCCAAACGCGACGCGCTGCGACGCGACGGCGGGGTCCGGCCGCCCCATGAAATACTCCGTCACCAGCCTGGGCACATTGACCAGCATCGACGCCGCGACGGGCTTGCCGGCGAGCTCGCTTACCTGGACGGCCATTTTGTCCCCTTTCCCGAATTGACCCCGCCCGGATCGACCCTGTCCGGATCGACCCTGATCGAATTAACCCGGATCGGGGCTCCCGGCGATGTCGAGACCGCGCCGGCCGCGGCGGACGTTCATGCCGCGCGGGACGCCGGCTGGCAACGATGTCATGCCCGCGGCGATGGGAAAGCTGGCCGCGGCCGGATCGTCAGGGTTCCTTGCTGCTGAGAAAATCGACCTGCCAGCTCATTTCCTGCACCGACATGGGGAAACTGTTGCCGGGTCCGGCTTTCAGCGCCGCGCCCGGAGACAAACCCGCCAGCAACACCTGCATCGCGTAGCCGGTCTGCATGGAAAAACCCGCCTTCCATGCCAGGCTCACCAGGCCTTTGGCACTGCGTAACGTCGCCGCGCGGCGCACCGCCGGCAACGGCACCTCCGCGGCGGCGGCGAGCATCACGGCGGCTTTCCGCACATCGCCCTCACCGGCCGCCGCCAGCAGGTCCGCCTCGGTCGGCTTCGCTGTCCGGGCGGCCTCCGCCGGCTCCGCCGTCCTCGCGGCTGGCTCCGCCGCTTCGGGCGGGCGCTGGAGCCGGGCGGACACGCGCGCACGCAACTCCGCCGCCAGAGCGGGATCGAGATCGCTGCGCGCGGCCAACACCTCCAGCACGTGGTCGGCGACGATGCGGGCCAGGGTTTTCACCGATTGATCCGACAGGACGGGCCGGCGGATCAACGGATCGTGCCAGTCGGGATGCTCGACCGAACGCTCCACCAGCGCGTCCAGCGTGGCTTCCCTGATCTGCGCCGAGCCATTCATCAGCAGCACGAGCACCGCGTCGTCGGTCCCGCCCGCGGCGACGGCGTCGCTGACGGCGGCGTCGATCGACAGCCGCCGCGCCACCGCGACCCCGGTGCCGGACGACGGCGCGGCCGCCACCAGGGACACCAGGTCGTCTGAGGTCAGCAGCGGCGAGAACCGGATGACCGGCTCGCACACCATCACCTCGGCGTCATGCGCGAGCCGCAGGATGACGGCGCGCGGCGCATCGGGCAGGTCCTTGACCGCGTCGGCGATCGCGGCGCGGACCCGCACGGTCTCATCCTCGGCGAGCGCGGTCAGCGTGTCCAAGGTCTGCCGCCTGAGCCGCTCCTGGCCGCTGGCGGACAAGGCCGGGACCAGCAGGCCAAGTTTCCGGGCGAGCAGCGCGCGCACCCGCTCATCGGCGTCGCCGGCCAGCGCGGCATTGGTCTCGGGCGGGGTGGCCGGATTCAACGCCAGCGATGCCCGCACCATCACCGACGTGTCCGTCGCCAACGCCCGCAAAACCTCCGGCGTGGTGTCCAGTTGGGCGCCGAGGCGCACGCGTGTGGCTTCACCCAGCGCCATCTCAGGGCCGTTTCCGCAACGACACGCGCCAGTGGCCGCGGCCGCCACGCTTGACCTCGTACATCGCGCGGTCGGCGCGGCGCATCAGGCTCTCGAGCGGCTCCCCGTCGCCGGGCTCACGGCTGGCGATGCCGATCGACAGGCTGACATGCGGTCCCTCCGGGCCGATCACCTCGGCCAGGTCGCGCGGCACGGCGTCGCGCAAATACTCCGCCCGCTCCGCCGCGGTCATGTGGTCGGCGCCATTCAGCCAGATCGCGAACTCATCGCCGCCGAGGCGGGCGATCAGATCGGAGGGACGGAATGTCTTGCGCAGCAGGGCGGCGGTGCAGCGCAACACCTCGTCGCCCGCCTCGTGACCCAACCGGTCGTTGACCGGCTTGAAGTGATCGAGGTCGGCGAACATCAGCGTGCCGGGCTGATTGTCGCGGTCCTGCCGCGCGGCGTGGCGCTCGATCTCCTCCAGGAAGGCACGCCGGTTGAGCAGCCCGGTGAGCGGGTCGGTCCGCGCCTGCCGCGTCATCTCGAGCTGGATGGCCTCGCGCTCCAACAGCATGCGAATGATTTTGACGGCCGAGCCGATGAGCCGGCTGTCGTCGCCATCCCAGGCGCGGGAGTCGGGGCGGCGCCAGGCGATCAGGCCAGCATTCTCCCCGGCCCTCGTCTGACAGGCGGTGACCAGCACCGGGCGGCCGTCGGGGGTCATGGTCGCGGCGGGCGCGGTTTCACCCGATTGGAGCTGACGGCTGGCACTGTCCATCACCATCTCGGCGCCGGTTCCGGAGATGTAGACCCAGCGGGCGGCGGCCGCCGGGGTGGCCGCGAACAGCACCGCCACGCCCTCGGCGCCCAGTGCGTCGACGAGCGTGTCGAGGGCGGCGCCGATCATGCGCGCGGCCAATACTTCGTGCGCGACGCGGCGCAGGATGTGATCCACGACCTCGGACCGCCGGAGCGCCGCCGCGGCCTGCGCCGCCACGTCGTCGCGTTCGGTCATGTCGATGCCGATGCCGCGGGACCCGGTGACCCGGCCGGTCGCGTCCTGGATCGGCGCGGCGCAGAAGGTGAGACAGGCGATGCCGCCGTCGCCGCGTTTCAGCCACGCCTGACGGAGGCGGACCTTGGCGGTGACGCGAAATGGATCGAAGACGCCGATACCGCCCTCCGCGAGCAAGGCCGCGGCGGGTTGGCCGACCAGAGTGCCGGCGGGCCAGTCGAGGGCGGGGTCGGGGGTGATGAGGGTGAAGCGGCCCCACTCGTCGGTTTCAAAGGCGAAGTCGGCGGCCAGAGCGATCAGTTCGCGCCAGCGCTGGCGGCTGTCGATGAGGGCGCCCTGCAACACCTCGATGGGCGTGGCGGCCGGCGGTGGGTCGGTGGTGGCGAGATCGTTCATGCCGCGGCGATCCTCGAAGCGGGATGCCGCATTAGAAGCGAGATGCATTAACGAAGAGTTACCCGATGGTTACGGCGGCCGGTTTATTCCTGGGCTTTGACGCGCTGGGGGTTGGCCTGGGCTTGCTGGGTCGGTGAGGAGCCACTATGAACGCGGCCGGACGCGCGTTCCGGGCTGCTGTAGCTCAGTGGTAGAGCACTCCCTTGGTAAGGGAGAGGTCGAGAGTTCGATCCCCTCCAGCAGCACCAGTCTTTTCAATATCTTAGCGGTCGTTCCGGTTCGGTGAATTTGTGCCATTGGCACAAAAACGCGGGCAACTCTTGTCCTGGTCGCCGTGTGCGGTAGCCTCCCGCCGTGTCCAATCCTGACCACCTTAGACCCGCCGATCCCGACGCCGTCGCCGAGTCGCTGTCCCACGCGCTGCTGTATGAGGGCACACGTCTAATTCATCATGGCGATAGGGTTATGTCACACCGATCAACTTCCACGGGGACCGAGGCATCCATGGGAATTTTCACGAAAAAGCCAACCCCGGCTGATTGCATCCGTCGCATCAGCGACGCACTGGACGAGGTGGATGACCTTCGCGACATGCTGGATGCCACGCCCAAGGGGAAGGTATACAAGGCCGACTGGGACGCTGACAGGAAGCGGGCACGTCCGCATCTGATCGAGGCGGCGTCTTGTTTGGGTCGCGCGTTCAGCACTCTAAGGCTCGGGTCGTTATATAAAACCAACGGGGAGGAAATAGACTCGAAGATTGACGAAGTTCTGGCGCTCCGGGAGGAGCAGGCGACGGCCCGCGAGGTCGTCCACCACTTGCAGGAAGAGTTGGAGGCCGCCCGCGAGGTCGCCCGCCACTTGCGGGCTGTGAGTGACGGTTGGCTGGGCATGGTTCAGCAACTCAGCTCCGAGCGTGACGCCAACGCTGTAGCCTGCGATGCGTGGAAAGAGCACGCCCTCGCCGCCGAAGCCGCGCTTTCCTCCGACAGCCCACGCGAGACCGACAAGCTGCGACGCATTCGGGCGCTGCTGATGTCCAGCATCCATCCCGACCGTGTTCCGCCAGACGATCGCCCTGCAATGACCCGCGCATGGCAGTCGTTTATGCCATCGTTCGAATCCCTGCTGAGTTCGTAAGGAGTGACCAAAGAGCGCAAGACGGCTTGCGTGGTCACAGACCAGGAAGGGACGGTTTGAGCCTACTCCAACGCCATACTCGACGTTACTGACGTAGGACATGGCACAGTCAAGTGAAGGTGGCACGAAGATGGAAGACAGAAATCATCCCGTGAAAAGGGTTTGCCCGCATTGTGGACATGCCGATGCCCGGCTCATGCCTCCTCGGGGCGATTACAGTGAGTATGAGTGCCCGCGCTGCGGCACTTATCGTGTGAGCGGCACCATGGAGAAGTTAATCGAGGATGGCGTGACCGATCCGAAAGTCGCTCGCATAGAGGAGCGGGACGGTTACAGGTGTCTGGTGAAATAGTGTTCCTGGCGGAGGGGCCGAGCACGTCGAGCATGCCGACTCCAGGCACGCGTTGATAGACTGCTCATCATGGTCCCTAACCCAGGGCGTATGCCAACTTCGTTCTTGGAGAAGCTGCATCGCTTGCCAGAAGAACCGCGGATAAGACTTTCGACATTTCGCCATTGACTCTCACACGGGCCAAACCTGAGCGATACGTACCACGATTGTTGGTTGTCGTTCCGGCGGTTTTCCAACGAATAATTGGGCTGTTGACCATGTAGTCCCACTGCATGTGATCAAATCCATCTTTCGGCATTATTGCGGTCACTAGGTCGGCGATATCAACGATCGGCAAATCCTTAGGCGCCGTGCTATCTGCAACGGCATTGCCCATCACAGCTAGTGCTAACATTAGACTTAGAATTGTTCCTTGTCTCACGCTACGGTTCCCGTCTGGTTTTGGCAGCGGACCGAACCTAGTCGCCATCTCTATATCTGTCAAAGCGTTATGACCGCGTCAACGTCGCACCGGCGCTCGGGGGTGGGAGCGGCGTGCTGGCAGCGTATTGAGCCATCTTCACGATAGAAGTTTCCCATGCTCCGGTTTCGGGAACGGCTTAGCTGGATGTTTGATCGCGTCGACCAACTCAAGGAAGGGAGCGAGCTCTACACGAACCTTTACGATGGCATCTGTAAGTTCTTCGATCTCATGTAGATGGACTCGCTTGCCGATGGTGCCTATCGACCAAGTGTTACTGTCCAATTGCGTGAACCCGATGCCGACCGTTTTTAGATCAACAATGCTCCCGGGAGGAATCCCTTGAATCGAACCATCGCTAACGGTGGCTAACGCCGTATGGATTAAACTGCTACGTTGTTTGTATAGTTTGCGGATATCGTCAAGCTGTCTCGATAGGTCCGCCTTCTCGGAATCTGACCACGAGGTGGGGCAGACGGCCTTGAGCTTCTTGCACCATCGATCGTTGCTCCATATTGAAAGCTCACTCTCCGACTTGCCCAGGATACGGCATACCATCGCGATAATGGCCATTTCCAAGTAGCCTGTCGCTATGGTCAACTTGCCAACGTTGATTACCAGTTGATCCCACTCGTCAGGCGCGGGAGATGCTGACTCGCTCATGTGGCGCTTCGCCTCTTGTTCACCTAGCATCGTCTCGACATCATCGCGGCAAGGAAACCCGACCGCCCGGTTGCTAGACCGATGCACTGGTAGGTCTGACTTCAACCGACTCGAGCATTGGCACGTTAGCACATCCTGAATGACAGCCGAACTTCTCGGATGGAGTCCCGCTGTGCCATGGGTCTCCGGATCGATCGCCGAGTGTGACCGGATCATCGCGGCGAGGCAGCGGCGGGAGGCTGGGTCTTCTCCAAGTGTCTTGGGCAAGACCGGCAGAACTTACATGCCCGGGCGATGAAACCGTCTTGACACTTTTTCGATTGTATATTGACAAGCTACAATGTGAAAGGTCAGTGACGATGACAATCCAAGATCGTGTCGGAGCGGAGATCAAAACCTGGCGCAAGGCTTTGGGCTGGTCGCAGCAGGACGTGGGGGACTTGTTCGGCTGGAATCGGGATGCGGTGAGCAAGGTTGAGACAGGGAAGAACAACATATCGCTTCACGATTATCTCGTGATCGTCCGTTCGCTGGCGGAGGGGATTCCACGCCGTCACCCGGCGGTGGCACTGATGACTCGACTGGATGCGTAACCGTTACGGTATCTCGCTAAAAATGGATTCATCAGAGTGACCGTTTGTGTCTAGGTTTTTGTCAATCGAGTCGCCGATGGGTCCCCCGCCCTTGCCGGAAGTTATAGCGCCAACCTTGCATTTTAGGAATCGATCGGCTGACACCCTCGCACGGTCATTTTGACCGGCTGAATTGAGGGTCATCCCGTAGCGGGCGATCAACGGTGCTCCAAGCCGGGTGGCCGACCGAGGCGCTCCGGTGTTCAGGGGTCAAAATCACCGCGCGGCGCTACCGGCCAGGTCGCGGTGGTCCGCGATCGCCGTAGACCGCCAGTTCCGACAACACGCGCGCCAGACCGTACGACGGTCGATAGCCCAACCAACGAACCGTCTCGGAAATATCCAGCCTGGCCGGCTTCAACGCCGGATCGAGTTCGTGCGAAAGCGCCAGATCGTAATATTCCGAATAGTATTTCCTGAATGTGGAACCCGCGCCGTCCGCGTCCCAATGCGCCAGATCGGCATAAGTGTACCTGATTACACACCTTGCTCAGCCACCCATCTCTTGATACAAACCATGAACATTGGCCGATTCCCGGGAGGTTCGAACATGGCTCGTAACATGGTGCAGTTCCAGAAAGGGCTCAGCGAAC
>Ga0181536_10002067_pt1 | contig 23096 bp, 20 predicted proteins | sample PEATcosm2014_Bin_41_FD_121105 | JGI IMG/M metagenome (GOLD analysis project Ga0181536, IMG submission 121105) | Peatland microbial communities from MTU Mesocosm Facility, Houghton, MI, USA - PEATcosm2014_Bin17_60_metaG | ecosystem: Environmental > Terrestrial > Soil > Wetlands > Peat | place...
CCACAAAAGGATACGGCTCTGTTGTCATTCCCGCGAAAGCGGGAATCCAGAAGCCCGCGCAAACACGTGGATTCCCGCTTTCGCGGGAATGACGACGAATGTCCGGCGCTGTGTCCATTATTCGGTTAAGCTCAATAGGACGGCGGCATCAGTCATACTTCACCGAGAAGAACTGGAAGGCCCTCGTCCCCCGCCTCTTTGACAGCCCCGCTGAACGGTTGATATAATCGGCGATCGTTGAGAGACCATCCCGGCCCTTCAGGAAGGCATGAACCATGGGCGACGTGATCCAGGGCGAACTCCTCGGCCAGGGGAAAAAATTCGCGATCGTGATCAGCCGCTTCAACGAATTCATCACCTCGCGGCTGCTCTCCGGCGCGCAGGATTGCTTCGAGCGGCACGGCGTGGCGGCGAAGGACATTGACGTGGTCTGGGTGCCGGGCTCGTTCGAGATCCCGGTCACCGCCCTGCGCATCGCGCAGGCGCGCCGGTACGACGCGGTGGTCTGCCTGGGCGCGGTGATCCGCGGCCAGACGCCGCACTTCGATTACATCGCCGCCGAGGTCTCCAAAGGCGTGGCGCAGGTCGCCATGGCCTCCGGCGTTCCGACGATCTTCGGCGTCATCACCGCCGACACGATCGAGCAGGCCGTCGAGCGCGCCGGCACCAAGTCCGGCAACAAGGGCGCCGATGCGGCCGCCTCCGCCATCGAAATGGCCAACCTCTTCGGAAAGCTGCCCAAGCTCCCGGCGAAGAAGTAAATGCCTCCGCGCGGTCACGCGGCAAGAGCCATCATCGTCCGTTCGTCTTTTTTAGTCCATCACCATGCGAAAAAGGACTGCGGGAAGAATTCTGGCCGTCCAGGCGCTTTATCAGTGGGACGTTCGCGGCGCTCCATTTCTCAAGGAGTTGCCGGAGTTCCTCCGGGGTTCCTCCGAGGACGCCGGCGTGATCGCCCTGGCGGAGGAGCTGTTCCACGGCTGCGAGGAACACCGCGAGGAGATTGACGCAAGCCTCGGCGCTTCGGCCGAGCATTACGACCTCGGGCGCATGGCGGCGGTGGACCGCGCGATCCTCCGCCTCGGCGCGTACGAGCTCCTGCACCGGCCGGACGTCCCGCCCAAGGTGGCGATTGACCAGGCGATCCGCATTGCCCAGAAATTCAGCACCGCCGAGTCCGGCGGCTTCGTCAACGGCATCCTCGACCGCGTCATGGCGCGCGCCCGGCCCGACGCCGGCCGCAGGGCCCCGGGGCCGGCCGGCGCGACCGAGGGGAAGAAGACATGACCGCCCGGAAGCCCCACGGCGCCGACCTGCACCTCCACACGGTGTACAGCGACGGCGTCTACACGCCCGAGACGCTCGTCGCGGCGGCGTGCGAGCACGACCTGCGCGCGATCGCTCTGACCGATCACGATTCGGTGGACGGCGTCGAGCCGACCCGCCGCGCGGCTCGCGACGCCGGCCTCGGGGTGATCGCCGGCGCGGAATTCGGCGTGCCGGTTTCCGACGAGGGGGACGAGGAAATCCATCTCGTCGGCCTTTTCCTCGAGGTCGAATCTTCCGCGCTCCGCGAAGGGCTCCGGCGAAACCGCGCGCAGCGCAAGCAGCGCGTGATGGAGATGATCGAGAAACTCAACCGCATCGGCGTGACCCTGCGGACGGAAGAAGTCCTCCGTCTCGCCGCGCCGGGCAACGTGACGCGCCTGCACCTGGCGCGCGCGCTGGTCCAGGCAGGCCGCGCGCGGTCCATCCACGCGGCGTTCAAGCGCTGGCTCAGGCCCGGCGCTCCGGCCTTCGTGCCGCGCGCGGGCCCGCCCGCCGCCGAGACCATTGCGTTGATCCATCGCGCCGGCGGCCTCGCGGTCATGGCGCATCCCGGCAAGACCCTGCGCGACGGCGAAATCCCCGCGCTCGCCGAGGCCGGCCTGGACGCGATCGAGGCGTATTGCCCGGACCACTCCGCCTCGCAGGAACTCCGTTACCTCAAGCTCGCCGCGCAGCACGGCCTGCTCGTCGGCGCCGGTTCGGATTGCCACGGAGACCGCAACGGCCGCATTCTCATCGGCCAAGCGCGGCTCGACGAGGACCAGGTCGAGGCGCTCCGCGCGCGCGCCGCAACCTACCGGGAGCCGCGACATGGGTGAAGGCAACAGCTCGTTCTTCGGCCGGCTGAAGGCGGGCCTGGCCAAGACGCGCGCCAAGTTCTCCTCGAGCATCCGCTCCGTCCTCACGCTCGGCCGCAAGCTCGACGACGCCGCGATTGACGAATTGTCCGACGCGCTGATCGCCGGCGACGTCGGCCCGCGCTCCGCCGAACGCATGGCGCGCGACGTCCAGGAAGCCTTCCGCGCCGGCAAGTTCAAAAACCCGGAGGACGCGATCGCGTTCCTCAAGGAGGACATCAAGTCCTCGCTCCGCGCCTGGGACACCTCGCTCCGCTGGAGCGAGTCCGGGCCGACCGTCTGGCTGGTCGCCGGCGTCAACGGCGTGGGCAAGACCACCTCCATCGCCAAGCTGGCCAATTTCTACTCCGCCCGGAAGAAGCGCGTGCTGATCGCCGCCGGCGACACCTATCGCGCCGCGGCGGTCGAGCAGCTCGAAATCTGGAGCCGGCGCGTCGGCGTGGACCTGGTCAAGCACCAGCACGGCGGCGACCCGGCCGCGGTGGCCTTCGACGCGATCGAGGCGGCCGTCGCGCGGAAGATGGACCTGCTGATCGTGGATACCGCCGGCCGCCTGCACACCAAGGACCACCTGATGCGCGAGCTGGCCAAGATCGAGACGGTGATCCGCCGCCGCCTGCCCGGCGCGCCGCACGAGGTGCTGCTCGTCCTCGACGCCACCACCGGCCAGAACGCCATGCAGCAGGCGAAGCTCTTCGACGAATCCATCAAGCTGACCGGCATCTTCCTCGCGAAGCTCGACGGCACCGCCAAGGGCGGCATCGTCGTCGGCATGCGCGACCAGATTGACCTGCCCGTCAAGTTCGTCGGCCTCGGCGAGAAGGCCGACGACATCGAGCCGTTCGACCCGGACCGCTTCGTGGACGCGCTCTTCGAGTGATGAACCGCTCGTCCTCGGCCTCGGCCGTTCGGAACGTCAATTCGACGACGAGGACGACGACGAGTACGATTTCACGCCGTTTCGCCCTTGACTTCCGCCGCCGTCCCTCTCTATAGTGGAGCGGTGGGCAGTGAACGCCTGTCGGGCATTTCGGCGGGGCGGGTTGGGGGATCGGCGTGGAGCCGGAAACGGCGCTGAACGCGATTGAAGCTTCCTGACTCATTGCCCCAGTTCTGCCGAAACCAGGAGCGCGCACTGCGCCTTCGGGCATCCGGGACGGCGGCCGGCGAGGATGAAAGCCGCCGCGCAGGCGCGAAATATCTTCAGTGAGGGAGGTGTGCAATGCCTGAATTCGTCAATCCGTTCAGCGGTGTGGCGGCGGGGCGCAAATTGACGCCGCGCGAACTGACCCGCGCGCTGCGCCTGACGCTCTCGGCGGAGGAGGAAGCGGTGCATCTCTACCAGGCGCTGGCCGACGCGACGGACGATCCGCTGGCGAAGGCGATGCTCAATGACATCGCCGACGAGGAGCGCGTGCACAAGGGCGAGTTCCAGCGGCTGCTCAATATCCTGCTCCCGGACGAGGCGAATTATCTCGCCCAGGGCGCCGTCGAGGTGAATGACATGGCCGCGAAGGTCAAGAGTCAGCCCGCCTCCGAGAGCGCGCCGCCCTCGGTCGGGAGCCTGAAGTCTTGACGCGCCGTCGCCACGGCGCGCGAACCTCGAGAGCGGTCATCAGCGGGTTCATTTTTGGAGGAGACGGACCATGACAACAGAACTTCTCAATCGCGGCGACGCGCCGTTCAGCGACAAGGTCTGGGCGGCGATTGACGCCGCCGTCGTCGGGGCGGCCAAGAGCCAACTGGGCGCGCGGCGGGTGCTGCCGGTCGAAGGCCCGTACGGCCTCGGCCTCAAGTCGCTCCCGGTCCGCGACGCGCCGGCTGCAGAGCCGCTGACGCCCGACAGCGCGGTCATGATCGGAGTGGCGCCGCCGCCGGTGGTCAGCATCGCCAGCGGGTTCCGGCTGGCCGCGCGCGACATCGCGGCGTTCGAGGAGCGCGGCATACTGCTCGACCTGGGCGAACCGGCCCGCGCGGCGATCTCCGTGGCGTTCCAGGAAGACGCCCTGCTCTTCAACGGGTCGAAGGATTTCGGCGCGGAGGGACTGCTGACGGCGAAGGGGGTTCAGTCGGCGAAGCTCAAGGACTGGGCGCAGATCGGGACGGCGGCGACCGACATCATCGAGGCGGTGACCAAGCTCGATGCGGCCGGCTTCCATGGCCCGTACGCCCTGGCGCTGGCCCCGGAGCGCTACAACCTGCTGCTGCGCCGCTATCCGCAGGGCGCCGGCACGGAACTCGAGCACCTGCGCCTGATCGCCTCGGAAGGCGTCACCAAGGCGGCGGCCATCCGCGCCGGCGGCGTGCTGCTGGCCTCGGGCGCGCAATATTCCTCCATCGTCCTCGGGCAGGACCTGATGGCCGGGTTCGTCGGACCCGCCGGGCGCGACTACGAGTTCACCGTTTCCGAGAGCCTGGCGCTGCGTCTATTGCAGCCGGCGTCGGTGGTCGCGTTGAAATAAAAGCGGCGCGCCGCAAAGAGGAACGCGCAAAAGCCCGACGGCTCGTTTTGCCGCGAAGAGGCGCAAGAGGCGCGGCTTAACCGACAGTAAAATCGCCTTCATTTCTTGCGCCTGCTGCTCTGCGAAGCAGCGGCTTTTCGCTACGCAGCAAGAGTATTTTCGGCAAAATTCGTTGCTGTTTTAAAGTTGCCTTTATTTCTTGCGCCTCTTTGCGGCAAAAATATTAAGTAGCTTCCTGCGCCTCTTTGCGGCAAAACATCCGCTGCCGCTTTTCGCGTTTTCCTGGTTATCCATTCCGATGCGGACCGTCTTGCGGAAAGTGACGCGACCGTTCGCCGCGTTTCGGGATCGGGCCGACGCCGGGCGCGCGCTGTCGCGGGCGGTCCCGCCTCTTCGGGGCGCGGAGCCGATAGTGCTGGCGGTGCCGCGGGGCGGCGTGGCGGTGGCCGCGCCGCTGGCGGAGGCGCTGGGGGCGCCGCTCGAACTGATGCTCGTCCGGAAACTCCCGGTACCGCATTCTCCCGAAGCCGGCTTCGGCGCCGTGGCGCTCGACGGCCAGGTCGTCCTCAACGAACCGCTCGTCCGGCAACTCGGCCTTTCGCCGGAGCGCATTGACGCCATCGCGGAGGAAGTGCTCGCCGAGGTGCGCCGCCGCGCGAAGGAGTACACCGGTCGCGACCGCCCGCCGGAGGTGCGCGGGAAACAGGTCTATCTCGTGGATGACGGGCTCGCCTCGGGCTTCACCATGATCGCCTGCGCGCGGATGGTCAAGGCGTGCGGACCGAGCCGGATGACGCTCTGCGTGCCCGTCTCGCCGCACGATTCGCTGCGCGCGGTCGAGCCGTACTTCGACGACCTCTGCTGCCTCATCGAGCAGGCGCACCCGCCCTTCGCCGTCGCCTCGTTCTACGAGGACTTCCACGACCTCACCGACGATGAAGTGCGCGCGATCCTCCGCAAGCCGGAGAACCCCGCCTGACCGGCTATTCGCACCCCCGTCCGCTGCGCCCGCAACCCGCTTGCGCGCCGCGCGGCAAGGCCGTAACATGAGAAGGCTTTCCAGGCGTTCCTTTGCGAGTGAGGTCCGGATGGACCGGGGAGAGATCGAGGCGCTGCTGGCTCTGCCGCTGGCTGAACTGCTGAACCGGGCCGACACGGTGCGGCACAACGAGGCCGGCGACGACATTGAGCTCTGCAACATCATGAACGCCAAGTCGGGCCGGTGCGGCGAGGACTGCAAATTCTGCGCGCAGTCGGCCCGCCACGCCACCGGCGCGGCCGAGTACCCGCTCAAGAGCCGGGCCGAGATGCTGCAGGCGGCGCGCCAGGCCAAAGAGATCGGCGCCGCGCGGTTCGACATCGTGACCAGCGGCAACCGGCTGACCGACGACGAGATCGCCCGCGTCGCAGAGGCCGTCTCGGAGATCACCTCGACCGTGGGCATCGCCATGTGCGCCTCGCTCGGCCGCCTCGGCGAGAAAAGCCTCACGCTCCTGAAGCAGGCGGGCCTCTCGCGTTACCACCACAACATCGAGACGTCGCCGGCCTTCTACCCCCGCGTCGTCACCACGCACCGCTTCGAGGAGCGGATCGAGACGATCCGCGCCGCCAAGCGCGCCGGGCTTGAAGTCTGCAGCGGCGGCATCATCGGCCTCGGCGAGAGCTGGGCCGACCGCATCGAGATGGCGCTCCTGCTGAAAGAGCTCGGCGTCACCTCGGTGCCGATCAACCTCCTCGTGCGCATCCCCGGCACGCCGTTCGAGAGCCTTGCGCCGATCTCCTGCGTGGACGCGATCCGCACCATCGCGCTGTTCCGGTGCGTCCTGCGCGACCGGATCATCAAGATCGCCGCCGGGCGCGAATCCGTGCTGAAGGACTTCCAGGCGATGGCGTTCATGGCCGGCGCCAACGGGATGCTGATCGGCGGCTACCTGACCCTGCGCGGCCGGGAGGCGCAGGAGGACCGCGGACTGCTCGAGGAAGTGAAGAAGGCATGGCGGCGATAGAGGAGTTCCTGAACGCGAGGCGCAGCGAGGGCTTGCTGCGCGAGCTGCGGCCGATTTCCGCCCGCCGCGAGGGCCGGGTCCGCGTCGGCGCGCGGGAGTACCTTGACCTCTCCTCGAACGATTACTTGGGCCTGGCGGGCCATCCGCGAATGGCGCAGGCGGCCAAGCAGGCCCTCGATGAATTCGGCGCGGGCGCCTGCGCCTCGCGCCTGATGGGCGGCGACCTCGAGATCTTCCGCCGCCTCGAGGAGCGCGTGGCGAAGTTCAAATCCACCGAGAGCGCGCTGGTCTTCAACTCCGGCTACCAGGCCAACGTCGGCATCTTCAGCGCGCTGCTGGGGCGCGGCGACGCCGCCTTCGCCGACCGCGCCAGCCACGCCAGCATCCTGGACGGCATCCGCCTCTCCGGCGCGCGGCTCTTCCGGTTCAGGCACAACGATCCGGCGCACCTCGAATCGCTCCTGAAGAAGGAGCGCGCAAAGTTCAGGAACGCGCTGATCGCGACGGAGACGATCTTCAGCATGGACGGCGACCGCGCGCCGCTGCGCGAACTGGCGGACCTGAAGGAGCGCCACGGTTCCCGGATGCTCGTGGACGAGGCGCACGCGACGGGAATCTTCGGCGCGACCGGCTCGGGCGTGGTCGAGGCGGACGGACTGGCCGCACGGATTGACCTCATCCTGGGGACGTTCAGCAAGGCCCTCGGGAGCTTCGGCGCTTACCTGGCGACATCGCGGCCGATCGTGGACTATCTGGTCAACACCTGCCGGAGCTTCATCTACTCCACGGCATTGCCGCCGGCGGTCATCGCGTGCAACCGCGTCAGCCTCGACCTCGTGGCCGAGGAACCCTGGCGGCGCGAAACGGTCCTGGACCGTTCCGCCCGGCTCCGCGACCTGCTTCGGGAGCGGGGATTCCAGGTCCTCGGCGCTTCTCAGATCGTGCCGGTCATCCTCGGCGAGAATCGCCGGACGCTCTCGTTCGCGAAGGCGCTGGAGGAGAAAGGCTACTGGGTCGTGCCGGTCCGTCCGCCGACCGTGCCGCCGGGGCAGGCGCGCCTGCGGCTCTCGCTGACGGCCCTGCACTCGTGGGATGCCCTGCGGAAGCTCGCGGATGACATGTCCGACATCGGAATTTGAGTTTTTTCCGCGCCGCGGGTTCGCGGAAACGCTCCTCCTGCTCCCCGGCTGGGCGACCGATCACCGGATCTTCAGGCCGCTGGACCTGGAGTTCAACTATCTCGCGGCGGTGTCTTTGTCGCCGCGCGGTTTCCAGGAGGGCCTCCTCTCCGCCCTGCGGAGACATCGGCTCGACCGGGTCGCCGTGCTGGGCTGGTCGCTGGGAGGATACCTGGCGCTGGAGTTCGCCCGCGCGCATCCGGAGCGAGTGATGGCGGGCGCCCTCTTCGCGGTCGGGATGCGGGAACGTTATGAGGCAGAGGTTATCGAGGCGGCCCGGGAGCGGTTGGCGCGAAACAGGGCGGCGTATCTGCGCCGGTTCTACGAGGCGTGCTTCTCCCCCGGCGAGCGCGAGGCGCGGGATTGGTTCGAGCGGGAGTTGCTCGAGAGCTACCTGGATCAGATGGAATTGGAGTCGCTGCTGGACGGGCTCAGCTATCTCGCCTCCGCGTCGCTGGCCGATGCGAAGGCCCGGTTCATCCACGGGCGCGACGACCGGATCGCCCCGGTCGGGCAGATGCTCGCCATGAAGGAGCGACTGCCGGGCGCGCGGCTGGTCTGCATGGAGAGCGCCGGCCATGCGGCGTTCCTGAACCCGGAGTTCAAGAAGGTGTTCCATGCCCTCCTCGGATAAGGCGAAGATGGTCCGCGACTTCTCGCGCTGCGCGCCCCTCTACGACCGGTACGCGAACGTCCAGTTCAGGGTCGCCGATGCGCTGCTCGCGGAATTGCCCCGCTCCGCGTGGCGGAGCGGGGAGAGCATCTTCGAGATCGGCTGCGGCACGGGCCACTACACGCGCCTGCTCCGGGAGCGGTACAGGACGGCGCGCCTGAAGGCCTGCGACATCTCCGCGCGCATGATTGAGGTCGCCCGGAAGAAGCTGCCGGATGAGGCAATCGAGTTCCTCGTCGCCGACGCCGAGACGCTGGCCCTGGACGAGCGGTTCGACCTGGTCACCTCGAACGCGGCCCTGCAGTGGTTCGAGGACCTGGAGGGCGGGCTGAAACGTTGGCGCAATGCCCTCAACGACGGCGGCCTGCTCGCCTTCTCCATCTTCGGCCCGGAGACGTTCCGCGAGCTGGACCATTGCCTGCGCCTGGCCCTCGGCCGCGCGGAAGGCGGCGGGCTTGCCCGCCCTCCGTCCGACGGGCTGGTCCGCTCGAGGAGGTTCCTGGGGAAGGAGCGCATCGCCGAGATGCTCCACGCCTCTTTCGGCCGCGTGACCGTGCGCGACGCGACTATCCGCGAAGAGTACCCTTCGCTGCGCGCCCTGCTGGAGAAAATCAGGTTCACCGGCGCGCGCGGCGGCGGGCTGCCGGGCGATTCGCTCGCGCAGCCGAGGCTGCTCGGACGGGTGGAGAAGCTCTTCGAGGCGGAGTTCGGCGGCGTCGAGGCGACGTATCAGGCATTCCTTTTCCTGGCGGAACGATGAACGCGATCTTCGTGGCCGGGACGGACACCGGCGTGGGCAAGACCGTCGTCACCGGCCTGCTGGCGCGCAACCTGTCCCTGCGCGGATACCGCGTGGCGACTCAGAAATGGGCCCAGACGGGCCGCACGAGCGACCTCGACGCGCACCTGCGATGGATGGGCCGCCGCCGCGCCGAATTCCGCGGCTTCCTGCGCGCGATGGTTCCCGTGGCGCTCGCGGCGCCGGTCTCGCCGCACCTCGCCGCGGAACTGGGCGGCGCGCGGGTCTCCGCGAGCCGGATCCGCCGCGCCTTCCTGCGCCTCTCGCGGCATTTCGATTTCGTGATCGTCGAGGGCGCCGGCGGATTGATGGTTCCGTTCAGCCGGAAGAAACTGCTGATTGACCTGGCGCAGGAACTCGATCTACCGGTCCTGCTGGTGGCCGGCAACCGGCTCGGCGCGATCAATCACATCTTGCTCAGCCTAGAAGCGCTGAAGGCGCGGAGGATGAAGCTCCTCGGAGTCGTCTTCAACAACGCGCCCGCCCTCCGTGTGGCGGGCCTGTCCGAGGCGGTGAACAGGATCGTCCTGCGCGACAACCCGAAGATCATCGAGTCCCTGAGCGGGCAACGCGCTCTCGGCGTCCTGCCCCGGACACGGCGTCCGGGGGAGCTGATGAAGCGTTTCGCGCCCATCGCGGAGAAGGTGCTGGCCGCCTATGAACGACTGGATCGCAAGAGACCTGAAGCATAACTGGCACCCGTACACGCAGATGAAGGACTGCCGGCGCTTCCCGCCCATCCTCATCGAAAAGGCCCGCGGCCTCAAACTCTACGGCGCCGGCGGAGGCTGGTATTACGACACCATCTCAAGCTGGTGGTGCAACGTCCACGGACACAACCATCCGCGCATCCGCGAGGCGATCCGCAGGCAGACTGCCTCGCTCGACCACGTCCTCTTCGCCGGGTTCACCCACAGGCCGGCCATCCTCCTGGCCGAGAAGCTCACGGCCCTTGCGCCGCGCCGGCTGACGAAGCTCTTCTTTTCCGACGACGGCTCGACCGCCGTCGAGGTCGCGCTGAAGATGTCCCTCCAGTATTGGCAGAACCTCGGCAAGCCGGAGAGACGGCGGTTCGTCTCGCTGGATCGGGGGTACCACGGCGACACGGTCGGGGCGATGAGCGTCAGCGGGGCGGGCCCCTTCAACGAGCGGTTCGCGCCGCTCCTGTTCCGGACGTACAAGGCGCCGTCGCCTTACTGCTATCGCTGCCCGGAAGGCCGGGAACCGGCGAACTGCGCGATCGAGTGCGCGCGCCCGCTGGGACGGCTCCTCGAGAAGCACGGCCCGGAAATCGCCGGAATCATCCTCGAGCCCCTCGTCATGGCGGCGGGCGGGATGATCATCTATCCGCCGGCGTATCTCGACCGGGCGGGGAAGCTGGCGCGGAAGCACGGCGTCCACCTCATCCTGGATGAGGTCGCCACGGGCTTCGGCCGCACCGGGAAGATGTTCGCCTGCGAGCACGCGCACGTCCAGCCGGACTTCCTCTGCCTCTCGAAGGGCATCACCTCCGGCGCGCTGCCCCTGGGCGCAACGCTGACGACGGAGCGCGTCTACCGGGCGTTCTACGCCGACTACGCGCAACGCAAAACCTTCTATCATGGGCACACGTACACGGCGAACCCCGTCGCGTGCGCCGCCGCCCTGGCGAGCCTGCGGGTTTTCGAGGAGGAGGATACCCTCGCGCGGGTGCGCGGGCTGCTGCCGCAATTCCGCGACGGGCTGGAGCGGTTCCGATCGCTGCCGATCGTCGGAGACGTTCGGCAGATCGGACTGATCGGGGCGATCGAACTGGTCAAGGATCGCCGCACGAAGGAGCCGTTCGGCGCGCGCGAGCGCGTCGGGCTGAAAATCTACGGCGACGGACTGAAGAGAAACCTGGTCTTGCGGCCGCTTGAGCACATCGTTTATCTGTTCCTGCCCCTGTGCGTCCGGGAGCGGGAATTGCGCTTCATCCTCGACAACGCCTACGCAGTGGTTCAGGCGCAATCCGGCGGCAAGCGGGCCAAGATTTTCTGACGATCCGGCGCCGGCGATGCCGGCACTCACCCCGAGCCCGGTCACAGCCGGTTCTCCAGGGCAAATTCCGGTTCACTTCTTTGCCGGCGCGGAGTCGCATCGCGACGATCCACTTCGGTTCAAAGCTGTTGCAGCAGAACCCGCAATTTTGGCATAATCCCGTCCGTTCGGGAGTCCGCGGCTGTCAGTCCAGTCATGACTTGAGGCTGTCCACCGGCCGCTGAACTGGCAAGTTCGGACGCGAGCAGGAGGGAGCGCAGGATGGCGAGCTATGGAGTTGGTGTGGAAACCCAGGACACGCAGACCTTGTTGGAAAAGGTCTGCAGCAGCAAGACGCTGCCATCGGTTCCGGTTGTGGCGGCCAATATCCTGACGCTCTGCAAGGACCCGGACGTGGATTTTGCGAAGCTGGAGGAGATGACCTCGGCCGACCCGGCGCTTGTGGCCAAACTCTTGCGGATGGCCAACTCCGCGTTTTTCGCCGGTTCCCACAGGGTCACCTCTGTCAACGCGGCGGTCGTGCGAATGGGGCTGAAGGTGACGCGCATCGCGGTTCTCGGGTTCAGCCTGGAGACGGAAATCAGCGAAAAGGTGCCCCCGGAGTTCAAGATCGAGCGGTTCTGGCGCTACGCGCTGACGACCGCCTGCGCCGCCCGCGTCATTGCGGAGACCGTCTGCCCGGCCCAGCGCGACGAGTGCTTTTCCGCTGGAATCCTCCAGGATATAGGAATGGTGGCCTTCCAGTGCGCGCTGCCGGAAGAGTACGCAAAAGTCCTCGCCGAACACCGGCTCCATCCCACGATGGAGATGCACGACCTCGAAAGCCGGTTGCTGGGCGTGACGCACACGGAAGTGAGCAGCCGGCTTCTGCGGCAGTGGAACCTCCCCGAAGAGGTCTACGCGCCGATCCGCTACCACCACGCCCTGGACCAGGCCAAGGCGGATGGCCTTCCGGCCGAGCTGATCCAGGTGGCGCGGACGCTCGTTTTGGGCAGCTTGGTGGCTGCGCTCTTCCAGGGCAAAGCCAAAGGCATCACTTATAAACGGGTCACTGACATGGCGCAGCGCCAGTTCGGGCTGGGGCCGGAAGCCGTCGAGCGGATGTTCGGAAAGATCGAAAATGTCGTGCGGAGCACCTGCGACCTGTTCCAGGTTGACCCGCGCTCGATGCCCGCCTATGAGGAGATCCGGGTGCGGGCCACGCACGAAGTGGGCCGGCTGGCCGTCGAACTGGGGCAAGAGGCGCGGACGGCCGAGAACCTCGCCGAGCAGCGCGCCGACGACTTGCGCCAGCTCAAGCAGGAAAGCGATGAACTGAGAAGGCTCATCTCTCTCGACGACCTGACCCTCTTGCTGAATCGCCGGGAGTTCCTGAAGAGGTTCGTGGCCGAGATCGTGCGCAGTCGCCGCCACGAGCATGACCTGGCGGTCGTGATGGTGGACATTGACGACTTCAAGTCGGTCAACGACACCTACGGTCACGCGGCCGGTGACGAAGTGTTGAGGCATCTGGGCGGTTTCCTGCAAGCCGAAAGCCGCAAGTCGGACGTGGCCGGCCGCGTGGGCGGGGATGAGTTCGTGGTGCTGCTGCCCGAGACGGACCTGGACGGCGCGATCGCTAGCGCCGAAAAGCTGCGTTTCGGCATTGCCGCGGCCTCAAAGGGATGGACCCCGAGAGTGCCCGGCATCACCGTCAGCATCGGCGCGGTCCACTCCCGATACAACTCGCCCAACTTCGACGAGGCCGTCATCCTTGATGAGGCGGACAAGTGCATGTACCAGGCAAAGCGGGACGGCCGAAACTGCACGCGGTACGCCACCGTCTAGCCGCGGACCCCAAAGTGATGGGGCCGCGCGTGCTCAACAGGTCCCTCAATCGAACGACACATCCTCCGCGTCCGCGACGGTGTTGGGAGCCTGCCGACTGCGTTTGACAGCGAACGGATTCCTCATCTCCCCAAGCGCGCAACTGCCATGGCGGCTTGCCTTTGCAGACGCGAATGCGCTGCCGACCGTTCCGCGACTGCCCCCCTTCCGCCGGTTTGAGCTAAAGAGCGCCTGTTTCCTTACGATGATTCTTATGGAGTTTGTCGGCATACCGTGGAAGCGTCGAGGGGATACTGTGGGCAGGCTAGCAGCACCAACTACGCCGGAAGGCGCCAGCGTCGCCGGCGAGTCCCTATCCAGGATCTTCATCGCCCGGCAGCCCATCTTCGACCTGCAGCAGAAGGTCTACGGCTATGAACTCCTCTTCCGCTCCGGCCTCGAGAACGTCTTCGGACACGCGGAACCCAACCAGGCCAGCGCCAAAGTCATGGCCGACAGCACTCTGATTCTCAACATGGGGGCGATCAGCGGGGGAAAGCTCGTCTTCATCAACGTCACGCGCGACATCCTGCTCAACAACTTTATCAGCCTTCTGCCCCGGGGTCTGACCGCTGCGGAGATCCTGGAGACCATCGAGCCGGACCCGGAGGTCGTCAACGCCTGCAGCAAGCTCAAGAAGGCCGGCTACCTGCTCGTCCTGGACGACTTCGTCTACGGAGAGAAGTACGCCGACCTCATGAACCTGGCGGACATCGTCAAGGTGGATTTCCTGTCCACTTCGGGGGAAGAGCGCCGGCAGGTTCTGTCACGGTTCACATCGCCCAGCGTCCGTTTCCTGGCCGAGAAAGTCGAGACGCACGAAGTCTTCAACGAAGCGATCGACAAGGGATACAGTTATTTTCAGGGGTACTTCTTCAGCAAGCCTGTGATCATCTCGTCCCGGGACGTGCCGGGCTTTAAGCTCAATTACCTGCAGATGCTCCGGGAGATTCAGTCGCCCAACGTCAACTTCCATCACCTGGAAGGGATTATCAAGCGCGACATGGCGCTCTCTTTCAAGCTGTTGCGATACATCAACTCCGCGTATTTCGGCGTGAAAGACAAGGTCAGTTCCATCATGCATGCCATGATGCTGCTGGGGATGCGGGAGTTCAAACAATGGGCCTCGCTCGTCGTCATGGCCAGCATGGGCAGCGACAAGCCCGACGAGCTCGTCGTCCATGCGCTCATTCGCGGGCGATTCTGTGAGTCCCTCGCCCCGATGGTCGGCATGAAGCAGCGCTCGCAGGAGCTCTTCCTCCTGGGAATGTTCTCCGTGATTGACGCGATCCTCGACCGCCCGCTGGAAGAGATCCTCAAGGACCTCCCCTTGTCCGATGAGATCAAGGACGCGCTCTCGGGAAAGCCGAACCGCCTGCGCGCCGTCTTTGACTACGCCCTGGCTTACGAGAAAGGGGACTGGGACGGTTTGAGCGCAAAGGCCGACGCCCTGGGGCTTGACGAGTCCGGCATCCCCGCGGCCTATCTGGCTGCCGTGCGTTGGGCACAGCGCAGCTTTGGGGAAGTCAGTGCTACCAGGTGAGGCAGGGACCTGACGCTCGCTTGCCCAACGGAGGAGGACAGGCAGTGAGAAGCCGTCACCTTTTTGTTCCGGGCAGCGCCCACAGTCTGCGCGGCGCGAACCTTGAAAACTGCCTGAATCCTGTCGCCTTCTCAGAGCGTCTGCCGTCCCGCCTTGCTACACGCGCTACGCCTCGGCCGAAGTGATGCCGGCCTGTCAGACTTGCCTTCATGCTATTTTGGGGACGACAATTTCAGTCCAACCCGCGCAAGACCATGGATTCTCCTGCGAACCGCCTTCGCTGGCGGCCGAATCGCCCCTTTTCTCGCCACCAATGGCACGAAAGTTGCTCTGCCTTATGGCGGTGGCGATAGAAAGGCAACCGGTGCGGCCATACGCACGACCCGCGGCGGGAGTTTGTGCCGCATGGGAAGACTTTTTGCGATCGGGGTGCTGGGGATTTTCAGGAGTGTTCGTCGGAGCCGCAGGAACGCAGAGGGAGGGAAAGCCATGAAGCTTATCGTTCGGGGGATGGCGGGGGTCGTGGCGCTTGGGCTATGCATGCTTCGCGGACCGGCGCCGGCCGGTGTCACCGCGCACGGCCAATTCTATTTGAGGGCGATCCCCGCGAGCGCGGCGCATCATCTCCAGGCGCCTCACATTCACCTCCGCGAAGGCACCAGCCTCAACTGGAGCGGGTACGCCGTCGAGACGAGCCTGTCGAACCCGGCATCGAACGCGGTGAGCGGCGTCGTCGGAAGCTGGACCGTGCCCACCGCCGCAAAGTCCTCCAAATACACGTATTCCTCCGCCTGGGTCGGAATTGACGGGTACTCGGACAACACCGTCGAACAAATCGGCACGGAGCAGGATGGGACGCCGAGGGGGGGAAGCTACTACGCCTGGTTCGAGATGTATCCGAACTACAGCTATGAGATCGTCGGTTTCCCCGTCGTTCCAGGGGACGAGATTACCGCCCAGGTTCAGTGCCTCGGCAGCGAGCTGATCGTCGTCAAGGATCCCTCGGAGCGGAAGAACCGGGATCGAGAGGCCGGGAAGAAGAATATCGGCCGGGTCGTCCAGACCTTCCAACTGACGATCGCCAATGTCACCGAGGACGTCGCCTTCACGATCAGTGAGCAGACGCAGGGCGCGGAACTGCAATCGGCGGAATGGATCATGGAGGCCCCGTCGGAGTGGAGCGTGCTGCCGCTGGCCGATTTTGGAACCGTGGATTTCTACGGTTGCGAGGCCACGTTCAACGGAGTCACCGGACCCGGACCGATCAGTGACGCCGCCTGGCAGTACGACGCGCTGACCATGGAGACCAACGGCAAGACGCCGGTTACCAAGGCCCTGCCTTCGGCGTTGGGGTCGGGCGGCGAGGCCTTCTCGATCGCCTGGAAGCACCAGTAATCCATAGGGCCGCGGGCGCGGCGATGCAGGCGCGCCGATTGCCGAATGACGAAGGCGAATGGAGCAGTGGCCGACCGCGCTTTTCCGAGCCTTTTCTTTCGCGCCGCCCATCAGCATGGCATGTTGGCGGACTACGGCAACCTGTGCTGCCGCGTCCCTTCGGAACGGATAGCCCGAGGCGCCCCGCCACGTCGCCGATCTCAATCAACCGCGTTTCCATCTCAGCCCACCTCCAGTATCACTTACGTCAGCGCAAGCGCCGTTGCGATACTGGAAGTTTAGAGCACGATAATGGCAAGAGGAAGAAGGGAGTTGGCAGGACTGCCAAGATACAAGGAAGACGTTGGAATGACGGGCAGATTCTTATTGGCAGAAATTGGCAGGGGTTCTACTTTGACTGCCGATATTTATTGTAGGCGCGCGCCTTCTGCAAGACGTGTTTCAAGTGTTGTTCTGATATACCCTTCGATTGTGCAAAAGCTTTCCGCCCCATGCTAGACGATCTGGCATTGTATTCTTTTGCTAGTCGTTTTTCGTTTGCCGTCGGGCGCGGAACCTTCGCCGATTTAGCCGCGCCGCGCCCCTTTTGCTTCAGGTCATCGTAAACGAAGCGGTCCATTATGTCTCTTTCCAAAACGCTCAGGGCGATAACGGCGTCATCCAGGAGGGCCGAGAGCTCATGCGTTGGCGGCTGTCGTGCGCCGTGTCCGAGGGCGTGTAAAGTCGAAGCGGCCTTATAAATCTCTCGTAACGGTGTGGGGTCAATCTTGGGGAACCGTGCGCCGAGAACACTCACTAAGAGGCGCGTCTTGCCCCAAAAGCCTGCGCGCATGTCCCCAGGACTTGCGGCGTGGTGTGGGTCGTAGCGCCCGCCCTCAATTTCGCTCAACTCTTCTAGTGCATCGGTTATCCAATCTTGAATGGCACAGTGGATTCTCTCGTCTTCTTTTCTTCCGTACCCTGGCATTTGTTGTACTCGCCTTCCACTCTCGCAGGGAAAACAGCGGGGGCGGCAGGCCGTGCGAGTGCGGCCCTGTTAGCTATCCATTGCCGCCCGGTGCGCTACGCAGTCTAGTCATTGATCGGCTTCAATGGCGACTCCCAGGTTTTTTGCCCGGGCAGTCACGGGACCAGCTTGCACCCGCAATGTCCGCAAATACGTGCTTCCTTGTGAATCAACTCGTAACAATCGGGACATTGCACATGCGTAGCAGGCGAAGCGTTCGCCAGTTTACTGACAAGGAAGGAGCCGGTCCAGAGCACGGCGCAGCTCAGGGTAAGCGCATGACCGGCCTCAGCCTTATCGCGAAAGAACTCCACGACTGCGAGGTATCCCATGAAAGCAGCGGCCACGCTGAGGCGATTGATTCTCCAGGTGCAACCCACAGCAATGAGCGTCGCTGTGAGAATAAGAAATCCAAAGGCAAGCCCCGCAAGCTCAGCAGGGCTGATATCCGAGTTGTAAAAAAATGAAATGGTCCATACCGCGCCAAAAGCACAAAGGAAAACACACAGCAGCCAGGGCGGAGCCGCCGCAACACGTTGGGAATTCGATTCCTCAGCTTGACTTCTTCGCCGGGGGATGAGCCAGTGATAAAGCCGGTAACCGCCGTAGACAACTGCCGCAAAAAACGTCAAGCTAAAACCTCCACTGATGGCCTCCGAAGGGGCGTATGACTCAAGAAAAACTGACCCCAGACACATTGTCCCAAAGAGCCCGCCCGAGCATATTGCCACGATGCCCAGAGTGCGCCCAAGCTTTGCCGGGTCAGTCGCATCGAGGCGACGTTGCCTGTTGGCGAGAATCACCGCCGCGATCCCCGGCAACACCCCTAAACCGAATATGAACCCCGTCGCCAGCCCCACTATTCCAAGCCCTATGCTCAATCGCCTCATCGCAGCCGCGCTTACCGTTTGCCGTTGCGCATCTAAGGGCCGTATCCGCTCCGCTTCCGCTGCCTCGGCTTCGCGTCGAAATTCGCGCTTTGTCCGCTCCAATTCTTCAGGGCGCAGCTTTTCTTCTCTCTGGCTAATGCGCTCGGCTTCCTCCTGTCGGCGCTCTTCTTCCTTGCGTATTTGCTCGGCTTCTTTCCGCCGGCGCTTTTCTTCCCCCTCCGTCTCCGCCTTCCGCTTCAGTTTCTCCCGCAAGGAAGCGTCTTGTTCCCTTGTCGGTACAGTGAAAGCAACCCCGCACAGACTGCACTTACTCACCTTGCCGATGCCCTCGGCCGAAATGCCCACCTCTTTGTAACAACTCGGACAAAGAAATTTGTGCCAGGCCATAGCCCGCCCTCCATTCAACCGTGCGGCCCCGGTTGCAATCCGTTGCCGCCCCGTGTGCGCTCAGCGCTTCCTTACTTCCACTCGCCAACCTTATAGCCAAGCTCCTGAGCTATACCGACGTGTTCATGGTCAAAGTGCTCAAGAGCTTGCATGGCTTCAGCCGCTTTCTGCCGCGCCAGGAACGCCGGCCTAAATGTGGGGAGTGATTTCTGAATCTCTTCGTCCGCCGCAGCCTGTGCTTGTTTATACTCCTGGCTGTCCTTGCTGTGGCCAAACGCCGTGACGGAATGGATATTGAGTTCCGCAATCACGCCACGATCTAGAGCGGTCTGATAAGCCGGGTCATTCGTCGCCGCGTCAAGCTCCGCAACGGCGATCTTACACTGGTCCATAAGGCGCAAGCGCTCTGCCATCAAGCCGCGATGATATAGAATGCAGATAACCGTTGTGACCAATGCAACCGCGGCCGTCGCCGATAAAATCACCCATGGATTCTTCCAGGGCGCGGCCGCTCCCGGCGTCACGAATGCCTTTATAGGTGCCAGCATTTTTTCGTCTCTTGCGGCGTCGGCTTGCTGTTGCTCCTCTAGGCGCTTCCTCCGTTCCGCTTCTTCCCTTTTTCGTTCCTCTTCTTGAAGACATAGCTTTTCTTCCTTCTGGCGAATGCGGTGGGCTTCCGCCTGTCGGGGCTCTTCTTCCTTCCGTGTTTTTTCAGCCTCTTTCCGGCGGCGCTTTTCTTCCGCCTCCGCCTCCCCGTGCCGCTTCAGTTTCTCCCGCAAGGAAGCGTCTTGCGCACTTGTCGGTACAGTGAAAGAAACCCCGCACAGGTTGCACTTACTCACCTTGCCGACGGCCTCGACCGAAATGACCACCTCTTTGTAGCAATTCGGACAAAGAAATTTGTGCCAAGCCACAGCTTGCCCCCTCCTTTCTGGGAAGAAATCGGGAGCGTCAACCGGCCCGCTCCCGTCAAGCAGGCCCGCTACAGCCCCTTAAGAGAAAGCAGACACGGCGCCGCTGCCGAAAAGGGTAGCACCGGCCAGTGCCTTGCTATCTCTCTTAAGTTCCGTCCATAGGGCCGGAAGTAGTTGTTTGCTTGACTAGACACCAAAGCTCTGAGTCGAGCTTTTCAGCATGTTGTCATTGCGTTACGCTCTGTCGAAAAGCTCTCCTTCAGCAGTGAGCGAAGTCCAACGGCTCTTCGTGTCGTCGTGGTGAGCGCGCGGCCTCTTGAGGAAATCTCCGGCTCTGCGCTGTACATGTTTCGACTTGTTCAGGCGTTCGGGGCGGCTTTGGGCGGAGAGAGGACTATGGCTTCGGACGCCTCAGCCGACCAGACGCACACTCGGTTGCGCCCTTGCCGCTTGGCGCAAATGAGCCCTTCATCGGCGCGCACAGCCAGTTGTTCCTCGTTCCGAACCTCCGGCGTCAGGACCGCCGCCCCGATGCTGACGGTGACCCGGATCGCCGCCTGGCCGACGCTGAAGTCGGCGGCGGCCACGGCGTTGCGGACGTTCTCAGCGCATTTGGCCGCGCCGGGCGCGCCGGTGTTCGGCAGGATGATGCCGAACTCCTCGCCGCCGTATCGCGCGAGGATGTCCACTTCGCGCACGCTGGAGGACATCGTCCTGGCTACGCGTTGCAGGACCTCGTCGCCCGTGCGGTGGCCGTACTTGTCATTCACGTCCTTGAACCGGTCCAAGTCCGCCATGAGGCATGAGAGCGGCTGCGCGTAACGGATGCTGCGGACGTATTCGTACCGCAGCCGCGCCCAGAAGTAACGGACGTTGTAGACGCCGGTCAGGTCATCCGTAATCGAGAGGTACTTCAGCCGGTCCACCAGCCGCTGCTGCTCGGCCATGTCGCGGACGTAGAGGATGGAATATGCGCCGGCTCTGCCGGAATGATCCGCCGCCCGCTGGACCTCGCCCGGAGCCGGGGCCTTGCCGAAGTCCACGCACGAGAGGAAGAGCAGCGCCGGGAAGGTCGAGCCGTCCTTTCGCCGGGCGACGCCTTCGCCAAACCAGGTCTTCCGGCTCGCAAGCGCCCTGACCACCTCCTGGTCCCCGCCATTGGGCCCGTTCGAGGGAAAAAGCGCCGCCGCAGTCAAGTGGAGAAATTCGTCGGACGAGTACCCGAAAGTGCGCGAGGCCGCGTCGTTGATGAGCGCCGTCCGGCCGAGCTCGTCCACCGTCAGGATGGAATCCATCGCGCCGTGGAGGATTTGACGAAGGAGGGCGTTCTGGCCTTGAAGGGTCTCGATAGTAACGGCCGCGTCGTCTGCCATTCGACGGCCCGCTTCCTGACGATCTGGCATGAACGTCATCGCGGGCGTCACTATACCGCCGCCGCCTTCAATCGTCAAGAAAGATTTGCCGCCGGGGGAATGCTGCACTTCCAGAATAAATCGGAATGCGGCGCCTCGATCAGTGCTCGGTCATCCTCTCCAGGCCGAGGTTCAGGAAGGCGCTGACCAGAGCGGGGTCGCAACGCGACCCGGCCCACTCGGCGATCATGCTCCGCGCCGTGGCGAAATCCATCGCCGCGCGGTAGATGCGGTGGGAAACCAGCGCGTCGAACATATCGCAAATGGCTACAATGCGCGCCCCGAGCGGGATCGCCTCGCCGCAAAGGCGGTCCGGATATCCCCGGCCGTCGAAGCGCTCATGGTGATGGCGGATAATCGGAGCGAGTTCGCGCAAGTGAACCGTGTGGGCGAACATGCGCGCGCCGATCACCGGGTGCGCCGCGACGATCCCGGACTCCTCCACGGTCAACGGACCGGGCTTGGAGAGCAGCGTGTCCGGGATGCAGATCTTGCCCACGTCGTGCAGGAGTGCTGCGTCTTCGATGAGGAAGAGTTCCCTCGGTGTGGTGTTGAGAGTGCGCGCGAGCTGGCCGGCGTAGGTGCGGACCTGGCGCGAATGGCCGTGCGTGTCCGGACAACGCGCGTCCACCATGTCGGCGAAGGATTCCAGGGTCTCGTGGTACGTGAGCGAGATGCGCGAGAGCGCCTCGGCGTTGTCGGCGGCGGCGGAAGCGCCTTCGGCCAGGGCCGAGAGCCTCCGGGCGTCCTCGGCGGAGAAGGCGTGTGGCCTGGAGGAAAAGGCTGCCAGCAGGCCGAACGGCTTATCACCGGCGATCAGCGGCGCGCTGAGGCAGGAGACCAGCGCGCGGCGCGCCTCCAACGCAAAACGGCCGGGCGTCCGCGCCGGGGGCGAAACGGCTCCGGCCTCGGCGGCGGCGTCCATGCGCAGCGATGCGGCCATCTTATCCTGGATCGCTTCGAGAATCGGCGAACCCTCGGGGACGGCCGGCGAGGTCTTGAGTTGGGGTTCTTTGTCCGTCAGCAGCAGCACGGCGCAGATCTCCGCGGCGGTCAGACGCGCCGCGCTGTTGAGGAGCTGCCGGCACATGTGGTCGCGATCCGCGTTGAGTGAAAGGCTGCGGCTGACTGTGACCAGTTCCTCCAACTCAGCCACCTGTTCGGCGGCGGTCTCGTAGAACCGGGCGCTCTCGAGGGTCACCGCCAGGTGTGCGGCGAACATCTCCATCAACTCGATGGAATTCTCCTGAAACCGCGGCCCGTCCGCTCGGCGCAGACAGAGCGCACCGAGGGGGCGGTCAGAGACGAACAGCGGCATGAAGGCGTACCAGTCGCCGGAAGGGACATCGGCATCGAGGAGAACGGTCTTGCGCCGGATAGCTTCAAGGCACTGCTCGATCAGCGAGTTGGTGCGGCACCGCCGCGTCAGGGACCGGCCGGAATGCGCCATGACGAAGAGCGCCTGCTGCGGCGGATCATAGTGGAAGAGGATCGCGCTGTCCGCGCCGAAGTTTCGGCAGGCCAGTTCGAGGGCTTTCTGCGGCAAGGCGTGCGGGTCGGTGGTTTTCGACAGGTTCCGGGCCAGATCGAGCAGGGCGGCGGTGTCGTTCAGGAAGGCGCCGCAGCGCTGCGTGTTAACGGCGCCGAGGCAGCAAGCGACGGTGCGCTGCAGGGAGCGCGACTCGAACGGCATGGGTATGAAATCGGCGGCGCCGCGGCGCATGGCCTCCATGGCATCGCCGATCGTCCCGCCGGAGGACATGACCACGACACAGGTGTCCGGATACATCTCCTTGAGGTTCGCCAGGAGCTGCATACCGTCCATTCGCGGCATTGCCATCTCGGTCAGGACGAGATCGGCCGGGCGCTGGCGCATGAGTTCGAGCGCCTCGATGGCCGACGAGGCCGCGCGCACGGCGTAACCGGCCTCCTTCAGGGCCGAGGTACAATGTTCTGCGGTGTCCGCCTCATGATTCACCACCAGGATTTGCCAGAGTCCGTTCTTGCGCTCCGATGCCGACCTGGGCAGTTGCAGCATGATTCCGACCGCCTTTTCGATATGAAGTCTCCGCACTCTGGCCGGTTACTGTCGCTGCCTCACAGGAGATAGCGGCAACCCGGCTACTGGGATATTCGTGGAGAAGGCAATGAACTTTAGCAGAGGGCGGGGGAATTCCGGCGGCGACGCGCCGAGGGCGCAATGATCGCCGGGTTCAGGCCTCGAAGTCCAAGAGTCCGGCGACGTCGGCGGGAGCGGGCGAAGCGGAGGATTCGGGTTGCGTCTCGGCGTCCTGGGCATCGGCCGGTTCCTCGGCCTTAGCCTTGTGATCGGGCTTCTCGGAAGATTTCCGCTCCTTCGA
>Ga0181536_10002071_pt1 | contig 23047 bp, 18 predicted proteins | sample PEATcosm2014_Bin_41_FD_121105 | JGI IMG/M metagenome (GOLD analysis project Ga0181536, IMG submission 121105) | Peatland microbial communities from MTU Mesocosm Facility, Houghton, MI, USA - PEATcosm2014_Bin17_60_metaG | ecosystem: Environmental > Terrestrial > Soil > Wetlands > Peat | place...
CGCTCAAAGTGAAGACCCATATGCGAAGTGGCGCCGTCGCGGGAATGGTCGGAGTTTGAAGGTGGCGCAAACTCCGTCTTGTGAAAGCAAACCAGAATCGGCGTTAGCGCGCCGAATGTGATTCAGCCCCGAACTTTGATCCCTCTATCCTATTCGCGATGGTCGCCAGTTTACGCCCTCGACTCCCTGCGGCGCTTGTCCTGTCGGGCCGACGGGCGCGTGAGACGCAAACGAGGCCGCGGCTCGATTGTCAATCGCGGACTTTCTCAGGCTCACGACGACAGGTCCAAAGCCGGCCTCGTTCATTTTACCAAGAATCTTGCCATGGAATGGGTCGGACGCGCTCGCCTGAGATTGGCGATACATCATTGCTCGTCTGGTCGAGGCGGACTGGCGTCGAGAAGCGAACGCCGTATGGCGTTGTGTCCGACAGAAGGCCCCCCTACGCCCGTCATAATTGGCCAGGCGCGCGAACAGCGCGTCTGGCTTGTCGATCGTGTGGATCGCGAACGCCATCGGTTCGCTCTTCATTTGGCGACTTGATCCCAGGTCGGGCAATTCAGTTGATCGAGGGGAACGTCGTAGGCGCTCAAATTCGTTTTATCGATGACGGTGGTAGGCAGCGTCACATTGCTCGGAACCGCTTCGTGCCGGAGATATCGGATGGCGATCATCATGCCGATGCAACCCTGCCCGAAGCCGTTGTACGAGCCCGTCGCGAGTATCTTGCCGGCCTTGATGGCGTCGATCGCTTCCTTGGTTCCGTTGATCCCGACGATCAGCGCTTTGCTACCGACCTCGGCTAACGCGTCCATGGCGCCGATCGCCTCGGCGTCGTTGGCCGCCATCACGCCCGCGACGTTCGGGTTGGATTGCAAGAGATTTTCCATGACCTGGAGCGCCTGCAGCCGCTGGTAGTTGCCTGTTTGCGAAGCGACGAGTTGCACGCCGGGAAACTCCTTGATGGCGTCCTGGAAGCCCCGGAGCCGGTCCTGCGCCGTCAGAGAACCGCGAACGCCCTCGATGATGACGACCTCGCCCTTGCCGCCCATCGCCTTCAGCATGGCGAGACCGGTCTCTTTTGCAATCGTATAGTCGTCGAGGCCGACGAATGCGATGAAATCGCCGCCTTTGCTGTGATCGGTGATGTTGACGACCGGGATCTTGGCGGCGTTGATTTTTTCCACCCCCGGCACGATCGCCTTGGAGTCGACCGGCACCATTACGATCGCGTCGGGCTTCTTGACGATCACGTCGTCGATCTGGCTCATCTGCTCGGGGATGCTGTCGGGCTGCGTCGGCACGTATTGCAGCACTTTCGCGTGCATGGCCTGCGCCGCCTTCTCCGCGCCGACGCGCTCGGCTTGAAAGAACGGGTTCGTCTGGTTCTTGGTCAGGACGGCGATCGTCTCGTTGTCGGCATAGGCGTGGCCGGTGAAAGCCGCAGCGATGCCCGCTGCGAGCATCGTCGTAATGGAACGCTTCATTTCGTTTCCTCCCTTTGCAGAATTAGGCGCGGCGACGACCGCCGTGCAGATCGAGTCCGACGGCGACGATGATGATCACGCCGGTGACCAGCGGCTGCCAGTTGGCGCCGATATGCAATAGGTTCATGCCGTTGAGCACGAGCGTGAGCAGCAAGGCGCCGACGAAGGTGCCCGTCAGCGTTCCGACGCCGCCGAACAGCGAGGCGCCGCCGATCAGAACCGCCGCTATGGCGGGCAAAGTCAGGCTGCCGCCGACATCGGCCTCCGCCGAATTCAGGCGCGCGAGAAACACCAGCGCCGCGAACCCCGCCGTCACGCCGCTCAGCGTGTAGACGAGCACGAGCCGGCGCTTCACCGGCACGCCCGACAGGCGCGCGGAAATCGGATTGGCTCCGATCGCATAGATCTGCTGCCCCCAGACGCTGCGCTGCGTGAACAATGTGCCGATCAGCAGGAGAAGGCCCATCGCGAGCACGGGGATCGGGGCCCCAAGCAGATAGCCGTTGCCGAGCAAGCGGAAGCCCGGCGAAAAGCCATAGACCGTGCTGCCCGCCATATAGGTGTACGTGAGGCCCTGCAGCACCCAGAGCATGCCATAGGTTGCGATGAACGAAGGGAGGCGCAGCAGGCTCACCATCAGCCCGTTCAGCAGGCCGACGCCGCCCCCGACCGCGAGCGCGATCACCACGCCAAGCAACGGTTCGTCCGTCGCTTTGATCGCCGTTCCCGCCAGACAGGCGGCTAACCCGATGGTCGCGCCGATCGACAGATCGAGGCCGGCGGTGATCACCACCAACGTCAGGCCGGACGCCATGAAAAACAGCAAAGCCGCCTGACGAAGCACGTTCAAGAGATTGACCGGGCTGAGAAATGCGTTGCTGAGCAGGCTCAGCGCAACTCCGATCGCGATCACGGCGAGCAGGCGTACGCCGAGGCGCACGAGTTCGGGCGCCAACACCAAACGCGATGTCGGGGCGGCGGCGCTGCTCACGGCGTCTCCTTCCGCAAAGCTTCGAAGAGGAAAATGAGAATGACGAGCAGCCCGATGCAGCAAACCTGCAGGGCCGAGGGGATCGTAAGCAGATTCAGGCCGTTATGCAGAACGCCGATCGTCAGAACCCCGAGCAATGTGCCGGGCAGCCAACCATTGCCCTTTTCGAACGAGGTGCCGCCCAGCGCCACGGCCGCGATCGCGTCGAACTCCATGCCGACGCCCGCCGTCGGGTGGCCGGCGTTCAACCGCGCCGTCAGCAGCAATCCGGCAAAGCCTGCACAAGCGCCGGCGAGCGCATAGACAAGGATCAGCATGACCCGCCAATTGACGCCGGCGAGCGCGAGCGCCTCCCTGTTGCCGCCCAGCGCGATCACGTAAGTTCCAAAGCGCGTGCGGTAAAGGAGCGCGTGCATGAGGAGATAGGCCGCGATCATCAGCAGAATGGGCAAAGGCGCGCCGAGCACACGGCCCTCATAGACGAAATCAACGCTTGGAGGGATGCCGGTGATGCTTTGCCCGTCGCTGACGATCAAGGCCAACCCCTGAGCAATGCCGAGCATGCCGAGCGTCGCGACGAAAGGCGGGATTCGCACAAACGCAATCAATATTCCGTTCACCGCGCCAAGCGCGGCGCCGACCGTCAGCCCGGCCGCCACGGCGAGCGATACGGAGCCGGTCGCGACCACCACCTGGGCAAGAACGACGGAGGCGAGCGACAGCACGGCGCCGATGGAGAGATCAAGGCCTTCCGTCATGACGACGAAGGTCATCGGCAGCGCGAGCAAGAGCAGAACGCTGGATTGCAACGCAATGTTGGTGAGATTGGCGGCAGTCGTGAAATCGCGTGCGCCCAACGCGAAGCCGACCAGTATCGCCGCCAATATGGCGAGAAGGCCAGGCGCGCGTAGAACGCGCCGCGGCTTCAAAGCGAGGGCGGTCATTGCTGCATCCCCAGCCTGACGATGTTCTCTTCGCTGAGAGACGCGCGATCGAGTTCACCGACGATGCGCCGCTCCCGCATCACATAGGCTCGGTCGCAGACATGCGCGATCTCGGCCTGCTCTGAGCTGATCATCAGCACGCCCGCGCCGGCGGCTACGAGCTCGTTGATCAGCGCGAAAATCTGCGCCTTGGCGCCGATGTCGATGCCCCGCGTCGGCTCGTCGAAGATGAACAGCCGCGCTTCCGCGGCGAGCCACTTGCCGATCACGACCTTCTGCTGATTGCCGCCCGACAGCGTGCCGACGACCTGCTGCAGCGAAACGGCCGCGATGCCGAGCTTCCGGACGATCGCCGCGGCGGCGGCGCGCGCCGCGCGCGGACGAAACAGCCCGGAACGAAACAGCTTCGGCAATCCCGCGAGCACGAGATTGTCGCCGACCGTGCGAATGAGCGCCAGCCCCTCCGCCTTTCGACTTTCCGGAATGAGGGATACGCCTAGCCGAACGGCCATCTCGGGGCCGCCCGGATGGATGCGCCCAAAGACGCGCACTTGGCCCGAGGCGATCGGATCGGCGCCGAAGATCGCGCGCGCCACCTCGGTGCGTCCAGAACCGATCAGCCCGCACAGTCCGACGATTTCCCTCGCGCGCACCTGCAAATTGATATCGGCGATTCCTGTATGCGCCGACAATCCCCGCACGTCGAGAATCACCTCTCCCGGCGCATGGAACTGGCGCGGATAGGTCATATCGACGCTACGGCCCACCATCAGGCGAACGAGCTCGTCCGGCGACGCCTCTCGCGGCAAGAGGCTGCGAATGCGCCTTCCGTCGCGCAGCACGGTGATACGGTCGCCGAGCCTGAACACTTCCGCCATGCGGTGCGAAATGTAGACGATGGCGACGCCGTCCGCTTTGAGCCGCGCCATCACGGCGAACAGCTGCTCGCTTTCGCGATCCGACAGCGCCGCCGTCGGCTCGTCCATCACGAGAATGCGAGCGTCTTGAGACAGCGCCTTGGCGATCTCGACCATCTGCTGCTGGGCGACGCCCAGGCGGTGCACGCTTTCGCGCGGGTCGATTGCGAACCCGATCATGTCCAACACGCGCTTCGCCTCACGGTAAAGACGCGCGCGATCGATACTGCCGGGCACACGGCCGGGAAAGGCGCGGCCGAGGAAAATGTTCTGCGCGATGTCGAGATACGGCACGAGCGAAAAATCTTGGAAAATCACGGCGATGCCGAGGGCGCGCGCATCGGCGGGCGAAGCGATCTTCACCGGTTTTCCTTTGAATACGATTTCTCCGGCGTCCGCCGCCACCGCGCCGAAAAGCACTTTGATGAGCGTCGATTTGCCGGCGCCGTTCTCGCCGAGCAACATGTGCGTCTCGCCCGGCCAGATCGCCAAGGAGACGTCGTCCAGCGCGCGCACGCCAGGAAAGCTCTTGCAGATTCCGCGCAGTTCGAGCTTCGGCGGAGCCAGGCTCGCTGCCGCCGGCGCCGGCGCTTTCATCGCCGCGCTCACGCCGCCGCCTCGCCGGCGAGCGGCGCGTCGAGGAAAATCTTGCCGGGATTCATGATGTTCAGCGGGTCCAGCGCCTGTTTGATCGCGCGCATCGTCTCGACCGCGCCGCCCAGTTCCTGCACCAGATACGCCCGCTTGCCCGCGCCAATCCCGTGCTCGCCGGTGCACGTCCCGTCGAGCGCAAGCGCGCGCGCGACGAGCCGCGCATGCAACGCGCGCGCGCGCGCGCGATCTCGGCTCCGTCGGAAGGGTCGACGAGAAGCAGCAGATGGAAATTGCCGTCGCCGACATGCCCGACCAGCGGTGCGAGCAGGCCAGAACTCTCGAGGTCGCGACTCGTCTCCTCCAGACATTCGGCGAGCGCGGAAATCGGCACGCAGACGTCGGTGATGATGGCCTCCGACCCCGGCCGCAGGCCGCGCCCGGCGTAAAGCGTGTTGTCGCGCGCATGCCAGAGCCGCGACCGCGCTTCCGGCTCGCGCGCCCATTGCATCTCGGCCGCCCCATGTTCGGCGACGATCGCGCGCACGCGTTCGCCCTGTTCGCCGACCGCGTTGCGCGTCCCGTGAAACTCGACGAACAGCGTCGGCTGCTCGGGATAGGCGAAGCCGGCGTAACGATTGACGCCGCGCATCATCACCGCGTCGAGGAGCTCGATGCGCGCGACCGGAATCGCCACCTGCATCACCGCGATCGTCGCGTCGACTGCGGCGCGCAGCGCGGGGAAGGGACAGACCGCGGCCGCGATCGCTTCGGGGATCGGATGTAAGCGAAGCGTCACTTCGGTGATCACGCCGAGCGTGCCCTCCGCGCCGACGAAAAGGCGCGTGAGATCATACCCCGCCGCGGACTTGCGGGCGCGACGCCCCGTGCGGATCAGACGCCCGTCAGGCAGCACGACTTCGAGCGACAGAACGGCGTCGCGCATCGTGCCGTATCGCACCGCCATCGTCCCCGAGCCGCGCGTCGAGGCCATGCCGCCGATCGAGGCGGCGGCGCCGGGATCGATCGGGAAGAACAGGCCGGTGTCGCGCAACGCCGCGTTCAACGCCTTTCGGCGGATGCCGGGACCGACCCGCACGTCCATGTCGGCCAGTCTGACGGCGACGACCTGGTCCATCGCGCTCATGTCGAGGCAAAGGCCGCCCCGAACCGCCGCGGCGTTGCCTTCGAGCGAGGTTCCGGCGCCGAAGGCGACCACGGGCGCGCGCAGCTCGTGGCAGGCGCGCACTATGGCTTGCACCTCCCCGGCGTCGGCGGGCCGCGCGACGAGATCGGGGGGCGAGGGCTGGCGATAGGCCTCGCTGCGGCCGAACTGCCCGCGCACGCTCGCGGCGTCGGTCACGCGTTCGCCGAGCATCGGACGCAGGCGATCCATCAAGGCGGCGACAGCGGGACTAAGCAACTTCGTTTCCTCTCTTCGCGCCTCCCTTCGCGGGATCTTGCGCATATTCTTGTTACGCCGGCGCAGGGCCGAACCGATTGCACGGCGGGCGGCAGGGGTGCGCCGTCGCCTCGCCTATCATGCCGGCCGAGATCGCGTCATCAGTGTCATGGCCGGCTTGGTCAAGCGAGCCTCCTCCGCTTCGCCGAGATCATGCGCGCGCGGGAGAAGGCCGTCATCGCCGGGCGCGCGACTCGAGCGCCGCGTGCGTCCCGGCGCCGAAAACCATTCGCGCGAGATGCGCGGCGGTGACGAAGCGATCTTGCATGGGGAAAAACCGTTTCCTTCCCGTGCTTGCGACCCGCACCGGGCCGAGAGGCGTCCATCCTTCTCAGCGCCGAAGCTAGGCCCGCCGCTCAGAAGGGTCTAGCGCGCAAATGGTCATTTTGGATATATTGGCGCCCATGAACGAATTCGAACTGCTGCGGGTCGTCGAATATCTGGAGCGCACGCGCAGACCCTATCGCGCGCTGTTCCCGATGGCTGAGGAAGATCCGGTTTGGAACATCCTCGCCCATCTCGTCAAAAGCCATCTGCGCGGCGATCTCGTCACGATCTCGACGCTCGCCGCGGTGGCGAACGTGCCCTATGCGACGGCGCTTCGGCGCATCGAGGCCATGATCGCCGACGGGCAGATCACAAGAAGGCCGCGCGGGCCGAAACGCTTCAGCCTTCATCCCAGCGAAACGACGCTCGCCGACTTCCTCGCCTACGCCCAGCATATCAAGTCTCTGCTGGCGCAGGTGATGGGCGTGCGTCCGGCCGAGGAAGAAGTGGACGACTATTATTTCGGCGGCGCCCGGCTGGAGGAGCAACTCGCGCCGCCGCAAGGCGCCTCGCGCCGACGTCATGACGGCGTGCGCCTGCGCTTCTTGATCCACGCCGACAACTATTTCGCTTCGCTCCAGAATCTCTGGGCGGATTTCCGCGCCAACCGCGGCTCGCGCCGCGATTTCGACCTGCGCCCGCTGCCCGATCTGTACCGCCGCGCGACCGAGAACGCTTCCCAGGCGGTATCCGACTATGACGTGATCGTGCTCAATGTCCCCTGGCTCGGCGAATTCGTCGAAGCAGGCCGCATCCGGCGCGCCGAACCCTTCCTCTACAACAGCGGCATCGACAGTCTGGATTTCGATCCCAGAGTCTGGGCGACGGGGCGGTGGAAGGGTCGGCAGGAAGCAGTGCCGGCGTTTTCCTCGATCGAATTGCTCGCCGTGCGCAGCGACCTGATCGACGAAGCGGGCCTGCCATATCCCAAGACCTTCGCCGACGTTCTGCATGTAGGCGGCAAGCTGCACGCGCCGCAGCAAGGCCGGTTCGGCATCGCCTGGAACGCGCAGCGCGGCATGCCGTTGGCGTCGAGTTTCGCCTTCCATCTCGCCTGCTGCGGCGGCGCGGTGCTCCATTTGCCGCGCGGCCGCTCCGACTGGTCGCTCGGCGACATCGACCCGCGCGAAATCGCCGTTGGCGTCGATAGCGAAGCCGGACGAGTGGCGTTGGACTATATGCGGGAATTGCTCGCGATCTCACCGCCCGGCGCGCTGGAGCTCGACTGGAACAGTTCACTCGAAATTTTCATGACCGGCAAGGCCGCGATGGCCTATTGCTGGTCGATGAGGGCGGCCCGCCTCGAATATGACGTGCGCTCGCGCGTCAAGCGGCGCGTCCGCTATCTCCCCCATCCGGCCGGCCCGAAGGGCAGCAACGTGTCGCCGCTCGGCGGCTTCGTGCTCGCGGTGCCCTCCAATCTGCCGGAGCCGCGCGTCGAGGCCGCCTTCGAGGCGATCCGCTGGATGACCTCGTGCGAGGCGATCCAGACGCACATCAAGACCGGCTTCCCGGTGCTGCCCCGTTTCAGCATGAGCGCCGACCCGGAGATCGCCGCGGGGTCGCCGATCGTCCATGCGGTCAACGAGCTCGCACGGCGCGACTTGTTGCAGACCTGGCAGCGCCCCCCACTGCCTGAATATACGCGGATCGAGGCGGTGCTCGGAGAGGAAATTCACGCGGCGCTGCGCGGCGAGAAGACCCTCGCCGCCGGCTTGCACGACGCCCAGGTCGCCATCGAGGGAATATTGGAGAAAGCCCAGCGCGCCGTCGCATAAGGGCTGACGGCCCCTCAGACCAACATCCGGCGCGGATCGGACAAGAGGGCCGCGTAGCGCGTAATGAACCGCGCCGCGTCGGCCCCGTTGATGACGCGGTGATCGTACGACAGATCGAGCGGGACCATCGGCACGGGCGCCCAGGCGCCCTCCTCCCAGACGGGGACGGTCTCGGTGCGGCTGAGCCCCAGAATCGCGACCTCCGGCGGGTTCACGATGGGGGTGAACGCGGCTCCGCCGATGCCGCCGAGATTGGAGATCGACATCGAGCCGCCTCCCATCTCTTCGGCGCGGATCTTTCGCGACTGCGCGCGCGAGGCCAGATCGGCGATGTCGGCCGCGATCCGCCACAGGCCCTTGCGATCGGCGTCGCGGATCACGGGAACCATCAGCCCGAGCGGCGTGTCGACTGCGATGCCGACATGCACATAGCGTTTGAAGATCAGCGTCCCGCCGTCGGCTGTCAGCGAGGCGTTGAAGCGCGGAAATTCCGCAAGGCAACGCGCCAGCCCCTTCACGTGGAAAGCCAGCGCCGTCAGCTTCACGCCGCGCGCCGCGGCTTCCTCGGCCAGCGATTTGCGGAACGCCTCGATGCGCCGCATGTCGGCGCGATCGTGATGCGTGACCTGCGGGATGACGGCATGCGCGGCCGACAGGTTCGCGGCGGCGACCTGCGCCAGGCGCGGCATCGGCTCCCGCGTAACGAGACCGAACTGGCCGTGATCCACGTCCCAGTACCGGCTGTGATTCGACTCGGCGGGGGCGGCTGGGCTATCGCCGGACAACCGCCGGTCGACGTCCTCGCGCGTCAGCGTCGCGCGGCCCGTAGCGGCGGCAAGAGCGCCGAGATCGACGCCCTTCTGAGCGGCGTAGGCCCGCACGGCAGGGCTTGCAACGAAGCTCATTGCGCCCTCCTCACCAACTGGCCGAGATGTATTGGGTTTCCATGAATTCGAGCATGCCCTCATGCCCCCCCTCGCGGCCCAAGCCCGACTGCTTCGTGCCACCGAAGGGCGCGGCGGGGTCCGACACGAGGCCCCGGTTCAGGCCGACCATGCCGTAGTCCAGTCGTTCGCAGACCTGCATGCCGCGCTTCATGTCGCGGGTGAAGACGTAGGCCACCAGACCGTATTCGGTGTCGTTGGCGCGGGCGATGACCTCTTCCTGATCGGTGAAGGTCTGGATCGCGGCGACGGGGCCGAAGATCTCGTCGGCGAGGCACGCCGCCGTTTGCGGCACTTTGGCGAGGACAGTCGGTGGGTAGAAGAAGCCCGGCCCATTGGGGATGGTTCCGCCGAGGCGCAACTCCGCCCCCTTGGCGACCGCGTCCGTGACGAAGGCCGCGACCTTGTCGCGGGTTTGGGCGTTGACGAGAGGGCCGACGTCGACGCTCTCGTCCAGGCCGTTGCCCATCTTCAGCGCCGCCATCCTCGCGGTGAAGCGGCGGGTGAAGTCCTCGGCCACCGCCTCGTGCACATAGAATCGATTGGCCGAGGTGCAGGCTTCGCCGAGATTGCGCATCTTGGCCACCATTGCGCCTTCGACCGACACCTCGAGATCGGCGTCCTCGAAGACGATCAGTGGCGCGTTGCCACCCAGTTCCATCGCCGGCTTCAAGACCCGATCGGCGGCGGCGTGCAGGAGCTTGCGGCCCACTTCGGTGGAGCCGGTGAAGCTGACCACCCGGACGCGGGGGTCGTGCAGCAGATGATCGACCAGCGCGCCGGTCTTTTTCGAGGGCAGAACGTTGACCAACCCCTTCGGCACTCCCGCCTCTTCCAAAAGCGGCATCAAAGCAAGCATGGTCAGCGGCGTTTCCGACGCCGGTTTGATGATCACCGGGCAACCCGCGGCCAGCGCCGGCGCGATCTTGCGGGTGCCCATGGCCGCGGGGTAGTTCCAGGGTGTGACGAGCACCGCAATGCCTGCGGGCTTGTGGTGCACCACGATCCGCGCGCCCGATGAGGGCGCGTGGGTGATCAGCCCGTCGGCGCGCACAGCCTCTTCCGCGAACCAGCGGAAGAATTCGGCGGCGTAGGTCGCCTCGCCCATCGCATCGGCGCGGGCCTTTCCGTTTTCCAGCGTGATGAGGCGGGCGAATTCGGGCAGACGCGCGGTCATCAGTTCGAACGTCTTTCGCAGCACCTCCGAGCGTTGGCGCGGCGTACGGCCCGCCCAATCCGCAAACGCCGCTTCGGCTGCGTCGAGGGCGACGTCGGCGTCGGCGATCTCGGCCGAGGCGACGGAGGCGAGCACCGCCTCGGTGGCTGGATTGATCACGTCAAAACGTTCGCCTGCGGCGCCTTCGCGCCATGCGCCGCCGATATAGAGGTTGGTTTGGTCCATCGTTCTCTCCAGTCTCAGAGGAGATGGCGGAGCGGCTCGGCCAGCTGCCCGGCAAATCCGGAGATCAACGCGAGCGCGGCCTCGGGCGTCAATTGGCCCGGCGCGCACTCAAGTGTGACGAGCAAGTCGGGGCCGTCGCGCGTGACGCTGAGCACGGGCGCGGCTTCCGCCCCCATCCTCAGGGCGGTGACGCCTGTCCCACGCAAGTCGCGCAGGATCAGCACGGGGGCTTGCGAGGGCTCGGCGGGTTTCGCGCGCGCCAGTCCGAGCCGGTCAGGATCGGCGTAAAGTCGCCTTCGCTCAAAGGCCTCGGCTGCGACGATCAACGGTTTGTCCGACGCGCCCTGCCGTAAAGCCGCGGCGGCCATGCCCGCCATGACCGATGTCGCGTCTGGAGAGGCGCCGGTTTCAGCGCGCATCCATTCGCAGAAATCGGCGAAACCGTCGCCGCGCACGCGGGCCAAAAGGTGGCGCGAAGCTTGCGTTGTCTCCGGCGCCGAAACGGCGTGTGCTGCGGGCAGGGCCCGCAGCGTCGCGAGATCGCTCACGTGATAGGGTTGTAGCGCGCCGGCCGCGACCAGCCGCGACAGGTCCAGCCCCTGTTCTGCGGCCAGACGTCGCGCCTTGGGCGAGGCGAGGATGCGCCGGCCGGTCGCCTCCAGCTCTGGCTCGGCGGCCGGTTTCGGGGCGCGCCTTTCGGCGGCGGCCGGTATTGGCGCCGCCTGCGCGGCTGGGACAGGCTCGTCGCTTTCAGCGCGTACAGCGTCTGCGAGCCGCGCCGCGGGAGCCGTGCCCGAGCCGGCGGGACTTTCCGAAATCAACGCGACGACTTCGCCGACGGGCGCCGCGTCACCCGCGGCCGTTCGGACATCGGTCAGAAAACCGCCGGCCTGGGCCTCGACCTCCACAACGGCCTTGTCCGTCTCGACCTCCATCAGCGCGTCGCCCATCTTCACCGCTTCGCCGGGCTTCTTGAGCCATGCGACGATCAAGCCGGTTTTTTGCGCCATGCCGAGGGCGGGCATGATCACCTCATGCGGCATCGAACAGCTCCCCCTTCACGGACCGGCGCGCGCGCTCGACCACGACCTCAGGCGTCGGCACCGTCAGATCTTCGAGCGCCGGTGAAAAGGGCACGGGAACGTCCATTGCGCCGATGCGCTGCACCGGCGCGTCCAAGTGATAGAACGCCTTTTCGTTGATCCGGCTGGCGATCTCGGCGGTGACGCCGAAGCTCTGGTGGCCCTCGTCGATGACGATGGCGCGACCCGTCTTGCGCACGGACTTCAGGATTGTCTCCTCGTCCAGCGGCACGATTGTGCGCGGGTCGATGACCTCGGCGCTGATCCCGCTCTCAGCCGCCAGAATCTCGGCCGCCTTCTGGGCCACCTGCACCATCGACGAGGTGGCTATGAGGGTGATGTCGCTGCCCCAGCGAAGGATGTTGGCCACGCCGAAGGGGATCAAGTATTCTTCTTCCGGCACCGGGGCCTTGTCGTTGTACATCAGCTTGTCTTCGAAGATCACCACCGGGTTGTCGTCTCGGATCGCGGTCTTCATCAGGCCCTTGGCCTCGTAGGCCGAGGACGGCAGGGCGATCTTCAGCCCGGGAATATGGGCCAGCAGCCCATGCAGAGACTGCGAATGTTGCGCGGCCGAGCGCCGTGTGGCGCCGAGGTTGGTGCGCAGCACGAGGGGGACCTTAAGCTTGCCGCCCGACATGTAATGCGTCTTGGCCGCCTGATTGCAGAGCTGATCCATCACCAGGAAGAGGAAGTCGCCGAACATCAGGTCCACGATGGGGCGTGATCCGGTCATCGCCGCGCCGACCGCGATCCCCATGAAGCCGGGTTCGGAAATCGGCGTATCGATGATGCGTTCGCGGCCGAATTCCTGAACGAGGCCCGACAGAACCTTGAAAGGCGTTCCGGCCTCGGCGACGTCCTCGCCAATCACGAAGACGGTCGGGTCGCGTCGCATCTCTTCGGCGATGGCCTCGTTGACGGCCTTGGACAGCGTGATCTCTCGCATCGTCGTCTCCGTCAGGCCGCATTGTCGGCGAACACGTGCAGGCGCACCTCGGCCGCTTCGGGGTAGGGGGCCGCCAGCGCATAGGCGACGGCGGCCTCGGCCTCGGCGCGCACCGCCTTGTCGATGGCTTTCAGTTCGTCATCGGCGGCGATTTTCTCCTCGACCAGCCACGCACCGAAATTGGCGATCGGGTCGCGCTTGGTCTTCCAGAAGGTCTCCTCCTCCTTTGACCGGTAGTATTCGCGGTTGATGTCGCCGACGTGGTGGCCATGGAAGCGGTAGGTGTCGAGCTGGAGGAAGAACGGCCCTTCGCCCTTGCGCGCGCGCTCGACCAGTTCTCGCGTCAACCGGTTGACGGCGAGCACGTCCTGCCCGTCCACGACATGGGTCTCGATCCCGAAGGCCGCCGCTCGGGCCGTCAGCACGCCGGCGGCCATTTCCTGGACCTTGGTGTATTCGCCGTAGAGGTTGTTCTCGCAGGCGTAGATCACCGGCAGCTTCCACAGCGCGGCTATGTTCATGACCTCGTACAAGAGTCCCTGACCGAGCGCGCCGTCGCCGAAAAAGCAGACGGTCACGTCCTTCGTGCCGAGCCGCCTGGCCGACAGCGCCGCGCCCGTGGCGATGCCGGCCGAGCCGCCGACGATCGCATTGGCGCCGAGGTTGCCATTAGCCTGATCGGCGATGTGCATCGAGCCGCCCTTGCCTCGGCAATAGCCGTCGGCCTTGCCCAGAAGCTCGCAGAACATTTCCTTGAACTGGGCGCCCTTGGCGACGCAATGCCCGTGGCCGCGATGGGTCGAGGTGATCTTGTCGCTGACCTCCAGCGCGTCACAGATGCCGACGGCCACGGCTTCCTGCCCGGAATAGAGGTGCGTCAGGCCGGGCATCTTCGCCGAGAGGTAGAGCTGGTTGGCGTTGTCCTCGAACGTGCGGATGCGCACCATCTGGCGATAGACGCGCAAGTAATCTGCGGAATTTGCCTTGTTGGCGGGGCTCATGTCCCATCCTCCCCCGGAGCAGGCCCGGCCATCGGGGCCGGGCCGCTTCGGTCAGTAACGGTTGGCGATCGGCAGTTCTTCGGCGGGGAAGAGTGTGATGACCTGGCAACCCTTGTCGGTGACGACGACCTCTTCCTCGATGCGCGCGGCCGAATAGCCGTCGGACGCCGGGCAATAGGTCTCCAGCGCGAAGACCATACCGGTCTGGATCTCCATGGGGTGCTCCAGGCTGACCGAGCGGCTGATGATCGGGCGTTCGTGCAGCGCAAGGCCGAGGCCGTGCCCGAATTGCAGGCCGAAGGCGGCCAGTTCATTCGGGAAGCCGTAACTTTCGGCGGCGGGCCAGACGGCCGCCACTTTGTCGGTCGTCACGCCCGGCTTGATCAGCGCGATCGCCGCGTCCAGCCATTCGCGCGCCTTCACATAGGCGTCGACCTGCGCGGGCGTGGAACGGCCGATGTTGAAGGTGCGGTAGTAGCAGGTGCGATAGCCCTGATAGCTTTGCAGGATGTCGAAGAACGCCTGATCGCCGGGGCGGAAGTAGCGGTCGGTGAAGTTGTGCGGATGCGGGTTGCAGCGCTCGCCCGAGATGGCGTTGATCGCCTCGACGTCGTCCGAGCCCATTTCGTAGAGCATCTTGTTCGCCATCGCGACAATGTCGTTTTCGCGAATGCCCGGCTTCAGCTCTTCCCAGATCATGTGATAGACGCCGTCCACCATGCTGGCCGCCTGGTTGAGCAGCTGGATTTCGTCGACGTTCTTGATCTCGCGCGCCGACAGCATGATCTGCTGGCCGTCGACGATCTTGATACCCGCCTCTTGCAGGGCCATGAACATCGCCGTTTCGGCATAGTCCAAGCCCACCGGCATGTCGGCCACGCCGGCCTTTTTCAAGAGGGCGTAGATTTCCTGCGCATAGTGCTTCATCAGTCCGAAAGAGGGCGGAATGGTGCCGCGCATGCCGACGACGCCGGCCAAGCAGCGTTCGGGGTCGAGCCAGTCGCAATATTCCCGGTGGTGGACGGCGGCCGAGCCGAAATCCCACACGAAGGGCTCCTCGTCCCCGGCGAGCAGGCTGAAACGGCACATCTTGTCGCGTTCCCATTCGCCGATCTTGGTGCCGGTGACGTAGCGGATGTTGTTGACGTCGAACAGCAACAGCGCTCCGCAGTTGGACTTCTTCAGCGCGGCCTTGGCGCGGCTCAGGCGGTAACGGCGCAGCCGCTCGTGATCGACGCGACGTTCGAAATCGACCGCGGTGTGACCGAGCGCGGGGAGGCGTTTGTCCCAGCGCCAGTTCGGCTCGATGTCGCGCGGTCGCAGAATGCGTGGACTGAGAGCGGTGGTCAGAGTCATGAGGGTCTCCTTCACGCCCGACGGGCGCCTTAAGTGAGTGTTGGTTCTCGCAAAGGCCAGGCCGAGGCCGTCGAAATCCCGGCACGACCACGGCGGCGTCGATCATGAACAACGGGCCGGTCATGTCGTCGGATTACGGGCTTGCCAGGCGACATAGCCAATATTGCCTCGCCTCAGATTTCCAAGCCGCTCGGCGTCGGCACATTCTCGCTTTCGACTTTCATGCCGGCGAACGAGGCCAAGGTTTCGATCAGGGCCGCGAAATCCTTCGCCAGATAGGCTTCCGGATCGGGTTGCTGGGTCGCAAGGCCAAAATGCGTCTGCAGCACTTCCCTCATCGCCGCGGTGACCGGCATAGCCACGCCGAGCTTGCGCGCCGCCTCGAGGCCGAGATCCACGTCCTTGCGTTGAAGAGGAGCCGTGAAGGTGGGGGTGAAGTCGAGATTGATCAACGCCGGCGATTTGTACTGCGTGAAGATCGAGCCCATGACGCTGTTGTTGATGAACTGCAGGAAAGCGTGTCGCGGCACGCCGGCCTTTTGCGCCAACAGCGTGACCTCGATCAGGTTCTCGATGACGACAGCGAGAAAGACGTTATGCGCGATCTTACAGATTCGAGCGAGTTCCCCCTCTCCGACATAGGCGACGCCGCGCAGTGCGAAGGCCTTTATCAACGGCTCAACCTTGTCGAAGGCCGCTCTTGGCCCCGAGACGACGCTCGATAGCTTTCCGGCGATGACGCACTTGGGATTGCCGCTCACCGGCGCCGCGAAATACTGGACGCCGCGCGCGGCGAGCCTCTCGCGGACGTCATTCGATTCATCGAAGCCGATTGTCGAGCAATCGACGACGATCCCGGGAACTTGGCGTGCCCCGTCCGCGGCCAAACCATCCTTGCCGAAACAGACGTCCGACAGATCCTTCCCCGTCGCCAGCATGGTCATGACGACATCGGCGCTACGCAATTGATCGATATGGTCGACCAGCGTGCCGCCATGCGCCGCCAACGGTTCCGCTTTGGAGCGGGTGCGGTTCCAAATCTTGAGCGGATGCCCCGCCTTCAGAAGGCGAGCCGCCATCGGGAACCCCATGCGACCGACGCCAATCCAACCGATTTCCATACTTACCCTCCCTCGGCCCTCGACTCGGCGAACATCGACTGATGGCGAAGCGTCACGCAGATGACGATCGCCAAGTCGGCGACACGCGCTGTGATTCGAGAAACGCCATGACGCCTTCGTGCGCGCCTTCGCGCCGGATTGTCGACGCGAGCTTATCCGGATTGTGCAAACCGCGCCTCCGCGAAAAAATCCAAAATGGATATCCGGAGGGTCAAAATGAAAAACCACACGGAATTGCGCGTATGGGCGAGCGAAAACCGCGTCGGTTGCGACGGGTGTCGAAACCCGACGCGTCCCTACGTCAACGCGGTCGATGGGTCCAACGTGGCGCCCTTGCGAGGCTCTTCGGCTGGCCCGCCCTTGAATTGTGGCCATCGCTCGTCAGTTGGACGCGATTCGCGAGGCAAGCGGCAATGTCGCCCATGAACCACTTAGCACATTCGCCATCGCGGCCGTCGACGAAATGCGAAATGATCAATTTCGTGCCGGCGTTAATTGCAGTTCCAGTGGCATTGTCACGTTGGCTCAGTATAGGCGCTTTTTAGCTGTTTTGGCTCGACGGCGAGAAACGCGCGCCATTGATTTTGCTCATGCGGGTCGAGGGGTTGTCACCGCTATTGACAAGTAACAAGTTTCAACGTGACAACGCCCACGAAAGCGCTGCACAGCAGTCCGATCGCAAGCGTGATCCCGATAAGCTTCATCAGACTTCTCCTCCCGTGGAACGTTCCAACCAAACGTTGAAAGCAGGGATGACCCAAGGGCGACTCGCCTCGGGTCATCCAAGCCGCCGGCTCGCGAAGGCGTCAGCTGACAGCCTCCGCATACGGCACGTTGCGTCCGCCGAAGCGACGCACGCGAATGTTCGCCTGCTCCGCGTGCCCGTAGAAGCCTTCGAGCACGCACAGGCGCGAGCAATAGGCGCCGATGAGCGCGGACGCCTCGTCGGTCATCACCTTTTGGTAAGTGCACGTCTTGATGAACTTGCCGACCCAAAGTCCGCCCGTGTAGCGCGCGGCTTTGCCGGTCGGCAGAGTGTGGTTGGTGCCGATCACTTTGTCGCCGAAGGCGACGTTGGTGCGCGCGCCGAGGAACAAGGCGCCGTAGTTGCGCATGTTGGCTAGGAAGTAATCGGGATTGCGCGTCATGACCTGCACGTGTTCGCTGGCGATGCGATCCGCTTCCGCGACCATTTCGGCATCGTCGGCGCAGACGATCACTTCGCCGTAGTCGCGCCAGGAAACGGACGCGAATTCGGCCGTCGGCAAAATCGTGAGCAACCGCTCGACTTCCGCGATGGTGGCGCGGGCCAGTTTCTCGGAGGTCGTCAGCAACACGGCCGGAGTATTGAAGCCATGCTCGGCTTGTCCGAGCAGGTCGGTCGCGCATATCTCCGCGTCGACGCTGTCGTCGGCGATCACAAGCGTTTCCGTCGGGCCGGCGATGAGGTCGATGCCGACGCGGCCGAAGAGTTGCCGCTTGGCTTCGGCGACGTAAGCATTCCCCGGACCGACGATGACCGAGACCGGTGCGATGTTCTCCGTGCCGATCGCCATCGCCGCGATCGCCTGAACGCCGCCCATGCAATAGATTTCGTCGGCGCCGGCGAGGTGCATGGCCGCGACGACCGCCGGCGACGGGCCGCCCTGAAACGGCGGCGAAGCGGCGATGACCCGGGGCACCCCCGCCACCTTCGCGGTGACCACGCTCATGTGCGCGGAGGCGACGAGCGGATACTTCCCGCCCGGCACATAGCAGCCCACGCTGTCCACCGGCAGATTCTTGTGGCCGAGGATGACGCCGGGAAGCGTCTCCACCTCGATGTCCTTCAAAGCCGACTTCTGCGCTTGCGCGAAACGGCGAACCTGCTCCTGGGCGAAACAAATGTCGGCGACCTGTCGGGGCGTCAACGCCGAAAGGCAGGCGTCGATCTCGGACGCGCTGAGGCGAAACGATTTAGGGCTCCATTTGTCGAACGTCAGCGATCGCTCGCGCACCGCCGCTTCGCCGCGCGCCTCGATATCGCTAATTATCGAATCGACAACGTCTCGAACCTTGCGCGCCTCCGCCGCGGTCTGCTCGACGGTGCGGCCGCGTTTCAAGACTTCCGGCATGTGGCATCTCCTTCTGCGACGTTGGGTCCGGGGAAGTGTCGCCGATCAGGTCGCGCGGCGCTGCCCTTGTACGAAAAGGGCCGCGGCCGACACGATGATGACGCCTTTGATGACGAGCTGGGCCTGAACCGGCAGGCCCAAGATCACGACGATGTTGAAGAGAAGGACGAGGATAAGGCCCCCGGCGGCTGCGCCCGAGAGCGTCCCCGCTCCGCCTGCCAGGGAGACCCCACCGATGACGGCCGCCACGATCGAGTCGAGTTCGTATCCGCGGCCGACCCAATTATCGACAGTCCCAACATAGCCTACGAGAAATAGGCCGCCCAAGCCGGCCATGATGGAACACGCGATGTAGCAAAGGATCGTCACGCGGTCCGATCGGATGCCGACCAGTTCGGCCGCGCGCGGATTGCCTCCGACGATGTAGACGCTGCGTCCAAGAGCGCTCTTGTTGAGAGCGAGCGATAGCAGGGCGAACAGCAGAATGAACGCCAATAGATTGACCGGCACGCCCGCGAACTTGCCGGTGCCGAGATAGCGAAAGCCCGCGGGCAGCGAGCCGGCCGGCGCGCCCTTGGTGTAGGCGAACCGCACGCCTTGCAGCACGATCATCATGGCGAGCGTGGCGATGAACGGCGACACCTTGCGCTTCGTGACGAGCAGGCCATTGGCGAAGCCGACGATCGCCGAAAGCGCGACGACGGCCGCGACGATTATCGGGATCATGGAATCCTCAGTGGCGTTGAACGCCGTTGCGACCACCGCCATCGTCGCCATCAGCGAGGCTACGGAAAGGTCGAGGCCCCGCGCCAGGATGACGATCGCCTGACCCAAGACCACGATCAGCAACGGGGCGGCCTGCGTCAGAATGTTCTGAAAATTGCTGACGGAGAGGAACGACGGCTGCAATGCGGTCGCCGTCGCCATCAATGCGATCAGGAAGCCGGACAGCGCGAATCGCTTGAGCGAACCGGATCGCATTGGCGCGAGAGAGTGTCGGCGAATGCCGATCATGGTCTCTTGCTCCCGCCGGAGAAGATCGAAACCGCCGCGATAATGATCAGGCCCTGCACGACCCACTGGATGAATGTCGATACACTTGTATAGTTGAGGACGTTGTTGAGGACGGAAATCAGCAGCACGCCAACCAAGGTGCCGGCGATGCCGCCGCGTCCGCCGCCGAGCATCGTTCCACCGACAATGACCGGAGTGATCGAGGCCAGCGTCAGTGGATCGCCGACACGCGGATCGCCAACGCCCATACGGCTGACGAAATAGACTCCGGCCAACCCGGAGAAGAACCCGGACGCCGCGTAAACGAACATCGTCACGCGGTCGACGCCGATGCCCGACAGCCGCGCGGCTTCCGGATTGCCGCCGACCGCGAGAATGTTTCGTCCCAAGCGCGTCTTGCGAAGCATCCATCCGACAAGGACAAAGCCCACCACCATCGCCAGCGCGGAGATCGGCAAGCCGAATGCTCGTCCGAACGCGAAATTCTCGAACCAGGTCGGCGCCTTGCCCGTAGGTTGCAGCGTGTAGAGCAGCACCAGACCGTTGAGCACGGACCCCGAACCCAATGTCACGACGAGGGGGTGCACCTTGGTCCGCGCGGTGACGATTCCGTTCACCAGTCCCGCCAAGGCGCTCAGCGCGAGAACGGCCGCAAGCATGGGCAGCATGAGCCCATCGCGACCATTGACGGCGCCGGCCAGAAACACGGTGGCCGCGGCGGCGATAGCTCCCACGGAAAGGTCGATGCCGCCTTCCAGAATGACCAAGGTCTGCCCTGCCGCCACGAATCCGAGCGGCGCCGCTTGCTCCAGAACGGCGAGGAAGTTCCCCACTGTCGCGAAGCGGTCCGAGACCATCGCTCCGACGCCGATCAAGCCCGCCAAGAGCAACGTCACAACGACGAGCGCGGGTTCAATGGCGAGTCTCTGGGCGGCGCGGGCGATGGCGCTCATGTCGGCCTCGTCTTCATGCCGCGTCTCTGGCGTCGGCGGCGGCCAAGTTCTTGGTCGCCAGACGCATGATCTCGCGATCGTCCACGGCGTCCCCGCTGAGTTCGCCTGTCAGGACTCCTTCCCGCATCACGATCACTCGGCTGCACAGTCCAATTATCTCCGGCAGTTCGGAGCTGATGACGAGAACGCCGAGGCCGGCGGCCGCCAGATCGTGAATCATGCTGTAAATCTCGACCTTGGCGCCGACGTCGACGCCCCGCGTTGGCTCGTCCAGGATTAGGACGCGGTGACAGGCGCGCGTCCAACGCGCGAAAAGAACCTTCTGCTGATTGCCGCCTGAAAGAGCGCGCACGCCAGCCGTCGGACCGGGAATGGCGATCCGGAAGCGGGCGATTTCGTCTGCCGCCGAGGTGACTTCCGCGGGGCGGTTGAGAAGCCCAAAGCGCGTGAACTCCCGCAATGTCGGCGCCGAGATATTGGCCGCCGCATCGAGCAACATCAGCAATCCCTCGCCCTTGCGGTCCTCGGTCAAGAAACCGAGACCCGCGTCGATCGAGGCGCGCGGCGTAGGTGCATTATGAGCGGCGCCGCACAAGGTGATCGTGCCGCTCTGCTTGGCCATCGACCCGAAAATGGCGTGCGCGACTTCGGAACGGCCTGCGCCGACGAGACCCGCCAGGCCGAGAATCTCGCCGGCGTGGAGATCGAAGCTGACGCCGCGAACGCGCGGAGGCATCTGGAGGTCCCTCACGCTGAGCAAGGGCGTCGAGTCCGCGACTTGCGCCCGCTTCTTGGGAAAAATGTCAGCGAGGCTGCGGCCCACCATCATCGTGACCAGAGTGTCGCGATCGATCGACTTGATGTCCCGCGTGCCCACGCTGCGACCGTCCTTGAGCACGGTCACGCGGTCGCAGACACGGAATATCTCCTCCAAGCGATGCGAGATGTAGATGACGCAGACGCCGGACTCGCGGAGCGTTTTCATCCGCTCGAAGAGGAGGTCGGCTTCACGACCGGAAATGACCGCCGTCGGCTCGTCGAGCACGAGTAGCTTGGTGTCTCTTGTCAGCGCTTTGGCGATCTCGACCATCTGCTGATCGGCCACGCTCAACGAGCCGACTTTCGCGCGAGGGTCGAGCCGGTGGCCCAGGCGATCGAGAATGGCCTTGGCGCCGCTGACCATCGCGCCGTGGTCGACGAAGCCGAAACGCCCGCGCGGCGCGTCGCCGACGAAGATGTTTTCCGCGACGCTGAGTTCCGAAAATAGAAGCAGCTCCTGATAAATGACGTGAATGCCGGCCTTCTTGGCTTCTCCCGGCGACGACCAGACCCTTTCCTTGCCGTTGAAGACAATCGTTCCTTCGTCAGGCGTGTAGGCGCCGGCGATCGTCTTGATCAGCGTCGACTTGCCGGCGCCATTCTCGCCGAGCAACGCATGGACCTCGCCCGCCTTCGCTTCGAAGTTCACGCGGTCGAGTGATTTCACTCCTGGGAAATACTTGCTGATCCCTTGCAGGGCGATCACCGCGCGAGATTCGGCGAACGAGGCGGACATGTTCAGTTACCTACTCGCGAGCTGATTCATTGCGACCGACTCGGTTCCGGCCGAGTCGGGGAAAGGGCCTGGCGGCGCGGCGGCCGCCAGGCTAGGTTCGCGGAGGGAGGAATCCGCTTCGGCGTTCAGGTCGGATACTTCGCCTTGAAGGTCTTCGGATCGTAGCCGGGGCCCATGCCGTGCCCCATGATGAAATCATCGGGCTTGTCCAGCGCCACGTAGTCCTTCAACGCCACGTCCGCCTTGATCGAGTTTGTCTCGCTTCCCTCGGAGAGTACGATCTGGAAATTGACGTCCAGGCGCTTCGGCACGGCGGCTCCTTCCAGCACATTGAGCGCGAGCCCGAGCGCGGCGATACCGATCGAAGGCGTGTAGTCGATGCCGCAGAACGGGAACTTGTGCTCGCTGGCGAGCTTGTACATTCGGTTGAGATCGCCTCCGGTGTGCGGAGGAATCTCATTCGACTTGTAGCCCGCGTTGAGGAAGGCCTCCACTGAGCCGGACCCCTGCAAGCCGGAGTCGGCCCAAACGCCCGAGATCGACTTGCCCTGACGCTGAATAATGGCCGACATGATCTGCTTGCCGTTGGCCGGGCTCCAACCCGTGTACTGCGTGTCGAGAATCTCGATGCCGGGGAATTGCGCGAAGACCTCCTTCGCCGCTTGCAGGCGCATCTCCGCAGGGCTTGCGCCGGCCAGTCCCGGCAGAAGGACGATCTTGCCCTTGCCGCCGAGATGCTCGGCGAGCCAAGTCGCGCTCATGCGAGCGAGCGCGGTGTCCGAAGCGGTCACGAACGAGACGAAGTTGTCGTCGGTCTGCACGCGACGCGCCGCCGTGACCACGGGAATCCCGCTGCGCATCGCTCGACCGACGATGGGATCGAGCGCGTCTGCGGTCGCCGGATTCACGAGCAGCAGGTCGATGTTTTGATTCAGCAGGTCCTGAATGTCGGAGACCTGCTTGGTGGGATCGCTGTTCGCGTCGGTGACGATGAACTTCTTCAACTTCGCGGCGTTCTTCTCGGCCGCCCACTGCACGCCGTGGAAGAAGGTCACCAAC
>Ga0181536_10002072_pt1 | contig 23026 bp, 25 predicted proteins | sample PEATcosm2014_Bin_41_FD_121105 | JGI IMG/M metagenome (GOLD analysis project Ga0181536, IMG submission 121105) | Peatland microbial communities from MTU Mesocosm Facility, Houghton, MI, USA - PEATcosm2014_Bin17_60_metaG | ecosystem: Environmental > Terrestrial > Soil > Wetlands > Peat | place...
AGGCGGCAGGGGGAGCGGTTTAGTTCAACACGTTTTACGCTCACCGGCGCGGATTCCCGCTGCGGAATCCCCCCGGAAGGCTCCGTACGCCGCGCCGGCAAACGTAAAACGCTGTACGTTATCTCAAGTGCAGCAATGGTTCCCGTGGCCACAACTGCACAAACGATGCGTCAATCCGTTATGATACTTTAGAGGCGGGTGTGTTGCGTGATGTAAATTGGCTGCTGATGATGCAATCGCAAATGCCGAAGGTTGATCCATCGCAAGATTTCGCTGAGCGGATCGCTGAGAAGGAAGCAGAAGCCAAGAGACTGAACGATTCTCTGTCGGCGCTGACGGATGCATTCGGTGAAAGTCCGTTGCCAGCAATAGCCGATCAAATCAGGAGCCGAGCCGAACGCCACGAAGCGATTGTACAAGAGGTTGAACTCCTCAGACAGGAATATGCGAGGATCGAACACAAGGCCAATCTACCGGATATGCAAGAGCAAGAGGATAAGATGAGAGCGGCTATGGCATCGAAGGATGATGCGGTCAGATTTGAGGCGAGATCACGCATTGCGACTGTGTTGCGGAATGCGTTGCAATCGGTGCAATGTCATGCAGACAAAACCGTGGATGTTTGGTTTCCACCACACAATATACCGCAGAGTGATCGTAGCCGTGGCATACATCCTTCTTATATGTCTGATCCCGTTGCCATACATCCGATCTGGGGTGAACTTGGACTGCCAGAGTCGGTCTGTTTCGGTATCAAATATAATGCGAAACTTGAGACACGTATGGTGATGAAAGCGATCAGACAAAACAAAAATGATGAGGAGATGGACATCACCGGTTTTTCTCCTTCACTTTTGCTTTGGGCTATGGCGCATGACGATGATGAAGCTGGGCTAACGTTGATTTCTTCCGACGAGGCAGATATGCTTCCTGACGACGATGATGAAGAAGACATCGTGCCAGTCGATGAAGATCATTTGCCGTGGCATTCTCGCTTGAAGTCCGACTCGACGGAGAGATAGCCGTTGGACAAATATTGGTATGACTCCATTTTGCAAAGCTCCGGCGTGAGGCATCGAATAGAGACCGTTCATCCTGCCACCCCGACCAAGGTATCGGTCAGAATGGTCACGACGGTCAGACGGTCACTCATCGATCTGCACCCGAATGCGAGTGATTTTGAACACGGTCGGCACCGTCGAAACGGGCAGCCAAATGGTTTGCCATTCCAATTATGGTGAGCAGGATTTGTCTTATTATTCTATAAGTTTGAGTAAGGTTGCTCGCATATCCAACCGAGCTTTATCTTGCATGGGTGTATAGATGTCTGGCGAGACAAACTTCGGAACCCAATTAGCAGGAGGGGCAACCTCGATAGTTTTGCCAATGTGCCCGGCCTGCGTGGTCACTTCGTGCTGGCTGCCCTTTTCGAGACCAGCCATCATTTGAGCCATCCCGTCTCGACAAATCAAATCATCGTCCTTGCGCAGCGGTGCAGTCCGTTTCTCGAAAGCTATGGCAGTATTCACGATCAGAGCTTTCCATTCATCTGGCTGCTTCTTCAGGAAAGCCAACGTCGCCGCTCGTGCGGCGATGAGTTGATCAATGCGATGTCCCGGTGCAGTCTTATCTTCGCATTTCGCACCGTCGACAACGATAAGCTCAAAAGTATACAGGGTTATCACTCCTGCAGTGATGCGCACATCTTTAGATCGGTCTTCGACATTCAAGGTATTTCCAACCATCCACATATCGTTTGCGTAGAGTAGGCCGATCAGAAGTCCCCCCTCGCCTGAATCGAGCTTCGCACGTAGCCAAGTAATTCCCCTTGCCATCGAGACACGCTGGGATAAGGCGGCTTCAAGGTCTTTCCAGTCTCGTGCCCGCAACATTTCATCAAGTTCAGCATCGGAAGGTTGAACCGTTATGGAAGGAGGTTGCGGCGTCTGCGCAAATACCGAAAAGAGTGGACAAAGCCAAACCAAGCCAAGACAGGCGATAGAGGCCATGATCACCGAGCTTGATCTGCGCATCACAGGTTTCCTAACAGTTCTTTGCGACCTGCAATATTCAGGTCATGACTCGTTTGGTTTTGCAATCGGAAAGGGTCTCGAATAGCCACCACCCAGCAGTTCCTCCAACCTTCCGGACAGGCATCAGGCATGTGATAGCCTCGTGATTGTGTTCAGAAAATCCCCCTCGCCAACGGTCGCTGGAGGCAGGCCTTCTACCGTGGTTTCCACAGGCGGCGTGCGCCTGAACCGTCTGATTTCAGATACAGGCCGGTGCCTAATCGCCATCAGATGTCTGCTTGCTTTAGCAACACGACGGAGCTATATCCTTCTGGCGCAAGCAGACAAACAGACAGAAGGTGTATCATGGCAGTTTTCGGGTATGTTCGGGTTTCGACGGTGCGACAAGCTGAGGACGGCGAAAGTCTCGACGTGCAAGAGCGCACGATTGCTGGATACGCAATGATGCACGGGTTGAAGGTCTCGCAGACCTTCGTGGAGGGCGGCGTATCGGGTTCCGTGCCGTTGGCCGAACGGGCGCAAGGCAAGGCGATGCTGGCGGCTCTGAGGGCTGGCGATGTTGTGATTACCGCCAAACTGGACAGAATGTTCCGCTCTGCGCTCGATGCGCTTGGCGTGCTGGCCGAATTGAAGGATCGAGGCATCAGCCTCCACATGATCGACCTCGGTGGCGACGTGACCGGCAACGGCATCTCCAAGCTGGTCTTCACCATCCTGTCTGCGGTAGCGGAAGCCGAACGAGATCGGATCAGGGAACGGATCAGCGTCGTGAAGGCGGATCAAAAGACCCGTGGCAGGTATCTCGGCGGCAAGGTGCCATTTGGCTTTGTGGTCGTTGATGGCGGATTAGAGCCAGTTGCCAGCCAACAAGCGGTAATCTCCCGAATTGTCGAATTGCGTGGCAAGGGCAAGTCGTTGCGGGAGATCAAAGCAGCGTTGTCTCTTGACCTGTCGTTGGATGCCATCTCTCGGATTGCTTCACCATGATTGATGTTTCCGGTCTTCGTGCCAATGATGATACCTCAATCTGCTTTCAAACTGTCCGATGTATCTTGCCGACTTCTCTATCATGATTTTCCATATCATCAAATCACGGCATCCTATGATACCGTGTGATTTCAGGTCTATTCTGTCCAGGTCAGTCAAATAGTCAGGTGGTAGCACGCTAAACTGGTTTGCTGCCGTGGGTCGCTTGAAAGTCGAATTGCGACCAAACTCAGGTGTTATGAACGCAGAAACTCTGCACTATCTATGATGTCCGCAGTGTCCTGCAAGCTCTTCGTGGCATATCCCGCCCAACCGAACTTGTATTCTTGTATATTATACTCTCCATTGGGTGCGAATGTCAGCCATAAACCTCCTGCCAACATCGCTTCAAGTTCGCTGGCGTCGTGCGGCGATGGCAGTTTCCACCCAGCGTGAATATGTGCATACGTATCTGATTTCTCAACGACAGCCCACATTTGGGAACGCTCGTGTGCCTGCCGCAAATGGAAGCGGCGACCGAGTAGCTTTTGGTCGACTATCCTGTGAAATACACGCAAGTCTCGCTTGATCCGATCCATGGAAACCGGCCATTCGTTATACACGAGCGTCAGCGCACATTGCCATTGAGCCTGAGCTTCAAGAGTATCGGCATAGGCTTTACGGATTTCTGGCGTCATCATGGCGATATTATGTCCGAACAGGAAATTGTCATGCCCATCCGTCCTGTATGGCTTCGGCTACGTCGTGGTTCAAACACGCAATATATACGATCATCATGCCGTCTTCCGGATCAGAATAAGCCATGATCCTTACATCATCGCTGTTGTCCATGAGACAACTGAAACGATAGAAACTTTCAACCGGCAATGTGATTTCGGTCTGGACTGGATGCGAGGATTTTGCTCTGGTGCTGGTAAATGTTTTCATCATAATGTTCCTTGTGATGGAAGCCGAGAATGATGGTTCTCGGCTTCTGTGTCTTATATCTCTGTCAATCTGGCTCTCGCCTTTTGTAGTTTCTCTGCATTGTCGGATGTGATGTCTGAAATCCGATTTTGCGCTCTTTCAATCCTATCAGACCTCGCTCGTGCTTTGGCTGGCGTCAGCGGTTTGATTGGTTTTCTTGGCTTAGCTTCACGGAGTTCATAAAATCTCATTGGATTTCCTCTCTTGTGTGCGTAGCCATTCAATGACCTGATTTCGGTCGTATCGGATTGACCTTCCGATACGGAAAAATGGCGGGCCTTCACCTTTCAATGCAGCGTGATCGAGGAAACCACGAGAAACACGCAGGGCTTTTGCTATCTCATCCCGTGTATAAAACTGTATGTTCTGGTTCAATTCAAAAAATATCCTTCTGTTCTTCTCTGTTCCTCTATTTATCACCGGGGGCAATTCTTGTGTTTACTAATAGGTACCTTTATATACTCACTGGTAGGGGCAATATTACCGTTTCGAATTGAACACAAAGAGAAGCCTCGGTGATCTCTCACCGAGGCTTCTGGAACGTCCAAGCGGTGATTTATTACCGGTTCATTCCTCCTTGTCGGACGCCGTAATCGCCGCCTTTTTCCTGCGACCATTGGACGCCTTCTTGCGCCCACTGGTAGCCGCCTTCTTCGCCACTACTCGACCGCTTTTACGTAGGCCGGTATCTGTGCCTTCTTCCCTCTCCACCGTGTTGACATCATGCCACTCAATAGCGCCATGCATCGCAAGTTGGTGGCTTTCTTCGTCTGGCGAATAGACGTGTTGTTCCGACCATTCAAGGAAGGCTTGAACGGTGGGCCAGCGTCCAAGGTATTCACTGCCTTTCCCGTCGCCGCTGTCGATCACGAAGGCGATGGCTTCGATGGCGATGGCCTCCAGCACTGCACGGCGCTGAGCGTGCGTGAGGGCGTTCAGATCACGCTCACGAAGAACATCTGTCGGGTAGAGACGATCAACTTCCGCCAGCCCTTCCGCTGGTGTCTTCCCAGCGGCAACAAAAGCTGCATATTTCGTATAGGCTTTGAGTGCATCCCGAGCGTAGACGATGCCGGATGGTTGCTGCACCTTGAATTTGAACTGCGTCTCTGCTCGCTCGGCGTCCGCCTTCTCATAGAATTGGCAGGCTTTATCCAAGGTCGTTGGCTCGTTTCCTACAGAGTCGGTGGCTGCCTTGAACAGCCTACGCCCCAATCTGACGTAGCTAAGCGTCAGTTTAGAAACGCCTCTGACGAAATCTTCGACGGACTTGCCGGTGGTGTCACGCTCACGAACCTCGCCAATGGCGACCGCCCTCTCCACGACCGCTGCGATATAGAGCAGTTGATTGAGAGCGTCCCTGTTTTCGTACTGTTGGGTGGCACGCTCGTTGAGATTGGCGATGATCTCATCACGAGTAGCGAGCTTGTCGATGCCTTGATAGAGGGGGAACCGCCTCGCCAATGATCGAAAGTCAATTACCGAAGCTGACGTCCCACTGCCCTTTGGCAGCAGTGACTTTGGGCCAGCTTTTCGAACCGGTCGTTGAGACATAGGTACTGATCCTTTGCTGTTTCCGACAGAAAGGGTCTGTAATTGACGTGACTATCTTCCGGCCAAGCCCGCCCAGCAGCCCGTTCAGGCGGGGGGCCGCGATCGGCGGCGTGGTGCCGCTGGTGGCCCGGTGCCAGACCGTCAGAGCCGTGCCGGCCCCGGATTTGTCGGCCACGGCCGCCGCCGAAGCGCCAAACATGGCCAACGGCGCACCCGTGGGATCGAGCACGCCGGCGGCCTCTCCCGCGTCCCACCAGCCGGTGAGGCCGGCGATCGAGGTCAGGTTCGTCGTGACGCCGCCGCTCGGTGTCGAGCCACCGCCGCCGGGCACCGTGCCCGGAAGTGGCCCCGCGAGCAGCGGCCTGCCCGGGGCTGCCATCGCGATCTTGTTGTTGGGGGCGGCCAGGATCACACTCATGGTGCCATCCTGGTGCTGGTGGCGAGAGCTTCGGTGCGGCGTCCGGCGAGCATGCAATGGGTTCCCTTCGATCCGGGTCCGGCGGCCCCTGCCGCCGGCGGTGTTCGGCCGGCTTCTAACGTATACTAACATAAATGGCAAGAAATACTAACGTTCGGCTTGGCGCGATGGCTTCGGCCGCGAACCGTTCCGGCCGTTTGAGAGCGCGTGCGGCCCGCCTGTGGCACCGGACTGGTCCTGGGTCTCGTGGACCAAATCCGACACCTGGCGGGACGCGTCAGATCACCCGTGGCGGCGGGCGCGCCACTCTTCCCGCGTGATTTCCCATTGCGGGAAGCGATCCCGCGCCGCGCCGGCGTCCGCGAGTTCCAGTGGACGCGGGATCAGCCGGGCGGTTGTCAGGGTCGGAATGTCAGCGGTCATGTTTGGCCCGCGTTGGTCCATGGGCCGAGAGCGGCTCCCCGGCGGTGAAAGGATCGGCGCGCGGCCCTCGCACCGCGGCCCCTGTGCCCGGGAGCGACGGGAGGTGGCCCCGACGATCCCCGGTGCTCGCCAGGGGAGAGCGGAGAGGCGGAATTTTCGCCGGTTAGTATGCCTCACCCCTCCAGTTGCTTTTTGATCGCCGACCAGCGGTCCAGAATGGGCATGACGGCGTCTTCCTTCCCCGCCGGAAGCGAGAACACGATGCGGTCGATGCCGATTTCCTCGCAGAAGCGGAGTTGCGTGAGGTCCTCGGGGACCCGGAAGATGGAGATCGGCAGTTCGGCGGGATCGCGGCCGGCTTCTTTCGCCATGTCGCGGAATTTGCCGATCAGTACGCCGACGCCGTCTTTCGCCAGCCGGTCGGCGCGCGGAATCCAGCCGTTGCCATAAGCGATGGCGCGGCGCGCGGCATAAGGGAAAGCCCCGCCGACGATGATCGGCGGGTGCGGCTGTTGCACCGGTTTCGGCCATTGGTTCATCTTCTCGATGTTCACCAGTTCGCCGTGATATTCCGGTTCGTCCTGGGTCCAGATCGTTTTCATCGCCTCGATGCGTTCGCGGCCGAGCTTGTGGCGGGTCTTGAAGTCGGTGCCGTGGTTTTCGATTTCGTCCTGGTTCCAGCCGTTGCCGACGCCGAACAAAAACCTTCCGTTGGTGACGCGGTCGAGCGAGGACACCAGCTTCGCGGTCACGATCGGATCGCGCTGCGGAATGAGGCAAACGCCGGTGCCGATTTTCAGGTTTGTCGTCACCGCGGCGGCGGTATTGAGCGCGATGAATGGATCGTAGATGTCATAATACGGCCGGATCAGCGGCCCGCCCGCCGGGTAGGGCGTTTTGCGGGTCAGCGGGATATGCGTGTGCTCCGGCACCCAGAGGGACTCGAATTCTCGAGATTCCAGTTCGCGGCCCAGCGCCGCGGGCTGCATGGAATCGCTGGTGAAGAACATGACGGCGCCGATTTTCATTTTGAGTCTCCTGTTCCCAGTTCCGCGTCCAGCAGTTTCCGGTAGGCGCCGCTTTCGATCGCGATATGGAGCCATTGGTCGACATATTGTTTCCATATCATATCGCGCGGCAGCAAATAGCCGAGTTCGCCGAAATCGAACGGCTGATCCGGATGGATGGCGCACAATTCCTTGTGCAGCTTTTGCTGGAGTTTCGTTTCGACCGCGTCGGTGATCATCAGATCGGCGCGCCCGGACACCAGTTCATCGAAAATCCTCGTGTTGTCGGGAAACACCACGATCTCCGCCTGACGCAGATTGGCACGGTCGAATTTTTCGTTGCTGCCGCCGGGGTTCACGATCACTTTGACACCGGGCTTGTCGATATCGGCCAGGGTCGTGAACCTGGCCTGAACGGCACAGCGGGCGATCGGTGTTTTCCCGACGCGCATCAGCGGTTGGGAAAACAACGCGGTCCTTTGCCGCGCGAGGGTGATGGAAATTCCACCCATGCCAATGTCGAATTTTCCCTCGGCGAGGTCCGGCATCAAGGCAGACCAGGTGGTCAGAACGAAGTCCGCTTTGACGCCGAGGGATTCGGCGAGCTGGCGTGCCATGATCACATCAAGGCCGGACCACTTTTCCACCTCGTTGCCGGACGCCGCGTCCTTGTCTTTGACATGCTGCGAAAACGGCCGGTAATCCCCGGTCATCCCGACCCGGAGCGCGCCATGCGCGATGATGTCGTCGAGGCGGGATTGCGCGTTCGCGCCCGCGCCGGCGACGGAGAGGATCACGGCGAGGAGAGCGCCCAGAACGCGCATCATCGGCTTAACCGGCCGAACGGACGGCGGGGAAAATCTGTTCCGAGATCAGTTGCATTTGCTCCATCGCCAGGCTGGCCGGCATGCCGACCCAATGGATGCCCAACAGCAATGTGTTGATCCCGAAACGGCGTTGCAGCACCAGGATTTGTTCGGTGACCTCGGCGGGCGAGCCGAACAGGAAGCGGTCGTTCATCAACTCCTCGAAATCGGCGCTGAACGCGTCGCCGGTGGGCATGACCTTGTCCTGGCCCCAGTCTTTATACGCCTTGTATTTGGCTTCGAGCGACGGCCGCGCCAGCCGGATCGCCTCGGCGCGGGTCGGGGCGACGAACACTTCGCGCGCCATCGGCAATTCGTCGGGAAACGGCTTGCCGGCCTCGTCGAGGGCGCGTTTGTAGACCTCCATCTGCTCGGCGATCGTATCGATCTTGTTGTGCGGGTTGATGAACCAGGTGTCGGCGACGCGCGCGGCGCGGCGAATGCCGACATTGGCGTTGGCGCCGATCCACACCGGCGGCATCGGCTTTTGCACCGGCATGACGGTGCAATTGGCGTTGTCGAGCTCGAAGTAGCTGCCCTTCATGGTGACGAAGTCTTCCGACCACAGGCGCTTCACCGCCTCCAGGCATTCCTCGAAACGCTTCCCCGATTGCTTCTGCGTTGAACCGAACGCCTTGAACTCCACCTCGCGGTAGCCGATGCCGGCGCCGAAGATCAGCTTGCCGTCGCACATGACGTCCAGCGAGGCGAGTTCCTCGGCCACGTGCAGCGGGCTGTGCAGCGGCAGCAGCACGACGCCGGGACACAACCGCAGCTTCGGCGCGATCATCGCGACCTGGCACAGATAGGGGATCTGCTGGATATATTGGAACGGATACGAACTGTAATGCGAGCCCTTGCCGATCACGTCATAGCCCAGATCCTCGGCGAATTTGGCGGCGTCGAGGTCTTCCTTGAGGCGGACGCGCATGTCGTCGCCCTGGGGGTACTGGCCGCGGATGATGAGGCCAAAGCGCATGGGATCCTCCCGGAAGGTTCGCGCGGAGTGTAAGCGGGCCGGACAAACCCGTCGATGTCAGGCGTTCACCGCTTCCATCAGCGCGCCGATCTCGTCGAGGGCGGGGAGCACCACCTCCGCCGTCGCCGAGGGGACGGTGAACACGGCCCGCTCGACACCCAGTTCGTGGTAGCGGTGCATGAGGGCGAGGTCGCGCGCCGGATACCAGGCGGTGATCGGCAAGGAGGCCGGGTCGCGTCCGGCTTCGGCGACCATCTGACGGAAACGCGGGATCAGGTCGACAATGTCGCGATGCCCGCCGGTGCTGCCTGGCACCCAGCCGTCGCCGTAACGGATCGCCCGGCGGGCGGAATACGGGAACGCGCCGCCGACCAGGACCGGCGGGTGGGGTTTTTGCACCGGTTTCGGCCAGGTCATCATCGGATCGAAGTTGATGAACTCGCCGTGGTATTCGGCTTTCGATTGGGTCCAGATCTGTTTCATCGCTTCCACGGTCTCGCGCGCGCGTTTATGTCGCGATTCGAACGCGGTGCCGTGGTTTTCGATTTCTTCCCGGTTCCAGCCGTCTCCGACGCCGAACAGGAACCGGCCCTGGGACACCTGGTCGATCGAGGCCACCAGCTTCGCCGTCTGGATCGGATCGCGTTGCGCGATCAGACAAACGCCGGTGCCAATCTTCAGGGTTTTGGTCGCCATCGCCGCGGCGGTCAGGGTCACGAACGGGTCCATCACGTCGTAATAGTGCTTCTTGATGCCGCCCTCGCCGGGGAACGGGGTCTTGATGACGGCGGGGATATGCGAATGCTCCCCCGACCAAACCGACTCGAACCCCCTTTGTTCCAGTTCCTGGGCCAGTTCGGCGGGCGTCATCGAGTAGTCGGTAAAGAAGAGCGAGATGCCGAATTTCAGCATGGAATCCTCCCGGCGGACGGTTCGAAGGCAGCGTAGACGCGTCTTCGCGTTGGACAAAATGGCTTTGGCCAGGCTACCAATGGCCCATGAGCACGCATGATGTCGCCGAAGCGGAGCATAACCTCTCGGACCTGATCGATCAGGCGCTGAAAGGCGAGGCCGTGGTCATCACGCGTGATGGGCATCCGGTGGTGGAAATCAAGCCGGTGACGCAACCCAGGCGGGCGACACGCGAGGAGAAACTGGCGTGGCTGGACGCCAATCGGGTGAAGCTGCATGGTGGGCCGATTGATGCCCAGGCGATATTGAGGCAACTGCGGGACGAAGAATAACGTTGAGCATTGATCTGGACACCAGTTTGCTGGCTGGCCTGTTCATCGCGACCGACGTTTTCGCCACCCGGGCAACAGCATTTTTCGCGGAAACCAACGAGACGCTGGTGGTCAGCGACTTCGCGGCCACTGAATTCGCATCCGTCATCGCGCGTGTGACACGTATGGGCACGATCACAGAAGCTGAAGCTCGCGCGATATTTGTCGGCTTCGACATCTGGCGCGGGCAGTTCACCGATGAGGAAGATGTGGTGTCCGCGGACATCCAGGCCGCTACCGCGATCATCCGCCGCCTCGACCTCAACATCCGCGCGCCGGACGCGATCAACCTCGCGATCGCGCTTCGCCTCGACACGTCCATCGCGACGTTCGACGGCCGTATGGCCGAGAACGCGCGCGCTCTGGGCCTCGCCGTCGCGGCTGCCTGACGCCAGTTCACACCATCACATAATCGTTCTGGTCCAGTTTCTCCGTCATCGCCCGGTACTCCACCAGCCGGAACGGCGAGTTCGTCACCACCCGTCCCTGCTTGTTCTTGTACCAGTTGCCCACCCCACGGTGCGCCCACACCATCTTCGCGTGCGTCGCATCGAGGTACTCGTTGAACCGGTCATGCGGATCCGGCTTCACCTCCATCGCCCGCGCGCCGGTTTCCAGCAGTTCCCGCAGGCACTGCATGATGTACCGCACCTGACATTCCGCGTGGTAGATCGCACTGCCGCCATGCGCGAGGTTCGTCCCCGGTCCGTACAGCATGAACATGTTGGGAAAGCCGGGAACCGTAATCCCCAGATAGGCCCTGGGATTATCATCGCCCCAGAGTTCCCGGACCGTCTGTCCGCCGCGGCCCTCGATATGCATCGGCGTCAGCATGCGTCGCGCCTCGAACCCGGTCGCGAGCACCAGAACATCGGCCGGCCAGGTTTCGCCGGCACGCGTCACCACACCGTCCGCCGTGATCCGCTCGATCGGGTCCGTCACCAGATCGACATTGTCACGGGTCAGCATTTTGTACCAATGGTTGTCCCGCAACATCCGCTTGCCGTACGGCGGATACGGCGGCACCACCTTTCTCATCAAGGATTTGTCACCGTTCACCTGTCCGCGGATATAAGCGATCAGCGTGTCGCGAAACCTCTGGTTCGTCTCGTTCAGCGACTGATCCGGCGAGGTCCAGTCGGGATCGACATGCAACGACGGGTGCAGCCCGTCCGACGAGGCCCACAGCAACTGGAACCGGTACCACTTCGCATAGAACGGAATCAATTTCAGCGCCGCCGTTTTCCCCGCGCCCACCGCCTTGTGGTAGTTCGCGTTGTACACGGCCCAATGCGCCGACCGCTGAAAGATCGCCAGGTGGCCGACCTCCGGCGCGATCGACGGCCCGACCTGCATCCCCGACGCCCCGGTGCCGATCATCACCACGTTCTTGCCCGCCAGATCGACCGAGTGATCCCACCGCGCGGTATGAAACGCCGGCCCCTTGAAATCCTCCAGACCGGGAAACGCCGGGATGGACGGCCGGTTCAACTGCCCCACCGCGGTGATCACCGCATTGGCATCACTGGTTTCCTCCCGCCCCGCCGCGTCGCGCGTGGTCACATGCCAAACCGCGCGGGCTTCGTCATAGCGCGCCGCCGTGACCTCGGTCTCGAAACGAATATGGCGGCGGAGATCGTATTGATCCGCCAACCGTTCCATGTACTTCCACAGCTCATCGCGTTTGGAGAAATGGTCGGGCCAGTCGTGATTCGGCTCAAACGACAGCGAGTAAAAATGGTTGGGCGTGTCGACCCCGCAGCCGGGATACGAGTTCTCCAGCCAAGTGCCGCCGACGGTCTTGTTCTTCTCGTAAATGACGAACGGAATGCCGGCCTCTCGCAACTTGATCGCCATGCCGAGACCGGAAACCCCGGCGCCGATGATCGCCACGCGAAACCCCGCCAGCGTTTCGTCATCCGGCCGCGTCCGCCAGTGCACGGTTTTCGGGTCGGTGTCGTCCAACATCATCTCTTCGAGGATCATCGGGATGTATTCCTCGGGCACCTTCCCGCCGACGCCGGCGGAGAGCATCTTGTTTAACAACCCGGGCGGCGGCTCCGTCGGCAACGGCGTTCCGCGCGCGGCGAAGTCCAGCAGCACGTCTTTCATGCGCGCGCGCAGACGCTGTTTCAAATCCTCCGGCACCGTCTCCTGGAAATTCCATGGACCGTTGATGTGCGGCGCGACCTCATTCAACCAATGTTCTTCGCCGGTCAGATGCACCAGCACCATCAGCAATGGGGAGATATCCGCCCCCTCCAGCGCCAGATCCAGCAACGATTCGTCCGCCGCCAGAGCGTGGATATCCCGCGTGATGTGATTCATATCGCCATATACCCGCCATCGACGTTGTAACACGCACCGCTGACGAACGAGCTGCGGTCGCTGCACAGGAACAGCACCATTTCGCCGATTTCCTCGGGCTTGCCCATGCGGCGGAACGGCACCATCCGCATCAACTCCTCACCGCGCCGGCGCATCGTGTCCTCGGTCATTCTGGTCTCGATATAACCGGGACAGACCGCGTTCACCCGGATATTGTCCTCGGCGTATTCCAGAGCCGCCGTCTTGGTCAAACCCAGCACGCCGTGTTTCGCCGCGACATAGGCCGATGACGTCGGCAGCCCGATCAACCCCGCGATCGACCCCGTGTTCACGATCCGCCCGCCACCCTGGGCCAGCATCCGCACAATCTCATGCTTCATGCACAACCAGACGCCCTTCAAATTGACGGCGATCATCCGGTCGAACGACTCATCCGCCCACTCATGCGTCTTCTTGCCGGACGCATCGACCTGATACCCGGCGATCCCGGCATTGTTGAACGCGCAGTCGATGCGCCCATAGGCACTAACCACCGCGTCCACCATCGCCTTCACCGCGACAGTGTCGGTGACATCGCCCGACAGAGCGATCGCCTGGCCGCCCGCCTTGTTGACCAGCGCCACCGTCTCCGCCGCCGCTTCGCTCACCGCGTCGGCGATCGCCAACCGCGCGCCCTCACGCGCGAAAATCAGCGCGGTCGCCCGCCCGATGCCGCCACCGCCACCGGTGATCAGCGCGGATTTCCCCTCCAGCAAACCAGCCATCGTTGCCTCCCTTGCATTCGATGCCGGAGGCTACTCGCTGGTAGTCTTTCAATCCAGCCCGTTCGCGGCTAGAATGCCCGCCATGCGAGATGAAATTCTGGCCTACAAGCGCGAGCGAATCCTTGAGGAAGCGGTCAAACTCTTCTACGAGCGCGGCTTCACGGGCACCACGCTGGACGATATCGCCGCCGAACTCGGCGTCACCAAGCCGTTCATTTACACGCATTTTCGCGGCAAGGTCGAATTGCTGGCCGCGTTATGCAAGCCGACCATCGAGCTGTCGCTGGAGGCCGTCGCCAACGCCGCCGCTCTCCCCGGCACGCCCACCGAGCGGCTGCGCCATGCCATCACCGACTTCACCAAGGTCGTGCTGCACCGCCAGCCCAACATCGCCATCTATTTCCGCGAGGAAAAGAACCTCTCGCCCGATGCCCTGGCCGAGATCAACGCGCTGCGCAGACGCTTCGACCGCGTCCTGTCGGACCTGCTGATCGAGGGTGCCGCGGCCGGCGAATTCGAAATCCAGGACCCCTCCCTCGCCGCCCTCGCCCTCGGCGGCATGATCTCCTGGGCCTACACCTGGTACCGGCCGGGCGGGCGGCTGACGCTGGAGGAGGCCGCCGCGCGGATGGCCGACCTGGCCCTGCGGATGGCCGGCGTGCGGGTCGCCATTCCGGCCTGAATTCGCTGGAATGGTCTGGACAGGACGAAGCGGCGCGGGCAAAGGATGCGCAGCCCCGGCGGAGACAGCTGACTGATGACCCCGATCGATATCGCGCGCGTGCAGGCCTATCTGCGGAAGCTGTTCAGCAACAATCTGATCCGCATCGTGCCGCCCGCGCGGAAAGGCCTATCGGTGGAATTCGCTGTCGGGGACGAGGTTCTCGGCACGGTCTACAAGGACCTGGAGGACGGCGAAGTGTCCTATTCCGTGACGCTGACGATCCTCGATGAGGACCTGCCGGCCGTCCAGGCCGGCCCGGAACCAACGCCGCGCCGGCGTTAAACCGGACAGACGGGACCCCCCGGGTCGCCAAACACCTCCTCCCAGGCCGCCCGTAGCGCGACATCGGCGTCGTGCATCGTCGCCGCAATGCCCAGAGCGGCGAGGCTGGTGACCCCGTGTTCCCGCACGCCGCACGGCACGATGCCGGAGAAATGCGACAGGTCCGGATCGACGTTCAGCGCCACGCCATGCCAGGACACCCAGCGGCTGACGCGCACGCCGATGGCGCCGATCTTCGCCTCGGTGGCACCCCCCGACTTGTTCGGGGGGCCGGCGACCCAGATGCCGACGCGGCCCTTCCGCCGCTCGCCTTTGACGTTGAAGCGGGCGAGGGCGCGAATCAGCCACTCTTCCAGGGCGTTGACGTAGCAGTGGATGTCGTTGACCGGCACGGCGCCGTGCTTCCGGGTCAGGTCCAGCATCACATACACCGTGCGTTGGCCCGGCCCGTGATAGGTCCACTGCCCGCCGCGGCCCGCCTCGAACGTCGGGAACCGCGTCGGGTCGGTCAGTTCCGCCGGTTTGGCGGAGGTGCCGGCGGTGTAGATCGGCGGATGCTCGACCGACCACACCAGTTCGTCCGCCGTGCCGGCGCGGATCGCCGCGACCCGGTCGCGCATCAGCGCCAGGGCGTCCGGGTACGGGGTGAGCCCGTCGGAAATGCGCCATTCAGGTGTGGTCCGGGTGATTGAACCCATGCTGGTCATCCGCTATATCCCCGCCTCCTTAACCCACGATGCGGTCGTGGCGGAATGGTAGACGCGCAAGCTTGAGGTGCTTGTGGGGGTAACCCCGTGGAAGTTCGAGTCTTCTCGACCGCATTCACCGACTTGGGGGCATCCCCGCTCGCGGCAGGGAGGCGCCGGCGCCAGGGGTGCCCCGCGAAGAGCCGTGGAATACTTGACAAATGGCGGCGTCGCGATCTGAACTGCCGCTGTGTCTTTCGTGGGAACGCCGATGTCGGGGCACACACCTCTGGTCCTGGGCGCCACCGTCTCTTTGAAAGGCGATGTCACGCAAAATCGATGGGTTGGCGCTCGTTCCGCCCGCGAGTTGGAGCGCAGTCTGGGTTTCGGGGCGGGACGGCTCGCCCAGGGTTGGACAGTGCTGCTGCTCAAGCAGACATTGCAACCGGGCGATTTCAAATTCAGCGGGCTGACGCTGCGGTCCGGAGGCCGCTACGGATTGCCCGCCGACACCTCCGCGGCGGACCAACTTCGACCGAGCGTGCATGACGGAGTCATGCGGGAGCGCGGCCCGGCTGGATATGCTGAACTGCAGCGGATCGTATTGGCCGAGGTTAAGCCGACGGGTCCGTCGCGCCTCGTCAAGGTTCTGCCGGTGACGCCGCACTCCAAAACGATGGCGCCGGACGAGCAGTACCCCATGGGCGGCGGCGGCCTGCAGTGGACGCTGATCAGGCCGTGTGCCTTCCTGGTCGCGATGATCGTCGATCAGAACGGCAACGCCACGATCGCGAGCACCCCGCCATACTCGACCTTTCTGGGGGAATCCGCCACGCTCGACGACCGCATGAGGGTGGCGCGATTTCTCGATCAGGCCTGACCCCGCGCTCGAAGATGGTCCTGTCGTAAAACAGGTGTTCGGATCGAACCCCTCCTTCTCACCCCTCAGAGGGAGGCTGACGCCTCCCGATCATGGTCCAACCGGCGAGGTCGCGATGTCCCTGACCGACGAACAGATCGCGATCCGCGATATGACGCGGGCCTTCGTCACGAAGGAAATCGCGCCGCACGCGGGGGAATGGGATCGCGCCGGAACGGTGCCGGTCGCAACGGTGCGCGCGGCCGGGGCGCTTGGCCTGTTCGGCATCAACATTCCCGCTGAGTACGGTGGCGCGGGCGCCGATTTCACCTCCTATGTGCTGGCCATGGAGGAACTCGCCTACGGCGACGCCGGCGTGTGCAACATGATCACCGCGACCAACTCGTTCGCCATGAAGTTGCGCGACTTCGGCACGCCGGCGCAGCAGGAGCAATTCCTGCGCCCAGTGGCCAGCGGCCAGCACATCGGCTGCATGGCGCTGACCGAGCCGGAGGCGGGGTCCGATGCCGCCGCCATCAAAACCCGCGCGGTCCGCGACGGCGATCGTTACGTGATCAATGGCACGAAATCGCTGATCACCAACGGCCGCGCCGCCGATGCCGCGGTGATCATCGCGGTCACCGATCCGGCGGCCGGGAAACGTGGCATCTCGGCGTTGCTGGTACGGACCGACATGCCAGGCTATCATGTGCTGCGATCGGAACGAAAGCTCGGCCATCGCAGCAACGACACCAGCCAGATCGTGTTGGAGAATCTGCGAGTCCCGGCCGGAAACCTGTTGGGCCAACCAGGCGACGGCTTGAAGGTCGCGCTATCCGCTTTGGAGTCCGGCCGCGTCATCGTCGCCGCGCAGGCGATCGGCGTGGCGCGCGCGGCGTTCGACGCGGCATTGGCTTACGCGAAACAACGCCGGCAATTCGGCAAGCCGATCATCGAGCATCAGGGCGTGGCGTTTCAACTCGCCGAGATGGCGACCGAGATCGAGGCCGCGACCCGGATGTGCTGTCATGCCGCCGGGTTGAAACAGGCTGGCGCGCGTTGCGTGAAAGAAGCGTCGATGGCGAAACTGTTCGCTTCCGGAATGGCCGAGCGGGTGTGCTCGGCGGCGATCCAGATCCACGGCGGATATGGCTTCGTGGAAGATTATAAAGTGGAAAAATACTACCGCGACGCGCGGGTGTTCCAGATTTACGACGGCACCAATGAGGTGCAGAAGATCGTCATCGCGCGGGAACTCGCGGCGGGCCGGTAAACCAGGCTTACCGCGCGATCGCCGCCGTCAGCCAGGCCGTCGCCGTCCACAGCACGAACAACGCGCGCTTCGCGTTCGGCGTCAGAGCCGGTGCCGCGGCATCCGGTGCCAGCGGCGCGCCATTGTTGAGTCTCAGCGCGATCAACGGCAGCCACACAACGAAACTGACGAAGCTCGCCATCAACAACCCGGCGGCGCAGGCCGCTCCGCCATAGACCAGCCAGGTGGCGGCGGCGGCCAGGACATGCGGCAGACCCGGGAGCCAGGCCCCATCGCCCGTCGGTGCGATGGTTTGCGAGAACAGCGTGCGCATGATCAATTCCTCAGTGCGGGGGCCAGGTTTTCGTGGAAGTCGAGACCGGCGATGGTACGCGCGACGAACCCGGCGCGGATGACGAAATCGCCGAACGATTCGCCCGCCTTCCGGTCGGTCGCGTAAGCGGCGAAAATCGGTTTGAGCGACGCGACGATCGCCTCGTCGTCGACATCGCGGGCGTGCAGTTTGGACAGGCGGGAGCCGTCATGCGCACCGCCCAGATAAAGATTGTAGAGTCCGGGCGACCGGCCAACGAGACCGATTTCCGACATGTACGGCCGCGCGCAACCGTTTGGACAGCCGGTCATGCGGATGGTGATGTCTTCCTCATCAAGGCCCAGTACCTCGAGTTCCACTTCGAGGCGGGCGATTAATGACGGGAGATAGCGCTCGCTCTCGGCCAGCGCGAGGCCGCAGGTCGGCAACGCCACACAGGCGACGGCATTGCGCCGCAGACCGCCGGCCTGGCGGTCCAGCCCGTATTGCTTCAGCAGCGCGGCGACCTCGGTTTTTGCCTGCGCGGGAATGTCCGCGATCACCAGATTCTGGTTCGCGGTGATAATGAACCGGCCGGTGTCCAGGCCGGCGATCTCGCGCAATCCGTCCCGCGCGTTGCCGGCGACGCGGCCATTCTCGATGAACAGAGTGACGTGGTGCAGGCCGGTCTCGTCCTCGGCCCAACCGAGCCGGTCGCCGGTCGACTCGAATTTGAAGCCCTTCGCCGGCTGCAATCTGGTTTTCAGCCGTTCGTTCAATCCGGCGACGAAGGTGTCGAGACCTATGCGGTCGATGGTGTATTTCAACCGCGCCTGCTTGCGGTTCGACCGGTCGCCGTGGTCGCGCTGCATGGTCACGACGTGTTCCGCGACATCGATGACATCTTCCGGCTTGCAGAACCCGATGACGTTCCCGGCCCGCGGATAGGTCTCCGGTTCGCCATGCGTCATCCCCATGCCGCCGCCAACGATGACGTCGTAGCCGGCGATTTTGCCTCGTTGCTCGATCGCCACGAAACTCAGGTCCTGCGCGAACACATCGACGTCATTGTGCGGCGGCAGCGCGACGCCGATCTTGAATTTGCGTGGCAGGTAGGTGCGGCCATAGATCGGCTCGTCCTCCTCGACGCCGCCGGAGACGCGTTCCTCGCCGATCCAGATTTCATGCCAGGCGCGGCTGCGCGGCAGCAGGTGCGTCGCGATGGCGCCGGCGAGTTTGGTCACCGCCGCGTGGCCCGCCCGCCGCCACGGATCGACCGAGGCACAGACGTTGCGATTGACGTCGCCGCACGCCGCGATCGTGTCCAGCATTTCCGTGTGCAGCCCCTGGATCAGCGGCCGCAGGTTGCTCTTGATGATGCCGTGGAACTGGATGGTTTGCCGCGTGGTAAAGCGCAGCGTGCCGTTGCCGCGTTCCCGCGCCATCTTATCGGCGGCGAGATATTGCGCCGGCGTCAGGATCCCGCTCGGCACCCGCAGCCGCGCCATGAAGATGAAGGCCTTTTCCATGCGCTGACGGCCGCGTTCGGCGCGCAGATCGCGGTCGTCCTGCAGGTAGATGCCGTGGAATTTCGTCAACTGCTGATCGTCGTCGGCGAGCGCGCCGGTTTGCGGCACGGTCAGCCCCTCGGCGATCGTGCCGCGCAGGAAACGGCTGTTCTCCTTGATCCGTTCGTTGGCGGACAGCGGGCGAATGTCGCTCATTGGCCTGACGCCTTAATACACATCGCGCAAATAGCGGCCGTCGCGGCGCAGCTGATCCAGTGCCGGCTTGTCGAAAATCCGGATCAGCGTGTCGTGCACATCCTTCGCCATCGCCGCGGCGTCGCCGCAGACATAAATCGCGGCACCGTCCGAAACCCAGGCGTGCAGCTCCCGCCGCGCATCCCACAACGCATGCTGCACATAGCGTTTGTCCGGTTGATCGCGTGAGAACGCGACATCCAGCCGCGTCAGCAAACCGTCCTTGATCCAATCCTGCCATTCGAGCTGATACAGGAAGTCGTGCAAATAGTTGCGATGGCCGAACACCAGCCAGTTTTTCCCCGGCGCGCCGGTGGCCTCGCGCTCTTGCAGGAAGCCGCGGAACGGAGCGACGCCGGTACCCGGTCCGATCATGATCACCGGTCGCGCCGGTTCGGCGGGCAGCCGGAAATGCGGGTTCGGCCGCAGGAAAACGCTGAGCCGGTCGCCGGTTTTCCGTTGTTCGTCGATGTCGATCGAGGCAACGCCCGCACGCTGCCTGCCATGCGTTTCGTAGCGTACGCCGGCGACCAGCAGATGCGCTTCCTCGCCGACCGCTTTGCGGCTTGACGCGATCGAATAATACCGCGGCGGCAGCGGCCGCAGCAGACCGGTGAGTTGGTCCGCCGTGAATCTATGCGGTGCCGTCTCCAGCAGATCGATCACCTGGCGGCCGGCCGCCCACTCGGGAGTCTGACGCGGCGTTCCCGTCAGGATGGCGTGATCCTCGATTTGCTTCGCGGTCAGCGTGGTGATGTCGTAGCGGTCACGCAACGCCGCGCGCAACGCCGTGTCGCCATCCAGCCCCGCCGCCCTGAGCACCGCGCCGACCAGCGCCGGATCGTTGCGCGGCACGACACCGATCGCGTCACCGGGTTCGTAGGCGATGCCGCTGCCCTGAAGCGACAGCTCGATATGCCTTGTATCGGAGAGGGAACGGCTTCCGGTCAGCCGGACATGCTCGGTGATCTCCGCCTCGAACGGCCGTGTCCGCGTCCAGCTTTCCGTCGCCATATCCGCCACTGGGCGGGCGAAATCGACATGAATGACCGAGGTATCTTCGGCTGCGGTCTCCCCTGCCTCCTGGCTGATCTGGTCCAGTGCCGCATCGATCCAGGTGCCCGCCGGCGCCTCGAAGTCCAGATCGCACTCGATCCGATCGACGATGCGAGTGCCACCCAACGCGGCGAGGCGTTCGTCGATGCGGCGGCCAATCTCGCAGTACTGAGCATAGGCGCGATCGCCAAGCGCCAGCACGGCGAAGCGGGTCCTGTGGAAGCGCGGCGCGTCGTCCGCCATCAGCAGGTCAAAAAAATCGACGGCGCGTTGCGGCGGATCGCCCTCGCCCCAGGTGCTGGCGATCAGCAGCAGGTTCGGGACCTCGGCCATTCGCTCCGGCGTCGTATCGGCCATGTCGACGAGCTTCACCGCGAACCCGAGTTTCGCGGCGGCCTTGCGGGTGCGCGCGGCGAGCGCCTCGGCGTTCCCCGATTCGGTGCCGAACAGAATCGTCAACGGCGCGCGTGCTTTTGGCGGCGCGGCGGGAACCGCCTGTTGTGGCGCGTTGGCGGCCTGCACCCCGGCCAGGAAGCCGGACAACCAGGCGCGCTGCTCGGCGGTCGACGTCGAAAACACGCTGTTCAGCGCGGAGATCTGGTCGGCGCCGAACGGTGCGCCCGCCGGCAATAGGACAGTTTGCGCCATGCTTGTTTCCTCAGCCCGCCAAACGGGCGCGTTCGTGAAGGACAGTCATCGGAGCGGTCTGCTGCCAGGCGGCCAACTGCTCGCGCAGCGCGACGACCGGGCCGATGACGATAAGGGCCGGCGAAACCGAAACGGTCTGATCCACCGCGTCCGCCAAGGTGGTGATCCGGACGGTTTGTTCCGGTCGCGTCGCGTCCTGAATCAATGCGACCGCGTCCGCCGGATCGCGGCCGGCCGCCATCAACCGCGCGGCGATCGCCCCCAGGTGACGCCCGGCCATGTAAAGCACCAGCACATCGCTCAACGACACCCGATCGAGATCGGCGAGCGCACCGGAGGCATCATGGCCGGTGGCGAACGTCACGCTCCGGGCCACGCCGCGATGCGTCAGGGGAATGGCCGCCGCGCTGGTGCCGCCAATCCCGGCGCTGATGCCGGGCACGATGCGGAACGGAATGCCGGCGGCGGCGAGGGCCAGGGCCTCCTCACCGCCGCGGCCGAAGATCAGCGGATCGCCGCCCTTCAGCCGCACGACCCTCAGGCCCTGACGGGCGAGGGCGATCAAGCGCTGGTTGATCCGCAGCTGCGGGGTCCGTTTCCCGCCCGCCCGCTTGCCGGCCGGCTCAAGCCGCGCCTGGGGCGCCAGGGAAAGAATTTCCTCCGGCACCAGGGCATCGTGCAGGATGATTTCCGCCTCGGTCAGCGCGTGCAGCGCGTGCAGCGTCAGCAGGCCAGGATCGCCGGGCCCGGCGCCAACCAGCCAGACGGAGCCCGCGTCGAACGCCGGCGGGATGAGGGCGGGTGGGAGCATGAACCTGTCTCGCGCAGCGTCGATTGGCGGGATTGCCGCTTCTTAAGAGGATATTTTTCTACCATCCGCAAGATAGGCCGCGAAAATAAGGATGAATTGCTAAATTCGGCTCGGATAGGCTGACGCCATTCTGCCCGCGTCGCGTTTGATGAAATCCTTTGCTCCGGATTAACCGCGCCTCCGCCCGCACCCATCCGGCGGGCGGCCGGGAGCCCCGCGGCGACCGGAACGCGTGGTTCCGAACACATCGATATTTGGAAGATTCTTCTCCAATCGCGCGCCCGTCGCGGAATCCCAAAGGCCACCGCATTGCCCTCACGGGCTACGATCCGGATGTTGCCGCCGTGGGGTCGCCGCTTACCCGATCACGGCTGAAGGCCGCCGGTACCGGCTCAGTCGCCGGGCCGTGACGGAAATCAGGTTTACCGCAGGCTGGCGTTGATCGCGTCCAGCGCCTTCGCGCCCGGCACCAACGCCGCGTCATCCAGCGCGTTCAATGGCGTATCGACCGTCTTCAGATGCGCGTGCATGTCTCTGGGGTTCGGATCGACATACAGCAAACCGGTCACCATTTCACCCACCGCATGGCGTTCCTGCATATAGGTCAGCGCGCCGATCCGGTCGTGCACGTCGTATTCCGGATGCAGCTTGCGCAGACGCAGCACGGACCCATCGTGCTGGGTCACCATCTCCACCGTGCCAGGCGCGTAATCGGCGGTGATCTCACTCCGCGGGATCATCACGTCGAGCTGGTTCACCGCCTCGTTATGCTCCCGCACGAAGTCGAAACTCTTGGTCGAGCCTTCGTGATTGTTGAACGCGACGCAAGGCGAGATGCAATCGATGAAGGCCGCGCCTTCATGTTTCAACGCCGCCTCGATCAGCGGCACCAACTGCGCCTTGTCGCCCGAGAAGCTGCGCGCGACGAACGTCGCCCCAAGCTGCAACGCCATGCCAACGAGATCGATCGCCTCGTCGCTGTTCACCACGCCGCGCTTCGATTTCGCGCCCTTGTCGGAGGTCG
>Ga0181536_10002073_pt1 | contig 23008 bp, 21 predicted proteins | sample PEATcosm2014_Bin_41_FD_121105 | JGI IMG/M metagenome (GOLD analysis project Ga0181536, IMG submission 121105) | Peatland microbial communities from MTU Mesocosm Facility, Houghton, MI, USA - PEATcosm2014_Bin17_60_metaG | ecosystem: Environmental > Terrestrial > Soil > Wetlands > Peat | place...
AAGCAGGACCTCGATCGCGATGGCGTCCGCTCCAAACTACGCGTATCCAGCAATGGAGCCCGTTCGGGTGAGAAGTCCTTCGCGCGCGGCGCGCTCTATACCCTGCTACGCAATCCCATTTACGTCGGCGAGGTGCGACACAAAGACGCGCGCTATCCGGGCCAGCATCAACCGATCGTCGAACGTTCAGTATGGGACAAGACCCAGGAACTTTTGCGCGTCCATACGGTTCGGGCCGATCGTAGGCCGACCGAATCGATGCCCAGTCCGCTCATCGGCAAGCTCTTCGACGACCAAGGTGAACGGCTGACACCGAGTCACGCAGTCAAGGGCAATCGTCGGTATCGATACTACGTCTCGTCCAGTCTGATGAAGGGACCCGCTCGTAAGTCTGGACGGGGATGGCGTGTTCCTGCGTTGGAGATCGAACGCAACCTGGCCGCCGCCGCTGCCGGGATTCTCGACGAACGCACAGCGATCGTCGCTGACGTCGACGAGGCGGCAGTCGGCGCGCACGGCATAACTTCGATTCTTGCGACTGCCGCGCAGTGGAGTGCGCGCCTCCGCTCAGAGACCGAGGCCTCGACCGCACTAAAATCACTGGTCGAGCGAGCGGAGTTGCACCAGGATGGTATTCGACTCTCGCTCAAATTGCCGCTCCCCACTTCTGGTAAACCGGCGGCGAACTCAACGACACACTTGTCGATCACGCGTCAGATACCGCTGAGAGTGAGGCGGCGCGGGATTGAGATGCGCCTCGTAATCGGTGGCGGCTCTGGTTCCGCGCCGAGGATCGACTCCACGATTTTGAAGGCGACCGCGCGCGCCCGCCGCTGGTTTGACGATCTGGTCTCGGGTCGCGCGGCTTCGATGGTCGAAATCGGCCACCGTGAGGGCGTCGGCAAGCGCTACGTCAGTCGCATGATTCGCCTGGCATTTCTCGCGCCCACGATCGTCGAAAGTATTGCCGAAGGCCGCCAGCCACCGGAACTTACCGCGCAGTTTCTGTCGACCGGTCGCGGCGATCTTCCGCTGAGTTGGCAGGAGCAGGAAAAGCTGCTCGGCTTCGCAGATCCAGCCTGATCGCCCCACCGCCCAGGAAAATACTGCCTGGGCTCTTTCAGTACTTCCGGTTTCAGATCCATCGAATCGACGAATTTCTGCGCCACTGCGAAAGCGCCGAAGTCCACCGCCCAAACGGGCAATGGAGAGAAAGCCCGAAAATCGCGTCACGGGGCCTCGGGAGAGCCTCTCTCCGGTCCGTTTCGACTGCGGATATCCGCGCTCACACGGCATACTAACGCTAGGCTAAGAATAATATAGACACCTTAAGACTCAATGGCGGATGTCGCAGTCTGCTGCGAACCATTCTCCGCATCAAATTCCCTGATCATCAGGGAAAATTCAGGGAATTATGCGATTTCGGGAACTTTCGAGGTAGGTGAGGCCAAGAAAACCCCTCATCCCGCCTGTGCTTTTTCAAGGAATTCCCTAGAAATCGGAACAGGGAACTTTAAACAGGTAACAGGGAATCAATATTCCCTGATCGGCGTGTGATCAGGGAATCGCTCGGTGCATTCTCGGCCCATCATTCAGTCGCTGTGCATTATCATTGCGGTCAGTCCGATTAATCTGAGCGGCGCTTTTGGTTCGGGAACGAGTGCCGTCGGGCAAACGATGGCTGTTCAGTTTCGGCTGACAACTTCTTGGGGGGCGCGAATACAGTGCTCGAGGTGTAGGGTCGAAAATCCTGACACAGCTAGATTCCGCATCGAGTGCCTCACACCCTTTGCGTTAAGATGCCCATCATGTGGAGAGAAAATCCGCAGAGTTCTGCACTCAACGCTCCAAAGCCATTGAAGCGCCAAAGGCGGGCTCGCAGGCCGGTTTTCCCCCGGATCATTTTGCAACTCAAGCCACTGGCGACGTTGACTCGGCACCTGCCGACGGCGAGCGTAAGACGGTGCCCACTTTGTTCGCCGACATCGAGGGTTCCACCGAGTTCATGGAAGACGTCAACCCCGAGGAGGCGCGAGCGATCATCGACCCGGTACTCAAGCTGACGATCGACGCCGTGCGTCGCTACGATGGCTACGTCGTTCAGTCGACCGGCGACGGCATCTTCGCGCTCTTCGGTGCGCCAGTCGCCCACGAAGACCATTCGCAGAGAACCTTGTATGCGACGCGGAAGAGATCATTGATCAAAACCGAGCTAAATCCTTGCCGAAGGAGGCCTCTGGGTTTGCAAGGCAAGTTGATATCGGAGAGGCGAAACGGAAATCTCGGGTAAAATTCACAAAGCCGGGGCGGTTCGGTCCTCGCCCTTGCGGCGATTGCGGAGATTGGCCGGCGCACGGACCCTACGTCCCCGCGCCTGATTCGTTTGCGCGGAATCGAGGTATGGATACTGCCCACAACAACGCGCCCCGCAGTGCAACTGCCGTCGCCCTCGGCTACACCCTGATGATTGCGGCCGCGGTCGCAGCCTACCTGGGTATCCGGTGGTATGGGGACACACTTAGCGCGCCGGCGCCGTCCGTGGCCGCCGCAACCGGCGCCTCCAGATCGTCCTCCGACGTGATGCTGCACCTGCTCCTCGCGCTGATCGTGGTGATCGTGATGGCGCGCGGGCTCGGGACGCTCTTCCGCACCGTGCATCAGCCGCCCGTGATAGGCGAAATCATCGCCGGCATCGTACTGGGTCCGTCGGTGCTCGGACGCCTGGCGCCCAGCGTATCCGCCTACGTGCTACCGGGTTCGGTCGCTCCCTTCCTCAACGTGATTTCCCAGGTGGGCGTCATCCTCTACATGTTCCTGGTCGGGCTTGAACTCGATCCGGCGTTGCTGCGCAAACGCGGCCACGCCACGGTGGCGATCTCGCACGCGAGCATCCTGGCGCCGTTCCTGCTCGGCGCGCTACTCTCGCTCCTGCTCTATCCGCGCCTGTCGTCGAGCAACGTGCCGTTCACCGGCTTCTCGCTCTTCGTCGGCGTCTCGATGTCGGTGACCGCGTTCCCGGTTCTCGCTCGTATCCTGACCGATCGCGGCATCCACAAGACCCGGATGGGTGCGATCGCACTGACCTGCGCGGCGGTGGATGACGTCACGGCGTGGTGTCTGCTTGCCTTCGTGGTGAGCGTGGTCGAGGCGCGCACCGCGGGCGCCGTCAGCACCGTGGTCACGGCCCTGGGCTTCATCGCCACGATGGTGGTCGTGGTGCGTCCGGCGATGGTGCGGCTGACCTTCCTCTACGGCAATCGCGGACTGACGCAGGGCGTGATGGCCGCGGTGTTCGTGGCGCTGCTGCTCTCGGCGCTGACTACCGACTACATCGGCATCCACGCCATCTTCGGCGCCTTCGCCCTGGGCGCGATCATCCCGCACGACAGCAGCCTGGCGCGCGAGCTGACTGATCGCCTAGAAGACCTGGTGGTGGTGCTGCTGCTGCCCGCGTTCTTCGCCTTCACCGGATTACGCACGCAAATCGGATTGGTGAGCGGCGGTGGAGAGTGGCTGCTGTGCCTTTTGATCATCGTGATCGCATCGCTGGGCAAATTCGGGGGCACCGCGGTCGCGGCCCGTCTGACCGGTCTTGGCTGGCGCGACTCGGCCGCGCTCGGCGTGCTGATGAACACGCGCGGGCTGATGGAATTGATCGTGCTCAATATCGGATACGAACTCGGCGTGATCTCACCCACGCTGTTCGCGATGCTGGTGCTGATGGCGCTGGTGACCACCTTCGTGACCACTCCAATCTTGCACCTGCTGGAGCCCAAGGAGGAACTGCTGCCCGAAGAGGCGCGTTCCAGGCCCGCCGCCAAGTTGCGCGTCGTGCGTCCGGCCCGCCAAGGCATCCTAGTGCCGGTCTCCAATCCGCAGAAGGTCAGCGTGCTGATGGAACTAGCGCTGTCGGCGACCGGGGCCGATGATTCTCCGCCGCGCGTGGTGGCTTTCGTGCACCGCCCGGCCGGAGGAGTGCGCTCGGGAATTCGCGAGGTCGAGCAGCGCGTGGTGCCGCGCTCGCAGGCGCTCTCCGCAGCGCTCGAATACGCCCTCGAACGCGAGGCGGCGATCGTGCCGCAGGTGAGCTGGACCGACAGCCCCGCCCGCGACATCGTGCGGCTTGCTAGCGAGACCCACGCCTCTTGGATTCTGCTCGGCTTCCATCGCCCGGTCCTGGGCGCCAACTTCCGCGGCGGCACCGTGCGCGAGATCCTCGAAGCGGTGGACGACCTTCCGATCAGCGTCGGCGTCGTGGTCAACGCCTACGAGGAGCCACTCGCGACCATCGCCGTCGTCACCGATAACAGCGCGCACGGATGGGCGTCGCTCGATTTGGCCACGCGGATTGCACACCAGCAGCAATGTGAGCTGCGGCTTCTCTGGATCGAGGCGCCGAGTGCCCAGAGCGATGCGGAACTGCAGGAGATGCTCGGTGTCGCTGCGGCACGAGTGGCGCGCGTGAGCGCCGCGCCGATGGCTGTGCCTACTGCCAACGAACTCGAAACGCATCTCAACTGTCCGTTGGTCGTTATCGGCGGTGAACTCGCCGACCGGCTCGGCATCGCCGACCGCCTCACCGACCAGAAGCGCTGCACCATCGTCGTTTACGGCGCGTCGATGCTGGTGCCGCCCGCAACGCGCGCCGGAACCGCGGGCGCCGAGGGCTTCGTCGTCGCCCCATAGGCGCGGCGTATCCCGCACAAGGGGACGAATCGAATCGCCTTTTTTGCATTTGTGTGGCTGTGCCGAGTCTTCCCGCGCTTGTACAGCCCGCGACAGCGCTTCGGTGCCACTGTCACGGGAGGTTGGGGATTAAATCGTGCTCACTTTGTCGAACGTGGTGGCAATCGCGCTCGAAAAGGAATGTGCTGATCGGATGGCGAGACGGCGGTTTCGGCTCGGCTCGAGGTTCGCCCGTGACTTCAGCGCGCCTCTCACTAGCACAGCTATCGCACGCCCTCACCCCTGACGAGGTTTTCGGTAACGACAGGTTAGAAGCGTGGACCAAATCGGCTAAAATTTTTAAGCAAGAGATCGCCCGGCTTATACCGGAGTTGGAATCGGAGACTCAAAACGAAAACTCCTCGTAAAGTCGAAGATAAGGCGGCGTCGGGTTGGCCGGCGGCGCCACTAAAATATTATATCACCAAAGAGGAGTTCGCGGCCCTCGATGAGGAGACGCGCGGGCACTATTTCGCAATTGGTGACGATTACCGGATCAAGCCCGAGGTCACGGATAAGCGCCAGGAAAAAATTGCGCTGATCGTCCTCTTCGCGCTCGCGATGACGTTTGCGGTAATCGGTTTGTATGGGTACATGATCGACAGCTTGCAGTTGCAGATTCTTGGGTTCTGCGGCGCGATGCCCACCTTTCTCGGATTCCTGATTCATCTGAGCATGGCGATGAGTTCACTCGACTAGCCATGATGCTCGGGAGCAAATGCATACAGGGGGAAGTGTTGCAACTTTGAAAACGGTGACGTGAGAGGCCCCAAGCGGAAGTTGGCGGCAGGTGCTCAAGCAGCCAGATCGAACAGCTGATCGATGAACCGATTCTGTTGGCGAACATCATGGTCGCTGAGCCACCGCGCCTGCCCCTTCCGGATCATGTGTATAGCCTCGTAGCCCGCAATCGTTCGCCGCGCTGCTCGGAACTCGCGAAAGCTCTGCTTGGCCTTCACTCGTCGTTTAATCGCTCGATGATCCTGCTCCAGGATATTGTTCAAATATTGGACCGGTCGATGGCGGCAGCGCCGGCGCAGGGTTCCTTCCGCTCTCACCCCGGCAATCGCCGAGCCATAGAGGCGGGCCTCATCGGTGTTGATGACGCGGGGTTGCGGATGCGATGGATCGCTCAGCGCCATGCAGAACAGGCGCTTGGCCGCGGCGGCATCGCGCAGCGCCGACAGCAGGAAGTCGATAGTGGCACCGGTGGAATCGATGGCCCGGTAGAGGTAACACCAACGGCCCTGGACTCGATTATACGTCTCGTCAACCCGCCAGGATTTGTTGGTCGGCTTAAGATCACGCCGCAGTCGCATTTCCAGTTCGGGACCGTATCGTTGAACTCAACGCCAGATCGTCGTGTGATCCGCCTCCAGACCGCGCTCGGCGAACAATTCTTCCACATCGCGGAGCGAGAGCGAGTAGCGAAGATACCGGCGCACGGCACAAAGAATCAGCTCCGACGCCGTCTGCCGCCACTTGAAGATTGCCGGACGGGTTGTGTTCTTCGCGATCTTTTCAGCCTACCAGCCTCCCCCACCAAAGTTGCAACACATCCTTCCTACGGGTTGCCTTGGTTGGAGATAGTCGCTGTCGCCCCGTTGAACTTGGTCAGATGGACAGTGAACGGCTCGTTGCAGGTCCGGGCCCTATCCCTGAGGAAGCTGAGCGCGACAGCCTCTCCCAGCAACAAGGAGGTGTCGGTGTCGCTGCGCCAGTGGATGCCGGCGTGGATCCCGTGACCGAAACTGACGTTGTGTCCGACCTTGTTGAGCTCACCGTTGACGGTTAAATCCCCCGCGTCCGGGCCCGTGTAGGGCAATAGCGAAAGTCCATCGTTCGAGGGCTCCAGCGGATTTGGGATCACGAAGTTGCCATCGAAGAAGAACTTCAGCACTGTGATGCAAGCGCCGGCGACTGCGCCGTGTCCTGTGGGGTAGGACGGATGCAATGGCGAGCCCTCAGGAAATGCCTGCGAAAGCAGCCACGTCCCATACTTGTTGAAACTCTCCTGAAGGCCCTGCGAATTCAGGATCACCGGGCTCAGAGTGACGTTGGTCTTGTTGCCGTGCCCGGTCTTAATCAGATGGACGATGCCGCCAATGGCCTCTGGCCGAGGACGGAGGTGCACAAACCATTTCTGGTACCAGACGGCATTCAGAGCCTTGGTCGCCACTTCGCCGAGGGTCCCGGCGAAATCGGGCCCACCGAACGTGCCGAAGCCGTTTTCCGTCGTCGAGCCGACATAGGGATTGCCGGGATTTGGCGGCGCGCCAATTGTGTTGAGCACGAGGAACGCCGTGAAGTAGGCCTGGTAAAGCACGTCGACGTGGGTAAACGCCGCAGATCCCGACCGTTACGCCGGTAGCGAAGTTGCGGATCGATCTGATTGTGGAGGCCGGCGGTGACATCGCCATTCTGCACTGTCAGCCAGTCGGCGAAATTTGCCATGTAGTCGATGTTCGGCAGATAGCTTACCATCTGCTGGCTGAGGGGTTGGGCGCCTAGCTCCGTAGGCGTGATGAAAAATTGGGAGATATAAGGGCCCAGCGTCTCGCCCGGGAAGGCGCCCCGGAATAACAAGTTCGGTGTCACGTCGCCGCTGTTGTTCCTCGGCCCAAAATAGGTAGGTTGTACTCCCAATTCGACTGCTGCCTGAGCGGCAAGCGGATCCGAGCCGTAGTCGGTGAAGGCCACGTCACGAAGCAGCGAAGCCCAGTAGTGTTCGAGCAGCTCGGTGGCGTTTTGGTCGCTGGCTGTTGTGGGGGCGGGTGGCACCTGAGGCTGCCCGAACTGCGCGCTATCGAGCGCCTCCAAGTCGAAGGCCAGCCCACTTTGCGGGCCGTTGAGCGTGCGCGTGCCGCCCGTGATGATCTTTTCGAAATCCGAAAACTTTCCGCTGTTCAACGCATTGGTAAAGGTTGCGAAGGCGTTCAGATCCACCCGTCCGAAGCTGTCGTGCGGAAGACCTTTGGTGTATGTGCCTCCCTTGTCGGCATAGAGTGCCGTATCACCGTTGTCGACGTTCACCGCAGGCGGAACGTGGGCGTCCTGGGTCGCCTCGCTGAGCCGCAGCTTGAAAGCTTCGATCACCCTCCTTTTAGTAACACTTGCTGGTAGCGCTGTGCTGGAAGGGGCGGAGCTGCTGAAGACGGGCTGCGTTGGTAAATTAGATGTTTCGCGCGCATTGGCAGAGGATGCGGCGACAAGCGGCGCCAGGACTCCAGTGGATATGGCAGCGGTGGCAGCGCCGAGTCCGGCGATGAAGCGACGGCGTCCGGGAGACTTGGGCGCGCCAGCCGATTCGCAAGTTTTGGCAGTCAGCTCCGGTTGCGTGCTGTTCTGGTTGCTGGAAATATCTCGAGCCATGAATTAACCCCCTGAATCCCGCCGAAGAGAGCGTGATCGCACGCGATCGTACCCGCGGGTTGACAACGTGCCCTGCTTGTAGCCTGTAAACCGGAATTCCCTTTTTGACTCTCCGATCCAACTCGCCGTATGGACCTGTACTTAGTCAAAACCTTGTATCTGAGAATCGGCGCATGAAGATAGCAGCGGGCGCGGCAGACCGTTAAAACCTGGGTCGGCAGAGACCGTGGTTTAGCCAGGATCGTCGCGTACGCTAATTCAAGCGTCCACAACTCGAACAGTTGACAGGGCCGCGCGCAAGGCACGAGCCCGCATGTACAAGGACGGGTAGGATGCGCAGTGAGGAGCAGGGTGATGGATGAGGATGTGTATGTTGGGATCGATGTGAGCAAGACCGAGCTGGTGGTGGCAGTGCGTCCCAGCGGCGAGAGCTTCACGTCGGCCTACCATCGGGCCGGGCTCAAGCAGTTGGTGGGTCGTTTGGGCGAGCTTATGCCTAAGCTGGTGGTCGAAGCGACCGGCGGATTGCAACGACAGGTGGCGGCGGCGCTGTGGACCGGCGGGATTGCGGTGGCAGCCGTCAATCCGAGCTGGGTGCGGAGTTACGCGCAGGGCAGCGGACTATTGGCGAAGACCGACCGCATCGATGCCAGGCTGCTCGCGCTGTTCGCGCAACGCGAGCAACCCGCGCCGCGGCCGCCGCTGGATGCCGAGACCCAGGCGCTACAGGGAATTGGCCACCCGGCGCGACCAATTGCTCGAGATGCGCGTGGCGGAGCAGCAGCGACTTAAGCGCTCCAGCGCGCAGGTGCGTAAAGAGTTGCGCCAGCATATCGCTTACCTGGAGGGCCGCATCACCCAGATCGACGATGACATCGACAAGACCGTGCGGCGCTCGGAGGCCTGGCGCCGCAAGAGCGAGGTGCTGCGCAGCTTTCCGGGGGTGGGCAAGGTGTTCTGCACCACGGTGCTGTCCAAGCTGCCGGAACTGGGCACGCTCAGCGGCAAAGCCGCCGCCGCCCTGGTCGGAATCGCCCCGTTCCCCGATGACAGCGGCGGCCGGGTCATCCGGGGCGGACGCTATCCGGTCCGCAGCAAGCTTTACATGTGCGCGCTGAGCGCGATCCGCTTCAATCCGGTGCTCAAGCAGTTTTATGAACGGCTGCTTGCACGCGGCAAGCTCGAAAAAGTCGCGCTGGTGGCAGTGATGCGCAGGATGATCGTGATCCTCAACGCCATGCTCAAGACCAATACTACCTGGCGGCAACCATGCGCGGCTGCACTCGATAAAAATTAGACAGACCGCGCGTTGCCCACAAGTCCACAGGCGGGACGCTTCATTCGATCCCAGTGCCTGTGGACCCTGTGGGCAACGCGCCCTCCTCCACCTTCAACACAGTTGCTAAACCCGGACGTATTGGTGATGCAGCCCGCCGAGAATTGAAATACTTGCAATGGGGCCGAGCTTTTGCGGGCGCCGAAAATCCGGCGCATTCTTGCCCAATGAGAGATGTGTCCGAACCTGATTGTAATAGGAAGCATAATTCTTCAGCACGCGACGCACCTGCGCTTCGTCGAACACGTGTCGCTGCTAAAAATTTCATTTGAACCGAAATGTGAGCGGCCGCGAGAATTGCGGGCGAGCTGATGCGCCTGAGTGAATCGGGCTGTGATCAGAATCGTTAGGGCGGCCGATTTCTGATCGAGGTTGAGAAACCCCCAATAGAGAGATCTTCAGACGACCGCTTACGGGCGGCCGTCCAGCCATTGGTAAGCGAAGATCAGGCACGAATCAGGCGGCGAGACGTTCGTAGCGGTGATGCAAGCCCCTCACTTGCGGGATGGCGACGACTCTCCCGCTCCTGGGTGGCATGACGGCGCGCGGTTCCGGGCAATCTCTGTCGAGTGAAAGATGCGTGCGGCTGCGGTGGTAGTAGTCCGCATACGAGGAGAGGACGCGGCGCAGATGGCGCTCGTTGAAGATCACGATGTAATCGAGGCACTCACGACGAATCGAACCGATCACGCGTTCGACATATGCATTCTGCCAAGGTGATCGCGCCGCGCTGACAACCTCGGTGATTCCCATCGCATCGACTTGTCTGCGGAAGTTCTCGCCGTACGAGGAATCGCGATCGCGCAGAAGATAGCGTGGAGCGGTGTCCCACGGGAACGCTGCGGTTACCTGTCGCGCTAGCCAGCCTGCGGTCGGGTTCCGTGTGACATCAAATCGCACAATCTTCCTGCGATCGTGGGCCAGAATGATCATGACATACAGCAACCGAAACGAGGCGGACGCCACGACGAACATGTCGATCGCAGCGATGCCGGCGGCCTGATTGCGCAGAAAGCTGCGCCAGGTCGGCGAAGGCCGACCTCGTCTTCGCACCATGTACTTGGCAACCGTGGCTTGGCTGATCTCGATGCCGAGTTTGAGCAGCTCGCCGTGAATCCGGGGCGCTCCCCAGAGCGGGTTGGCGGCGTTCATTTGCCGAATCAGATCCCGAACTTCGCGATTTACTGACGGCCGTCCCGATCTCGAACGCCAGCGCCAGAACAAGCGGAAGCCCTGGCGGTGCCATTGAATGACAGTGGCAGGCTTGACCAACACCATCGCTTCCAGACAGTGCGGCCACAGTCGGTAAAGCCAGACCCAGAGCAAGCGGTCACGCGTAAACAGCCGGGGCCGACCCGGCCGTTGGCGACGAAGAACATGCAGCTGGTGACGGAGGGCGAGGTTCTCTAATTCCACAACAGCCCGGCTACGGAATCGGCGGGCAAGCACCGACACGATGGAACGCACATGCTTAAGCATGCCGAGAACACTATGGCGGTGAATCCCAAAACTCTAGACTTTTCAGCGTTTTCGGAGTTTTTGGTAGCCACAGCCTGATTCTTCCGCGATTTTTGCTTACCAATGGTTGGACGGCTGCCGCTGTACCTCGTCTGACGATCGCGCGATCGGGCTTGCTCGATCTCAATAACGCGTCGAACATTTGTACTCCAGAGCGCGGCCCGATTCGCTCTTTCAATGCAAATTCAAAATCAATTTCTCGCCCCTGCTTAATTCCGCTTCAGATGGAATTTTTAGGAGGGACACCCTTGGCGCCCGGCGGGTTCTCAGACTGACACTGCGAACACTGCATCGGATCGATCACGCCACTGTCAAGCTGCGAGTCGGCTCCAAAAAGGGCGGCGAACAAGGAGGATACTCGGTCCGCCTAAGCCCTGGTGCCAGTGTAGCTGCAAGGGTGAAATGGTCTTCGCCCCGCGCTTACAGGTTTTGGATAGGCACAGGTCGGCCGCGCAAACGTTATCGCAGGGCCGATTGTGGATTTGCTACGTTGCCAGCGCCGTGCAGGAAATACATCCGACGGTGGTCTGGGCCAAGTTAAAATCATTGGCAGAAGGCGCGCAGATCGCTACGGAACGGCTGTGGGCTAGTGCCTGAAATAATCAGTCATGAAAGGAGTTGCCGCGCAACTGTTGTGTAGCGTTGATGAGATGCCTCCCCACTAAAGCGATTCATAGATCTCCCATCTCGATATCTTACTACCGAACCGCCGCAGGCGTCATAGCCACTTCAATGGTTGGTCGGGAATCATAAGCTCCCTCCACAATTCCTTGCCGGAAATATCAGCGTTGATGAACTTCGCCCACCCGTCGAGCGGGTCTTCCCAGTTCTGCAGCGTTAGACGGTCCTGCACCGAAAACGCGCTCAGCCCGAAGCTGCCGTCAGCGAGTTCGATCTTCAGCGTCTTCCCGTCAGGTGCGACTCCGTAGACGCGCGTGGAGTCGTCGAACAGCTCCAAAGAAATGTCAACGATGGCTGAGATGACGGTGCCGCCCGGCTTGACCTCGAATCGGGTAACATAGTCGTGGTCCGGAGAGCCATCGGGAAAGCTCGGGCAACCCCCCGCCGGAATAGCTATGGGAGCCTTTGACTTGATCTTCATCAGCTGGGCGCCGGTAGTGAGTCCGATCCAGGTATAGAGACCGATATGAAGGTTGGCGTTGGAGTCGTCGGAATCGGCCGCGTCGGGTCCGCGATCATCGCGGTCCCAGGCGAACAGCAAGCCCATCGCTCCCACACCCGTAGCCGCTCCCGCGACGTAAAATGCAAACTGGGCCATACTTCTCTATCTCCCGTTTCTTTCCGCGCAAAAACACTTTGCTGCTGGATAACTCGTCACGCTCATCTAGCTTCTTGCCCCCAAACAGGTGGGCAACTCAGGTTGCGTCCGGTGCCTTGGGCAATACCATCACGCTTCGATGCTCAGGCTTCGGCCAAAGCTGATCGTGATGCCACCAGTATTGTCCGTCAGAACGGATAATCGCTGGTGTATGGCCATTGGGACCGCAACATTGGATCACGGTCAGAGATCGGTAGTCCGGTGACTCCGCATCGAATTCCGCTGGAACGCTTTCGATAATCGACACATGCCCGATGAAGGGCAGCGGATTGCGTGGATCGCGGATCGTCGGATAAAGCAGCCACGCACCTGGAACTGGAGTGGTTATAACGGTGCCAAGTTCCTGTTTGTGCCGCGCGTCTTCGATTACTGAGTCGACGTTGATATCGTCGCTAACGGTCGCCCATGAGCCCGCATTGAACCCCGGCTGATGACGAGCGACCTTGTAGCACCAGCAAACCGCGAACCCGGCGCAGTCCGAACCCAGCCGCCCGGTCCCGTTGTATTGAGTGTACGGTAGGTCTATTCTGTTGCCATTCGCGTCGTCGTAGGGACGATAATTGCCGGTTCCCAGAATGTATTGACCCTGATTCACCAGCGATTGCGCGCGCTCGATAGCTTCCTGCATAGCGGTAGTCAATTTTATCATGGCATCCTTTTATCCTTCTCGCCCAAGGCGAGACGATTCGCTCGATGGTCCAAACCGTTAGCGCATTCACTCGGAAGGGAGGGCGTGCTCATCTGTCGTCCTGCAAATAATCCGTGTAACAGCTATAGATGCTATTGCTGTCCTTGAGTGAATCGAGAATCAAATTCCACAGCGCCTTGTGTACGTCGCCAGCTCCAATCTGATGTACGACTCCATTGAGGAATGTGATGTGGTGCCGTATGTTGGAGTCGAAGGACATCAACGCGGTACGGAAATTATCGTCGTCCATGTCGTCGTTGAAGTTGCTCATTCCGAGGCTCTGGCGAACATGCCCGGTTATCGCCGCAATGAATTGGTCCATCGTCACGTTGTCCGGCAATCCACCCGCGGTTTGTTGTACGTTGTAGAAGTCTTTGCTGATGTAACCGTCGTCATGACTCTCGTCGAGAACATGATTAAGGATGCTCTTCGTCCGGGTGCCTTCAGTCGAAGTGTCGCCATCCAAAAGAGTCATCCCTCGTTGTGCCGCAGTATGCCAGTCTGCCATGTCGCTACCCTCGCTTTTTTCAACACACTAACACCTAAATTCTCTGAATCGGATGAGCAGACACGCTAAACGCCAGTTCGATTACATAGTCCGTTGCAGGATTCGCGGTCGTGAGCATTAATCATAAGTCCAACTTTCAGGTTCGATCTCGGTACATCAAAGCGGCTGCTAATCTCGACGCAACATCGAAGCGTTGGAGTTAGGTCTTCGGCAGAATCTTATCGATGTCGCTTTGAAGTACGATCAGCACCGGCGCTGAAGTAAAGTCGTTCTCCATCGTAAAATTCAGATCGCGCACTCCGGGATCGACGAAATGGACGGCCAGGTTAACCGTGCCCGGCAGAGAAAAAACGGCATTTTCCAGCGGAATCACGATGTGGGCGCTGTCGGCATGAAAGTTCTTGTTAAGCTTGAAAGGCCGGGGCGCCACGTTCGGAAGGTTACTAAAGCTGATGCTGATCGCGAGGGAATCGACCTTCTTGAAATCGATCCCGGCACCATTCACCGCCACGACGTATTGGGTTTCTTGAACGTCCGCGGTTTGAAAATGAAGGAACCGAGCGACATCCGATTTTGTCATCGGGTTCGGAATCACCATCTGCGAGTCCGCAGCGAACATTAAGCCAACATGGTCTTCCGGTAGGGGAACAGATAGCGAGCCATTTGCAGGGAGCGAAAGAACTCCATCAACCTCGGTGAGGGCCGGTTCCTTGATAAGCGCATAGCGCGACAGTTGCAGGTCGAGGGGCGATCGGTTAGTTAGCTTTATCTGAGCCGATCCTTCCTCGAGTTCTGCAACGATCTCATCGGTGCCAGCTGTGTGAGCGAAATTCAAGTCAATCGTCGATAGGACAGAATCCGCGTAGCCATCGTCGAGCTTCACGCTCAACGAGCCGACAAGGTCGGCTCCGGTATTCGAGCAAAGCCGCATTATGAAAAGATTCGTGTTGGCGACGGCGGGCGTCTGGGAATTGTCATCGTGAATCGAAACACTGACCGAAAACGTGTGAGGGTCGGTTCCGGCGCTAAAGTGGACATCGCTTTTGAATTCTGTCTGGAGCGTCGATGGTGGATTGTCGCGCTGAAAGTCCGGCAGCTTGGGCGTGTAGCCTTTGAGATCTTCTCGGCTCAAAATCTCCTGGGTCAGTTTGAGGAATTCGATGCGGCTAACTTCCGGCGCGATTGTGAAGTCAAATTCGAACTTGCATTTACTGCCGTCCGCAGCCGAACTATCCACGAGGGCCATGCACAAGGCCGCGCATCCTGAACGACCGCGAACGACTGAATATCTTCGAGGAATAACAACGATCGTTCGGCTAAGCACGCCGATATAGAGGCGGCTCAGAGTCGGATATCTCTGGCTCACATCTCCAAGCGCCTTCAGCTCGGTGAATTCCGTCTGGCTTAAGGAAAAGTCCTTAAGGTCATTAGCATCGCGAATCAAATGACTGGAGGTTCGCGCGGTCGAAACTGTATATTTAAGTTGGTAACCATCTTGCTTGTATTTCAGACCTAGCGGCAATTGCTTCCCCCATGACTCCCTCGTTTGCACAAGTGTATCAACTGGCGGTTGCCTAACAGCGGGTCCCTGCGGGTGTGCCATCACCGGGGCAAAGGATCGAATCCGGTTGACGGCCGGTGCTTGCGGCTTGGCGTCTAACATCAGCGGCTTCATCGGCGGAGGCTCCGCGGTCATTGGTTTTATGACAACGCTCTGCCTGAAACGGGCTGGCAAATACAAGCTCCCGGGCTGCGACCATGCTTGATATGAAGCCGAAAGATTGATGACCGCTTTTCCAAATAATGTGAGATCCTGGTAGAGACCGATCACAGATGGGCCCAAAATCGAGCCTTCAAAGGTTAGCAGGAAATCTTCAGTGCCGGTGTTCTGGATAGTTGCGGAGAACGTCCTTTGCTGCTGTTGACCCGCATCGCCTGTATAGAAGCTAGTCAAGGAGGCCGATATTTCCGCCAGCGGAATAATTTGCCTTCGAAAACTTCACAACGTCGTCGGGCTGGGACTTATGTACCCGTAGAGTCAGCCGGGCCGTGTTGAATGGATTTCCCTTTGAGTCTTGGCCGGATTGGCTTGCTACAAACGAGAATCCGGAATCGACGTCCTCGGCCAGGGCAAGGTCGGGTAGGTACCAGTGCAGGTTAGCATCGTTACGATCGACAAATAGATTGTCGGTTTGAGAACTCACCAATGGCAAACTGGCGGGCGGAGGCGGACCGATCTTAATCGGCAAATGGAGCTCTCGCCTGAGAAGAAGTTCTCGATTCGCTAAGGTGGCAGCGTTGAAGCCAGTTGGGAGGACGGCGACGTGTTCAACCGTCGTCGCCCCCGCGAAGCGAATAGTATGTACTGCCAAAGACTGGTTCATTTGGCTGCAGCTTCCTTCAAAGTCTCCAAAATGTATTTGCCGACCAAAGCGCTTTGGTCCGGATCGGTCAGAGGTGGAACTACGATCTTGTAAGGCACGATTCGTTTAATCCGTCCTAGGTTAAGAGGTACGGCCTGGTTCCCGCTCCACTGCACCGCGGTTCCCGCAAAATCAGACGGCGGTGGGGCGACCTCTACGTCAATTTTGACTCGTGCCATCGTTTGACTGAAGTACTTGTCAGACCAAATCTGCCAGGTCGCCACAGGATTAGCCTTAGGATCGTCATTCGTCATGACAAGAACATCCTTCCGGTCGCCCATCTGGATCGTTAGCGTTACCGTGATGTTGGAAGATTTGATGGGTCGATCCAAAAAGAACTTGACGTAGACATAACCGACGTCATCAGGACCAACGACGGGTGCATGGTCGGTTGTAATCACTTCCGACGAAAACGTGGTGGTGCCGTTCGAAAGGTCGACTCGAGGATCGTCCGGCTTATAGATGAGCGTCTTTTTGATCTTGACCTGGTCGCTGTCCCAATTTCCTACTTTCTTATCCAGCCGTAGGAACGAGATGTTGATGATGTCCTTCGGATTGTCTCGGCTCCAGCTCGCCAGGGTAACTGGTGCTGCTTGATCGATATGCGTGGGGCTGTAGTGAAAGCCCTCGGCCCGAGTCGTCAGCGCGATACTGCGATCGTCATTCAAGGGCTTGTCGAAGTTAGGATAGCTCACTTGGATGAGCGCCTCATTGATCGGATCGGAGATCTCTCCTTCTCCGAAATCGATGTTGGGCGATGCCGCAACCTGGATCTTCTTGAAGAACTCGCCGATGTCGACAATTGAAAGGTATTTATCTAGATCCTTTTTGATCGCGGGTTCAAGGGCGGTCAGCGTCCCCGACACCGTATCTTCTTTCGAGATCGTTTGATTGATCTCGAAATGATCATCGAACTTGACGCCATGCTTCTGGTAATTGGCCTTGAGGCTTATCGCGACTCCGCCGCAGGCGCCGGCGCTGGCCTTGGCGGGATCGTCTGGTTTCGGCTGCCAGTCGAAAATCTCCGTCTTGACCAGGTTCCATGCCTTGTCCTGCATATCCGAGACTGTTTTTTCGATTAGCTTCTTCATGTCGGCATCAACATCGGTGCCATTCTGCTGGATGACCGTGCTGATCGCACCGCTCGTGAGACAAGATTGGTAATTGGCTGATAGGTCGGCTTGGTAGAAGCCGTACTTGGCTTGCAGGGCGCCGGAAAACTGCGAAAACGTCTTATCGACATCGACGTGCATCTGAATGTCGCAAGCGTTTATATAAAACAAAAGCTTCATGTTGTAGTGGACGGTGAAAGGGGAGCGCCCATCCTTAAGTGCCCCTACCACCGCGCCTGCGGCCATTTGATTGCAAGTCACTAGAAAGCTACTGATGCCGGAGGCTTCTATACTTCCGTGTCCCGTGCCCTGGGCGCCAATAAACCATGGTGACTTACCATCACCGGTTCCCGGCAGCTGTGGAATTTCGATGGTGACCGCATTGTCAACAATCGGCACGATCCCCAGCAACGGATCAGGATCCTGGCGACTGCGCAAGAAGAACGCGGCAATTCTCGCCGGAGGCGGCTGATGATCCTGTGCCTTCAGCTTGGCCAACGCTCCTGCCACCACGCTTTCCGGAACAGCCATCGTGGTCGAGAAAGACACGAACGCCCCACCCGCGTCCACTTCGCCACCCGTGCTGGGAATGCCGCTGATTCCTAACGTGTCTTCGGCCGTCATCAGGCCCTTGAATAGCGTAACGCTGAAATCGTAGTCAGCGGGGGAATCCTCCCTCTTAGCCAATTCGATTTCCTTGGGCATGTAGTAAAACTGGGTGGCCAGCCCATTTCTCTTCAATGCTGGATTGTTGGCGTCCGGAAAAATCTCGAGGGCAAATCTGGCGCCGCCCTGATCGTCGATCTCGATGGTAATGAAGTCGGGCCCGAAGAGGGGCCCAAGGGCGTGAATGCTGTCATCTGTCATGCTCGTGGTCTCCTTGTTAATGGTGAGTACAGCTTGGCCGACCCGCCTTACCTTCGCGCTCGTCCGCGCTTATGAGCGCCGATGCCCGAGCGCACCTCTTCGGTGGCGCTCGCGATATAGCCGCGCCTTTTCTTAAAAAAGTGTATTTCGCGACAGATCGGTTGAAGCGTGGATCTACGGCACGGAGTCCCCTCCTTTAAATTCCCAAGAGTCGCCGAAAGCCCGCGATGGAAACGCTGGTATTATCTACCCATGCGAACTTCGCTGCCTTGGTCTGCCCTCAAGCACACGAACAGCAATCAACGTGCCTTCCAAAAAGCGTCGCGATCACGTAGGGCTTTCGGGTGCACCTGCTAAGTTCTCTTGACAGCTCTGGCCCCATAACTAACAAAACTTAGTATTTGCATCTGGTTCGTCCGATGAGCCTTGACGACGGACCACCCTGTGGTTGCAAACCATCCTCGGCCTGTCGACAGTTAGCTCGGGCGGGTCAAGCAGAACCTCCTTCGAGGAGAGACGCGTGCGACGCGCATCACCGCGGGTCCCCCCCTTCACCAAAAACCGAAAAAAGCCGGACCGCGAAGCCTAGTACAGAATACGCATCCCGTCAACTGTTTGCAGGGAAAGCAACGCCCATGCCGTTCGGTTGCGGGTTGATTCTAATCCAGCGGCAGGGAGATACGCGGAAAATTTCCCCTTGAATATGTGGCGTAACGCCACATATTCAAAAGACACTAGGTCAACAATTCTCAGAGAACGGCTGAGAAACAGAAGGATTCCGCCGCGCAAAGACGCGTTGGGAACGAACGAGACTCGCGGGCAGAGAAAGTAAATTCGAACTCCTGGTACGTACCGATTTGGTAACAAGCAGTTTGAAAGTGTTTGGCTACTCCGTTCGGGCTTCGACACCGCCGACCTGAAGGATGCCAAGGGGCTCCTCGCCGAATTGGAATGATGAATGCGAAACGGGACTAAGAAATGTCGCTCAAAGTGAGCTGTGCCTCCCGAAAACCATATCCGAGATGACGCGTGGATGGGTGTATGGTAATAAAGCGGCCGATGGTCGCGTTTCTGACCCAGCTGCTGCTTGTTATCCGGTCGTGGTTCGCGCGACGCGCGCGACTTGAGGCCGAGAATCTCCTCTTGCGGCAACAGCTGATAGTGCTACGGCGCAAGTCCCCGAAGCGGGTGAGAATGTGGAACATCGATCGGTTGCTGTTCGTATGGCTGTATCGACTGTACCCATCGCTTCTGGACGCGATAATCATCGTCGAGCCCGAGACCGTGATCCGTTGGCACCACCGTGGTTTCCGCGCCTACTGGCGCTGGAAGTCCCGCCACGTCGGTGGCCGTCCACGGATTGATTCCGAGGTTCGAGCGTTGAATCGGCGCATGAGCCGCGAGAACCCGCTGTGGGGCGCGCCTCGCATCCACGGCGAATTGTTGATGCTCGGGATCGAAGTTGCTGAATCAACCGTCGGCCGATATATGGTCCGGCGCCGCCGACCACCCTCCCAAGGTTGGAAGACTTTCCTGCGCAATCACATTGACGGCATCGCCTCGTTGGATCTGTTCGTGGTTCGCACGATCTCGTTCGATCTGCTCTATGGCCTGGTAATTCTTCGCCATGCTCGCCGGCGACTGGTGAGCATCAGGGTGACGAACAATCCGACCGCCGAGTGGATCGCGGGTCAGGTAACTGACGCCTTTCCCTGGGACGAAGCGCCACGTCATCTGCTTCGCGACCGTGACGGAGCATTCGGCCCAGCCTATACCCGCCGCATTCGGGCAATGAGGATCCGTGATCATCCGACGGTGCCGCGTTCACCATGGCAGAACGGCCACGTTGAGCGGCTCATCGGCTCAATTCGGCGCGAAAGCCTCGATCACTTGATCGTGTTCGACGAAGCGCAGTTGCGTCGCGTTCTGAGAAATTACGCTTCGTATTACAATCAGGTCCGCACGCATCTCTCATTGGAAAAGAATGCGCCCGATTTTCGGATCCCGCAAAAGCTCGGTCGCGTCGCAGGCATCTCAATTCTGGGCGGGCTGCATCATCAATACGTCCGGGTTTAGGCTTTGACTAAGCACAACCCAGCGCACCGTTTCGCGCCGCAAAATGCTCCAAGATCCACGAAATAGATTCCTATAGTGTCTTTTTGATTACAATCAACAATCGTTCTGCTCGAGCCTCCGGAGATCCTGGACCAAGTTTATCTCGCTAGTTTCGGCGAGCTGCGAATCCCGACCAATATCTGGCGTGCACTGCAGCGCTTCTACGCTTGGATCGAGCCAGCTCTAATCTCGGAGTGGGTCTGTCTGATGAAGAGCTACGCGGAGAGCCAAGGCCGAGGTCTGGATGACCGGATCTTGAGTTCGGCGAATGGTGCGGTCGGACCCTGTTCGTGACGTTGCCCTTGCCCTGCCAGCGGAAGGAAAAACCGACCAGTCGTCGGTGGTGCCTCCCGGCGGTAAGGCCACTTAGGGTTTGTCAGGGCAGGTCGAACGGCGTGTCGTCGTCCGGTATACGCGCACTGCTGAAGAAATCGGGACCAAGCTCGGAAGCCGGCGTGCCCCGGCAGTGCAAGTTCATCAACAGGCGACCGCTTTTATCGACCGCGAGGCCGGCCTTTTCGTGCCACCCGCGGCCCACGGCGGAATAAACGATGTAACGGAACGGGGAACGATGGAACGCTAGCCAGGCCCCGCCGCCTCCAGCGAAAACCCAGCGTCCGGCCTTCACAACGTCCCGGGACTCGCCGGGCGGCGGGTAGGAGATTTCCGGTCGCCCTGGAGGGCCGAAGCGATAAGTGAGTGAACCAGTATATCGTGCGAGATCGCCCGAGGCACAGACAGAGACGACCTTATTATCGGTGGCGCAGGAAAAAACGATTCGCTCATTCGTCGCGCAATGCGTCGGTGTTGCCGCTTGCCCCTGACCGGCCGCTAACAACAACAGGCCAAGGATACCGGCGACTTTCATGCTTCCGGCAGAGCTCGCTCGCCAACGTGATAGGCGTCGCTGAAGTCATTCAGGCCATGACTGCCGCCGTTGACCAGCTTGCGTGCGGCTGCCAAATCGCCGTTGTCCAGAGCATCGCGGATTCTTTGTTCCTTGTCTTTCAGGAACAATGCCAGCAATTGCGATGCAATTGTGGGGTCGTTCGCCTTGTCCGGATGGTCGACAAGATCGGTGCCCATGCCCAACTTGGCGCTGAACGTCGTGTAGTTGGCGCGGCCGGTCAACTGCACGAAGCCGCGGCCCTTAAAACTGTTACCGTCCGGCGCGCCGCGGTTGCCGAGATCTCGCCGATTGTCATAAAGATCGAACGGGTTGCCGTTCGGGGACGTATTAAACCGCGATCGCCCTTCGTTAATGGGCTCGAAGCCTGCGGTTTCCGCGCGTATGGTCCCGAAGGCCATCAGAAGCATGGATTTGTCGCCGAGGTTGGCGTTATGCATCGCCTGCAGAACGAACGGCAGGTTCGTCTTGATGTTGCCGATGGGGGTTTGCGGGAACATTCGCGACACCTGCGTCGTGGTCACTTTGGCGGTGATGTCGGCGGCGGGTGCGGGCGACGGGGCAGCGGGCATGCTGAGTTTGTCACGGGTCTGCGGTCCCACGATGCCATCGGGCGTCAGGCCTTCACTCTTTTGGAAGGCGATCACCGCCGCCTCCGTTCCGTGACCGAAATCACCGTCGGGTACTCCGGGGTCAAAGCCATGCGCCTTTAGAGCTTGTTGCAAGGCAACGACGTCAGCTCCATGTGCGTCGAGTTTCAGTACAGCCATCGCTATGTCCTCCCCTTTGCGGTCACTGAGTTCCATGCTCTATACCCGCCCGCTCCCTCAGGCCAATGCTTACATGATCGTTATGATTTGATCGAGCGCGGGCTCAATCCTGAGCCCGCGCTGCTCCCCGCTGCCATGCGCACAACCGTGCGTGGTAGGGCAATTCCGAGGAGGTGAGAAGTCCTCTCACTGGAAACCCTTTGAGCCAGTTAGCCTGGGGCTGGTCGTGGCGGCGTAAGCCCCCAGCGCGAAGCATGCCCGACCATGCGTGGCCAGACTCCATCCGGGTGGTCAGCGGCGAACCGGCAGACCGTTGTGCCTATCCCAAAGCCTTGTATTAGTGCATTCGGTAGATCGGGTGAAGAAGGAAATCTGCTCGCGATACATCCGAGCGTAAAATCTGCTGCCCTAGTTTCCGATGCCATCTTAGATGCCTCCAGACGAGGCGAAATCGTGCTCGACACGTTTCTCGGCAGCGGCACGACCGTAATCGCGGCGGAGCGGACCGGACGCCGCTGCTATGGGCTCGAGCTTGACCCCATCTATGTCGACACCATCGTGCGCCGTTGGCAGAACTTCACCGGCGAGAAGGCTCGTCACGCGACTACTGGCCAGTTATTCAACGATGCCCAACCGGCGGCGGAGGGGAAACATGGAAACTGACGGGCACGACGGAGAGCATCGAGTGGGCTATCGCCAGCCTCCACAAGGCACTCGGTTCCAGAAGGGGCGATCAGGCAATACCAAAGGGCGTCCACGCGGCTCGAAGAACCTGGCGACGCTCATGGAGGACGAGTTCAACCAGCGGGTGGTCGTGCGGGAGAACGGGCGGCAGAAGAAAATCACCAAGCGTGCGGCGGCGGTGAAACAATTTATCAATAAACTGGTGTCGGCCGATCCGCGGTTCATGCCCTTTCTGCTGCGCCTGATCGAAAAGTCGGATAGCAGCGGTCCACCACAGGACGCGCTGCAGGTTGCGGCCGATGAGGTGCTTGATCCGGAACAGGCGCGCCAGCTGCAGGAAGCGTGGAAGGCGATACGAGCATCACAACAGACGGCACGAAGCGATGAGGAGGACGTATGAGGAAAGTTGAGGAACGTGCGCTGTACGAGGCACTCCCCGATCTGTGGCTGCAACACGTAAGCAGGGAAATACCGTGGGAAAAACAGCGCGCGATCATGCAGGCGGTAGTACGCTATCCGCGGGTTGCGGTGGCGAGCGCCAACAGCTGCGGCAAAACCTTCATTGCAGCTCGATTGGCGGCGTGGTTCCTGTGCCTGTACCGTCCCGCCATCGTAATCACGACCGCGCCGACGGATCGCCAGGT
>Ga0181536_10002076_pt1 | contig 22997 bp, 21 predicted proteins | sample PEATcosm2014_Bin_41_FD_121105 | JGI IMG/M metagenome (GOLD analysis project Ga0181536, IMG submission 121105) | Peatland microbial communities from MTU Mesocosm Facility, Houghton, MI, USA - PEATcosm2014_Bin17_60_metaG | ecosystem: Environmental > Terrestrial > Soil > Wetlands > Peat | place...
CGATCTAGACCGGCGGTGATCTTCGAGAGGTCATAAGTGGCCGCCTGCACCGCGGCGAACCCGCGCGGGCCTTCGAGCCCGTGCTCACCGGCGGTAAATCCGGCCTGAGCGAGGAGTGCCGCCGAGTACCCATTTTGAGCGGCGCGACCGGGATGAAACGATTTCGCCATCGAGCCGAACATCTCGCGGATGCCCGCGGCCTGAGTCGCCGCGAGCCCGATCGCCCAGATCGTCTTCTGGCGCGAGAGGTCGAGGAGTTTGCCGATTGCGGCCGCGGCTCCAAAGATTCCGGCCGTTCCCGTAATGTGCCACCCAACGTCGTAGTGCGCGGGATAGACGGCGTTGCCGATGCGCATCTCGGCCTCGAATCCGGTGATGAACGCCTGCATGAAATCGCGGCCACTGACAGGATGCACGCTGGCGTATGCAAAGAGCGCGGAGGCCACCGGAGAAGTGGGGTGCATATAGTTCTTCGGCGTGGTGTCGTCAAAATCGTAGACGTGGGAACTGATGCCGTTCATGAGCGACGCGTGGAGCGGGTCGAGGCGTTCGGCGCGTCCCAGGATGCTCGCCGTGGGCGGACCGGAGTATGGTCCGAGCGCCTGGATCGCGATGTCAACGGCCTCATCGTGGCTGCCTCCGAGTGCACAGCCGAGATAGTTGACGATGGCGCGGCGGGCTTCATGACGCACGTCTTCAGGGACGGTTTCGATGCGATTGGAGACAATCCATGAGGCGAGTGTTGCAGTCTCGGACATGCTGTTAAGTTTATGGGATCGCGCAGTTCGGTTTTTGAGGCCGGGTTGAGTACACTAGCAAGGTACTGCGAATGACCCACGACTTGCTTGCAACCGGACGATCCTCCATGCAGACCGAAGCGGAGGCGATTACCTGCGCGGCCGGCCGTATCGACGATCGCTTCCTGGCAGCGGTCCGGTTAATCGAGGAGCATCCGGGAAAGATTGTCGTCACCGGGCTCGGAAAATCCGGGTTAGTCGCCCAGAAACTTGCGGCTACGCTTTGCAGCACCGGAACGCCCGCGGTGTTCCTCCATCCTGTCGACGCGCTTCACGGAGACGTGGGAATCTACACCACGGGAGATCCGACGATAATCCTGTCCAAGAGCGGTACAACGATGGAGTTGCTGCGATTGATACCGGTCTTGCGGGACCTGAATTCGCGTCTGATCGGAATCATTGGCACGCTGACATCGCCGCTGGCGAAGGAAATGGACATTGTGCTCGACGCTTCCGTGCGGGCTGAAGCCGATCCGTATAACCTGGCGCCGACCGCCAGCACCGCGGTCGCGACGGCACTGGGAGACGCGCTCGCGCTCGCAATCCGGCGCGCCCGCAATCTTACGGCGGACGACTTTGCGCAACTGCATCCGGCGGGACAACTGGGCCGGAATCTGCGCGTGACCGTGCGGCAGGTGATGCACGGCGCCGACGAAGTGGCATGGTCGAACGCGGACAGTTCGATGAAGCAGGTAATCATCGCCATGAACCGGTATCCGCTGGGGGCCGCTTGTGTAAGGGGCGACGATGGCGGCCTGCAGGGCTTGATTACCGATGGCGATTTGCGCCGGGCGCTGCAGACGAACGATGACATTCGGGAAGTGAAGGCCGGCGATCTGATGACGCTTCGCCCGGTGACGGTGCATCCGGCTGCGACACTGCAGGACGCGTTGCGGCTGATGGAAGACCGGCCCTCGCAGATTTCGGTCCTCCCCGTTGTCGAGGGGAACCGGTGCATCGGGTTGATCCGGTTGCACGATTTGTATCAGACGGACTTGTTATGAACTGGGACAGCTTATGAAATGGGACGACCTCGTAGTCCGTGACGCGTGGTCGGGAGCGGTCTCGAATCGAGCCGCCAAAGAGGAACTGGGGCGGCGGATCGCGGAGAATGTGCGGGACGGCCAGGTGATCGGAGTCGGCTCCGGATCGACTTCTTACATCGCCATTCACGCTATCGCGGAACGGGTGCGCAGGGAAGGTCTGAACGTGACGGCAGTCTGCACGTCTCAGGAAGTGACACTGGCCTGCGTGGCGCTCGAACTGCCCGTCGCCTCTCTGTTGCAGCGCCGGCCCGACTGGGCGTTCGATGGCGCGGACGAGGTGGACCCCGACCGCAATCTGATCAAAGGGCGCGGTGGGGCGATGTTCATGGAAAAGGTGGTGATGCATGCTTCGCCCCGGAATTTCATTCTGGTGGATCAGTCGAAGCTGGTGACGCGGCTGGGGGGGAAGTTTCCGATACCGGTGGAGGTCTTGCCCATCGCCATGCGCATTGTCGAACGGGAGCTGGCTGCGATTGGCGCGATCGAGATCGTACTGCGTCCGGCGGTTAAAAAGGATGGGCCGGTGATTACGGAACACGGCAATTTCATCCTCGATGTGCGATTCGCGGAGATACAGAAATCGCTCGAGCGGGATATCAAAGCGGTGCCCGGCGTGATCGAGTCGGGCCTGTTTATGGGGCGCGACGTGGAGATTGTGGTCGCGGGGAGTTAATCGCAGGCGAGAACGCCAGCGCCACCAAAATCAAACCGGCGGGGTGCCGTAGGTGTGGAAAGACTCGGTGGTCTTGAGTCCCCAAGCCTGGCCTTTTTTACGTTCTTCTTCCGTCCAGCGGATCGGCTTCCAGTCAGGGGCGAGGATCAAACGCGCGCCCGCATTGGCGATTTCCACGCGATTGCCGCCAGGCTCATAAACATAGAGGAAAAATGTCTGCTGTATCGCGTGCTTGTGCGGGCCCGTTTCGATATAGACACCCGCTTCCAGAAAAATGTCGGCCGCGCGCAGGATGTCCTCGCGGCAATCGACCGCATAAGTCAAGTGGTGGAAGCGGCCCTTCGTTCCGGTATGGTCGGCGGAGTAAGCGAAATCGTAGCTCTTGTTGGTGCAGGTCATCCACATCGCGGCCTCGCGGCCGTCGTTCAGCACGATCTGTTCGGTGAGGCGGAAGCCCAGGTAATCCTCAAAGAAAATACGGTTGGCTTTGATGTCCGCCGCGAGACAGTTCAAATGATCGAGCCTGCGCACGTTCACGCCGCGCGCGGGGTAACGCTGGGCCTGATTCTTCAACGAGGGTTTGAGTTCCGGAGGCGCCGTGTACCACTCCGTTTCGTAGTAAAGCTCGATCTTGTGGCCGTCCGGATCCTGGCACACGAAAGCGGGGCCGTGCCCGAGGTCGCCGGCAGTCCAGCCAATGTCGAAGCCGGAGCCTTTGAGCGCGGCGGCGCGGCGTTCCAGCGCCTCCGGACTGCGCGCGCGGAACGCCATGTGCTCCATTCCGGAGGTTTTCGATCCGGTGAGTTTGAGCGAATAGCGCTCGTAGTCGTCCCATCCGCGGAGGAAGACGGAATCGCCCTGACGGCCGCTTTCAGTCATCCCGAGGACATCGACAAAGAAACGGAGGCTCTCGTCGGGCTTGGGCGTTAGGAGTTCCAAATGGCCCAGGTGGGCGATGTCCATCAGGGGTTCGGGATGCATGTGGGTGTTTGCAGAAGAAACTATTCAGGCTTCGGTCCGGCAGGTTTCGGCGCGGCGCCGGCGGTCGGTGGATCCATCTTGGGCTTTGCCTCGCCGCGATGGCAAGTGTAGCAGGTGACGTGCATCCTGCCGTCCGGGAAGTTCGTGTTTATGTCGGCCGCGATGCGCAACATATTACGCGCCATGTTCTTCTTCGGGTTATCGTCGCTGGCGAAGTCGCCCTGAATGTGACAGTAGGTGCACTGAACGCCGAGCGCGGTCCGAAACGCGCCCATAGTCTGCTGGATATTCACACCCGCCGGGAGTATCTTCAGGTTCTTCGGCGGACCCGGTGGCGGGCCTGCCTGCTCGCCGCCTCTGCCCCGCTGGGCCAGCAGACTGATCGAGCAAATGAAGAACAAGCAAAGTAGTATGCGCACGCAGGCCATCCTATCCTGCCCCGCTTGGCGTGTCAAACTGCCTGGTCCGTCTCGACCGGGAAAACAGACCAGGCGCACCTCAGAGTAAGATTAGCGCTTGAAGTCCAGAGCGGTCTTGGTTCCACCGAGCTGGATTTCGTCCACCAGAATCTTGCCGCCGTCACGTTTGGACTCAATGACCGTGTCGCTGAACTTCTTCCCGGAAGTTTGCACCGTGGCAGTGGTTTCAAAGCTCTTGCGCGTGTTTTCGTTGACGAGGGTTACCTTCGATCCGTCAAAGCTGAGTTTGTATTGACCGCTCACGACTTCCATCGGGCCAAGAACCGCGGGAGCGTCGAAGGTGACATCATAACTCTTTGTACCGGCGAACGATAAACCTGCAACTGCGAGGAATAGAACGATCTTCGTTTTCATATATGAGTGATGCCGGCCGCGCCGCTAAAGTTGCCTCTTCTCCAATAGGAATGGGTTATCGCGTGCATTCGGAAGCCCAATCCGGCGGCCCCGCAACGCTATGTGCCAAATGCGATTGAAGTTAGCGGACGACGTTAATAAACTACGCGATCCTTTTTTGAATCCAGCTTCGCGGTCTCGAGCCCGGGAACTTTCTTCAAATCGTCCACAGTCTTGAAGTCGCCGTGGTCCATCCGGTACTTGACAATGGCGTCGGCCTGCGTGGCGGTTATTTCCAGAACGCTGGCGATTTCAGTGGACGGGCCTTTGTTCACGTTCACCTGCCCGAAATTCTTCGAGAGGTAATCGTTGATGGTCTGGATCTGCTCGTTGGTGGCGGAAGCGCCGCGCGAGACCATGTCGTCGACGATATAGGACCAGCCCTGTTTCGTGGCCCGGCGGGATGAGACGAGGTCCGTGCCGTGGCACGCTCCGCAGACTTGTTCGACCACGTCCTTTCCTTTGCCTTCCGGCAGATCCTGGGCCTGCGCCGAGGGAATCCCGGCCAACTGGACCAGGGAAGAAATCAGAAAAGGGACGACGAGAGTCGGACGCTTCATAATCTATCTGCTTCCATCGTAAACTGCCGGGTGTCTCGAATCAAATATTCCGGGAAATCCGCGGACCCAAGTCGCTCGAACACCGGGCCGCACTAGCCCTCCGGATCAATTCTTTTTATCGGCGCAATAACCACTGCCGCCTGAGTTCTTTCTCATGACTTTCTCATTCCACCCGCCCTAAACTTGCCCCTGGAGCGAGCCTTTATGGACATCTCACTCATTGGAAATTCCGCTCTGCGTATCGCGATTCAGCGTAATCTGGTCAGCTTCCCGTCGCAGATTCCCGCGTTTATGAAGCGGCCAGGCGATGATACGCAACAGCGCATCGCTCACCTCTATTTCGGCCGGGGATGGCCGATGCGAAACATTTGCGCGCGGTACGGTCTGGGCAAGGCCATGGTACAGCGGCTGGTTTCGGAATGGCGGATTCGCGCGGTGGGAGCGGGATACATTCAGGACATTCATCCCGAAGACTTGGATCTTCTCATTCACATGAAGGATGAAACCGAATTGTCCCTTCCCGGCGACGGCAACGCGCCGCACCCTCAGGAAGTGCGGTTGCTGCCAACGGGCAATGACGTCATGTTTTCTCATACAAGTGTGTAGTTGGCCATGGCAATGATGTCATCTTCCGGTTCTGCGCCCGAGGGCCAGGGAACACAGCAACTGGCCAGTACCGAAGGCAAGGTCCTCATTGTCGACGACGAAGGCTCCGTGAGGCGGGCTCTTCACACGACCCTTCTCGGCCTCGGGTTCGATATCGGAGAGGCTGCCAGCGGGGAAGAGGCCATTGAACTATGCCGGATCGTCAAGTACGATGCGGTGCTGCTCGACATCAACATGCCCGGAAAAAGCGGGATCGAAACCTGCGCCGACCTGCGAAAAATGAGGCCCCGCCTGGCCATCCTGATGTTGAGCGTGAGCGACGATCATGAGCGAAAGGTCAAAGCACTCGAAGCGGGCGCGGACGATTACGTTACCAAGCCTTTCCACATGCGCGAGCTGACAGCGCGAATCCGGGCGGCATTGCGGCGCACGCGGACGGCGACGACGGCTGACAGCGAGGAAATCCTCACGGTCGGCGATCTGAGTCTTCACGTCGCGCGCCGTCTCGTGCAAAAGGCTGGATCGGCGATTCATCTGACACCGAAAGAATTCGAACTTCTCCACCACCTGATGGCGAACCGTGGTTTGCCCGTCACGCACGAGCGTCTGCTCCATGCGGTATGGGGCGCGCAGTACGTCGGCCAGGTGGAGTATCTGAGGTCATTCGTGCGCCAACTGCGAAGGAAGCTCGGCGACGATGCGGCTAACCCACGGTATCTTCTTACCGAGAGCCACATTGGCTACCGCTTCGCCGATTCCGCCGAGTGGCCCCCACACCGCCGGATTCAACAGCGCTCGTGATTGGGTTTTCGGACGGGATGCCGAACCCGGTGAGGCGATCCCTTTCGACTTGAGATTCCCGGAGTTTTCAGATAATCCTCATTTGATACTTATGTCACGATCATTGATAGTTTATTCGTGATTCTTAGCAAAAACACCCCCAACACAGCGATTCCCGAAATATAGGGGCATGATCGTGCCCGTCCTACGATCCGTACGGGCGATACTATACATTTTTATAATGTGTATTTCATGATTTCTATGTTTGCTTTGCCGCCGCCTTTCGATTCGCGGCAATAAGCAGGACGCCCATACCATCATCACTTATTTTGATGCAGAGCCTTACGTCTCTTTTAGATCAAGTTCCTATACTCGATTCAATACCGCTCGCGGCTGCTTTGAAACGTGGAGGAGTGACAGTGTATGAATCGATCTATGACTTCGGCCCTGCTGAGTACTGACTCTTTACCTTTCGCGACTATTTACCGCGACGGTAGAAAGGCATCGGCGAATAAGCAGGAAGGAAGGCTTCTTATCGTGGATGGCGATCCGTCGGTCAGGCGGACACTCCATACCACGCTTTACAGTTTGGGGTTCGACGTCAGCGAAGCGGGCACCGCTGAAGAGGCCGCCGCTTTGTGCCACGTCGTTCGTTACGAGGCCGTACTGCTCGACATCAATATACCGGGAAACCGCGGGATCGATACCTGCCGCGAACTCCGGCGAATTTTGCCATGCGCCGCGATATTCCTATTAAGCCTCAACAACGATTACGAAAGCAAGATTGAGGCGCTTGAGTCCGGCGCGGACGACTATGTGACAAAGCCCTTCCACATGCAGGAGTTGACCGCGCGTATCCGGTCGGCGCTGCGGTGCATACGCGCATCTTCCGCCCGCAACGACGAAATCATTTCGATAGGCGAAGTGGAACTGCATCCGGCGCGGCGCTTGGTGTTAAAGGCGGGTAAGCCTGTCCATTTGACGCCGAAGGAATTCGATTTGCTGCATTACCTGATGGCACATCCTGGATTGCCCGTTGCCCGTTCCCGGCTGCTTCACGTGGTCTGGGGGTCCGAGTATGGCGACCAGCTGGAGTATCTGAGGAGCTTCGTCCGGCAGTTGCGGAAGAAGCTGGAGGACGATGCGGCAAATCCGAGATATCTGCTGACCGATAGTCACATAGGATATCGCTTCATCGATCCGGAGCAGGCGATACGTTTGTCGACCGCGGTATGAGCCTGCCGGACAGGCCGCGGTGGTTTCACAGGCGCGTGACCTTTACGCGATTACCTGTAAATATTCCATTTGTAATCGATCTTGGAGGCGGTTTCCGAACCGATTTCCCGAATCTTGTAGAAGCGCCGCCTAATGAAGAATTTCTATTGCGCTCATAGAAACATTCGTCACAATACTGGTCATTTGTTCATTGGAAATGTATGACTTCATCATTCGAGTATCGTCTAAACTCGACCTCACAGCGGATTCACCTCTTATGACAAAACTCACAATCCCGATACCCCTTCCTGACACATTACGGCGAACGTCGCCCGGTAAGTGGCGCATCGCTTCCTGTGCTCTCGTTCTAACCCTTGGGCAATTCACTTGCGCCGCGCAAGCTCAAAGTGAGGCTCCGGCGCAACCGGCGAGCGCGGCGCAGCTGGCGTCGCCCGATGCTTCAAAGCAACTGGATGCGATCCAGAAGCACATTGAGCAGCTTGAATCCGACCTGGCCGCCAGCCTCGCGCAGCTCAAGGCTCAACTTGCCGCGAGTAAGGAGAAGGACAAGGATAAGGACAAGGACAAGCAGGTGCCTGCGGTCACTGCCGCTACTCCGCCGGCGGCACCGGTCACGACGGCCTCAACGGTAACTTCCCGGACAGTGCAGGCGACTCCTCCAGCACAGGCCGTCACCGCACAGCAGGCAGGCACCGCGACGCCTTCAAGTACGAATGTGTCTCCCTACGCAAATTCGGGGAGCTACTGGAAACGATGGCTAAAACGTGACAAGACGCCTCAGCCCGCTCCTGTTAATACGGCTTCGTTGGGAGCGCCTCCTGCGTCGGCCTTTGATATCAGAGCCAAAGAAGCGCTGGACGCGGACGCGCCGTTTCCCGGCAGCGCGCAGGACGCAGCGGCGGCACAAGCGCCCGCAGCCGGCACTCCTGCCGCTGCCCCCGCGACACCCCCCGTTGACCTGCAAACCCCATTTGCCTACGCCGATTTTACGTGGATGAACTCCAATTCACGCAACCACGACGAGGTCCTCGATGGAAAGTATTTTTCGGGCGAATTCAGAGTGGATACCAATTACATGTACGACTACGAGCACCCCATCGATCATACTCTCGATGAAACCACAGAGGGCGAGCGAACGGGAGAATTTGTGATCCAGGCTCTGAATGTCGGCGGCGACTTTCACGCCGGCAACATGCAGGGCCGCATCCTCACGCAGTTCGGCGCCGTGTCCACGGCGGTGCCGCGAAATGACGCCAGCTACAGCCAGGGCCAATGGGACCTTGCAGACGCTTACCGGTACCTTTCCGAGATGTGGGCGGGCTACCACATTGACGTGCAGCACGGCCTCAACATTCAGGTGGGCGACTTCCTGTCCTATATCGGCCTGTTCAGTTACTACAGTTTCGATAACTGGATGTACCAGCCGTCCTATGTGTCGTCGAATACGCCGTGGTTCTTCACCGGAATGCGGGTGCAATGGTTTCCCACCAACAAGTTGAAGATTGAGCCTTGGTTCATCAACGGATGGCAGACCTATGCCAAGTATAATGGCAGGCATGGGTTAGGAGGCCAGATTTTGTGGCGGCCCACGGGAAACCTCGACTTTGTGTTCAACACCTATACGCTCGGGCGCGACGTTTTGTATAACCCCTATCGGTCGCGCTATCACGAAGATGACAGCCAGGAATGGAAATACTACGAAAGGCCCGGCAAGACACTGGACCGCATGGCGTTCACGGTCACTGAGGACTTCGGTTGCGAAACCGGCGGCGGTGTGAAGTGCATGCACGGCAACGCGGCCACTCCCGCGCAAAACTTCACCGGGATCATGGCTTATCATCGCTGGTGGTTCCACAAGGATATGTTTTCCTTTAACGTTGGCGGCGGCGTAGTCGACAACCCCGGGCGGTATCTGGCTCTGCTGCCGCCGATCAACGGCGCCAATGCTACCAGCGGATCTCCTTACTTTACGGAGAATCCCGGCGACCAGTTCAGGGGCTATGATTACCAAGTTGCCTTCGAGTACATGCCGAGCCAGTGGGTGACGTGGCATGTCGAGTTCACCCAACGCGGCGCCCAGCAACCGCTTTTCGCCGGTCCCGGGGGTATGACGCCTCCTGGCGGCAACAACGGCGCCCCGCAGAATTACGCCTGTTCCAACGGCGCCAACTCCGGCTTTGGCTTCGGTGCACTGGGGCAGGCGCAGGCAGCATGCGCGGCAGGAGGAAACGGCGGCATCTGGTATCCGGATCTGGTCAAACAGGAGCGCCGGTGGATCTTTTCCCTGATGGTGAAGCTGTAGTTCTTGTTCCTGTCCGAGACATCCATGGCAAAGCACTCGAGAGGGTGCTTTGCCATGGACTATTTATTTGAAGGAGGCATACGTTATGCGGAAAGTATCAAAAACCCCGCTGCTCATCGCTTTCGCGGCCGTGCTCACGGCCTCGGGTCCGCCCTGGATCGGCAAAGTGCCCCGGCAGTGGGACGAATCGGACGCGAAGCAGATTCTCACCGATTCGCCGTGGGTCAAGAAAGCGACGCCCGTGCAGCTTCTTCTACGGAACGAGAGTGCAGTGCGTCAAAGCGGCGGAATGGGTACCGGACAAGGCGTTGATATCGAAGCGTTCAGCGCGTCCACTCTGACCGGCATCGGCGCCAGCCAGCCCTCCCGGCGCGGCGCGAGGCCCAAGGCCCTGCAGGTGGAGATCCGGTGGGAAAGTGCCTTGCCGGTCCGTGCCGCCGAGTTGAAGGCAGGGGAGGAAGACCTGCCCGAATGGCAGGGATCCGGATACGCGATCGCGGTCTACGACGTCCCCGGTCTCAACGGGAATCAGAAGTCTCTGCCTAAAGAGCTGAGCAAAGAGGCTTATCTGAAGCGGGACGGAAAAAAGGACTTAAAACCTGTTGGTGTGAATCTGCTGCCACAGGAAGGCGGACTCACTACCATCGTCTATCTGTTTCCGCGTTCCGAAGAAATCACCGCTGAAGATTCGCGAGTGGAGTTCGCGGCGGTGTTCGGCAGGCTCTCCGTGGCCCAGTTTTTCTACCCTGCGCAGATGCAGTTCCTGGGCAGGCTGGAGCTCTAGTCCTATGGCGCCTACCATGATCAACCGCAGGTTTCTTCTGAATCCGAAGTTTTGGGTGCTCCCGCTCACGGGGGCCCTGCTGATGGCGGGCGATCCTGCCTGGCTGGGTAAACCGATTCCCAGTTGGACCGAAGCCGACGCCAAGCAAATTCTTATGGATTCCCCCTGGTCCAAAACCGTGGTCGCCGGCATCACCCGCAGGCAGACCGAAGACGAACGCAGAGCAGGCGGACAAATGGGAGAAGCTCATGGCGTTGGCTTCGACGGGGTAGGCACCCCGCGGCCCAAGCCACAGATGCCTATCCAGAGTCTCTCGGATCTCGTTAAACCAAATCCCTACGTCCCCCCGGCCACCCAATATCTTAAGCTGCGGCTCTGCTGGGAGAGCGCTCTCCCCGTCCGCGCCGCGGAACTGAAAACCGGTGTTATTCCGCCGCCAATTCTGGTGGATGATGGTTACAGCATTGCCGTCTATGGGATTCCCGGCGAGTACTTCAAAGGCGATCCAAAGAGCTTGGGCGATCCGCTGAAAAAGCAAGCGGCCCTGAAGCGCGACGGCCAGAAGGATGTGAGACCGTCGAGCGCCGAGGTTTTTCAGCTGGGAGGCGGGGTGGTGGTTGTCTTCGTATTTCCACTTTCCGCGGAGATCAGCAGGAAGGACGGACCCGTAGCCTTGTCGGCGCAGATTGGCCGGCTTGTCTTCACACAAGCTTTCAACCCCGAGGAGATGCAGTTTCAGGGTAAGCCGGCGTTTTGAGTGCTCCTGGCAAGACTGCGTGGTGGCAGCACGGCGCAGCAGTATCAGCCGATTCGACCTTTGGCTTATGGCGGCACAGGGCAGCCCTTGCTGAGCGAGGATTGCGAGCGGAAGATCAAAGCACTCGAGTGCGGGCGCCGATGACCACATCGCCGAGCCGTTCCATATACGCGAGCTGACAGCACGGACAAGTGGCGTTGCGGTACACACAAAACGACGGCGACAGTCGAGACCGATCAAGTCATCGCCACCGGCGATCTGAGCCTTCGCCCTTCGCGCCGTCCTTCGCAGAACGCCGGGTTCGCGATTCATCCGACGCCGAAAGAATTCGAGTTGTTCCACCACCTGATGGCGAACCGTGGTTTGCCCGTCACGCCCGCGCGTCTGCTCCATGCCGTATGGGGCGCGCAGTACGTCGGCCAAGCAGAGTATCCGAGGTCATTTATACGCCCGCTGCGAAGGAAGCTCGGCGACGATGCGCCAACCCGCGGTATCTTCTCACCGAGAGCCACATTGGTCGCCGCTTCGCCGATCCCGACCAATGGCCCGCGCGCCGCAGGATTCAACAGTAGCGTGTAACAAATGGGGCGAGCGAAACAGGAACGTAAACGCGTAAGTCCGGCTCGCTTGTTGGCGTGAATCGAGAGTTCCCGGGGACAAACAAATCCGCATCGTCGATTCTCAGTGTGCCAATCGCGGTTCTGGCGCCGCGCGGTCACGAGTTCCCGGCTGAACCCGGACGGAAGAGAGTCGCGACGACGAAGGAATACGCGCGAATTCAGGGTGAGTGCTTTTCACGGGCAGGTCACGATGCGATGCATCTTTGCCGAGAATCGCCGCCAGTTGCATCATCGTGGGTAATGAAAGCGCAACCAGCAGTGCTATGAGCCCGAATACCATCAAATAGTCGATCACGTTATCTGCTCCAGTATTTAGCGAGTGTAGCGTCGAGGCCGTTAGGGAGTCATAACAAAAGGGGAGAGGTCCCGTTGATAGATTTAATGGGACCTATAAGTGAAACCGTATGACCGGCGCATCTCTCGGCCAGGAGAAAGCCGCCGGCACGACCCCTTTTGCAGTCCCGTGCCGAAGCGAGTTTAGTAGAAGAGGATTGGCGCAAAGTCGATCGACGCGGAATCCTCACGTGTTTTCCGCGTTAAATTCAGGTTGTTCACCGACCGCATCTTGTGGCAGACTGTTTGCATCGGTGCCCGGAGCGAGGATGCGGGGTGCGATGTTACATACTGCCGTCAATTCGATCGCCCTGACGCTGATTCTTACGGCCGGGTTGACGGGCCAGACTGCGGATCCTTCTACCGCTTTGTCCGACACAGACAAAGTCATCGAGGGCTTCCGGCGGGTTTCAAGGGAATTGAACGACTCCGTGAGGAGTTTTTACACACACCTGGATCAGACAATCGCCCGGTATGATCGCGGTTACCGGCTGGAAAACGGCCGGTCCGTACAGGGCGCCGATGTCGATTTGATCGGGGGGCCGCCCGACGTGAGGTGGAGCGCGATCCGGAGATTTGTCTCTTTCCGGTTGCTGGCCGCCCGGAACGAGGAATACGCACCGGCGCCCGTTGCCGATTTGGATCGGATTCAGCAGCTAGTCCTTGAGGCACGGAAGCAGGTCGACGCCAGTACCACGGTCCTTCGCCGACTCCTCGTGGTTTCGGTGGCGGATTTCGATCCTCACAATGACGCCGTAATGAAAGCCCGGCACGATCAGTTACTCAAAGCGCGAGTCGCGGCCGAAGAAGCGGCCAAACGGGCCATGCTCGCGCTCCCCCTGGATCAGCCGGATGCAAGCGCACCGGAAGAAACCGCGGAGAAAACCTGGGATCTCCTGGGCCGTGGATTACCGGCGCAAAAGGAACCAACTCCCAATACCACGCGGCAAACGGCGCCGGCGGTTCCCGTGCGCTTCGAACGCCGCAAGCGCGTGACGCTGATCAACGAAGCCTCCTACCGCATGGCTCTGACGGATTCCGGAATCGAAGACGACTTGGGTCGGCACATCTTTTATCAGGAGGAGTGGGTACAGCGGGGTCAGTCCGTGATCCGGTTCCGCTGGCGTGTAGCCGTGGAACCTTCGACCGGTGAACATATCCTTCTGAAGCGATACCCGCCGCGGGAACTCCAGGGCGCTCTGGAGAAGCTGTACGGACACAGAGATCGCGATTACGTGTGGTACCTGGAGCCGCCGGAGGATTCGACCGAGCCCGCGCGTGATGAGATCGAATCGGCGCTGGCCGAGGCGGCGCGCTCGCGCGAGGCGGTTCACGCCGCCACTCTGGTCTTCAAAGCTCGAATCCGCGAGACTTTGGCGAAGCAGGACGAGCTCCAGGCCGCTGTTAACGAGCCTGTGGTGGATAGCGGACTGCCGGAGGGAATGCGCCAGACGCTTTTTGCCATCCGCGCCCACTTGGCTCGCGTACCCGCTGTCATCGCGTCTGAAAACAATGTGCGGCAAGCGATATCGCAGGCCGAGACGTCTGTCCGGGAACTGGAGCCGCTGGCCGCATGGTCTAACCGGACCGGGAAGCCGGCAGCATCCGAAACTCTTTCGCAAAAGGATTGGGCTCAACTGCTGAACCGGTCCGATCGGGAGATCGATTCCGTCCGCAACGCCGAAACCGAAGCGTTGCGAGCCTTGCCCCCGGATAGTTCGCGGGCGGAGGACCGGTTCCCTGCGATGGATAAGAATGTCATTATTCGCATTCGGCGCAGGCAGTCGAAGAATCCTCAGGATACGTCTGTGCAGTGCCTTCAGGAGGTGTGGCGTATGGAAAGCGGAATGATTGGAACACGCGAAGTGAGGCGGATTGTGAGCCTCATTCTCATCGACCCCCAGACCGGTAATCAGACCCGCGTCGGCGGCAGCACCAGCTCATACAAGGCTTCCCCGGGAGACCTCCTCGAAGAAATCTTCGACGAATACGCCTCGGACGAAGTCAGCCTTGGCAGTTAGGGCCGTGGCCTTCTGGTTTGCCGCATCACAGGCGAGCTGCGCCCGTCAGTCCGTATCACTGCAAGGCAACGCGTGTGGAACATTCTGAGGAACGTCGATCGCGACTGTGTTGGTCATCAGAGTGCCGGTCCATGGTATGCCGAAGCGCGCCCACCGGTCGGAAAGAGCGGCCTCCAGGGCGGCGGACAGTTGTTGATGCTCAAACTTTAACCTGAGGTACACCGTGTGGCCTCGAAGATCGGGATACGTTCTGAACCCGACCTTGCGGTTCACGGGCAGAGTGACGCCCTCCAGCAGCGGCGGTGTCATTTCGCCACGGGCTGGAATCACGGCGAAGAGATCGTTTTTCCTGTCGGGGCTGATATCGGCCGGAAGGTCTTTCAGTGGCTTGTTGACGGGATCGAGCAGACTTGCCAATTCATGGAATATGCTCATCGTTCCCGGCTGGAGCGCGGCGTAAATCGTTCGATCGCGCCCCAGAGGCAGAATCAGCGGACGGGTACCGGAATTGCTGTACGACACACGTATCCGGAGCTGAAGTACCAGATAGGCAGGCGGCAAATGCCCGGGGTCGAGTCCGCGCAACCGGGCGAAGCAGTATTTGGTCTGAGCGATCCTAGCTGTTACCTCTGGTCCGCGTGCAGGGGAGTCGGCAAGCGTGCCGCCACATGCGAAGCCGAAATAGACGGATGCGAGGATGCTCACGCGTGCGAGTGTGACTTTCATGGGTCAGAGCTCCAGTTGGCCGTGGAAATACATCTCATGGACGTCGAAGGTTTGCCGGACAACAATACGTCCGATCTGCGCGTGGAACCCAACCAGCGCGTCTTTCGTGCTGATCTCGGCTGAGAGAGGAAACAGGAAGACGACAACCAGCCCGTCCTCTCTCTGAAACACTTCGACGCGGGATGGCTTGACATCCTTTTTCCCTTCGCGAGTGAGCGCGGCCGCCTGTTTGAATGGAGCACCCAGCTTCTGCGGATCGCCTTTAGGCAATGGGCCCGGAATGCCGTATACAGCGACGCGATAGCCATCACCTTCCAAAGTGGGAGGCGCGATTTCGCCGACTTTCAGCTGGGCCGTGCGCACCGGAAGAGCAGTCTCCCATCGGACCAGCACCTGAACCGACTCAGCCGGAGGTGCGGTGTAGACTTGCGTGAGGATAGTGGGGATGTCCAGCTTCGGTCTGACTTGATTCTCTCCCACCCCGTCGATCCCGATGCCGTGGGGTTGCCCCATATTGCCGCTGTTCTCCCTGAGCTCATCCTCGTTTAGCCGGCGAGTGAGCACTGCCGTGACGTTCCTGGCCCAGGGGGAGTCGGTGAGGATCTGTCGGGCATCCTCCAGGGTCCAGTTAACAACAGGCTTGTTTTTCCAGGAGGGATCTGCAGCAAGAAGCAGTACTGCGCAGGTGGGAAACACGCAGAGCAGTTTCAGGCGGCAACCGGTTATTTGTTGTATCATTCCCACGCTCCTGGCGGAAGCGTCCTCAGATCTACTTACCCGCTGCAAGCCGGCTTGGCCGAAGCTGCGACTGGGCTAGTTCCTTAACGTCGAGTTCGCCGCTTTTGTCCTTGTCCAGTCTATCGAACTCCGCCGCCATGAAGTTCATGAACTCCTGCCGCGATACCTTCCCACTCTTGTCGGTGTCCATGAGAAGCACCAACTGTTTGACCTCATCCTCCCCCAGCGCAATAGTCCTTTGTTGTTTGGGTATGCTTTTGTCCGTTTTCTGTGCGACGGCAGTCCCTGCTATGGCCCCAAACAACAAAACCGTTGCCGCGGCGCAAATGTACAGTATCTTAGTTCGTCTTTCAGGCATGATTGTCCTCTCTTGGTTCGTCCGGTTGGGCAGGGCTGAGACAAGCGACCTCACCCTGCCCACCGATACTGAGCCGGATCTTACAGTTTGACCATTATGGCGAAACTCAACAAAGCCTGTCCCTCCCGAAGATCCGGGAACCAGACGCTGTTGTACCCGCCACCGCATGCAACTTCAGCGGCTCCCAAGCTGGTCTGCCCGGAGGAGGCTCCGGTGGCACAGACGAAGTCCGCCGGAGAACCGTTGTTGCCCCCCGGAGGCGTGATCCCATGCCTACCCGACCAGTACGGCACACTCGTGTGGCGATACCCAAATTCGGTGCGGAAAGTGACGAACTGGCTGGGCATCCAGTCAAACGTAGCCGTGGCGTCATATGCGTGCAGCTGTAATCCCGGGCCTGACGGGAAATAGGGCGTGCCGGAAATCGCATCCGCTCCATTGATCGGCAGCACCAGAGTCAGGTAGCGTCCGGGATTGTCCATCTGACCACCGCCGGCCGTAAAGGCAAAAAGGTCCTTATGCCACCACCAGCGGTTGTAGGCCATCCAACCAAGAAAGTCCTGCCTGGGGCCGGCCTTTCCGCCCCAACAGGTCACGCCGGCACCGTTTTCGCATCCTGCATCGCCCGTGAACGTAAACGCCATCTTGTCGATTCCATTGCCAACCGGCGCCGTCTTGTTGTAGTACATGATCTCGATACTGTCGTCCGTGTGGTACCGCTGGCGGTTGGGAATACCGACGTTGTCCTCACCCATGCCGTATTGGTTGGCGATAATATTCATCCACGAATAGGGGGTCCATTTCAGCTGCCCTCCAAGCCCCGGGTGGCTGTTCATTTTGTTATAGGACTGCCATCCGTTGATGAACCAAGGCTCGATTTTCAAGTGATTGGTGGGGAACCACTGTATCCGAACGCCGTTGAAGAACCATGGTGTGTTGGATGAGACATACGAGGGCTGATACGCCCAGTTATCGAAATTGTGGTAGCTGAACAGACCCACATACGAAACAAAAATTCCGGCATCGACGTTAATGCCGTGCTGCACGTTGAAGTGATATCCGCCGTACGCCTCCGACACGTACTTATAAGCCGAGCGGACATCCCATTGGCCGACTGCGGGGCTGGGGTCATTGCGTACCGTGGTCGAGGAAAACATTCCGAACAGGGCGAGGACTCTGCCGCGCATGTTGCCGTCGTGAAAATCGCCTCCGATAGACAAATCTTCAACCTGGACTTCACCGCTCCGGAAGACTTCGCTCGATCCACCCATCGAATGGTCAACCGGTTGATTTCCGTCAATCCCGTAGAAGGTATCCGCCCGGAACTCTCCGCTGAAGTATTTTCCGTCCAGAGGAGAGTCATGCTGGCGCGTGTTGCCATTGAGCCAAGTCCAATCCCAGTCCGCAAATGGAGTAATCACGTCAGTTTCGGGAGCAGTGGGGCTGGCTGGAGCGGGCGACCCTTGAGCGGCCGGAGCGGCTGGCCCCTGTGGCGACGGAAGCGTGGGAAATGGACTATCGCTGGCCGCCCGAGTGTCGAATGCGGAAGCCGGCGGAATCAACGAAGCTGTGTTCACCGGCGCCGCGGTTTGCGTTTTGGTTCCCATCAGATCTCTGGCCAATCGGGACAACACTCCTTTCGCCGCATTGGACGGAGGATCGGGCAACTGATCCGGAGCTGTCTGGGGCGTGGGCGCAGCTGGAGTACTCGGAGTACTCAAATTGGGCGTGGTTGAATTAGAAGATGCGATTATGGGTGGAACAGCGATGTTGGTGGCCATTGCTATATCGGTCCTCGTAGCCCGTCCCGCTGCGACTTGGAGGGTGGACACCGTGATATCCGGATAGCCCTCGGCCTGCGTTGTCACCTGGTATTCGCCTGGAGCAATATTGGGGATGGCGTATATGCCGTCGGTACCCGTAATCGTTGTCCAGATCCCTTTGCCATCGGCCCGGACCGCGGTTACCATCGCACCCGTGATGGGAACCTTGGCCGAACTTCTGACCACGCCGGCGAGGGCACCGAACAGAGGTTGCGCGTGCTCGGGTGATGCGACCGCGGACGCTGCCGGGATATTGGAATCCTGAGCCAACGCGGGCATCGTACCGCCTATTCCGGCTAAAGCTGTAACTATCGACAGCGCCGTGGCTGTTCGTGCCATGCTCGACGTAAAGTAACTCTTCATAGTTTGTCTGACCTCGTTCTCAGAGTGAAACCGCAAAATCAGTGCTTTACCAACCGGTTTTCACCGGTGCTGGTTTTCGAAAGATGAAATTGTCCGAACGGTTGAAAGCAACCAATAAAACGATCACGATGATGTCGAGTATAGAAATCGACAAATAATAAATGCATAAGATGTCCGTGATAACGACCCTTATCCGCTGTGAATATTTCGATTGGTTCAATAAAAAACTTAATGGACCAGCATGAGAATGCCGCAGACAACGAATAGCGGAGGACCGTTGTTTTGAAACAGATGGAGGCGTGCCGCCCGCAGAAGTGGCGCAATGCAGTAAATTGGAGCTGTGCTTGCGCTGCTTCTTGCCGCAGCTGTGCAGACTCCGGCGTCGCCGGTGTTCACTCGCGATATCGCGCCCATCCTCTACAAGCACTGCGCGTCCTGCCACCACGAGGGTGAAGTCGCTCCCTTTCCGCTGATTAGCTATGAGGATGCCAGGAAACGCGCCCGTCTCCTCGCCGAGGTGACGCGTACGCGCCAGATGCCCCCGTGGAAGCCTGTCGCGGGCTACAACCACTTCGTGGGCGAACGGCGGCTTACCGAAGCCGAGATTCAGACCATCCAGCGATGGGCGGCAACCGGTGCGCGAGAAGGAAATCAAGCGAATTTACCCGCGCCACCGGAGTTTACGGAGGATTGGAAACTGGGCAAACCGGATCTGGTGGTCCAACTTCGCGAGCCGTTCGATGTTCCGGCGGAAGGCACGGATGTTTACGAGTGCTTTATCGTGCCCATGAACCTGACCCACGACCGGTTCATCCGCGCGGTCGAGTTCCGCCCTTCCAACCGGCGCGTCGTCCACCATGCGCTGCTGTTTACGGATTGGAGCCAGAGGTCGTTACTTGATGCAAAGACGGAATCGCGCTATCCGTGCTTCGGGAGCGTCGGGCTTCTGCCGACGCTGGGGCTGGGCGGCTGGTCTCCCGGCATGGGTCCGATTCAAATGCTGCAGGGCACCGCGCCGCCGCTTCAGGCGGGCTCGAAGCTGGTGGCGCAGGTCCACTATCATCCCGATGGCAAGCCGGAACAGGAGCAGTGGGCTGTCGGGCTCTATTTCACCGATCAGGCGCCGGTGCGGCGCGTGGTGGATGTGGGGCTGGCATCGAAGCTGATCGATATTCCGGCGGGCGATCCGCATTACGTCGTGCGCGCGCACTTCACCATCCCGATCGCCATCGATGCGGTGGGGATTATTCCGCATGCTCACCTGTTGTGCCGCGAGATGCGCGGCTGGGCCATCCTGCCGGATGGGCGCAAACAATGGCTGCTCAACCTGCGCGATTGGGATTTCAACTGGCAGGATCAGTTTCAATATGCGCATCCGATCCGCCTGCCGGCGGACTCGCGCATCGAGATGGAGTTCGTCTACGACAACTCGGCGGCCAATCCGCGCAACCCGAATTCGCCACCGAAGCGCGTTCAATGGGGAGGCGGGACTAACGACGAGATGGCGGGTCTGCACGTGCAATCGATTCCGGTACACATGGAGGAGCTGCCGGAACTCGGGAAAGCGCTGTGGGGAGCGGTGATGCGATCGGTGGGTGGGAGCTTTTACCGATTACCATTACCGCAGTAGCGCACGTCCGGTTCGTATCCAACGAGAGCGACGGAGGCTGCGTAGCCGGCTGGAGCGTTCAGATCGACCGCGTATATGTTTCCGGGGGGCTTATCGAACAGAGCCCCGCCGGCAGCTTTTGATTTTGCTTCGCGGCGTGTCCATACCTGGTAAAGCTTCTGATCCGTCGCTGGCAGATCGGTTTCTCCCAGCCTGCGCAGAAGCGGAACCATGTCAACATTGGGCCGGATGCGCTCGATGTCGACGCCAACCGGTATCTCGCGCGTGACTGCAATCAGGGCCCAGTCGCCGGCATGCGACAGGTTGAACTCGACGTGCGAGAACGGCAGGAGGGCGGGCTTGCCGTGCGCCCCGTAGATGAAGCCGAGCTGGGCGGGGTCGTCGTTCGCATACCTCGACAGAATCACCCGCAAGGAGGAGCGCGCGCGTGTCCAGCGAATGCGGTCCTCTTCGAACTTGAAACGGTTTGCCCGTGCGATTTCGTCTTCCGAGAGGTGGGCCGGGGACGGGTTCGCGAGCGAGATCGTCCAGAGATCGACTTGGGCTTTATTCATCGAATTCGGGCCTACTCGAATGGTACGGTGGAAGATCCGATGAGGTTATGTATCTTCTTCGCCATCAGTGTGGCATTTCTCCGGGGCCAGCAAGCGCCTGCGCCCCAGCAACAGGACAGCATCGTCGTAACCGGCGCCGCCGAGCCGCTTCCCCTCGCCGAGGCGGACCGCGACGTCAGCGTGGTTCGGCTGCCGGAGAAGCAGCGTGAACTATACAACTCCTGGTTCGATCTGCTGCAACTCGACCCGGTACTCGACCTTCAGCAACGCGCTTTAGGCGGCTTTCAGGGCGATCTTTCCATTCGCGGGGCTACCTTCGGACAAACCCTTATTCTGCTCAACGGACTCCGCATCAACGACGTGCAGACAGGGCATTTCAATCTGGACCTGCCGATTCCGCTGGAGATGCTTTCGGGACTTGAGGTGCTGAAGGGTTCCGGGTCGGCGCTCTACGGCTCGGACGCGATCGGCGGCGTGGTGAATGTACGGACGGAACCGATTGAACCCGGGGAGTTCCGCCTTCTCGCGGGGGTGGGGAATTTCGGCGTGACCGAGCAGCATGCCGTGACTTCCTTCGGGCGTTCCTGGTGGCAGGAGGAACTGGCGTTCGCGCGTGACTTTTCGTCGGGCTTCATGCCGGATCGCGATTATCGCAATCTGGCGCTGAGTTCACTGAGCACGCTTAGATCGCGGCTCGGAGCCACCAGCCTTTTGTTTGCGTATAGCGACCGGCCCTTTGGCGCCAATGATTTTTATGGAGCCGCGGAAACGCAGTGGGAGCGGACGAAGACCTGGTTCGCCTCGGGGCACCAGGACTTGGGCAAAAATACCGAAGCCAATTTCGCCTTCCGGAAGCACACCGATCTCTACGTATATATCCGGGACGATCCGTCGTATTACACAAATTGGCACACGGACGAAAGCTGGCAGGGGAATTTGCGCCGGCACGACAACCTGCCTCTGCACGGCGTTCTCAGCTACGGCGTTGAAGGGCTGGCCGAGTCGATTCAAAGTACGAATCTGGGAATTCACAGTCGCGAACGCGGCAGCGGCTACGTATTTTACGACCTGCGCTCCGTCCGCCGGTATTCTTTGTCCGCCGGTATTCGCGAAGACGTCTATGGCGCTCACCAGGTCGCGACAAGCCCTTCGCTCAGTGGCGCCGCATGGTTGTCGGCCCGGTTCAAACTGCGGGCGTCCGTTAGCCGCGCCTTCCGGCTTCCGAGTTATACCGATCTTTATTACTCTTCGCCATCGACTGTTGGAAACGCCTACCTGAAACCCGAGAGCGCGACCAGTTACGAAGCCGGCGCGGATGCGTATTTGAAGACGAACCTGCACGCATCACTCACGGCCTTCGATCGCCACGACAGCAATCTGATCGATTACGTCGAGACAGCGGGGACCACGAACTATCAGGCGCAGAATCTTCCCCCGCTGCGTTTCCTGGGCGTCGAGGCGTCAGTGGTATACGAACCCCGGGCAGGCCAACGCCTTGCAGTAAGCTTCAGCGCGCTGCATGGCCACTATGCATCGCCGGAGAATATCGTTACCGAATACACGTTCAACTATCCGGTGCACGATGCGGTAGTGGAGTGGCGAGGAGCTTTGTCGCAAACAGGCTTGGCCAGGAACGTAATCGCGCGAACTCGAATCGGGGTGCTGAATCGCGTCGCCACCAACCCTTACGCGATCTGGGATGCTTCCGCCGGATACGCAAACGGGCGCTTCCGGCCATTCGTGCAACTGACCAACATCACCAGCACCGTCTATCAGGACATCCCGCTGGTCGCCATGCCGAAGCGCGGCATCGTGGGGGGCGTCGAGTTGTATATTTTCGGGGCATCGCGATAATCGCTCACGGTACCGAAGGGCCTGGGGCTTGAAGTGTAGAGCGCCGCTCCCTCACGGTCACGGTTCGGAAACCAGTACGATCGCCTGCGCCTCGGCGGACTTGCCTTCGCCAACCGGGCCGACACCTTCCGCGGTTTTGAACTTCACGGAAACCCGTTCGACATCTAGGCCCATCGTCTTCGCCAGCGATTCCCGAATGACAAGCCGGTAGTCTTTGAGTTTTGGGCGCTGCAGGATGACAGTCGAATCCACGTTCACGATCTGAAATCCCGCTTGTCCGGCCAGTTCGCAGGCGTGCCGGAGGAATTGAAGACTGTCGCAGCCCTTCCAGCGGGGGTCGGTATCGGGGAAATGCATTCCAATGTCTCCGGCCGCAATGGCGCCGAGAATCGCGTCGGTAATGGCATGCGACAGAACGTCCGCGTCGGAATGCCCGGCGAGGCCGAAATCAGAAGGAATCGTGATGCCGCCCAGAATCAGGGGGCGTCCCGCGGCGACACGGTGAACGTCCCACCCCTGCCCTATACGGTCATGTCCGATGCGAGGCGTCAACGGCGTGCGGTTTCCTGTTCGAAGAAGAGCC
>Ga0181536_10002079_pt1 | contig 22989 bp, 22 predicted proteins | sample PEATcosm2014_Bin_41_FD_121105 | JGI IMG/M metagenome (GOLD analysis project Ga0181536, IMG submission 121105) | Peatland microbial communities from MTU Mesocosm Facility, Houghton, MI, USA - PEATcosm2014_Bin17_60_metaG | ecosystem: Environmental > Terrestrial > Soil > Wetlands > Peat | place...
CGAAGACCGCTTGCAGCCGCTCGGATTTCCCGGCCGCCAGATCGTCCGCCACCGAATGCAGAGCGCGCGCGAGCGCCTCCAGAGCTTCGGCGAGGGCGGCCGCGTTGGCCCCTGCGATCGGCACCCACAGCGCCGGGTCGGAATGGGCCAGCCGCAGCATCGACTCCATACCCGGACCGCAAAGTTCGTATACGCGGGGGTCGGCATCACCGGCCGCGGCCAGCTCGGCACCGAGCGCCACCGACAGCAGCTGCGGCAGGTGCGAGCTGATCGCAACGAGCCGGTCGTGGTCGGCGGCCGTCAGGGTCATCACGCGCGCGCCGAGCGCCGCCACCAGCTCCGCGAGCCGGGCTTGCGCGGCCGGGTCGCGGGCCGGAACGATCGCCCAGGTCCGGCCCTCGAACAGCGCCGCATCGGCGGCGGAGAAGCCGCCGCGTTCGCGACCGGCCAGCGGGTGCGACGCGACGAAGTGCGGCAAGCCCGTCGCGGCGGCCACCACCGGCACCTTGACCGACGCCACGTCGAAGACCAGCTCCGACTGCGCGAGGGCCGGCGTCGAGGCCAGGGCTTCGACCGTGGAGTCGACCGGCAGCGCGATCGCCACGACCGGAGCGCGCGCGGCGAGCGCCGCGAGATCGCCGGCGGTCGCGTCGATGGCGCCCGCCGCCAGTGCCGCCGCCAGCGCCTCCGGGTCGCGATCGTAACCGATCACCGTCGCCCCGGCCGCATGCGCGCGCAGCGCGATCGAGCCGCCGATCAGGCCGAGGCCGGCGATCCCGAGAACCGTCCCCTTCACGAGCGCTCGAGGTCCGGGCGCAACACGCGCGCGCCTTCGAGATACACGTGCACGATCTCGTCCTGCCGCTTGTCCGTGTTGACGTGCAACAACACGCGGATGACTCGCGGCAAGCCGTTCGGAACCGCGATCTCGGTAAAATTCAGAAGCGGAACGCGCGTCCAGCCCATCCGGCGCGCCGCGGCTGCGGGAAACTGCGAGCACAGATCCGGCGTGAGCGTGAACAGCGCCGAGGCCACGTCGTCGGAACGGATGTCGTTCTCCGCCACGATTTCACGCAGCAGACGTTCGGTCGCATCCAGCAACAGCGACGCCTCGTCGCGCTCGACGGTAATCGCCCCGCGCACGCCGCGTACCGCGCTCATGCTTCCACTTTGGCGGCGTCCGCGATCACGCGCAGCGCCGACACCTCGCGCGCCGTGGCGTCGCGCAACTCGCCCGGCGCGAGCGTTCCGAGACCGATCGGTCCGAAACGCAAGCGCGTCAGCGCGACGACCGGATGTCCCAGCTCCTCGAACATCCGCCGCACCTGACGGTTGCGTCCTTCGTGAATCGTCACGTCGACGCTCGAAACATCGCGCCGCGCGGCGACGACGCGCAAACGCGCCGGTTGCGCGACACCGTCGTCGAGCTTCATGCCCGCTTGCAGTTGCGCCACCTGATCCGCACCCAGCCGGCCGCGCAAGGTCGCGCGGTAGGTCTTCTCCACGCCGAACCGCGGATGCGTCAGCACGTGCGCGAGCGCGCCGTCGTCGGTGAGCAGCAGCACGCCGTCCGTATCGTAGTCGAGCCGGCCGACCGGAACGACCCGGCGCTCGCAGCCGTGCTGGCGCAGCACGTCGGCGACCGTGCGCCGGCCTTCGGGATCGCGCATCGTGGTGACGACGCCCAGCGGTTTGTTCATGACGATGTACGCCGCTTCGAGCGCGGGCGCCACGATCCGCCCGCCGAACTCGACGACGTCACCCGCTGCGACCGACGTACCCAACTCGCGCACGACGCGTCCGTTCACGCGCACGAGCCCCGCGACGATCAGCTCTTCCGAGCGCCGCCGCGACGCCACCCCGCTAGCGGCGAGGTAGCGCTGAAGCCTCACGCGTCCGTAATTCGTGCGCTTCGATCGACTCCGCCGGCGAAAGCAGCAATTCGTCGTCGCGGGTGCCGGAAAGGTGCGGGTCGATCGGCGGATCGACGCGCGCCGCTGCGAGTTCGCGCGAGAGCGCGATCTCGGCGTTGGCGATCGACGCCGCTTCTTCGGCCACGACCGCATCGAACGCCGAGGTGCCCTCGACCGTCACGGTCGCCACGATCGTCAGCGAACCGCCTTCTTCCGCCGCCCGGGCCGAGCCGAAGAAGCGTTTGGGTTTGGCGGCGACGGTGAAGTCGTTGACCGGCCGGCCTTGCGCCGGACCGGTGCCGAACGCGCGCGCCAGGCGCGTCAGCGAATCGAGCAGGATCACGACGTCGGCTCCGAGTTCGACCAGACGCTTCGCGCGCTCCAACACGAGCTCGGCGGTGGCGACGTGATGGTCGGGATGCTCGTCGAACGTCGTGGCGACGATCTCGGCGTCGATGCGGCGCTGCAACGCCGCGGCATCTTCGGGCCGGCCGTCGATCGAGAGCACGATCACGTGCGCGTCGGGCGCGTTGGCGAGGATGCCGCGCGCGATCGTGGCCAGGGTCGAGGCTACATCGACGCGCGGCGGCGCCGCGATGAGGGCGCGCTGCCCTTTGCCGAGCGGCGCGAGCAGATCCAGAGCGCGCGCGGCGGCGTCGCCCTTGGCGCCGAGTTTCCAACGGGTCGCCGGCGTGACCGCGTTGAGGTCGTCGAACGACCGGCGCGAGCGGATCGACTCCGGGTCGTAGCCGTTGACCGTCTCGACCTTGACGATGCCGTAGTACTTCTCGTTGTCCTTCGGCCGCCGGACCTGGCCCGCGACCAGATCGCCGCGGCGCAATTCGAAGCGCCGGATCTGCGACTGGCTGATGTAGATGTCGTCAGCGCCGAGCAGGTACCCCTCGCGCCGCAGGAAGCCGTAGCCCTCGGGCAAGATGTCGAGCACGCCGTTGGCGGCCTCGACGCCGGAACGCTGCGCCTGGCTCTCCAGGATCTGCGCGATCAGTTCGTCCTTCTTGATCTTGACCGGAGTCGCGATGTCGAACGTCTTCGCGAGCTCGTTGAGCTCGGCTTTACTCATCTCGTCGAGTTGCTCGGCGGAGAGCTGCGGTGGTCCGACCGGCTGGGGAAACTCGGGTTGCGCGAAGACGTCGGCTTGCGTCGGTGCGCCGTTTTCATTCGGACGGTTGCGGTGGCGGCGCGAACGCCGGCGCCGGCCGCCACCTTCGGGCCGGCCATTTTGCGGGGGTCGATTATCGTATTGCAGCGGAGTCGCTCTCTCGCGGAAGGGTGGCCCGCAGGCGCGGGGATCGACCGGTGAGGCTACCGGGATCCAACGCGTTACGGAACGCCGTATAAGGAACATGCCAACGTCGGCGGGGGTGTTACGCCCGGCAACGTGAGGACTATAGCACACCGTTCTTCACGGCGACAAGGACCGCGGGCCGCTGACCGCGCGACTCCCGCGCACGTAGAAGCGATGCGGCCGCTCGGCGGCGCGGGTCAAACCGATCCGTACGCTCGTCCCGATCTCCGGCGACGCGCCGTCGTCGGCCAAGTACACGCGGTCATCGGAATCCAGGTCGACCCCGTCGAGATCCGGGCCGATCCCGAAGGCCCGGCAGACGTTGCCCGGACCGCGCGCCAGCTCGTCGTCGCGCAGCCCCTCGCGGCCGCGCAGCGCTCGCAGCCGCTCGATCCCGGCCAGCGGTTCCACCGCACGGATCAGGACCCCGGCGCCGACGCCGCGCTGTTCGCTGCTTACGTTAAAGCAATACGACGTACCATAAATGAGGTAGACGTAGCCGTGCGCGTGCTGTTTGAAGAGGGCGCGGTTGCGCCGCGTTTCCCCGCGATACGCGTGGCAGGCGGGATCATCGAACTCGTAGGCTTCGGTCTCGACGATCCGCCCGGCAAGCACGGTGCCGTCGTCGAGCCGGCGGATCAGCAGCTTACCGATGAGGAACCGCGCGAGCTCGAGCGTCGCGGTGGGAATGCGGGATCGGCGAAGGCGCTTATGCGGCGGTGCGAAGCTGGAGCTCGGCGCGGGCGCGCCCTTCGAGGTCGGCGATTTCACGCGGGTCGGCGCGTTCGACGCGCGCCGCGGCGAAGCCGTTGAGGGCGCAGCGCGCCCGCACGTACGGCATGCCTAGCGCCGGCGGGACGAGCGCGGGCGAGGCCAGGTCGCGGACGACGTGCTCGTCGCCGAGCCGGACCCGGATGCGCGTGAACCCGCGCTTGCGCAATTCCGCGCCGAGCGCCGCCAGCGCCGCGTATCCGAACTCGGCGCCGTGGTACCGCGCCAGGGGAGTCGCGCTGAACGGGATGCGCACGACGCCGCGCCCGTTACCGTCGGCGATCGCCGCGTAGGCGAGTCCCCGGCCGGTGTCATCGTGGGCAAAGCCGACCAGGACGTCGGCGGCTGACTTGCGGTTCACGATATTCTCCTGTACCCATTCTAGGATCGAACATACGTTCGAGTCAATGGGAGCTTGTACTTTCAGGAGCATATTCTCGCACCGGAGTGCCAAATGTACGGCACAGTGAAAGCGATCGGTAGACGTTCAGGACCGCCGCGGTTTGCCGCCCCCGGTCGAACCGCCGGCAGGCCTCGGCGGCGGCCTCCCCGTCGCGCGGCAGTTCGACGGCCAGCTCGAGCGCGGCGGCCAGGGCCGCCGGATCGGGCGCCGCCAGCCGGCCGCAGCCGCCCAGCACCTCGCGATTGACGGCGTCCTCGGCGGCGACGACCGGCAGGCCGGCCGCCATCGCTTCGGCCAGCACGAGACCTTGCGTTTCGCTCGCGCTCGGAAAGACGAACGCGTCGCTCGACGCGTACAGGTCCGGCAGCGCCGCGGGCTCGAGCGCGCCGAGGAAACGCACGCGTTCGCGCACGCCCAGCTCCGCCGCGCGTTGCTCCAGCATTGCGCGTTCGGGACCGTCGCCGACGATCGCCAGCCGCAGATCGCGCGCATGCGCGAGCGCGTCGACGGCGAGGGCGAGACGTTTTTCTTTGGCGATGCGCGAAACGCACAACGCGACGCGCTCACCGCCGCGCGCACCGAGTGCGGCGCGGGCTGCGACGGTGCGGCGGCCGGCGGCAAAACGTCCGACGTCGATCGCGCTGGGAATCACTTCGATGCGCGCGCGCACGCCGATCGCGCGCAAGCGTTGCAACATCGCGACGGTCGGCACGATCACGACGTCGGCGCGATTTGCGAACGCGCGCGTCAACGCCGTCATCGCGCTGCGCACGACGTGCGGCTCGAACGGCGCGTAGTGCGCGTATTCATCGATGCGCGTGTGATACGTGAAAACGAGCGGACGTCCGTACCGGCGCGCAATATTCGCGCCAAGCCTGCCGGTGACGAACGGCGAGTGCACGTGCACGACGCCGGCGCGCGCGATACGCGCGCGTCCCGCACGCGGGAGATGCGGCACGCACAACCGGTAGCCGGTCGGCGTCGGCAGCGGCAGCGACGGCAGCCGTACGATCGCGCGATCGTCGCGTTCGCGCGGGAAATGCGGCGCGACGATCGTAACGTCGACGTTCGTCGCTTCGAGGCCGGCGCGCAACGCATCGATGCTCGCAACCACGCCGTTGACGATGGGCCGATAGCACTCCGTGAAGTGCGCGACGGCGCTCGGCTGTACGGGTGTGTCCATCAACAAAGCGTTCTCCAGCGCGCAGCGGGCAAAGCATGATCCGGGGCACTTGTCAAATCGACGACCCTTGACGGCCTGTGCTATCATACCCCAGTTCGTGCGGCCCACGGGTCGCCGGCAAACCGACCGGGCAACCATCAGCTTGCTCGCTCGTCGAGTTCCCTCTAAAGGGCCATCCGCATTCCGCTCTCTGCATGCGTGCAGAGTTAGGTTGTGGTTTGCCTCCACCAGGAAAGGAGACGGGTATCGGACGCGACTCAGCGTCGCCGATCGCCGCCATCGGCGTCCTCTCGCTCGGGCTACTGTTGCCCGTAGGCGCGGGACCTCTCACCGACCGGGCCGTAGCGTTGCTCACCAGCAGCGTCGAAGGTCCGACAAAAATCGTAACGCTCGTTCGCAACGGGCAAGCCGAACCGGTACGCACGCGTGCCGCAACGGTCAAAGATCTGCTCAGCGAAGAAAACATCGAGCGCACCCCCAACGACGCTTTGGATGTCGATCCGTCGTCGTCGTTGATCGACGGCGAGACGATATCGTATCGCGCGGCCGTGCCGATCACGGTGGTCGTCGATGGTACCGTCCAAACGGTCCAGACCTCCGCCGATACGGTCGGCGAGGTGCTGAGCCAAGCCAAGGTCGCATTCGACGCCCACGACCGGCTCACGCCGCCGGCCCCGACCTCGATCTCGGCCGACGACACGATCCGCGTCGAGCACGTCAACTCGTGGGTCGAACGCGTCGACCGGCCCATCGCGCCCTCGATCCAGCACCGGGTTGCCTTCAATCTGGCCGTCGGCCGGGTGAAGGTCCTGCGCAAGGGCACCCCCGGCGAGCGCGAGATCTCGTATCTCGTCACCCGCCGGGCCGACCGCACCGCGCCCCCGCGCCGGGCGGTCCTCGGGACGCGGATCGTCCGCAAGCCTCAGCCGCGCATCATCGCGGCCGGGGTCGGCGACTACAGCGCCCTGGCCGCACTGGCGAAGCTGGGCTATGAGGACACCGTGCGCCTCGCCAAGGCCGCCATCTCGATGGTCGCGACGGCCTACACGGCCGGCTGCTACGGCTGTTCGGGCGTCACCGCGTCGGGCTACCGGGCCGGACACGGGATCGTCGCGGTCGATCCGTCCGTGATCCCGCTGGGCTCGCACCTCTACATCCCGGGCTACGGCACCGCCGTCGCCGGCGACACCGGGGGCGACATCCACGGCAACCGGGTCGACCTCGGCTTCAACAGCAACGCCGACGCGATGCAATTCGGCCGCCGGAGCGTAATAGTCTACGTATTGCACCCGTAAGCGAAACCGGTGATGGAGCGAGCGCAGTAGCATCGCGCCCTGGCACCGCGTACATTGCGAGCTCGGACCGGGGGCCCCGCGCGTAGCGTGGGGGGCGCGCAGCCTGGGGCGGAGCGCCTTTCAAACCCCCGCGAGCTGCTTGCAGCTCGCGGGTTGCGGCCGAAGAAATCGCTCGGTCAGAACTTCCTCATGGACGCCGGCACGGCGGCGCGGATCGCGCGGCTGGCCGTCGATGCGCCCGGCGACCGGGTGCTCGAAATCGGTGCCGGAACGGGTTCGCTCACGAAGGCGCTGCTCGCCGCCGGAGCGGACCTCACGGTCTTCGATCTCGACGCAACGCTCGTCGAGATCTTGCGTTCGCGCGCCGATCTGGCGAAGGCGCAGATCGCACATGCCGACGCGCTGACCTTCGATTATGCCGCCTACGCCGGCAGCGCGCCGTGGCGCGTCGCCGGCAACCTTCCCTATAACGTCGCAACGCCGCTACTGATCAAGCTCGCGCAGCTGGAACGTCCGCCGGAACGCATCGTGGCCATGATCCAAAAAGACGTGGCCGACCGGTTGCTGGCGCAACCCGGAACGGCAGCCTACGGCAGCTTGACCGTGGCCCTGGCGGTTACGATGCGCGTCGAGCGCGCTTTCAACGTCGCGCCGGGCCAGTTTTTTCCGCGTCCCAAGGTCGTCTCGACGGTCGTCGTCTTGCACCGGCGCGCCGAACCGCTGGTCGACGTGCGCGACCGCCGGCGATTCGAACAGGTCGTCCGCGGCGCGTTCGCGTACCGCCGCAAGACGCTCGCCAACTCGCTTGCGCTCGCGCTCGACCTGCCGCGCGAACGGATCGCCTCGGCGTTGCTCGCCCTCGATTTGGACGCCGACATTCGTGGAGAAACCCTCGATCTCCGAACCTTCGCCGCTCTCGCCGACGCGCTGGCCGGCTGAGGCATTTTCCTGGCCGCGTTCGCTCGCCGTCTTCGGGGCGCTGGCCGTCGCGTTCTGGATCGGGCTGCAACTCGACGGATTCGTCGCGGTGCAAGTATTCGGAACGACCCGCCACGATATCCGCGCCTCCGATTTGACCTGGGGCATTGCGTTGGGACAGTACGCCAGCTACCTGCCGATCCTGGCGGTGCTGCTGATCGCGATGCCGTGGGCGAGCGGCCGTTCGCTGCGCGAGCTCGGCCTGCGCGGTTTCGACCGCACGACGATCGTCGCCGGTGCGCTCGGCGCGATCGCGATGTACGCCGTGACGATCGGCGTCGCCGAGCTCCAATTTCTGTTCACCCACCAGAAGCCGGAGGAAGCCGCGATCAGCTTCTTCACCTCGACGCACGACAAAGCGCTGATCGCAACGTTTACGTTTCTGGCCGTCGTCGCGGCCCCGTTCATGGAAGAATTCGTCTACCGCGGCTTCCTCTTCAACGCGTTGCTGCGCTACATGCCGGTCTGGGTCGCGGCGGTGGTGAGCGGTCTGTTGTTCGGCGCGTCGCACGCCTCATGGAGCGCGCTGCTGCCGCTCGCGGCCAGCGGCGTCGTGCTCGCCTACGTGTACGTCCGCAGCGGTTCGCTGACCGCGTCGATGCTCACGCACGCGCTGTTCAACTTGATGAACGTCGTGCTACTCTCGGCCGGAAAATCCTGACCGCACCGCATCGACCAGCGCGCGCAAGCGTTCGATGAAACGCGGCGGCGCGAACGTTTCGGCGTGCGCGCGCAAACGCCGGGGATCGAACCGCGAGCGGTCGAACGCGCGCAGCGCGGCGGCCAGCGATTCGTCGGTCGGCTCGTCGAAAAAGACGCCGGTCTCACCCTCGACGATCGTTTCGAGCGCCCCGCCCGCGCGCAGCGCGATGGTCGGGGTTCCCGCCGCCGCCGCCTCGAGCGGCACGAGGCCGAAGTCTTCCTCACCGGGCAGAATCACCGCGCGCGCATCGCCGACCAGCGCGTTGACCGCCGCGTCGTCGAGATACCCGTGAAACGTCGTGCGCGTTCCGGCGGCCAGCAGCCGCAGCGCCCCCTCGTGCGGGCCGGTTCCGGCAACGTGCAGCGCGACGCCGGCGCGCGCCGCGGCCCGGATCGCGCGATCGATCGCCTTGTACGACAGCAGCCGCGACACGACGGCGACGTAATCGCCGCGACCCGCGCCGAGCGTGAACCGGTCGACGTCCACCGGACACGGTAGCACGTCGGCGTCGCGCCCGTAGTACTGCCGCACGCGTGCGGCGACGTTGCGCGAGTTGGCGATGAAATGCGTCGGGCGCTGCGCGGCGCGCACGTCCCACGCGGCGAGCGCTGCGACCACGGGTCGCGCGAGGCCGCCGGCGGTGAAGCCGCCGACGTACCGCCCGGCGTCGAAGACGAAGCGGCTGACCGTGTTGATGTAGCACACGTGCACCGCACCCGGCGGCACGGTGATCCCTTTCGCCCAGGCCGTCGTCGAGCTGACGATCGTGTCGAACGCGCGCAGATCGAAGCTCCCGAACGCCAGCGGATAGAGCGGCGCGAAGGCCCGAAAAAGTCTTTGTTTAAAAGGAAAATTCTGCAGGAAGGACGTGCGCACGCGGGCCGGCGGAACGAGGTCGGCGAGCTCCGGCGAGTAGATCGACGTGTAGACCGGCGCGTCCGGATAGGCCTCGAGGAAGTGCGCAAAGACGCGCTCCGCCCCGCCGCGCTGATTGAGGTAATCGTGGACGAGTGCGACGCGCAGGGGTGAGTTACGGGCCGCGGCGCGGCATGACGAGCGCGACCGTGTAGTGCTGGAGATACACCTTGGCCAGACGCTGCACGTCGGCCGGCGTGACGCGGTCGATCGCTGCGGCGACGCTCTGCGCCATGGCGGGATCGGCGCCTTCGTTGACGGCCGCGCCGATCTGCCACGCCTGATCGGTGAGCGTCTGCGCTTCGAGCGCCCAGTCGCCGCGCGCGGTCCCGCGGTAGCGCTTGATGATGTCCGGCGCCAGCGGCTTCGTCACCGCGGTCTTCAGAATCGCCTGCAGAACGGTGAGCCCGGCCGTGGGGTCGAGCTCGCTGCCGTTGATCGCGACCGTGAAGGTCGCCGGTTTGACGTCGTAGGCGTACACGACGTTGATGCCGCGCTGGAACGGCGCGAGCGTCGTCGGGCTCTGACGCGCAGCGATATCGTCGAGCAGCGAGCGCAGCACCAGCATCGCGCCGAAATCCGGATCGGTCATGGCCGGCGCGGCAAAGCCGATGAACGCGAACGGGACGCCGATGTCGCGCGAGGTCACCAGCCGTTTCGGTTGGGGCCCGAACGGCTGCGCTTTCACGACCGGCGGCGCTTCGGTCCCGGCCGGCAGGGCGCCGATCACGGCGTTGACCGCCGCGCCGGTCGCATCGTCGACGCGGCCGGTCGCGATCGCGAAGGCGTCACCGCGCAGGTAGTGGGCGGCGAAGAATGTGGCGACGTCGGCCGGCCCGAGGCCGGCCAGCGAGGCACGGGTGCCGAAGGCGGGCGCGCCGGCGGTGCCGCTGTAGTACGCGCGGTGAAGCATCTCTACGCCGACGGTTACCGGATTGCGTTCGTCATCGTCGATGCGCGCGCCGAGCGCGTCGCGCGCGGCCGCCACCGTGTCGGCTGAGGCATCGGGCGACGCGAACACGCGCGCCAAATCGGCGCTCACCGGTCCGAGCGCGCTCGGCAAGACTTCGAGCGAGAAGTGCACGACGCCCGGATCGACGGTGAAATCGATCGAGCCGCCGTCGGCCGCAATGCGGTCGACGAGGCGCGTGCCGTCGATCTTCGTGAACAGCACGGTCTGCGCGGTCAGCGCGGCGAGCCCGTTCTGCGCGGCGGTTTGCCGCGCCGTGCCGGCGCCGACGACCAATTCCAAGCCGACCAACTGCGCGCCGATATCGTTCTGCGCGTAGAACTTGGTACTGCCGAGATCGACCGCTTGCGGAACCGCGCTCAACGCCAGCGTCGCCGCAAGGAACAGTTGCGCGATCATTTCGGTCGGACCGCGGACGGCACGATCGTGATCACGGCGCCCGGACGATCGAGGTATTTGGCGGCGGTTGCGGCGACGAAGGCAGGCGTGAGCGCGCCGGCCGCCGCGAGGTAGGCGCCGTTCGCGCCACCCTCTCCAGGCGTGTATGCGGCGTTGCCTTCGACCGCGTACCAGCCGTAGGTATCGGCCAGCGCCGACGGCGTCTCGCCGTCGCTGAGGATGTGGTAGACGAACTGGTTGCGCGCGGCGATGAAGGTCGTCTCGTCGAGGGGGCGGCGGATCGCGGCCAACGCGGCGTCCACGGCCGAACGCACCGCGGCTTGATCGCCGCCCGTCGACGTGAGCAGAAAAACGCCGGGATCGTGATAGGTGACGAACGTGCCGACGACGCTGCTGCCGGAATCGCGCACCGCTTTCTGCACGACCCCCGTGTCGGGATAAAACAGGTAGTCGGCGATGAAATCGAACGCCGTGGCCTCGATCTCGTCGGCGATCGGCGGTCCGGCCCAGCCCAAACCGAAGCCGCCTTCGGGTCCCGGCGCCTGGACCGGCCCGACGACGCCGGCCAGCGTTTCGGGCTGCGGCGTTTCGGCGCCGGCGAGGGCGTCGCCGCGCCCGGGCAGCGCGGTCGAGATGACGGTGTCGTCGACGTCACCGGTCACGATCAGGATCGCGTTGGCCGGGCGAAAGGCGCGCTCGGCGTACGCGCGCACCGTGTCGATCGGGGCGGTGGCGTAGGAAGCGCTCGATCCGAACGGCGGAATCTTGGCCGGGCCGCCGGCGAACAGGGCGGCGTAGATCGCGTCGGTGATCTGCGCGCCGTGGTTGAAGTCGCGAATCGCGCCGTCTTCGACCACCGAACGCCGCGCGAGCGCGAGTCCGGCGTCGGTGAGCACCGGCGCGAAAAACGACCGCGTCAGCGCTTGGACCGCATCGCCGGCGCGCTCCGCCGGTACCGTGAGCGACACCGAGAGGCTCTCCGGATAGGCGTTGATGCTCAGCCGGCCGCCGACTTGGCGCACGAATTCCGAAAGCGAGGTTCCGGTGATCGGCCGCGAGGCCGCGACCGCCGTGACGGCCAGGCGCCCGAGGCCGGGGATCGCGTCGGAACCGAAGCCGCCGGCCGGCGCGCGATACCACAGCGCGACCGCGGCCACGGCCGCACCACCCTGCGGACGGATCAGATACGTCCCGCCCCCCGCCAGCTTGCCGGTCTGCGGAACTGCGGGGCCGGCACCGACCGATGAAAGCACGAGGGCCGCGCCCACCAGCGCGGCCCTCAGAATGGCACCGATTCGCACCGGCTAGGCAGGCTCCGGCGAGATCGAGGGCGGCAACCGTTTGGGCTTCTCCCGCACCGGTTCCGGATCGGCGTTCTTGGCCGCGGCCGGCAGTTCCGGAAGCGCTTCGGGCGCCGACGGCGGCCACGCGCGGTTGTTCATGATCGCCAGCACTTCTTCGGTCTCCACCGTTTCGTGCTCGAGCAACGACGCCACCATGCGTTCGACCTTATCCCAATTTGCTTCGAGAATTCTGCGAGCGTCGCTGTAGCAGTCGTCGATGATCTTGCGGACCTCGTTGTCGATCTTGTACGCGACCTCTTCGGAATAATTCCGGTCTTCGCCGAAGTCCCGGCCCAAGAACACCTGATGGTTACCGCGGCCGTACTGGATCGGCCCGAGCGTCTCGGACATCCCGTATTGCGTGACCATCCGCCGTGCGATCTCGGTCGCTTTGGCGAAGTCGTCCGACGCGCCGGTGGTGACGTCGCCGAACTTGATCTCTTCGGAGATACGTCCCGCGAGCATGCGCTTGATGATCGCAAACAGCTCGTTCTTGGTCTGCGAGTGACGGTCTTCATCGGGCAGCGACCAGGTCAGGCCCAGCGCCATGCCGCGCGGGATGATCGTGACCTTGTGCACCGGATCGCTGTTGGGCGTGAGCCCGCCGACGACCGCATGCCCCGATTCGTGGTAGGCCGTGTTCTCTTTTTCGCGCTGCGACATGACCAGCGACTTGCGTTCCGGTCCGACCAGCACGCGGTCGATCGCTTCCTCGCACTCGGTCATCTCGATCACGCTCTTGTTGCGGCGCGCGGCCAGCAGCGCCGCCTCGTTGAGCAGATTCTCGAGGTCCGCGCCGGAGAAGCCCGGCGTGCGTTTGGCCAGCGTATCGAGCGAGATCTCTTTGGAGAGCGGCTTGTTCTTCGAGTGCACGGCCAGGATCGCGGCCCGCCCTTTGACGTCGGCGCGATCGACCACGATCTGGCGGTCGAAGCGGCCCGGACGCAGCAGCGCCGGATCGAGGACATCGGGGCGGTTCGTCGCGGCGATCAGGATGACGCCGGTGTTTTGATCGAAGCCGTCCATCTCGACGAGCAGTTGGTTCAGCGTCTGCTCGCGCTCGTCGTGGCCGCCGCCCAGGCCGGCGCCGCGTTGACGGCCGACCGCGTCGATCTCGTCGATGAACACGATGCAGGGTGCCGATTTCTTGGCCTGTTCGAACAGGTCGCGGACGCGGCTGGCGCCGACGCCGACGAACATCTCGACGAAATCCGAGCCCGAGATCGAGAAGAACGGCACGCCGGCTTCGCCCGCGATGGCGCGCGCCAGCAGCGTCTTACCGGAACCCGGCGGGCCCAGCAGCAGGACGCCCTTGGGAATGCGTGCCCCCAGCGCTTGGAATTTCTTCGGATACTTCAGGAACTCGACGACCTCGCCCAGCTCTTCCTTGGCTTCTTCGATCCCGGCGACGTCGGCAAACGTCACCTTGGGCCGGTTCTCGCTCAGTAGCTTGGCGCGCGACCGGCCGAACGACAGCGCCTGGCTGCCGCCGCTCTGGGCTTGGCGCAGGATGAAGACGAGCACCAGCGCGATCGCGATGAACGGCACCAGCTGGACCGCGAAGCCCAGGAACGGGCTCGTGTTCGTGGCCTCGGCGGAAAACGTCACGTGATGCGCCCGCAGCGCCGGGATCAGCGAGGGGTCGGGAGACGACGGCGCCGTCGTGGTGAATTTGTCGCCGTTCGCTTCGGTGCCGCTGATCTCGCTGCCGCTGAGCTTGACGTCCTTGACCTGGTTGTCCACGACGCGGTCGTAGAAGGACGAATAGGCCAGCGTCTTGCTGGTGGGCGGCTGGAGGACCAGCTTGTCGACGATGACGATGACAAGCAAGAATATCCCGAGGACGACGATGATGCTTTTGAGGTGCTTGCCCATGGTTGGTGAGACTTTCGTACCGTTCTTTCTGACCGAACGTTTCTCGCTTCAACCCAGGTCAGCCGCCGACCGTGCCAGTTTCCGCCCCTATTCGGGGTCCGAAAAGATATCCGGGCGCAGTTTCGCGATGTAGGGCAGAGTCCGGTAGCGTTCTTGATAGTCCAAACCGTACCCTACGATGAACTCGTCCGGACAGGTCAATCCCACGTAATCCGCCTTCACGTTGGGAATCCGCCGGTAGGGCTTGTCGAGCAACACCGCCGAGCGCAGGGAAAGCGGCTTGCGGGCGGCCAGGAGCGCGTTCAGGTACGAGAGGGTGAGACCATTGTCGATGATGTCCTCGACGATGACCACCCGCCGGCCCTCGACGGCGTGCGTCGTGTCCTGGATCAGGCGCACCTCACCCGAGGAGCGGCTGGCGTTGCCGTAACTCGAGACCGCCATCACATCGAGGTAGAGGCGCGCCGGCCCGGGCTGCAGGCCGTCGAGCTCCCGGGCCAGGTCGGAGAGCACGTGGACGGCACCCTTGAGGATGCCGAGCAGCAAGACGTCCTCGCCGACGTGGTCGCGGGCGATCTGCTCGGCCAGCGAACGGATCGCGGCCGCGATCTCCGCTTCGCTGAACAACACGCATTCCAAGTCGGGGTGGAGCGCGCGGGTCGATGGCGGCGGCGTCATGTGGGGCCCCTTCGAAACTACCCGGGCGTAGCCTTCGCGGGCGCGGGCGTGACGACGCGCAGAACGACGACGGCGATGACCAGCGCGAGCACCAGCACCAGCGCGACCGCCGCGACGGTCGCCGTCCAGCCGCCCGCGCCGAACACGATGCCGCCGAGCGAGCCGAGCACGCTCGAACCGAGATAGTATGCGAACAAATACAGCGCGGCCGCGTGCGCGCGATCGCGCGTCGCGCGGCGGCCGACCCAGCTGCTCGCCACCGAGTGCGCGCCGAAGAAGCCGAACGTGAAGATCGTGATGCCGGCGACGATCGTCGGCAGATCGCCGGCCAGCGTGATCAGCACGCCGGCCAGGAAGATCAGCTCGCACAGCCACAGCATGTTGCGCCGCCCGTAGCGGTCGGCCAGCCGGCCCATGAGCGCCGACGCCGCGCTGCCGACCAGGTACACGGCGAAGATCGCGCCGATCGCCGACTGGCGCAGACCGAACGGCGGTGCCGCGAGCCGGAAGCCGACGTAGTTGTAGAGCGTGACGAACGCGCCCATGATCAGAAAGCTCGTCACGTAGAGCCACGGCAGCGCGGCGTCGCCGATGTGCGCGCGATACGAAACGGCATGCTCGCGCGGCGACTGCGGTTGCGGCGTGAAGTTACGCGAGGCCGGCAGCAGCAGCGCGACCGCCACCGTGCAGACGACGCCGAGCGCGCCGATCGCCACCAGCGCCGCGCGCCAGCCGCCCGCATCGGCGACGAAGCCGACGACGAAGCGGCCCGACATGCCGCCCAGCGCCGTGCCCGCGAGGTAGAGGCCCATCGAAAAGCCGAGCGCCTCGGGCGCGACCTCTTCGCTGATGTAGGCCATCGCGATCGCCGGCACGCCGCTGATCGCGATGCCTTCGAGCAAGCGCAACCCCAGCAGCGTCGCGAAGTTCGGCGCTGCGGCGCACAGGAACGTGATCGCGCTCGACACCACGAGCGAGGCCACCATCGGGACCTTGCGTCCCAGCGTCTCCGAAATCGCGCCGGCAACGAACAGCGCCACGGCGAGCGCGACCGTCGTCGCCGAGAGCGCCAAGCTCGCGGTGGCCGGCGTGACGCCGAAGTCCCGCGCGAACGCCGGCAACAGCGGCTGCACGTCGTAGAGCGAAGCGAACGTCGCGAACCCGCCCAACAGCAGCGCGAAGCTCGCGACCCAATAGCGCGGGGTGTTCACTCGCGCGATTCGACGTCGCCGTTGACCGCTTCGACCCCGGGCTTCAGAAACACGCGCGCGTCGGGCGCCGCATCGAGGGCGGCCTCGATGCGCTCGAACGGGATGTCGCGCAGCAGGTCGCGCTTGCGCAAGCGCTCGCGCAGATCGTTGCGAGCCCGCGCGCGCTCGTCGCCCGACCGTTCGGCGCGCACGATCTCGGCGCAGCGCGCGACCGAAGCGTCGAGCTGCGGAAAGTCGGCCCGCAAGTCGTCGAGCCGGGCCCGCAACGCGTTGCGGCGATAGCGCAACTGAGCGTTGGTCGGATCGAGCACGTACGGCAGACCGATCCGGCGCAGTTCGGCGTGCAGCTCGGCGTGGGTCACGCGCAGGAACGGCCGCACGAGATCGATGCCTTCGGCCAACGGCCGCCGCGGCGGCATCCCGGCCAAGCCGTCGAGCCCGCTGCCGCGGAAGAGCGCGAGCAGCACCGTTTCGGTTTGGTCTTCGGCGCAGTGCGCGGTGGCGATCGCGCTCGCGCCGCACGCACGCGCGATCTGCTCGAGCGCCGCGTAGCGCGCGGCGCGCAGCGCGGCTTCGTCGCCGGCCGCCGTCACCGCGGCGATGCGCACCGGCCGGTCGAGACGCGCGCCCAGCGCGAGCACGACGCATTCGTCCTGCCACGCCGAGTCGCGCAGCCCGTGATTGACGTGCGCCAGCACGACCGCGAAGTCATCGGCGCGGCCGATCCGGTCGAGCACCGCGGCCAACACCACCGAATCCGGTCCGCCCGACGTCGCCACCACCACCGTCGTCTGCGGCGGCACGCGCAGCGCGCGCCGCACGCGCCCCTCCAGGAACGCCCCCGGCCGCGCGCCGCGCATCAGCGGGCGACGCGCTCCAAATCGCGCTTCGCGTCGCGCTCGGCGATCGTCCGGCGCTTGTCCCACAGCTTCTTGCCGCGCATCAGCCCCAGCTCCAGCTTCACCCGGCCGCGCTTGAAGTACAGCCGCAGCGGAATCAGCGTCAGCCCTTTTTCGGCCGCGCGCCCGGTCAGCCGCTCGAGCTGCTCCTTGTGCAACAGCAGTTTGCGCGGCCGGCCCGGCTCGTGATTGAAGATGCTGCCTTCTTTATACGGCGGGATCGTGAAGTTGACGAGCCACAGCTCCCCGTCGCGCAGACGGGCGAAGCCCTCGTTGAGGCTGAGATTCCCGTTGCGGATCGACTTGATCTCGGTACCGCTGAGCGCGATCCCGACTTCGAGCGATTCCAGCTTCTCGTATTCGAACCGCGCGCGCCGGTTATCGAACGTCGGCTCCTTAGCCGCGCTCTTGGCCTCACCGGCGGCCGCGGCTTTACGCGCGACTTTTGACTTCATAACTTAGCTTGTGACACGAACGTGCCGTCGGCGGTTGCGAGCAGCGTGCCGTCTTCAAGCGTCAGCGTTGCTTCGAGGTAGATCAGCTTGCGGCGGCGTTCCTTGATGTGGCCGCGGATAACGAGGGTCTGGCCGAGCGGCACGGGTTTGCGGAACCGCACGTCGCACGACGCCGTCACCGCGACGTCACCGTTCAGGATGCAGGCGTGAGCCATGGCTTCGTCGAGCAGCATCATCGCGATGCCGCCGTGCGCCACGCCGCGCCAGCCCTGTACCCGCGGCGGCAGCGTCACCGTGCTCCGCGCGCCGTCGTCGCCGTCGCGCACGAACTCGAGATGCAAGCCGTCGGGATTGTGCGGACCACAGGCGAAGCAGCGCCGGTCGTCCAGCCATTCGGACGCGTTGCTCATCGCAGCTTGTCCAACAGGTCTTGGGCGTATTGCACGTCGACGCCGGCGGCGATCGACGCGAGCAGCACGCGGCGCGCGTCGTCGGGCCGCTTCTCGTCGAGGTAGATGCGCGCCAGCAGGGTGTAGCCGTGCTGTCCGGCTTCGCCGACGTGACCGACGTCGATCTCGAGCCCACGCGTGGCGTAGTCGATCGCCGGCTGCAGCTGGTGCAAATCGTGCAGCAGCGAGGCGATGTGGAAGTCGATGTCGGCGTAGTTCGGCACCACGTTCGGGACTTCGATCGCGTAACCGAGCCCGCGCTGGGGGTCCTTGAGGTCGATTTGGTAGATCAGCGCCAGATACTCCCGGGCCAAGACGTCGGTGGGATCGCGGTCGAGCGCGGCTAGAAACTCGACCTTGGCGCGATTCGCGCTGCGTTCGTTCTCATACAAGATGCCCAGACCCACGTGCGCGCCGGCGCGGTCCGGTGCCGCCGCGCGAGCGGCCTCGAACGCGGCGCGCGCTTCCGCGTCGCGGTCGCGGCCGGCGGCGTCGTCGAACATATACGAAAAACCCAGCTGCAGCTGCTGCGTGTAATCGTTGCGGCCGCCGGCCAGCCGGTTCTCCTCGGCCGCGACCAGCGCGTCCAGGTCGCCGGGCGTCTGCGCCGCCGTGGCGTTGAGAAACGCAATCGCCAGCGTGTTGTCCGGCGCGACGGCCAGCGCCGCCTCGAAGTCGGACCGGGCGCCGGCGAAATCGCGCTGGTAGAACGCGCGCAATCCGCTCTCGAGCGGCGCGTTGAAGGCCGTATCGGCGTACGCGGACGGCACGCCGGCCAGCGCCACGGTCAGGGCGGCGAGGGCCGCGAGCGGCGTCACCGGCCGAACAGCAGCCGGCGCGCGAGCGCCTCGGGCAGATGCGCCGAGGCGATCTTCTCCTGCACGCGCGCGACCGGGTAGTCGAAGCGCACGACGTCGAGCGTCCGCGTCTCGGAATCGTACAGGCCGAACGACGCGCGCGGGTTGAGGTCGCGCGGTTGCCCGACGCTGCCGACGTTCACGATATAGCGCCGGCCCGGATCGAGCACGACCTCACCGCCTTGCTGCAAGTGCCGGTGCGAGATCGAGCCGTCCTCTTCGAGCGTGTAGTACTCGGCGATGTGCGTGTGCCCGATGAAGACGATCGGCGCGTCGGTAGCGGCGAACGCGCGGGCCGCGCCCGCCTTGTCGAGGATGTACTCGAAGTAGTTCTTGGGCGCGCCGTGCACGAGCAGGAATTCGGGCAGCCGGAATTCGTAGCCGAGCGAGTTGAGCCAGGCCTTGCTCTCGGCGTTGATCACGCGCTGGGTCCAGCGCATCGCCTCGCGCGCCGCCGGGTTGAAGTAGTTCAGGCCGAAGTTGTCGATCGCCGCCACGTCGTGGTTGCCCAGCACGGTGGCCTTCGCCAGCGCGCGAATCTTGGCGACGCATTCGTTGGGGTTGGGCCCGTAGCCGACGATATCGCCCAGACACAGGACCACGTCGTCCTCGCGCGTCAGGGCGAGGGCGGCGTCGAGGGCTTCGATGTTCGAATGAACGTCCGAGAGGACCGCGTACCGCGGCACGTCAGCTCACGCGTTCGCGCAGGCCGTCGAGCGCGGCGGTGAACTGTTCGTAGAACAGGGCGCGCTCGGCGGGCGTGCCGACCGTCACCCGGATGTAACCGTTGATCGGCGGTTCGCCCGGCTTGCGCACGAACACGCCGCGCTCGAGCAGGGCGTGCATCATCGCCTCGGCTTGCGGGCGCGTGCCGATTTCGAAGCACACGAAGTTGGTTTGCGAAGGCAGCGTGCGCACCCCGATGCGCGCAGCGAAGGCGTGGTATTCGTCGCGGCCGCGCACGACTTCGGCGACGACGTGGTCGACGAAGGCCTGGTCTTCGAGGGCCGCCAGCGCCCCGATCTGCGCGGTCCGGTTCACGCCGAAGTGGTTGCGAATCTTCTGGAACGTCGCGATCGCTTCGCGCGAGGCGAGCGCGTAGCCGATGCGCGCGCCGGCCATGCCGTACACCTTGGAGAACGTGTGCAGACGAATCGTGCGCTCGTCGATTTCGTCGGGCAACACCACGCCGGCGGTGACGAACTCGGCATAGGCTTCGTCGAGCACGAACAGCGTGTCGGGCGGCAACCCGGCTTGCAGCCGCGCGACCGCGCCGCAATCGACGAACGAACCGCTGGGATTGTCGGGGTTGGCCAAATACACGATCTTGGGCCGCAGCTCGTGCGCGCGCGCCAGCATCGCCTCGATGTCGACCATGCCGTCGGAGAAGGGCGGCACCGTGTGCAGCGCGAGCCCGTGCCCGTGCACCTGAAAGGCGAAGGTCGCGTAGCTGCCGTGCGACATCAGCACCGGGTCGCCGAGCGCACCGTACGTACGGCAAATGATGCCCAGCAGCTCGTCGACGCCCGAACCGACGATGATGTTCTCGATCTTGCAGCCGTGCCGCGCCGCCAGCGCGCTCCGCAGATCGACGGATTCGGGATCGCCGTAGTTCGAGATCAGCGGCAACGCGGCGTGCATCGCCTCCAGCGCGCGCGGCGACGGCCCGAACGCGCTCTCGTTCGCGCCGAGCCGAACCAGCGTCGAGCGGCCGACGCGGCGCGCGAGCTCCTCCGGCGCGACAAACGGCGTCGTCGCCGGGACCGCGCGAATCGCGGGCGCCGGCTGCGGGTGCACTGCCATCGGGTCTTGGTTCGGCCTCCTAGCCGCTGCGTCCGCCGCCGCTGAACCGCCGCACCACCACCGGCTCGCCGGCCGCGAACGTGGCGTCGTCCGGACCGACGACGACGTAGCCGTGCGCGCGCGCCAGCAGGCTCGTGTTGGCTGAATGCAAGCGCAGCGGCGACGCCAGCGCCCGGCCGCCCTCGTAGCGCACCTCGGCCGGAACGAACCACGTCCAACCCGCGCGGCCGGAGAACGGCCGCTCGACGGTCGCCGCGATCTCCGCCTGGGGCGGCACCGCCTCACCGGCCAGGCGCGAGAAGATCGGCGCGGCCACGGCCTCGAGGATCATCAACGAGGACGCCGGGTTCCCGGGCAGGCCGATGACCGGCTTGCCGTCGAGCATCGCGAACACGGTCGGTTTGCCCGGTTTCACGCGCAGACCGTGGACGATCACGCCCGGCTTACCGAGCCCGTCGATCACCCGCGGGGTGAGGTCGCGGACGCCGACCGACGAGCCGCCGGTCAGCACGACCGCGTCGGCCACGTCGAGGCCCCCGCGCAGCGCTTCGGCCAGCGCTTCCGGCGTGTCGAGGGCCACCGGGCGCTGCACGGGGACGCAACCCAACGCGATCAGCGAACCCGCGATCGCCCAGCGGTTGGAGTCGCGCACCTGGCCGCGGCCGGGTTTGATCCCGGCTTCGACCAGCTCGTCGCCGGTCGAGACGATCGCGACCCGCGGCTGCCGGTACACCGGGACGTCGACGATGCCCAGCGTGGCCAGCACCGCCAACTCCGGGCCGCCGATCCGGCGGCCGGGCTCGAGCACCCGATCGCCGGGCCGCATGTCCGAACCGGCCGGCATGAAATTCTCGCCGCTCGCGAGGTCTTCGTTCGGAACGACGAACGCGCCGAGCCCGGCTTGCGATTCGACCGTGTCTTCGACCGGAACCACCGCGTCGGCGCCGGCCGGGACGACGCCGCCGGTCGGGATGCGCATCGCTTCGCCCGGGCCGATGGCCCCCGGCGGTGCGTGGCCCATGCGGATCTCGCCGATGATGCGCCGCGGGCTGCGGCCGTCGGCTGCGACGAGAGCGAAGCCGTCCATCGTCGAGCGCGGATCGGCCGGATAGTCGGCGTCGGCCGTCGCGGCGGCGGCGAGAATGCGGCCCGTGGCCGCGCTGAGCCCAACGCGCTCGACCGCCGGCGCCGCCAGCGTGACGGCGGCGAAATACGCGCTGCGGGCCTCTTCCGGCGTGAGCAGTTGCTCTTCGTCGAACCCTTCGCCGGGCTTGAGAATCTGCGGTGCGGCCATACACACCGCAATTCTGCGCGGCGGACCGTGGGACCGTCCGTCGAAAGCGGAGGCCCGAATGCTGGACCTTAACCTTTTACGCAGCGATCCTGACCGCGTGCGCATTTCGGCGCAACGCCGCGGGCAAAGCGCGGCCTTCGTCGACACCGTGCTCGACCTCGATAGCCGGCGCCGCGCCGCGCTGACCGCCGCCGAGGGGCTGAAGGCGGAGAAGAATGCGCTGACCGAGTCGATCTCCAAGGCCGCCGACCGGGCGGCCGAAGCGGCTCGCTTGCGACCCCAAATCGCCGCGCTCGACGCGCGCGTCGCCGAAGCGAGTGCGACGCTGCCGGCCCTCGACGAGCAAATCAACGCCTTGTTGAGCGAGGTCCCCAACCTGCTCGACCCCAGCGTTCCCGACGGCGAGGGTTCCGAGCAGAATCACGTCGTGCGGACGTGGGGCGAACCGCGCATCTTCGCGTTTGCCGCCAAACCGCATTGGGAGATCGGCGAAGCCCTGGGCATTCTCGACACGGAGCGCGCCGCGAAGATCTCGGGCAGCCGGTTTGCGATCCTGCGCGGCGCCGGCGCGCGCCTCTCGCGCGCGCTGGCGGGGTTCTTCCTCGACCGCGCGGCGCGCAACGGGTACCTCGAAATCGACCCGCCGGTACTGGTGTCGCGATCGACGATGTGGTCGACCGGACAGCTTTCGAAATTCGCGGACGCGATGTTCACCGATCCGGCCGCCGACATGTTCCTGATTCCGACCGCCGAGGTGCCGCTGACCGCGATGCACCGCGACGAGATCCTGGCCGCCGATTTTCTGCCCGCGCAATACGCCGCCCACACGCCGTGCTTTCGCAAGGAGGCGGGAGCCGCCGGGAAAGACACGCGCGGGCTGATCCGCCAGCACCAGTTCGAGAAAGTCGAGCTGGTGTGGCTAACGCTCCCCGAGCGCTCTGCCGACGATTTGGAGACCCTGACGGCGCACGCTTCCGGACTGCTCGCCGAGCTCGGACTCGCGCACCGCGTGATGCTGTTGTGTGCCGGCGACACCGGCTTCAACGCCGCCAAGACGTTCGATCTCGAAGTCTGGCTGCCCAGCGACGGCGGGCTCTACCGCGAGATCAGCTCGTGCTCGAACTGCACGGATTTCCAAGCCCGGCGCTCGTCGATCCGTTTTCGCCGCGACGCCAAGGCCAAGCCGGAGTTCGTGCACACGTTGAACGGTTCGGGGCTCGCGATCGGCCGCACGCTGGTCGCGATCCTGGAGAATTACCAGCGCGCCGACGGCGGCGTCGACGTTCCGC
>Ga0181536_10002087_pt1 | contig 22933 bp, 19 predicted proteins | sample PEATcosm2014_Bin_41_FD_121105 | JGI IMG/M metagenome (GOLD analysis project Ga0181536, IMG submission 121105) | Peatland microbial communities from MTU Mesocosm Facility, Houghton, MI, USA - PEATcosm2014_Bin17_60_metaG | ecosystem: Environmental > Terrestrial > Soil > Wetlands > Peat | place...
GGCTTCGGCCCCACTGTAGTGCGCGTCGCCTTCGAAGAGCTGGACGGCCTCCTGGAACTCGGAGACCGGAACACCGGGAAAGCGGCCCGCGTCGGTCTGGTACGGCACATATTCGACGCGATCGCCCGTGAGGCTTCGCCAGTACCCGACCCAGATGCGGCAGAACGAGCAATCGCCGTCGAAGACGAGTACGGGGCGCTGTGAACCGGTGGACACTCTCTCGATTACAGCATTGAACCCACCGGCGCCAATTAACATCGAGGAACCTGGAGGAACATAGAGGAGTGGGTTTGCCTTCATGACGCCCCTCCTTCAGTTTTCGCTGGTAGCGTTCACGTCGATTTTTGCGCTGGTGGACCCGATCGCGGCCGTGCCCACTTTTCTGGTGATGACGGCCCATACCGACCCGGCCCGCCGTCGCCACACCGCGCGCCGCGCCGCGTGGACGTGCCTGCTCGTGCTGTCGATCTTTGCGCTGGCGGGACCGCTCATTTTCGAGATGTTCGGCATTACGCTGCCCGCATTCAGGATCGCCGGCGGCGTGATTCTGGGACTGATCGGGCTCGATATGCTGCGCGCGCGGCGCTCGGCGACGAAAGAAACGCCCGGGGAAACGGAAGAGGGCGCGGAGAAAGAAGACGCCGGCATCACACCTCTGGGTGTACCGATGCTGGCAGGCCCGGGAGCTATGTCATCGGTCACGGTGCTGATGACGCAAAACACGGATTGGACGCATCGGGGGATCGTCCTTGCGGCAGTCGCGACTGCATCCCTGGTATCATTCCTGGTGCTGGCAGCCGCCGACCGGGTCGGCTCCTTCCTGCGCGAAACCGGGATTCGGATTCTGTCGAGGCTGATGGGGCTGTTGCTTACCGCGATCGCGGTGCAGTTTGTTCTGGATGGGCTGCGGGATGTGGGGGTGGTGCGGTAAATGCGCTCTGAGGACCGTTACTACCAACACTCCGAAATCCGACCTTTTGTATTCGGACCGCAACTCGCCGGACTTCTTGTTAGTCCTCTTCATAAATTCTCTCTTCCCGCGTCGCCGGCCGAGCACTAATCGGCGCCATTTGAATCTTCGCCAAGTCGTATTCGCGTTTGTCCAAGGCTAATCTGGGTTCGGATCATGTTATCACCTGCCGAGGTAGTGATAACAGAAGCCCAAGCGATAGCAAGCGATAGCTCGGATTTCCCCGAGGTCCGGATTTGGATGCTCGCAGCCAGTTGGTAGTCGCCCTGTTATCCATCGTTAACTTGAGAGGCATCGGTGATAGTCTCGATGCGATGGCCATCAATCGGAAACCAGTCGATGTAGCGGTGATCGGGCTGGGCGCGGCGGGGGGAGTTGCCGTGCTGCCGCTGGCGCGCGCGGGCCTGAAGGTTGCGGGGATCGAGGCGGGCGGGTGGATGGACCCGCATAGTTTCAAACCGGACGAGATCCACAACAATGTCCGCCGGCTGGTCACGTCGGTGCCGAAGGCCCAGCAGGAGATCCCCACGGTTCGCAGCAGTCCCCTGGCCCCGGCGAGGCAGGCGCCGGTGCATCCGATGATGAACGCGATCGGCGGCACTTCGATCCACTATTGGGCGCAGAGCTGGCGGCTCAAGCCGTGGGACTTCAAGACGCGCTCGGAAACGATCAAACGCTACGGGCTGCGCGCCATTCCCGCCGGCTCGACGCTGGAGGACTGGCCCATCGATTACGACGATCTGGAACCGTTCTACGACACCGTCGAATATGAGATCGGCGTCTCCGGCAAGGCGGGCAACATCCAGGGACGCCTCGATCCGGACGGGAACGTATTCGAAGGCCCGCGAAGGCGCGAGTATCCGATGCCTCCACTGCGCGGCACGGAGTTTTCCGACCATATGGCTGAAGCGGCGCGCCAACTGGGCTGGAAACCGTTCCGCGCACCGGCCGCGATTAATTCACAACCGTACAAAGGCCGCCCAGGGTGCGCCTATCACGGATTCTGCGGTACGGGCGGCTGCCATATCGGGGCCAAGAATTCGACGGCCGTCACGACTATTCCTGAAGCGCAGAAGACAAAGAATCTGACCATCGTCGACTACGCGCATGTGACTCGCATTGTGTCGGGGGCCGAGGGGCGGGTAACCGGCGTCACTTACATCAAAGACAGGAAAGAATACTTTCAGCCGGCGAAGGTGGTCCTGCTTGCGTCGTACACTTACGAGAACTCCAGGCTGCTCTTACTCTCCAAGTCCAAAGCTTATCCGCGGGGTCTGTCGAACAATCGCGGCCAGGTGGGGAAGAATTACTTCGCCCACTGGGGTACGGCGGGTGGCGCGGCTGGGCTGTTCCCGTTCGATATCAATGTCTGGTACGGTCTTCCGGCGCAGGGCGCCACGGTGGATGAATGGGCCGACGATAACTACGACCACAGCGGGCTCGGATTCATCGGCGGGACGAGCCTGCATGTCCACACCGAGATGCATCCCATAGACGCCGCGAGTATGCCGCTGTTTGGGCGCGCGCCGGGTTGGGGCGCCGGGTGGAAGCGTTCTGTCCGGCAGAACGCCGCGCGATTTACTTCCGCTTATCTGCAGACTTCCACGTTCCCTTACGAGAATACGTTTCTCGATCTCGACACGGAGGTTCGCGATCCGCTCGGCGACGCGGTCTGCCGCGTGACGACGAGTCCGAAGGAGAACGAGACGCGTTCGGTCCAGTACGCGCAGAAGAAGATGGAAGAATGGTACCGGGCAGCGGGGGCAGTCGAGGTATTCATGCAACCGCCGGCGGTCCCCGGCCTGAGTACGCACGCCTTCGGTGGCACGCGGATGGGTAATAACCCGGAGACGAATGTGGTGGATCGCTGGGGCTTTTCACATGAAGCGCCGAATCTGGGCATTCTTGGCGCATCGCTCATGGGAACCAGCGGCGCGCGGAATCCGACGCTGACGATTCAGGCCCTGGCATGGCGGACGGCCGAATATCTGGCGATGAACTGGAAGTCGATTGCCCAATAAATAAAGGATGATAAAGGATATAGTGTTGGTGGTACGGAATGGAGGCTTCAATGCAAAGACGTAATCTTCTGCTGATCCCGCTGTGCTTTTCGGCCAGTGCCTTCGCGCAGGCTCCGGCGGGCCAGCCGCCGCTCTTCTTCAGAGAGGAATGGAAGGCGCCGGCCGACGTCGAGCATCCGGTGAGCCAGGATTCCGTGGCCAGCGCGAATCTCGAACTCAAACTTTACGGCGATGGGGTAGGCGGCATGAAGCCCGATCATGGCATCTGGATCGTCAAGCATAACCCGCCTCAGATCGAGCCGGCGCATACATGGAGCGGCATGTGCACGTCGAGTTGTGCATTTGCGCTGCGGGACAAAGACAATTACGCCGACCTCAGCGGGCTCGGCAAGATCCGCTTTCAATACAAGGTGGCCGGTTTCCATCTGCTCCGGCCTATCGTCAAGCTGGCTGACGGAACCTGGCTGGCGGGCGACCATACCGACGGCCTCAGCGCCGACTGGCACGAGTCCGAGATTACGCTCGCGGATCTGCGCTGGCGCAAGATCGATATCAAGAAAGTCATCGAGGCGCCGGACGGCAAGTGGATCGAGCACCCGGACCTGAGCAAGGTCGATGAGATCGGCTTCACCGACCTGATGGCAGGCAGCGGCCATGGTCCCGGCGGATGGTCCGATGTCGGCCGGATCGAAGTTTATGGCAAGGCCGTGAAACGGGATGCGATTCAGAGCAAGTTGAACTAACCGCCTGTCCCGGTCACGGCTCGGAAACGATCTGAATTTACTGAGCCGTGACCGTGAGGGAGCGGTAACGAAGGCCCCTTAAGCAAGATTACTTGTTGGGGGCGCGAGGATGCTGTTTGCCACTGCCGCTGTACACGCTCGTGCCGGGGTGATAGTTTCGCCAGTCGAACCAAAAGTCCTTGATGGCCTCGATGCGCTCGAGGCACGTGCCATTCGCCTTTCCGTCCACCGCGCATCCTCTAAAGTTCCAGCGGCTGCCGGTTTCGCTATCCATCATGGAACCGTCCGGCGTACGGTAGAAGTCTTCGCTTGTGCGAAATGCGCGCACCGACTGTCCATCCGGGCCCACCAGCAAAATCACCGGCTCGGATCCGACGCGATCCTGGACCAGCTTCTCCCGCAGCACCAGTTCATAAGGGAAAGCGCGCGCTTCTTCGAAAGCCTGGATGCCCAGCATGACGTCGCGGGGTTTCAAGCCGTGTTCGGGGAAGCTGAGCACCGCCGGGTATTTCTGCATCTTCGCTTCCCAGTCTTTTGGAGAGTAGTCAGCGGCATCGGCGGCAACGTCTTTCAACACGATTCCATCCGGCTGCTCGGATTTCCAGAGCGCAAACGTGAGTTCGTCGGAGGGAATGAGCCTTAACGATTGCCCGGCGAGCGGACCCGCGATCGCCCGGCCGCTGATCTGCTGCCAGTACGTGCCGGTCTGATCGTCCCGCATGATGAAATTCTGATTATTGATGCCCGCGAGGTGAAACGTCAGAGTCAGACCGTTCACCTCCCGCCCCCACACCAGACCGGTGTGACAGAGCGTTCAATAGGTGACCGCAATGGGTACGCCGCCCGCCACGTCGTTCACGATGTGATGGTAGGAGACGCTGCGGACGGGGTAGGCCCGGGCCGTTACACCGGTGCCCACCGCCAATACCTTTTCGGCCCCGTCGAGCCTGGTTTCGCGAACGGGCTGAAAGGATGGCGCACCCGCGGGGTGGAACATAACCTCGAAGATATTTACTCGCGAAAAAGCCGCGCAGAGCAGGACCATCACAGTGCCCGCAACAGCTGTGATGCGGGAGCCGCGACCGGGATTCGAGCGTAAATAGGACACAAGCGCGACGAACGCGATGGCCACGCACAGCAATTCCGCCAGCTGCTGGAATCGCAGGACGAAAAGAGCCGCTTGAAGTTCCCGTGCGCCTTGCGGCCGCTTCGGACGGATGACGTCGTTCGGGTCTGCGACCAGGAAAACAGCACACGCGAGAGAGATAAACAGTAACGATAAAACGGGTCTGCGGCGCGTGCGCGAAGTCACGATGAAGCCTCCGGTATGTGCTTTGTTGCGATTATCGCAAGCGCTCCCCTGCTAAGCTTGCGAGTTAACCCGTGATCTCCTGCCACCGGCTCGTAAAACGATTCGGAACCGTAACCGCCGTGAACTCGCTGTCCCTTGAGGTCGAGAAAGGCACGATCTGCGCCTTTCTCGGCCCCAACGGCGCCGGCAAGTCGACCACCGTCAAGATGCTCTGTGGACTCCTCGCCCCCACCTCCGGCGAGGCCTCGGTCTGCGGGCTCGATGTCGCGACGCACCCGCTGGCGGTTAAGCGCCACATCGGCGTGCTGCCCGAAAACCTCGGCCTCTTCGACGACCTCACGATCGCGGAACACCTTCTTCTCACTGCCCGGATCTACGGTCTTGACAAGCAGCAGTCCCAGGCGCGCATCGAGCAGCTGCTGCGTGTGCTCGATCTCAGCGACGGCCGCCACACGTTCGCCGGCCACGGCTCCCACGGTATGCGCAAGAAGACCGCGTTCGCCATGGCCGTGCTGCCGAACCCGGAGGTGCTCTTTCTCGATGAGCCTTTCGAGGCCATCGATCCCGCCACATCGAAGATCATGCGCGACCTGCTGGTCGCCGCGGCCGCGCGCGGCATCACCGTGTTCCTCACATCGCATATTCTGCCGGTGGTCGAGCGCATCGCCCACCAGTTCGTCATGATACGCGGGGGAAGTATCGTTTGGAATTCCTCAGCTGCCGAACTGCCGGGCTCGCTCGAAGACCTCTATCTTGAGCTCGCCGAACCGCCCGTTTCGGAGGAATTGGAATGGCTCGCGTCCGGGCAGTCTTAGCCGCGCTCATAACTGCCGTCCGGCGCGATCTCAAGTCCGTCGGATCGTTCTCGGGAAACAATCTCTTCGTAGTCGGCACGGTATTTCTCTTCCTCGGCGATCCGCGTGCCTTCATCGCGCTTACCGCCGTTATCGGTCTGGTCCTCTTTATTCCCCTGAGCGCCGATCCCCTGCGCGTCCTGCCGCCAGACCGCATGGCCATCTGGCCGCTCAGTACCGTCGAGCGCGGGTGGCTGCGAATTCTCAGCCCATGGCTCAATCCCGTCGCGTGGCTCATCGCGGCGCTGGCGGTTTGGAAGCACGTCACGATGGGCCTTTGGGCCCTGGCCGCCGGGGTGTTTGCGATCGGGTTCCTGTTGCCTTCGCTTCCCGCTTCCCGCAAGGGGATGTGGCGCCGCGTGCCCGATTTTCCGGGCCCGTTGAATCAGCTCATCCGCAAGAATCTGCGCGAGACGCTTTCGACGCTCGATTTCTGGTGCAGCGCGGCGGTGAGCATTTTCTCCCTGGGCTTCCGAGCCGCCGGACCGATACCAGCCGAGGCCCTGCTGCCGATGACGATCATAACCATGCTCGCGATCTCCACTTATGCGCAAACGCTCTTCGGTCTCGATGGCGCCGGCGGAATGACGCGCTACCGTCTGCTGCCGGTCGCCGGCTGGCAGATCCTGGCGGCCAAAGACGTCCCGTTCCTTTTGCTGTCCGTGCTCATGACCTTGCCTCTGGCTCCGGCTGCCGGCCTCGCCGCCGCCCTCGCCGCTCTGACGATTGGCCATCACGCTTCCGTGACCCACCACAGCAACCAGATGCGTTGGCGGTTTTCCAGCGGCCTCTCGTTCGGCACCAGTATTTTTCAGGTAGTGGCGATGACCGCGACTGCTGCGGCGGTCCACGCGATCCCGCTTGTGATCGTCCTGTGCGCGGGCGTCTACGCGTGGTCCACGTGGTGGTCCGGCCGCGTGATGGAGCAACAGCCGCTGTAGCACGCCTTTTCCTGTCGTTATGAATCCTCAAAACGCCGGATTGAATCCGAATGTCAGATGATGGGAGACACCGCATTTTGGAACGGGCTGCGATTGTATACAGGCGACCAATGGGGTCAGGCGGCGACCAGTGAAGATCTCAAGAAGGCGCTTGACGCCGAAAACGCGGGCAACCGGAGTACAGACAAGAAAGGCGGCGCGCCGGGACGCAGGAATCGGAAAAACGGCGCGACGAGCAGTCCGACGAATTTGGACAACTTGTTCGATCTGTGGGTTTACGGAATCCCCAGTACGACGTCCAGGTAGCGGCGATTTCACAAACGACGGCCATCAGGGATAGCAGAGATAGGTGTGGAGGATGTATTTGGGACTGGATCGCGGCGGCAGCCCCGCATGAGGAAAAAGCCAGATCGGAGGAAAAGCGAGAAGCTTGCCCGGTTCCGGCGCGATGGAAATGTCGAGGCTGGGGAAGACTGTCTCGCCGCCGGCCGGAGCATTCAGATAAATAATCGCCGTCATGAATCGCCGGGCCGCCGCCTGGCTCATGACGTCCACGTGCAGCGGGAAGGAATCACGCCCGTTGGGCAGATAACGTTTCAACCGCAGATGCTCAAAGGAAAAACTCGGGGGCCAGAAGGCCGCCCCTGCCGCAGCTTGATATCTATTGAAATGAGAAAGAAATACAGGCACAAGAATCTTGTTCTGATCGGGCCAATGCTGCGTAACATCAAGCTGAATAAAGCTGTGACCGGAATCACGCCGACAAGTCTCAACCTCTGGCGAAGACTCGAAACGGTCGATGAGCATCCGGCAGTGTGCCGGGGAGAGCGTTTCGGCAAAGACCATAATATGGTCGGAAAGCGACGTATTGGCCACGACAGGAAGTTCTGTTTGAACGGCTGCGAAACTCTTTTTCAGCCCACCCAAAGCAACCGCCGGCAAGGCGAGCGCAGGATCGATCCCGGTATTTTCGCAGCCGGGATCTTAGTGACCCGGAGCCGGAAATTTCTCAGTGTGCGCAAGATACCCTGAACGCCGCGCCCCGCCGGGGCGGGTGTTTTCGGATTGCGCCCTTTTTTCCCCCCTCAAGTAATTCCGAAAAACACCGATAGAGAAGGAGAGGTCCTGACCTCACCGGGAGAAGCGTGTTCGGGCAGATTGACAACATCGAGCGGGCCGGGCTGGTTGCGGCGGTGGAGCAGGCCGCCGATGGCATCATCATCACAGGTACTACCGGGCAAATCCAGTATGTAAATCCCGCGTTCACCGCAATGACGGGATATACCAGCGAGGAAGCGGTAGGGCAGCATACGAGGATACTGAAATCGGGACGCCAGCCCGCGGGGTTTTACGCCGACCTCTGGAATACCATCCTGGCGGGCCAGGTCTGGCACGGCGAGGTGACCAACCGGCGCAAGGACGGGACCTTTTACCTCGAGGAGATGAGGATCACTCCCGTTCGCGCCGCGAATGATGAAATTGTCAGCTACATCGCTGTCAAGCACGACGTGACCGAGCAGCGGGCGGCGGAAGAAGCCCAGGGGTTCCTCGCGGCAATCGTGGAGAGTTCCGACGATGCCATCATCGCCTATTCGCCCGCGGGAATCATACTCGCCTGGAACCGCGGCGCGCAAGCGCTCTTTGGCTATTCCGCCGGAGAAGCGATCGGTAAGCCCACATCCCTGGTGATTGTGCCGGAACGGCTGGCCTTCCAGCCGCAGCTGATCGAACAGGTATTCCGGGGAAACGCGATTCCCACGTACGACACTATGTGCCTGCATCAGGACAGACGCAGAATTCACGTGTCCGTTACCACGTCGCCCATCAGAAACTCCGACTGTCAGGTAGTGGCCATTTCCGTTATTCTCCGCGATATTTCGGCGCGGCTCGACGCCGAGCAGACGCGAGCTTTGCTGGCCTCGATCGTGGAATCTTCGGACGACGCGATTGTCGGCGGAGGGCTGGATGAGACCATCGTCAGCTGGAACCGGGCGGCCGAAGCGCTGTTCGGTTACTCGAGCCACGAAATCATCGGAAAGGGCATTGAAACACTCGCGCCGCCCGACCGCCGCGGAGAAATAGGCAGGGTTCGCGACGCCATCGAGAAGTCGGGGGCCGCTGTCGCGTTTGAAACCGTCAGACAAAGGAAGGATCGAAGCCCGATCGATGTCTCTGTCTCTGTCTCACCTACCCGGAACGCAGCCGGAGAGGTTGTCGGCTCGGCGGCCATCTACCGTGACATCGGCGCGCGCCTGCAAGCCGAACGGAAGCTTCGGGACAGTGAAGAGCGATTCCGCGGCGTCTTCGAGCACGCACCGTTCGGCATGACTGTGAGCGGGCTGGACGGGCGATTCATCCAGGTGAACCCCGCCCTTTGCCGGATGCTCGGATACTCCGAAGAGGAACTGCTGAACATTTCCTGGGCCGAACTGACCCACGCCGAAGATCGGGAGTCTTCCCGGCAAAGACTGGAGCAGTTGTCGCGTGACCCGGACCTGTGGCTGGAAGCGGAAAAACGCTACATTCACCGTGCGGGCCATGTGATTTGGGCACGCATGAAGATTTCGATGGTGCGCGCTTCCGCCAGCAGGCCCGCCCATTATGTGGTCCATGTGGAGGATATCACCGAGCGCAAACGGGCGGAGGAGGCGCTGAGCGAGAGTGAAGACCGTTTCCGCGTCATGGCCGACGCTTGCCCCACGATGATGTGGGTGACCGGCGCGGAGGGTGGAGTTCAGTTTCTCAACCGAACATACCGGGAATTCGGCGGTGTCTCCTGCGAAGACGTGCAGGGGGCGAATTGGAAGGGATTCCTTCACCCGGACGATGCGCCGGGGTATGTCGCGGAATTCGAGCGTGCCGTTCGGGAACAAACATCTTTCAGTGCGGAAGCGCGCATCCAGCGCGCCGACGGAGAATGGCGGTGGATTGGCTCAAACGCGTCACCGCGCTTGTCGCCGGGTGGTGCGTTCCTTGGGCATATCGGGCTCAGCTCGGACATTACCGACCGCAGGCAGGCCGACCAGGCCGTACGCGATTCCCGGGAGTTCGCGCAAGCCACGATCGATGCGCTTTCGTCGCACATCTGCGTACTGGACGAGGCAGGGACGATCATAGCGGTCAACCAGGCCTGGAGGAAGTTCGCCGCCGATAACCCGAAGACGGATTCGGACCGCGGCCAGCCCGATTGCCTCGGCGAGGGCGTCAACTATCTCGCCGTGTGCGACCGGGCCGCCGGCCCGGATTCCATGGAGGCAGTCGGAGTAGCCGCCGGAATACGGGCCGTCCTGCAGGGTCGAAGCGAGCAATACGCGACTGAGTATCCTTGCCATGCCCCCGGCCGGCAGAGGTGGTTCATAACCAGAATCTCGCGGTTCTTCAGCAACCACGTTCCGCGGATTCTGATCGAGCATATCAACATCACCGAGCGCAAGCAAACCGAGCAGGCCCTGCAGAGCAGCGAAGAGAAATTCCGTCAGTTGGCGGAAAACATTCGCGAGGTGTTTTTCATTTTGACCCCCGGATCCGACGAGTTCCTCTACATCAGCCCCGCGTATGAACAGGTATGGGGCAAGAGCCGCGAAAGCCTGTACCGGGAGGCGAGGTCGTGGCAGGAGGCGATCCATCCCGAGGACCGGGAACGCGCCCACTTACTGGTCGCGAGGCAACTACAGGGAGAGTCCGCGGAATTGGAATACCGTATCCGAACCCCCGAAGGGCTGGAGAAATGGATCCGTGTCCAAACCTCTCCCGTTCGCGATGAGACCGGGCAACTGATTCGCATCGCCGGAATCGCCGAGGAGATTACCGACCGAAAGCGCTACGAGGAAGAGTTGATTCACGCCCGCGATGGCGCGGACGCCGCCAATCTGGCGAAGAGCCGTTTTCTGGCCAACATGAGCCATGAAATACGCACGCCCATGAATGGCGTCCTGGGCATGATTCAACTGCTGCTGGGAACGGAACTCAATCCGAAGCAAACGCGATTCGCCAACGTGGCTCAGAGCAGCGGGCGAACCCTGCTCGCCCTCATTGACGACATTTTGGATCTGGCCAAGATCGAAGCGCGCAAGGTCGTCCTTGAAAATCTGAACTTCAACCTGCACGAAACGGTCGAGGACGTCGTTACACTGATGCGCGAGCAGGCCAAGGCCAAGGGACTCGCCTTCCACTCCCGCATATCGCCGGGAACCCCGTCTCTGGTGCACGGCGATGTCCATCGGCTGCGCCAGGTATTAACCAATCTCTCCTCCAATGCGATCAAATTCACGGAACGCGGAGAGGTAATAGTGGCCGCAGCCCTGGTATCTCACGAAGATGGCATAGCTACGGTGCGTTTCACTGTCACCGATACGGGGATTGGCATACGGCCGGACACGATGGCCCGTCTGTTCTCGCCATTCGTGCAGGCAGACTCGTCCGTGACGCGCAAGTATGGCGGCACCGGACTCGGCCTCTCAATCTGCAGGCAAATTGCGAAGATGATGGGTGGAAAGATTGGCGTAGAAAGCCAGGAAGGCCATGGTTCCACGTTCTGGTTCACGGCGGTCTTCTCTCCGGCGCCGGCTGGCCGGTACCCGATCGCGATCGAGGAGGGGAACGGACGAACCGTCGCGCGATCCGGGTCGCCTGCCCGCCGAACCGCGCGGATTCTTGTGGTGGAAGACAATGCCACCAACCGGGATGTCGCTCTGGCGCAACTTCAAATGCTTGGATATCGGGCCGATGCGGTCGTCAACGGAGTCGAGGCTGTGGCAGCGGTAAAGCAGGGCGGCTACAACCTGGTGCTGATGGACTGCGAGATGCCGGTGATGGATGGCTTCGAAGCCACCCGCCGCATCCGTGCGTCCCTTTATGCGCACATTCCGATCATTGCCCTCACGGCGGACGCGATGCCGGAAGACCGGGGCCGATGTCTGCGCGCAGGGATGAACGACTATCTTTCGAAGCCGGTAGACGTGAACCGGCTGGAGGATCTGCTGGCGAGGTTGCTGCCTGTATCGAGTTCCGCTCCCGCGTCCGCGGGACTGGTCTCCCCTGAGGGCTCGGCGGAATCGAAAACGGTTTTCGATGCCGAAGCGCTGCTGCGGAGGTTGAGAGGAGACCGGCGCCTTGCCGGCATCGTTGTTAAAGGGTTTCTCGACGATATGCCCACCCAGCTGAACAATCTGCGCAAGGTGCTCGACGGGGCGGATGCCCGCGGCACCCGGTCCCACGCCCACACTCTGAAAGGCGCGGCGGCTACCGTCTCGGCGGAAGGACTGCGCGAGGTCGCCGTGGCGATCGGGCGGGCCGGCGATGCAGGGCAATGGGATCTTTGCGGCAAGCTTCTGCCCCAGGCGGAAGAGGAATTCGAGCGCTTCAAAAGCACTCTGGAGCACACCGGATGGATATAGAAGCGATTACGAAAGGTTTAAAGGACAACGACCAATGATCAATCCCGACAACGCGGTGGCCGAGGAATATCCGGGCGGGTGCCCCGAGCAAATGGCCACTATCGACGCAGACCTTCTGGCCATCGAAAAAGGCGGCGTGGAAATAGATGGAGAACTGCTGAATCGCGTCTGCCGGACGATACAGTCCGTCGAAGAGGCAGCGGGCTCTTTCGATCTGGCAAAGGTCCGCGAACTCGCGCACCAGACCGGAGAGGTACTGGAGTGGATCCGGTCCCGCGCGATGGTTCCGACGCCGGACCGCATCAGTGTCCTGCTGAGCGCCACCGACAGGCTGGCAGAATTGATGCAGAATCCCGGCGCGAGCAACGAGGCCGACGTCGCTAAAATACTGGCGGCTCTGTCGGGCTTGCGCCCCGCCCGCCGGCATCTTCGGATGCTGTTGGTGGAAGACGACTTCGCCAGCCGCCTCCTGCTGCAAACCTTCCTTTCCCGCTACGGCGAATGCCATGTCGCCGTTAACGGCCGGGAGGCGGTGGAAGCGTTTAGTTCCGCTTACGAGCGGGGGCAACGATACGACCTGATCTGCATGGACATTATGATGCCCGAAATGGACGGCCGGGAGGCGGTTCGGCAAATACGGGCGTTCGAAGAAACCCGCGGCGTCTCCTCGAACCACGGGGCGAAAATCATTATGACGACGGCGCTGAACGATATCAGGGAAGTGGGCCGCTGCTTCAACGAGCTTTGCGACGCGTATTTCACGAAACCCGTCGATCTGAGCAAACTGCTCAATCAGATGATTTCCTGGAATTTGGCCGAGGAGCCCGCCGCAGCCCGATGAGGGCATCGATTCCACCGCTTGCGAATCCCGCGCATTTTGGTATTACTTTTGGTATTACTTTAGGTGATGAACCGGCGCCAGTTTGTCCGCACAGCCATTTTCGGCACAACAACGGGCGCCGCGGCATTTGTCCGTATTGCGGACGTGCTCGCGGCCGCGGCGAAATACGACCTGATTATAAAAGGGGGTCGCGTCATCGATCCTTCGCGCAAGCTGAACGCGATCCGCGACGTGGCGATCGCCCAGGGCCGGATCGCGGCGATCGGGTCCAACATCGCGGGCGACGCCGCGGAAACGATCGACGCCCGCGGCAGGCTGGTGGCGCCCGGGTTGATCGATATCCACACCCATGCAGCGCGTGTCGCCGATGGGCCGGCGCTGTGCCTCGCCGACGGCGTGACGGGGTGGATCGACGCCGGATCGCAAGGCGCGGATCGCATTGGCGAAACGATTGCAGTCGCCCGGTCGGCGCCGCAACAGTGCCGCGTTTTGATCAACATCGGGCGCGCCGGCATCCTGCCGGAAGGCGATACGATGGACATCAACCGCGCCGACGTGGGCGCGGCGCGCGAAGCGATCGGGCGCAATCGCGATATGATCGCCGGGGTCAAGGCGCGGCTGTCGCGGGATGTGGCGGGCGCGAACGACTTTGAGGTGCTCAGGCGCGCGCAGGAAGTAGCTTCGTCGTTCCAACTGCCAGTGATGATCCACATGGGTCAGACGGTGTCGCCGCTGCCCAGGCTTCTCGCGCTCCTCAAACCCGGCGATATCGTCACCCACATGTTTGCGCCGCCGCCGAACAGCATCATCGACGACGCGGGGCGGATTCTGCCGGAGGTGATGGCCGCCCGCCGCCGCGGCGTCCGGTTCGATCTCGGCAATGGGCGCACCGGTCACTTGCGGTGGGATATCGCCGAGAGCGTATTGAAGGCCGGCTTCCTGCCGGACACTTTCTCCACCGACTGGACTCCCGAGGGCCGCGCCGCCCAGGTAATCGACTTTCCGAACGTCATGTCGAAGTTCCTGATGCTGGGCATGCCGATCGACCAGGCGGTCGCGTGCGCCACCGTCAATGCGTCCCGCGCATTTCCGGTGTTCCACGGCCGCGGCACGCTGAAACCGGGTTCGCCGGCCGACGTTGCGGTGCTGGAACTCAGGGAAGGGACTTTCGAATTCGACGATAATTTTGGGAACAAGGGGACCGGCCGCCAGAGACTCTTTCCGCGCGCCACCGTGCTGGCCGGCAAGGTAGTTGCCACCCGCGCATAGAAGCCCGCGGCGCGCGCTCAGGGCTTTGCGTAATCGCGCAGGAATTGAACGAGCAATGCGCTCACCAGTTCCGGCTGCTCCTGCTGCACCCAATGTCCGGCGCCGTCGAGAAGATGGAATCCGGCCATATGCGTACAGGCGCTGTTGCGCATCTTGTCGACCGCGCCCGGCGTCTGATAAACGCCCCAATCGCTCTTCCCCGCGATGAACTGAGCGGGCACGTCTATGGTGCGGCCCGAAAAGGTGTGCATCTCGGCGATACTGCGGGGATCGGAGCCCCGCCGCACGCGATAGCCCTGCAGCGCGCCGGTGAAACCAGTCCTGCCGTATTCGGCCGCGTACACATCGACCTCGGGCTCGGTCAGCCATTTGCAATTCGCGATGTAATCCGCCGGCGGCATGAACGGGGCAACGGTCGCCGCCATGCCCTTGTCCTTCTCCATCACGTAATAGGTCGGAATCTGGGCCATTTCCTGGGCCGTGCGCGCCTTCAGGGGATGGGGATTGTTCCCTTTGTAGTCGGCGCTCTTGTAGAAGTAATAGGCGCGGAAGAAGGCGTGCAGGCCTTGCGGCGCATGCAGCATGTCGTCGTTGGCGCCGCGGGTGCGCTGATAGTTCCGATAGTATTTCCGCGGCGGGTTGAGCTTCGCGAGCTCGCGATCGAGCTCGTCGTCCGCGACGGCCGCGGGCGGCTGGAGTGGGCTGTTCGCCGTGCCGTTCGCGGTGTCGAAGGGCAGTGAGGGCGGGCCTTCAAACGGCGAGCTCATGATGGTGATCGAACGGAAAATATCGGGCCGGATGAGGGCGGACCAGGAGGCGACGGGCGCGCCGGCGTCGTGTCCGACCACCATCGCCACCGAGCGGTGTCCCAGCGCATAGACGAGCCCGATGGCGTCTCGCGTCATGTTGAGAATGCGGAACGGATCCGGATCGGCGTCGTAAGAATCGTCCCAGCCGATGGTGCGGCCGTAACCGCGCTGATCGGGGGCAATCGCGTGATAGCCAGCGGCCGCCAGAGACGGCATCACCTTGCGCCAGCTGTAGGCAAGCTCCGGGAAGCCATGCAGGAGCAGGACTGCAGGCCGGCCCGGCGTTTCGTAACCTGCCTCCAGAATATGCACGGTCATGCCGTTCACGTTGGCGATTTGGCGCGAACGAATGCCGGCGGGGATGGTGCCGTTACCGTAAGGCGGAACCGTCGAAAAATCGGTACGCACGATCGCGGCGCGCGCGGGGCTGCGTTCCGCCATCGCCAATCCGCCGAGCCCCGCGGCCGTTGCGAAGAAAGCGCGCCGCGAGAAGCTGGTGGCGATCGTCTCGATACTTGCCTGTTCGGCCATGGCAAACTCCCCCGCGGTCAAGGATGTCTCATCATGATGGCGACGGGTGCGGCCTGTGTCAAGGGCGGAACCACTCTATCTGGCAGGAGCGGCCGGCGGAATTTTCTTCCGGTACTCCGGATAAAGCGTCTCGGGCATTCCGATGGCGGCGTCGCGCGGAACGCCGTACTTCGTGGTCATCTCATCGACGAATGGATTCTTCTCGGGCAGGTAATGCGGAGCGGTTTGCCCGGTATTCCCTTCATAGGCGCTGACGCACGGCGGCCCGATGGGAGACATAGGGGTTGCGCTCACCTGAAAGCTTCGGGACACGAGGAATGGTTGGGCCAGGTAGATTGGATCCTCGACGATCGCGAGAACAGTCAGAATATCGCCGTGGCGGTAAAAGCGCGCCGTCATGGTCGCTTCATCGCTGCTGGGCGCGCCGGTTTTTCGCAGAAACCCGGCCTTTATATGTGTTGTGTGAGTGACCAGTGTGGTGCCTTCCCACGCGCCGGTCGTAAACCCGGCCCGTGTGTGCTCGGCATATCGGGATGGGTGAGGCCGCCCGTCCATCCAGATCGTAATCGCCGGCCTGTCCTCCCAGGCGCCGATGGTGTAGGAAATCACGTTTCCTTTGAGCGGGTCTGTTTCGCTCCAGATCTTCAAACCAAACGGCCCCTGCACGAAATAAAAGGGCGGCCATCCCTGGCACTGGCGTTCGATCATCGAAAGCTGCGACTCGGAATAGCTCAGTGCTCTCATCCGCCCTTCCTCATTCAGGGGGATTCCGGTGAAGTCTACCGGCAGCCCGTCACCGGTAAGGAACTCATGGTTTCGCGCCGCCCACGAGCCGGTAATCTCCATCTGCGCGGCGGCGGTCCGGCACGCCAACAGGCAGAGGCACACGGCGGCGAGTTTCGCGGAGTTGGGCTGGCTCATTTTGCGGTGCACGGCGTTGGATCCCATTTCGAACCGTCGGCCTCCTTCAGGAATTGCGAACTCACGGTAAAGGGCTGCTGAAGGTACTGGGGATCGTCGACGATGGTGGTGACCATCAGCACCTGGCCTCCGCTGGGGAGCGGCGCCATATCGAAGTATTCCGTAACGGCGGCGTTCTCGCTGTAAGGGACGCCGTTCTTTCGCAGATATCCGGCGCGCATGTTGGTCGTTGCGACCTTCAGAGACGCCGGTCTTTGCCACTGCGCGGTGGAATAACCCTGCCACGTCCGCTCACCCGGCGGCGGCGCTGTTGAGTTGAAGGCCGGTGAGTTGCAAGCCGGTGAGTTGAAATGGAAGAGCCGCGTCTGCATGCCGGAATCGCTGTCGACCCGCAGCGTGTTATCGTCCTGCCATGTAATGTGAAACCGCGCAGGCACCCGCATAATCGCGGCGGCTCCATACGCCCTGCATTGATTGCCCGAGGCTTCGTCGGCCGCCGGATCCCAGGCATCCGCCATCTTCCGCGCCTGTTCGGTCATGGGGACAGCCTGGTAATCGCCTTTGCGGGGCGTGACCATCCGGAAACGCCAGTCTTCGGTCACGTAAGAGACCCAATAACCCGTCATATCCACGGGCGCGGAGGCTTTTGCCGCGGCGCTTGCCGCAGCTCCGGCGTTCGCCGGCCCGCCGCGGCCCTGGCCGGCCGCGCGCGGCAGTGCGGCAACGGAAACCAATGTCAAAAGCGCCGCGGCGAGGAAGACTCTCATTTCTCCTTCTCATTCATGCTGCGATACACCGCTTCGACGAAATCGTTCGTGGTCCAGGAACCGGTGTCCGAGCCGTACCGGCGCGTGTAGCCCCGGGCGGGCGCGGCTGCTTTGATTTGTTCCAGCGTGAGGCCCTGTTTCATCAAATCGCGGATGCGATCGCGGATGATCGTCACCATGTCGCGGTATTCGACCACGTCGAGTTGATCGCAGATGCGGCCGTGGCCCGGTACGATCAGTGTGCCCTCCTCGCGGGATACGATCGGTACGGACGGAATGGCCGTATCGACGAGTTTCTGCAACGCCGCGATTTCGCCGTGAATGCCGCCGCCCTTCGCGATATCGATGACGGGGAATCGCGTGGTGTCGAGGATATCGCCGGCTACTACAACGTCGGAGCGGCGAAAGAAGACAATCGCATCGCCATCCGTGTGCGCTGCCGGCTGATGGAAAACTTCAATGCCCTCGCCGTTGAGGTACATGTATTTCCGCGGCTGGTTGAACGTTTCTGTGGGCCACGCGCCCACCGGAAATGGGGAAGGCTGCCCGCCCGGTCCGCTCATTCTCGTCAGGACCTGTTCGACAGAGAGTATCGACGCTCCGCCTCCCAGGAAATCGGCGCCGATACCGGCTCCGCCGCCTTGCGTGAACAGCGTCTGCCCGGCTTTCGCGACGACGGCGTTGCCGCCCACATGGTCCGGATCGGCGCTGGTGTCGATCACGTAACGGATGGGTTGCGTGGTGACTTTCCGGATGGCGGCGACGACGGCATCCGCACTCGACGCGGAGCCTGAGTCGACAACCACGACGCCATCAGCTCCAACCTGGAAGCCAACGTTGCCGCCGGCGCCCGCAATCATATAGAAGTTCGGCCGCAGCTGAAGCACTTCGAGCTTCGTGCCTGGAGACTGCTGCGCCACTAAACCACCGATAGCGACCAGGGCGGCAGCCGCTATCGCGATTGTGCCCGGGATACGACTCATCGCGCGCAATGCGCCGGCAAGGGGCATAAGTCTCGATCAATTCTACTCCAGTTGCAGCAGCCGGCCGGGCGTTAACCGAACTCGCCGCTCTAACCCATTATCAGACGTCTTCCGTTGGCCAGCTTCACGGCACGCACTTTGCAGATGTTGGGGCGGTCCCTGGCCGGGAAGCCTTCGATGGTCACACGATCGCCGGGCTTCAGCGATCCCCTGCTCCAGCCGTTGCTCAGGAGTCCGCCGGGGGCGCTGCCTTCGCATTCCCACTTCGTCACGGCTCCGTTCGCGTCCGTCACGTCGAGGTAGATTCTGGTGTGCGGGTTCATCCAGACGAATCTGACGATGGTTCCCCTCAGCGTTATCGGCTTTGAGCCGTACTCGGCGGCGAACGAATGGTGCGCGAGCATCAGGGGCGCGGGGGCGAGCATCAGCGCCGCCAACCAGGTAAACAAGCCGCACTTCATTTTCCGGTCATGTGAGCTCCCGGCAGGTGGGGAAGGTCCCGGTTGTTTTCGTCGCAGGCGAATTCCAGCACCTCCGCGCCGGGGAGCAGTTGCATCACCTGGGTGACCGTCCAGGGTTTGACGTATGCTTTCGGATCGTCGATGGTAATCCGAATTTCCAGATGACCTGCATCCCTCCTGCGGTAACGCTCGGTCACATGCAGGGCGTCGGTTGTCGGATGGCCGGTTGCGTCGAGCCACGTCTTGCCATTGAACCCCACCGTGTCGACCACAAGCGTGTCCTTGTCCCACTTTCCCACCGAATACCCCATCCACGAGGGATTCGTGTCCCCGACCACCCGACGGCCGTCCAGAAAGATCTGTCGAGTCAGCCCATAAGACTCATAAAGGATCAGCACCTCTTCGGCAGTCTGGACGATTTTGAATGGATAAGGAGTCGAATTGATTCTCGGAATACCGGGGGGAAGGCAGTTCGCCTGGGGTTCCTCCGCGGCATGGATGCCGGTCTTGCGCTCGTTCGTGAGCGCCTCGGCCCAGGGCAGCATCGTCATCTCGCCCGGTCTGAGATCGGCGGCGACGTTCTGAAGATATTTTGTGTCGCCCTGCCAGACCCCGGACAGATCGGGCTTACCATCCGGTGAGCGGGGCGCCGGCGCGGTAAGATCGGGCTTGCCATCTTTGGTTCGCGGAATATTCCGGATCGGAACCCCGGTCCATTGCGCGAGCGCGGGTGAGAACCCGATGAGCAGCAGCGAAAAGACCAACAGCCCACTTCCTGTCATTGCAGTCTCCAGTCTTTGGCCCGGCACGCGACTTTGCCGGCAAAAAGGAGTCTACACCCGCCTGCTCCGCGACGGGGGCGACGTGGATTTCTTCGTGACTGATCCCCGGTAACCTTATTGATGGCTGGTCTGGGAATATTTGTGGGGCGCGCGCGTCAGCACAAGCGACAAGCAGGCTGATTGGACTGCGAGAAATAGATTGGCTGCGACGCGGAGGAAGCGCTATTCTAAGGATTACCCCGTGTTCAACGCTGGCCGAGTCGCCTGAGTTCCCGAACGTGGTTCAACGCCGGCCCTGCATCGTCCTTTCCTGAGGTCCCCGGCGCGCGCCGCGATTCCAACCAGGAGAGTGCCGGTCTTGAGAAAGCTGTTTCTATTCCCGTTACTCGCTGCAATCCTCCACGGCGCCGCGCCGGGCTGGCTTGATCGGGTAGCTCCCGTCATCAGCCCCGCGGAGAAGAAAGCCTATCTTTCGCTGCCAGTCGAAGAGCGGCAGGAGTTCGAAGAGAAATTCTGGTCGAAAAAGTCGATCGGCGCCGAAGAGTATTTCCGGCGTCTCCAGTACATCGACTCGACCTTCGGATCGGGCAAGGCAGGGTCGGGTGCGAACACCGATCAGGGCAGGGTTTATCTCTCCATCGGTCCGCCGACCAAAGTTAGCCGGTTGCCCTCGTCCCGTATCTTCGTTCCGATTGACATCTGGTATTACGACGTTGTGCCGGGCGTTCTGAACACCGAGCTGCGGCTGATTTTTTATCGGAAGAACAATGCAGGCTTTCCGAAGCTTTATTCGCCGACGCTCGATACCATCCGCGCGCTGCTGCTGCCCGAGGCCGCCACTACCCACATGTTCGGTCCGAACGACAGCACCAATGAGAACGATATCCGCCAGGTCCTCAACGTTCCACCGGCGGAGGATGAAGTGATCAGCGCCGCAGCCAACGTGGCAACCGGCGTCAAATACAGCGGAAACGACGAAATCCTGGGCCTGATCACTTCGCCCCGCGCAATGATCGGAAGACCGCAGAAGACGGAAGTGCAGTCGAGACTGATCGTATCGCGTTCCAAGCTGGATATTTTTGAGTCGCGTTCGGATTACGGCGGATGGCAGGTCGATTTGCGTCTGGAAACGACGGCGACGCACGAACTGGACATGGAAGTTCTGGACGGCAATGTGCCGGTCTATCAAAGCCAGTTGCATCTGAATTTCGCGAAGGCGGAAGCCGTCGAGTATACGCACCGCCTCGACCTTTTGCCGGGATCCTACCGGGTGATCTTCACGATGGACGGGACGCCGAACCCGTATGCGGTCGAAGCCGTGGAGCGCTCCGGTCTGGGCGAGATCTTGCGCGCCGATCAGGCGGATGCGCCGGACCGGAGGCAGACGCCATTCCGGTTTGCGGGCAAGCAACTGGAGCTGAATCCGGATGGAAAGTTCGCGGTGGTGGCCGTTTCCCGCCCCGCGAAAGTCACCTGGAGGATTCGCAGAGGTTCGGAGGTGCTCTGGAGATTTGTTTCGGACCCGGCGGCCCCGATTGTTTCAGTGGCCCTGCCCCTCAGGGAACTTCCGCCCGGCACCTATATGCTCGAAGCGGTTACAGAGAGCGATGGGCGCAGCAGGGAACTTGCGATCAGGCATGAGACCGGGCCGGAAGAGGCGGCAACAGTGCTGTCTTACAACGCCAATCTGGCGCCGGCGCTGCGTTTTGCTTTTGTGGGCCATCAGTGGCTTCTCAGAGGCAAGCTGGATGAGGCGCGGCAAAGCCTTCAGTCGTCGCTGGCCAAAGGCGTTACCGACGACGCGCAGATCGAACTGGCGCGCGCGGACGCATTAGCGGGCAATCTGGATGCAGCCCGAGACCGCGTGCGCGGCGTGCTCGCCGGAAAGCCGGACCACTTTGAAGCTTTGTCGGTCTTCGCGTACATCGAAACAAGACTGCAGGACTACAGGGTCGCGGCGGATCTGTACCGGCGCGCTTTGGCCGTGCAGGATTCGCCGGCTCTGCGGCTGGCACTGGCGAAGTTGCCGCAGCAGTAGTGGAGAACAAGGGGAACCCGACTTTGCAGCGAACTGTACTCCTTTTTCTTTGCGCCGCGACGATGGCGGCCGGAGCAACCACCTCGGTGACGGTCACCGAGGGCACGAACATTGCCGCGACGGTCTCTCCCGACCGGAAGACGATCGTTATGGATCTGCAGGGCTCGCTGTGGAGTCTTCCGTTCGCCGGCGGGACCGCCAGACGGCTTACCGATCTCTTTCTGGAACCAGCCCGTCCCGATTACTCCCCGAAGGGAGATCTGGTGGCGTTCGAGGCCTACAAGGACGGCACGTTCCACATCTGGACCATGAGGCCGGACGGTACGGGACTACGCCGGATCACCGAAGGCCACGGCGACGACCGCGAACCGCGGGTATCGCCCGATGGCACGAAGATCGCGTTCGCGTCCGACCGGGGCTTTCATGGAAGCTACGATATCTGGACAGTCGATCTCGCCACCGGCAAGGTGTCGCAAAAGACGTTGGGCGATGCGGATGAATACGAGCCGGCATGGTCGCTGGACGGGACGGAGATCGCGTTTGTCAGCGGTGTGGGGGCGAACGGCACCTCGATTCAGGCTGTAAATCTCGCCTCGGGCGCACTGCGGACACTGGCTACCGCCGCGGCGGGCGCGCATCTCAACTCGCCATCATGGTCGCCCGACGGCAGGAAGATCGCGTACACGGAGTTCGCCCGAAATGTCACCCGGCTGATGATCTCGGGGCAACCGGCGGCGCCGGGCGACGATGTCTTTCCTTTCCCCGCAACCTGGTTGCCGGGGAACAGGATTCTCTACACCGGCAACGGCGGGATTCACGTCACAAATTTGGACGATCGGTCCACCAGTAACATTGCGTTCGAAGCGCGGTTCACTCTGAATCGTCCGCCGTACTCGCACAAGCGCATGGACCTGGATTCAACGGCGGAGCGGCAGGTGAAGGGAATCGTAAGCCCGGCTCTTTCTCCCGACGGCAAGCGCGTTGTCTTCGAGGCGCTGAATCAGCTGTGGCTCCTCGATACGGGCGGCGACGCCGGCGGCAAGCCGCGGCAACTGACGAACGACAAGTATTACAAGGAAGACCCGGCGTGGTCGCCTGACGGAAAGAGCATCGCTTACTCTTCCGACAAGGCGGGCACTGAGGATATCTATATCCTCGACTTGGCCGCAAAGACGGAAAAACGCGTGACGTCGTCGCCGTCGTCGGCGGAAGTTTCAGCCGCATGGTCGCCCGACGGCGGAAAACTGGCCTGGCAGGACGAGAACGGCGCGACGCACATTCTGGATTTGGAAAC
>Ga0181536_10002089_pt1 | contig 22927 bp, 21 predicted proteins | sample PEATcosm2014_Bin_41_FD_121105 | JGI IMG/M metagenome (GOLD analysis project Ga0181536, IMG submission 121105) | Peatland microbial communities from MTU Mesocosm Facility, Houghton, MI, USA - PEATcosm2014_Bin17_60_metaG | ecosystem: Environmental > Terrestrial > Soil > Wetlands > Peat | place...
CCCATTTTCATCACCTTTGGTGGCCCGCAGGGCCATGGGGCACTCCCTGACGGTCGCGGCTCAGTAGCCTTTGCGAAATCAACGCGACTGTTACCGAGCCGCGACCGTCAGGGAGCGGTTTCCCCAAAACGGCTGAGCACCCCCAGCCGTCGAACGGCCCAAATCGAGGCCTTCGACGATGGTATAAAGTGGAATCTTCGAACGAGGAGAAAACGTGATCCGCATATTCTCGGCGCTGTTGTCCGTTGTCGTTGCGGCCTTCCCGGCCGCCGCGCAGCAGTTCCCCACCCTTGAAACACCAGCTCCGAAAAGCTTCGCCATCATGGCTTGGGGGGACGCACCCTCCGATGCGGCGCAGTTGCGGGGAATGCGCGAGGCCGGGTTGAATATTGCCGGCTTTTGCCGCGCCGAAGACCTCGACAAGATCCGCGACGCGGGACTGGCTTGCTTCGTCTCCGATCCACGGGTCGGCGGCTACGACTGGCAGGCCTTGCCGCCGGATAGCGAGATCCGCAGCCGGATTGGCGGCCTGGCGCAACAGATCGGTTCCAACCGGGCGGCCATCGGATTCTTTCTTCGCGACGAGCCGCATGCGGCGCTGATGCCCGGATTGGGGCGCGTGGCGAAGATTGCGCGCGATGCCATGCCGGACATGTGGCCCTACGTCAACCTGTTCCCCTACCGCGTGAGCCCGGAGCGCTTGGGAACCGATACGTACGACAAATACGTCCGCATGCTCGTCGATACCATCGGCCAGCCTTTCCTCAGCTATGACAACTATTCGCTGGTGGGCGGCGAGATGCTGGACTACTTCTACACCAACCTGGAGATCGTGCGTCGCCTGTCCATCGAGACAAAAACGCCGTTCTGGAATTGCATCCTGGCCAATGCGCACTTCAACTACATGGAGCCGTCCGACGCCACTTTCCATTTACAGGTTTATGCCACGCTGGCCTACGGCGGCCGCGGCATTCAATACTTCACCTACTTCGCGCCGGGCGTCGGCAACTACCGCTTGGCGGCCATCGACCAGTTCGGCAACCGGACTCCCACGTGGGAGCGCCTGCGGCGCATCAATCTGGAGATCGCGGCGCTCGCCCCCACGATTTTGAAACTGCGCAGCACCGGCGTGTTCTATTATCCGGACGTGCCGGATCAGGCCAAGCCGCTCGCCGCCAGCAGGCTGGTGCGGTCAATCGAGATGACGCAGCGCTTTGTGAAGCCGCCCGCCGCCGGGCGGTTCCTGGGGGGCGAGTTTGAAGACGGCCAGGGACGACCGTTTGTGATGATCGTCAATCGGGACCTCAACAACAGCTTTCAGTTTCATTTGCATTTGATAAAAGAGAACGCCAAACTGACCCGGATCTCGCCCTATACGGGCAAAGAAGAACCGTTCGGCGGCGAGATGGACTGGCTGGCGCCGGGAGCCGGTATCCTGCTGCGGATCGAGTAATAGTACGAAAGGCCCATTTTAACCGACCGCTGCTCCAGCCGGGAAGCGATCGCATTCCGAAGCCTTACCCTTCGGCCGATTCCAGTAGTAGTAGTACGAAAGTGGGTTTCCAACGGACGCCATTTTGGAGTATGCTAGTAGCGGGATCGGGTTTACGAGGCCCGACCCCGCTCGGCCATTACCGGCTGCCCTTACGGTGCCAGACGATAATGATCGTGAACTTGCCGATTAGCGGCAGCTCAACTAGCAGTTTGATCATGTAAGATCCTCCTTTCTGCTTCGAAGGGAAGGCCCGGCCGCGAACCGGGCTTTCCCGATCGAAGCTCCGGTGCTTCTCCCGAGAACCCGTTCTTCCAATCTCCACAGGAAAGGACTCCGCATGTACAGTGCGCCGATAGGCGCCGGGTTCTCCCACTTCATGCCTGGTACGAAATCGGAAGGGTTTCCGCGACTTTGTGCGGCTTTATGCAGGCAGCGCGCGTGACTTCCCGGCACGCATTTGCTAAGATATTGATCTGTCAGCGTCTTGCTGGTGAATCAGGCGGGCTGGTTTCGATGCAAATTCCTGGAATCCATTGAGATCGCACCATTTCCTCGCTTGTGGTCATGTCTCGCGGCTGTAAGTCCCCGGCAATCGTCTGATGGAGTGTCTCGCGGAGGCGTCGGTAATGGCCGTCGATCAGGGCAAAGAGCAGGCGGACGAGCTGGTCCAGCCGGATAGCGAAAGCTACAAATCTTTGCTCGACGAGTATACCCATTTGGCCCCGGCGGAAGGCGAGGTCCTCCAGGGCACCGTCCTCAAGGTCACGGCCAAGGACGTGATCGTAGATTTCGGGTACAAATCCGAAGGTCTCGTCCCGATTGAGCAGTTCCTCGGCCCGGCTGGAGAGCTGAGCGTGCAAGCCGGCGATGTCGTGGACGTGATGATCGATCACGGCGAGCAGCCGGAAGGCTACGTTCTGCTTTCCCACGCCAAGGCCGCCCGCGTGCGCGTATGGGACAACCTGGAAAAGGCCTTCGCGGATCAATTGGTGCTCCTGGGGCACGTAATGGGGAGAGTCAAAGGCGGGCTTTCCGTGGACGTGGGCATCGAGGCGTTCATGCCTGGCTCGCAGGTAGATCCGCGCCCCGTCCATCACCTCGACTCGTTCATCGGCCAGGATGTTCCGGTCAAGATCATCAAGGTGAACCGCCGCCGCGGCAACGTGGTGGTTTCGCGCAAGCTGGCCGTCGAGCAGGAGGTCAACCAGCGCAAGGCCGCCACCCTCGATCAACTGCACGAAGGCGCCATCGTTACGGGCGTGGTCAAGAACCTGACCGAATATGGGGCCTTCGTCGATCTAGGAGGCCTGGATGGCTTGCTGCACGTCACCGACATGTCGTATGGCCGCGTGGGGCATCCGTCGGAAATCGTGCACGTGGGCGACACCATCACGGCCAAGGTCCTGAAGTTCGACCGGGCCAAGGAGCGCGTCGCGCTCGGGCTGCGGCAGATGGCGCCGGATCCTTGGGAAACCGTCGCCGAGCGATTCCCGGTAAACAGCCGCGTCATGGGCCATGTGGTGAATGTCACCGATTATGGCGCGTTCGTGGAACTCGAACCCGGCGTGGAAGGTCTGATCCACATCACGGAGATGACTTGGTCGCGGCGCATGAAGCATCCTTCGAAGGTGGTGCGCGTGGGCGACCAGGTGGAGGCTGTGGTGCTGGAAGTGCACTCGCGGGACCGGCGTATTTCCCTCGGCCTCAAACAGCTTGAGGCAAACCCCTGGACGACCATCGACAGCCGCTATAGTATCGGGTCCGTGGTCGAAGGCCGCGTGCGCAACATGACCGATTTTGGCGCCTTCATCGAGATCGAGGAGGGCATCGATGGACTCGTGCATGTTTCAGATCTCTCGTGGACCAAGCGCGTCAAGCATCCGTCGGATGTGTTGAAGAAGGGCCAACTCGTGCAGGCGGTGATCCTGAACATCGACGCCAAGGGGCACCGGTTGTCGCTGGGGATCAAGCAGCTCCAGCCGGACGCCTGGGAGACTTACTTGCAAAACCACCAGCCCGGCGATATCGTACACGGGCGTATCTCGCGCCTGGCGGGTTTTGGGGCGTTCGTGGAATTGGCCGAGGGCGTCGAGGGACTTTGCCATTTTTCGGAAGTGCCGGGCTACTCCGGGCGGCGCTCGGCGGAGCCTCCAGTGGCGGTAGGCCAGGAGTACGATTTCAAGATCGTCAAGATGAGCGAGGCGGAAAAGAAGATCGGGTTGAGCCTCAAAGCGGTGGCCCACGACGAGGAGAAAGGGCGCCTGGCGGACTATCAACGGCGGGCGGCGGCGGGCGCCGCGACCATCGAAGAGGTGCTCAGCCTCAAAAATCGAGGCGCGGAGTAGCTTGCAAAAATCGCCCATTCACGAGATACTGCTGTAACGGCTTGAGAAGACAAGGAGAATAGCACATGACCAAGGCCGATCTGATTGAAGAGGTCTCGCGCGTAGTGGAGATGACCCGGAAGGAATCCGAAGTCATCGTAGAGGCCATTTTTGACAGCATCGTGCGTTCGTTGCGCACCGGCGACAAGATCGAGATTCGCGGTTTCGGCAGTTTCCGCACGCGGCAGCGCCAGCCGCGCATCGGACGCAATCCGAAGACCGGCGCGCGCGTTGAGGTGCCGGCCAAGAAGATTCCTTATTTCAAGCCGAGCAAGGAACTGAAAGACGTGGTGAACAGTACCACCGCGGTGGTTTCCGATCCCGCTTCCGGCGAGCCCACGCCGACGCTCTAAGCGGCGGTATGGATTACCTCTGGAGTCCTTGGCGTTATCAGTATGTGACCACGGCGGATCGGGCGGCCGATTGCATCTTCTGTGTGTTGCCCACCGAGCATCGCGACCGCGAGAATTACATCGTCTACCGCGGCCGCTTCAATTTCGTGATCCTGAACCGCTTCCCCTACACCTCGGGCCACCTCATGGTGGTTCCCTATGAGCACGCGCCGGCGCTCGAAGAAGTAGCGGAAGATACGCTGCTGGAGATGATCCTGCTGGCGCGCCAGGCGGAGACGCACCTGCGCGCCAACTACCAGCCCGACGGCCTCAACATGGGCATCAACGTCGGCAAGGCCGCCGGCGCCGGCGTGGCCGGGCACATTCACATGCACGTCCTGCCGCGTTGGGTGGCGGACGCCAATTTCATGACTACGGTGGGCGAGACGCGCGTGCTGCCGGAGGATTTGGCGATGACCTACGAGAAGCTGTCGCGTGCTTGGAGCGGCTGACGCTGTTGTGGGGCGGGTTGCCAACCCGCAGGCCGATTGTCAATCGGCCTTCTGCTTGCCGGAACTTGCTGCGAGCTAACGCTGGCTGCTCTCCCCCGCACCTACCCGCCGGTTGAACTCCGCCGACTTGCCCCGCGGCACGCTCAGCGAACGCCACTGGGCGTGCCGATAGTGCTTAGCCAGCAGGACGATCTGTCCCACGTGACACGCGTAGTGCGCGATCTGCCAGTTGATAGCCTGCATCACCGAGTGCGCTTCTCCGCGAATCATGACGCGCCGGGCGAGGTCCGCATCCGACAGCGGTTCCAGCGCGCGGAACAAGCAATCCCAGCCCGCCTGCCAAAAGGCCATCAGCGCCTCCCGCGTGGCCGGCGGATCCTCGAACTCGCTGTCGCGATGCCGGTCGGGCTTCTCGCCATCGGTGGTCAGGAAGTCCGTCCAGCGCGACCGCATGTTGCCGGCTATATGCTTAACGACGATCGCAATCGAATTTGCTTCGGGGTCGAGCGCGGCGAAAAGCTGCTCGTCGGTGGCCTGCGCCATGGCGCCCTCGCCAAGCTTCTTGTAATAGCGGAACAAGGTCAGCGAGTCTTCCAGGTATGAAGTGGTGAATTCGAGCGCCATCCGGTTAGTTTAGCGCGCCGGAATCGAGATGGTGATGTTGCGGTACTTCATGCCGCCGGTGTGATCGCCCTGTAGGTAGATCGGTCCGGGCTCGCCTTCCCGGCTATCGATGGCGCCGCCGGTAATGCCCGGAATCTCCTGGCGATCGATGATGATCTGACCGTCGCGCACCACGGTCACGGTGCGCCCCACCAGCGTCACATCGTAGCTCTCCCATTGGCCCGGCCGCGGCGCGACATCCACCGCCGGCGCGAGGAATCCGTAGATCGATCCCATGTCGTGAAGCTTGTCGCTCTTGTCGTACAGCACCTGGACTTCGTAGCGCCCGCGCAGATACACGCCGCTATTGCCGCCGTTGGGGCAGTTGTATTCGATATGCAGCTTTAAATCGCCGAACTTGCGGGTGGTGCGGAGATTCGCGCCGGCCGCCTGGTCCACCAGTTCGCCATCCTGCGCTGCCCAGTTGTTATGGGAAGGATCGTCCGGTTCCCAGCCATTGAGGTCTTGGCCATCGAACAGCGGCTCGGGCTTGGCCCAGGCCGCCGGAGCCTTGCGCTTTAGGGCCGGCGCCGGCACGCCCACGATTTGTCCCTCCACGCCATCGGCGCGCCTCTCGGTCCCGGTGAGCTTGCCGCCGGCGGCTTGGAACTCCCAGGTAACCTTGATCTCGCCATCGAACCACTCGGACGTTGTGAAGGAGAGGCGCGACCCATCGAGCTTGACGTTCGCCGCCGGGTGAACGCTGGCCACGCGCCCCACGACGCGCACTTGCGGCTGGCCGCCGCTCTGGGTGAATTCCATCCAGGAAGGGTAGGCGTCCTTAGGCGTGGTAACGGTCAGGTCCCAGCGGCCTGCGAATGGCTGCGCGGCTTCGAGCGACAGGCCCGGCGCAAGCAGCGCCACGGTCGCGGTTAGTGCGAGAGAAAACTGTTTCATTCCAGAATAGTGTATCCGATATGTGCGAGCGCGAGCTGTAAACGTTTTGGGGAAACCGCTTCCTGACGGTCGCGGCTCGGTAACAGTCACGTTGATTTCGCAAGGTTGACCGAGCCGGGCCCAGAGGGCACCCCGTCAGGGAGCGGTTTCTCAGGAGTTTTGACCACGACCCACGCGGGACAGAAACAAGCAGCCCTCTTGCTTTTCGAGGCGTAATCCGGCTATAGTTTGGGTCCACAACGCACGGGTTTTCTTGTAGCCGCGCTGGAAGGAAACGAAACGCATGAAGCGACCTGCCAACCGCAAGAGTGAGAGCAAGGAAACGAGAATACCGCCGTACCGCAATCTCCATCTGCCGTCCGCGAAACGGGCCAAAGACCTCTTGTCCCGAATGACGCTGGAAGAAAAGGCCGCACAGATGATGTGCGTGTGGCAAAGGAAAGCCGACACGCTGGTGGACGCCGATGGTAATTTCGATCTCGGCAAAGCCAAGGCGGCGTTCAAAGACGGACGCGGACTCGGCCAGGTCGGCCGCGTCAGCGACGCTGGAAAGGGCAAGGACGCCCGCGGCATGGCGGAACTCACCAACGCGATTCAGAGGTTCTTTATCGAGAACACGAGGCTGGGAATCCCGGTTATGTTTCACGAGGAGTGCCTGCATGGCCACCAGGCCATGGATGCCACCAGCTTTCCTCAGCCCATCGCCCTGGGCGCCACGTTCAATCCCGAACTGGCCGAGCGGCTCTTCACCATGACCGCGTTAGAAGCGCGGCTGCGCGGCACGCACCAGGCGCTGACGCCCGTGGTGGACGTGGCGCGCGACCCGCGCTGGGGCCGCGTAGAAGAAACCTACGGCGAAGACCCGTACCTGGTTTCACGGATGGGCATCGCGGCGGTGCGCGGATTCCAGGGCGACGCCACCTTCCGCGACAAGCGGCGCGTGATTGCCACTCTGAAGCATTTCGCGGCGCACGGTCAGCCGGAAAACGGCACCAACTGCGCGCCCGCGAACGTATCCATGCGCGTGCTTCGCGAGACCTTCCTCTATACCTTCAAGGAAGCCATCCAGAAGGCCGGAGCCATCAGCGTCATGGCTTCCTACAACGAGATCGACGGCGTGCCGTCGCACGCGAACCGGTGGCTGTTGCGGGATGTGCTCCGCAAGGAATGGGGTTTCCAGGGGTTCGTGGTGTCGGACTACTATGGGATCTGGGAATTGAGCCAGCGCGCCGAGGTCCGCGGCCACTCGGTGGCGAAAGATAAGAAGGAGGCGGCCGCTCTAGCCGTGCGCGCCGGCGTCAATATCGAGCTGCCGGAACCGGAGTGCTACCTGCGCCTCGTGGAGCTGGTTCGCCAGGGCGAGCTGAAGGAATCGCAGCTCGACGAGCTGCTGGCTCCGGTGCTCTTTTGGAAATTCCAAATGGGCCTGTTCGACGACCCGTACGTCGATCCGGAGGAAGCGGCGCGCGTGGTGGGCTGCGACGAGCATCGCCAGCTTGCATTGCAGGCGGCGCGGGAAGTCATTACGCTGCTCAAAAACGAAGATGGTGCGGTGCCGCTCGATCCGGATCGCGTCCAAACCATAGCGGTCATCGGCCCGAACGCGAATTGCGCTCTGCTGGGCGGCTACAGCAGCGTGCCCAAACACAACGTCACCGTGCTCGAGGGCATTCAGGCCAGGGTTGGCGGCCGGGCCAAGGTACTCTACAGCGAAGGCTGTAAGATCACCATCGGGGGCTCGTGGACCCAGGATGAAGTCGTGCCCAGCGATCCGGAAGAAGACCGCAGGCAGATCGCGGAAGCCGTGCAGGTTGCCGCGCAGGCGGACGTGATCGTGCTGTGCGTCGGCGGCAACGTGCAGACCTCGCGCGAAGCATATGCGTTCAACCATCTGGGCGACCGCCCCAGCCTGGACCTCGTCGGAAGACAGGGAGAGCTGGTGAAGGCGATGATCGCGACCGGCAAGCCTGTCGTTGTTTTCCTGTTCCATGGCCGGCCGCTTTCCATCAATTACATTAGTCGGAACGTGCCGGCTGTTTTCGAGTGCTGGTATTTGGGACAGGAGGCCGGCACTGCCGTCGCGGAGGCCCTGTTCGGCGATTTCAATCCGAGCGGGAAGCTGCCTATCAGCATTCCCCGCTCCGCCGGTCATTTGCCCGCATTTTACAATTACAAGCCCATGGCACGGCGCGGCTATGTGTTCGACGATGTGTCGCCGCTGTATGCGTTCGGCTACGGCTTGAGCTACACGACTTTCGCCATCGAGAACTTACGGCTGGCCAAGAAGAGAATCAGCCGCGACGGCGCGACCCGCGCTCTGGTGGACGTGACCAACACAGGCAGCCGCGAGGGAACCGAAGTCGTGCAACTGTATATTCGCGATCTGGTAAGTTCCGTAACACGGCCGCTCAAGGAGTTGAAAGGCTTCCGGAAAGTCTCTCTGGAGCCGGGTGAGACGAAGACCGTTCGATTGGATATCACGCCCGAGTCGCTCGAATTCTACGACATCGGCATGAAATACGTCGTCGAGCCCGGCGACTTCGAAATCATGGTTGGCAATTCGTCGCGCGACTGCGATTTGCAGAAGGTGATTCTACATGTCGTCTGAGCCCCAGAAGCTCTCTTTCGTTGAAAAGGCGGGCTACAGCCTGGGTGACGCCGCCGCCAACTTCGTCTTCCAGACGATGATTCTCTTCCAGTTGAGTTTCTACACGGACACGTTAGGGATCACGGCCGCGGCGGCGGGGTCGCTCCTGCTGGTGGGGCGGCTCTGGGACGCCTTCTTCGATCCGATGATGGGTGAGATAGCCGACCGCACCAAGACGCGCTGGGGAAAGTTCCGCCCGTGGGTGCTGTGGACGGCGATACCGTGGGGCGTGGCCATGGTTTTGGCCTATTCGACTCCCAACTGGGGAACGACGGGCAAACTGGTCTACGCATGCCTGACCAACATCCTTTTGATGACGCTGTACTCCGCCAATAACACGCCCTATTCGGCGATGACCGGGGTGATGACCGGCGACATCCATGAACGGACCAGCCTGTCGTCCTATCGTTTCGTGGCGGCCATGATTGCGCAGCTCGTGGTGGGTGGTTTCACGCTGCCGCTGGTCGCCAAGTTCGGGCACGGCAACAATGCCAAGGGCTGGCAGATGACCATGGCGTTGTGGGCCACGATTTGCGTGGTTTTCTTTGTGATCACGTTCCTGACCACCCGCGAGCGCATCCAGCCCGACCCGCAGCAGAAGGTGTCCGCCAGGCAGGATTTCGGCGATCTGCTCAAGAACGGACCCTGGATCGCGATGTTCACACTCACGGTGTGCCACTTCCTCGTCCTGGCCATGAGGGGCGGCACCATGTTTTACTATTTCCGGTATTACGTCAACCAGGACCGTCTGTACGGACTCCTTCAGTCTTTAGGCTTGAGCGCGGCGAGCGGGACCTTCGCCGCCGGGACCTGGCATCACTTACTAAGTACTTTCGGGCTGATTGTGGATGCGGCCAGAACGAATGTGTCTTCCGTGGGGTTCAGCCTGTTCAACATGTCGAGCCTGTTCGTCACGCTGTTGGGTGTGCTCTGCTCGACTTTCTTGTCGATCCGGTTTGGCAAGAAAGCCGTCGCGATTGCGGGTTTCTCAATTACAACCATATTCATGGCCCTGTTTGTTCTCCTGCCGCCCACCGCCGTCGGGACGATGTTCATTTTGGAATACATGCGCGTCCTGACCTACGGCCCCACGATTCCCCTCATTTGGGCGATGTTTGCGGATGTGGTGGATTATGCGGAATGGAAGACCGGCCGCCGCACTACCGGAGTGATCTACGCGACCATCTTGTTCGGCCTCAAGGCCGGCTTGAGCCTGGGCGGTGCGATCGCCGGATGGCTTCTCTCCGGCTATGGCTACCGGGCCAATGCGGTGCAGACGGCAGGGGCTTTGCGCGGCATTCGGATGACGATGAGCGTCTATCCATCCGCTTTCTTTCTGGTCGTCATCGTTTGCCTGATCTGCTATAAGATTGGCAAGAAGTTGAACATCCAGATACAGGATGAACTGGCGGAACGGCGGAAGAAGTTCGCAAGTGCATAGTGAAGTGGGCGAATCGCGCCGTTGAAATCGCGACGTTGTGTGGTCTGCGGGTGAATTAGATACAGCGCGCTGTCGATCGCATATAGCTATACCGCTTCTGGCGTGGTAAGACAGGCACGTCCGTGCGTGACTAGCAGAGCGGCCACCAATACGGGTTTAAGCTGAGGGTTCTATGACATTCGATCAGTTTCTTCACGCGGCTCTCGCGTCCGTGGGCGGCATCGTCACCGTGGGCGGCGGCAGCGCTGCCATCGCCTATGGTCTCTTCCGCTGGCTCGGCAAAAGCTGGCTTGACCAACAGTTCAAGAAGCGGCTGGAGCAACTGAAGCATGACCAGCAGAAGGAGATCGAACTTCTCAAGCATCAGATTAATTCGCTGTTCAGCCGGGTGAGCAAAATCCATGAAAGGGAATTCGAAGTGCTTCCGCGCGCGTGGACGCTTTTGCATGAGGCCCACGGCCAGGTGTTTCGCGTCATCTGCGCGCTCAAGGAATATCCGGATTTCGACCGGATGAGCGGCCCCCAATTCGAGGCCTTTGTTTCCGCTTGCCGTCTGGAGGAATTCCAGAAGGAACAACTTCGCATAGCGGAAAACAAGCTTCAGTATTATCAGAACTGGATATTCTGGATCGAGCTGAACGACGCCAAGACCGCGCAGGCCGCCCTCAATAACTATCTGGCGGTCAACAGCATTTTCATGACGGACGAACTACGCCAGCAATTCAAATCCATCAACCAATCGCTACAGCTCGTCCTTATCAACGAGGAGATCGCACGGCGACCCGGTGCGGGCCATATTCAGTCGAACAAAGAAGCTATGGATAAGGTTTCCGATCTCTTCGGCAAGATCGAAACCGCCGTTCAGAAGCGGCTTCGCTATGAGGAGGCGTAGCCGCCAACGGCCATGCCGCGGACAAGCCCGTCGGCGCGAGTCCAGAACACCCAGGGACGTCGAAGGAGTAGCGCATGGGAAAAAGAGAAACACGGATAGTGTACTTTAGGAGTTGATTCGCCTCGAAACGAAAGGACACTAGATGCGTCGGTTCCAACAAGCGGCACAATGCTCTCGTTACTGCCTGCTCCTCTCTTCTCTTCTGTTCGTGGCCGCGCCGGGGTACGCGCAGCCGTCCGGCGGGCCCTACGGTCCGATCGATCGGCGCTACGAAATCCCAAAGGCCGTGCATGTCTATTACGTCGCCCCCGACGGAAATGCCGGCTCCCCGGGGACCACGCTCGAACAAGCGACGACGCTGGAGGCGGCCATCGAGCGGGTCGTCACGGGCGACGCGGTCGTGATGCGCGGGGGCCTCTACCGCACCGGCGGCCTGATCCTCAACCAGGGCATCACGTTGCAGCCGTATGCCGATGAGCGGCCGATTCTCAAAGGCACGCAGGTCGCCACGAAGTGGCAGGCGCTGCCCAACAAAGTCTGGAAAACCTCCTGGACGCGGCTGTTCCCGGCCGCGCCCCGGGACTGGTGGCAGCGCGACCGCGAGGGCGTGCGCACGCCACTGCACCGGTTCAACAACGACATAGTGTTCGTGGACGGCGAACTGCTGAAGTCCGCCGGTTGGGAGGGAGAGCTGGACGCCCATTCGTTCTACATCGACTACAAGAACGGCAACGTGTACATCGGCGTCGATCCCACGAATCGGCTAGTCGAGATCACCGCTTTCGACAGCGCATTGGTTCGGACGAGTGGCACGGTTCACGGTAAGACGCCGGACCACAAGGGCCCAGTCATCCGCGGGATCGCGTTCACGCAGTACGCATATCGCGCGTTTGAAGTGGAGGGCAAGAAGCACTTCACCGTCAATGACGAGCCCACCGACGAACCCGTGGGACCATCGGATCCGGCCACGTTCGGCAAGGAGGTGACGGGCACGGTGCTGGAAAACGTGAGCATCACCTACTGTTCGCGCGTGGCCGGCTACTTCCGCGGCGACGGCCTCGTGATCCGGAACTCGCTGGTCAGCGACACCTTCACGGAAGGCATCTACGTCATCGGGTCGTCCGATGTTCTGCTGGAAAAGAACATCTTCCGGCGGAACAATATCGCGCAACTTACCGGCTACTACCCGGCCGCGGTGAAGATCTTCAACCAGACGCGCCGCGTGACGTTCCGCGACAACCTGGTGATCGACCAGCCCTATTCGAACGGCGTCTGGTACGACGTGGGCAACCGCGACGGCGTGATCGTGAACAACTGGATCGAGGGGGCCATGGTCGGCTTTTTCTTCGAGATCTCCAGAGGGGCGACCGTGGCGGGCAATGTCTTCGTCCGCTGCGGCAGGGGCCTCTGGGCGCTGAACTCAGCGGACGTGCGCGTGTACAACAACACGTTCGTGGATGCGCCGGCGTCGTTCGAGCGCAACGAGAGGAGCGCCACGGGCGACCACTTCGGCTGGCATCCGGCCACCGGCCCGGACGTCGACCAACGCGAGGGCCACGTGTTCGTGAACAACCTGATGGTCGCGAGTGAGATGTACCGTAGGCCGCTGCTGCAGTTCGAGCAACCGAGGTCGCTCTGCACGAAGCTCCCGCGCTCGCCGGCGAAACAGGTCGACGGTAATGTCTACGTGCGCGCCAGCTTGCCGGACGCGGCCGCCGCGCCGCCACTTATTCTGTGGAGCCCAGCGGCGACGGAAAGCTGCGTCGCCACGCTAGGGTCGCTCGACGAGTTCCGTAAGCTGGCGCCGGCGTTCGAGGCCGATGGACGGCAGCTCGATCGGACTCCGCGGGCCGTCTTCAAGGGCCCGGACCTCGGCCGCTACGAGCTGCTGGAGCCGCTTCCGGGGACGGCGGAACGGGAGACGCTCCCCGCGGATGTGCGCAAGCTTCTGGGCTGGAGCGAGGAGGAGGCTCGGTCGCCGGGCGCGTACCCGTTCCGGCACTGACGGCGGGCGCCGTAGATGGGAACCGGTCACCGGCCGCGTCACGCCAGCGAGCCATTGACGCCAGGCGGACGGAAACTGCCTCTTGCCGACATGTGTCGGTCCAGCGATAGATCTCCCCGGACGGCGCAGCGTTTACGGATCCCTTAGCCAAGAAATCGCCCACGCACCGAGCTGGCCGCTAGACACGCCCCAGATGCGCTATGACTTAATGGGAAGCTTAGCCACGAACCAGCCCTTTCCCGTCGTAAAAACGAGTTTGCAAGTTAGTTGCACACTCGTGCGAAAACTCAAAATAGTTGCAGGAATAATGGTGAATATATAGCAGAAATTCGTGGAGGGCGTCGTCCTAAGTTGTTGATTCCGCGTTCGCCCACTTGCGGCAACAAATGTTATTCACGCTGGCTGTCGTGAAGCATCCGGGAGTGGTGCGGCAACTGCAGGGATTCAAGCGCGTGCCGCTGCGCGCCGGAGAGAAGACGACGGTGGAGTTCACGGTCACGCGCGCCGTGGCGGGCGAGATTGGGCTTGCCGTGGGGCAACTGAACCGCATTCGCCGGATTACTCCATAAGGGACCGGAGTATCCCTCTCGGAATAGTGCTGACCGGCCCTCGGCTGGTGGTGCCGCGCGGCGGATCCTGGATTTTCAGTATTTTCGGATTTCCTCTGGTCATTGATGCCAAACTGCGTTATGATGCTGGTAGCGGGACCGGTAAGCCGAACCGATCCCGCCGCGGCGTTTACCGCTGGCCCTTACGGGTCCATACGATCAACGCCGTGAACCGGCCGATAAAAGCAAGCCGGATCACCAACATAAGAATCATAAGCAGATCCTCCTTTCCGCTCCAAGTGAAGGCCCGGGCCTGACCCGGGCTTTCTCGCTTGTAGCTCTGGTGCTTGTCACGAGAACCAGCTTCTATCACTTTTCACGGAAAGCTAACGACTAGTGGCGCGGCGCGGCGAATCCTCCCGCATTTTATTTGGGACGCGAGTCCGCTCCGGGGGCCTCCCCACGACCGCTTCCACACCTGCTATACTTTGAAAGATTCAGGTTCGCAACGATCCAGGAATATCTATGCCCAAGCTGAAGACTCACAAAGGTGCGTCCAAGCGGTTCAAGAAGACCGGGACCGGTAAGGTGGTGCGTAACCACGCCTTCGCCCGGCATATTCTGACCTCAAAGTCGCGCAAGCGGAAGAGAAAGCTTCATAAGGCCGTGTTGGCCGATGCCGCCGACCAGCCAGTATTGAAGCGCATGATCCCGTATTGAGGGAGCCAGGCGCGTGTGGACGGAGCGCGTGGCACGTGCCCGATCCACCGCAAACCATCATGATCGATGACTATCGAAAAGGAGCTAAAACGTGCCCAGAGTTAAACGAGGAACCAATCGCCGGGACACGCGCCACAAGACGTTAGCGCGCGCGTCCGGCTTTTTTTTGACGAAGAGCAAGCTGAACCGCGCGGCGCAGGAAGCCGTCGAGAAGGCCCTCCGATATGCCTACGTCGGACGCAAGAACAAGAAGCGCGATTTCCGTTCGCTGTGGATCGTGCGCATCAACGCGGGCTGCCGGCAAGCCGGCATCTCCTATAGCAAATTCATGCACGGCCTGAAAGCGGCGGGCGTGGATCTGGACCGCAAGGTTCTGGCCGAAGTGGCGGCCAGCGATCCGGCGAGCTTCAGCTTGCTGGTGGAGAAGGCCAAAGTGGCCCTGGAGCCGGCGGTCTGATGAGTCCCGTGGAACAGGAAACCGATTCGCTCCAGGCGCTCGAGCAGCGCATCCAACAAGCGGTGCAGTTGGTGGCCCGGCTGCGGCAGGAGAAGGACGCTGCCGTGCAGGAAGCCGCTGCGGCGCGCGCCGAATCCGCCCGGCTCTCCGATGAATTGAAGACGCTGCACGCCGAACGCAAGCAGGTGCGCAGCCGCATCGAAAAGCTGTTGGGGCAGATCGACCAACTCAGCGGCGGCTAAAGCCGTGGCCGCCAGCACGCCCGAAAAACGCCCGGTTCGCGTCACCATCCTGAGCCAGTCTTACACGCTGCTCACCGCCGGAGATCCGCGCGAAGTGGAGGAGTTGGCGCGTTATTTGGATGAGTTGATGCTCTCGATCGCGGCCAAGTCTCCGAATGCGGATTCGACGCGCATCGCAGTGCTGGCTTGTATGCACCTGGCGGACCGCCTGCACAACCTGGAGCAGGATCTGAATCAACTGAAAGAGCGCGTAGACCGCAAGAGCGAAGAGTTCGCGGGGTTGCTGCAGCAGGCGCTTGAAGGGGAAAAGTGATGCGGTTGTGCGCCGCGCTGATCGTTACGTGCGGTGTTTTGTGGCCGGCATCCGATGCCTACCGCGCGCAGATCGAGGAATGGCGGCGGCAGCGAGAGGCGGCCCTCACTGCGGATGGCGGGTGGCTGACGGTTACCGGACTGTTTTGGCTGCACGAGGGCGCCAACAGTTTCGGCTCCGCGCCATCCAATGACATCGTGCTCCCCGCCGGCCCGGCGGTGAAGGACGGCGTGTTCGACCTGCAAAACGGCAAGGTCACGTTGCGCATGGATGGGCGAACGCGCGAATTGCGGCCGGACTCCAACGGAAAACCGGACGTGGTAACACTGGGCAGCCTGACCATGTTCGCGATCCAGCGCGGCGGCAAATACGGCATCCGCCTCAAAGACAACAACAGCCGCCGGCGCAAGGAATTCGCGGGCCTGAATTACTTCCCGGTGAGCGAGGACTACCGCATTCGGACGCGCCTGGTGCCGGATGCCAAGAAGATCCCGATTCTCAACATTCTGGGCCAAGTCGAGGACACGCCCAGCCCCGGATACGTGGAGTTCGAGATACACGGCCAGAAGCTGCGGCTGACGCCGGTCCAGGAAGCGCCGAACGAACTGTTCTTCATCTTCCGGGACTTGACCGCGGGCAAGGAGACCTACGGCAGCGGCCGGTTCCTCGACACGGAGCTGGGGAAATACGGCGAAGTCGTGCTGGACTTCAACGAGGCTTACAATCCGCCGTGCGCTTTCACGCCATACGCGACCTGTCCGCTGCCGCCGAAGAAGAACCGGCTCGCCGTGCGGATTGAGGCCGGTGAGTTGAAGTACGGGGCGCACTAAGACAGAAGACAGGAGTCAGAAGACAGAAGTCAGAAGTCAGCCCAGCCACCGGCGGCGCCGGATGGAACGGGGATGTGACTTCTCAGAACCACCGATTCCGCTACGAATTGTGGGGCGGGCAATTGTGCCCGCAGCCGGCTTTTCAGCCGGCTTGGCCGCCTGAGAGGCGGCTGCGGCCAAGATTAGCCGCCCCACAACCAGCTTCCCGTCGAATCAGCGGGTTAGAGGGGAGTCACAGATCAGAAGACAGTAGTCAGAAGTCAACTGCCGGCGTATTGCCGAATGATTGTAATCACATTCCAGGCGACCACCGCGCCGAACCAGATGTTGAGAAAGACTAGAATGCGCTTGCGATTGAGGAACACCGCGATGGCCGCCAATCCCGCCGCAAGGATCTTCGAAATGATCAGCCCGCTCAACGGTCCGGTTTGCACTAAATGGCCGATGAAAGTGCTGCCCTCCTCCGCGCCCAGATGCAGACCTATCAAGGTCGTGAGTACATCGACGATTTGCAGGCCGAGAAATAAGCCGATGGATGGCGTTGGAAACGCGCGCCGAGTTCCAGCCTGGGTGGCGTTGATTGCTTGCGGCACGGGGCCCATATTGATTATCGACGGGAACTCCGCGAGGACTCCAGTCCTCTTTGGTTATCCGCTATTCGGCGCGCAATGTTACTGAACTGTCGGTAGTGGGTCAGTTTGCAATCCTGCCTGCGGGGTACCCTCTGGGCCCGCTTTCCATTGCGTCCAGGCCGGCTGGAAAGCCGGCTTGCAGCCGAGATCAGCCTGCCCCACAAGCAAACTGAACCACTACCGAACTATCCAAACAGCGCGGCCACGGCGGCGAAGGTGAGCGCTGTGCAGTTTTGGCATGCGACGTCCGGTCTCGCCACGGTATTTGAATCCGGACGCAACTGGGATTAGCATGGGAGCATGGGACATGGAGGGTATCGAGATGAGAATATCCTTATTGTCGATTACGCTCCTCCTTGCGGTTGCCGCGCCAGAATGCGCTCAAACCGCATCACCCCTCATGACCACAGACGGAAAGAAGGACACCAAGGTGGTGATCGCCGAACAGTCGGTCACCTCGATCAAGTTCCAGATCCTGCCCGAGGCTAAGGCGGTACGATTCGCGCTGATGGTCCGCACCAAGGGCAAGGATTCGAAGTTTATCGAAGAGCCGGTGAGAATAACGGTCGAGTCCGAAGGGACCCGGCCGGAGACATGCGGCTGTTTGTCACAAAGATGAGGCAAGCGCAGGCTTGCCCGTGGAGCAAATCCTATGTTTGACACTACCGCGTCATCATGCTTGATAATCTGGTCGAGAGTGGATGTACCTCGCAGTGCACATGCTCGAATAGGCGAATCGGCCGGCCTGAGTTCGCCGATATGCTCGAACGCTTTACCATGGAGTTTTCGGCGGGCGGGGATGTTATGACTGCTTGAATGCAGACAACCGATCTTAATCGTCCGCAAACGAACCGCTGGTTGATTGCCATCGCCGTGATGTCCAGCGCCATCATGGAGGTGCTGGACACCTCGGTCGTAAATGTTAGCCTGCCGCACATCGCCGGAAACCTGTCCGCCACCGTCGATGAAGCCACCTGGGTTTTGACCTCCTACTTGGTGGCCAACGCGGTCATCCTCCCGATCACGGGATGGCTGGCGAACTTCATCGGCCGCAAGCGCCTGCTGCTTACCGTCGTGACTGGATTCACACTGTCGAGCGTCTGTTGCGGCCTGGCCCCGAGTCTTCCGGCGCTGATTTTTTTCCGTGTCCTGCAAGGTACGACGGGTGGGGGATTGCAGCCGCTTTCGCAAGCGGTCTTGCTGGAAGAGTTTCCAGGGAGAGAAAGAGGCAAAGCCATGGCCTTCTGGAGCCTGGGCATCATCGCGGCGCCCATCCTCGGACCAACTTTGGGAGGCTGGCTTACGGACACCTATTCGTGGCGCTGGGTGTTTTACATCAATCTGCCTATCGGGCTTGCCAGCCTGATCATGATCTCGCTGTTTCTTTATGATCCGCCGTATATTCGCCGTGGGAGCATGCGGGTGGATTTCTGGGGCTTGGGCATGCTGGCCGTCGGGATGGGAGCGCTTCAGATCATGCTGGACAAAGGGCAGGAACTGGATTGGCTTGGCTCTCATTTCATCGTGATGCTGGTCCTGATCGCGGGGACCATGCTGCCGGCCTTTGTGATCCGGGAGCTCTGGGTCGCGGAGCCCATCGTCCATTTTCGGCTGCTGAAATACCGGAGCTTCGCCTCCGGCATTGGGTTGGTGACCGTTCTGGGGTTCGTCCTGTACGGCAGTCTGGTGCTGTTGCCGTTGTACATGCAGACATTGCTGGGCTGGACTGCTGTCACGGCAGGCATTTGGACGAGTCCGCGCGGGATCGGCACGGCGCTTTGCATGCCGCTGGTCGGATACCTCTTGGGCAAGGACTGGGACGGGCGGAAGATGCTGGTTTTCGGATTCGTGGTGGCCAGCATGGCGTTCTTCGGCTATTCGCACATGGATCTGCAATCGGGAACGTGGGACATATTCTTGCACCAGATCAACCAGGGCGTGGGCATGGCTTTCATCTTCGTTCCGCTGACCACGTTGACGATGGATCCGATCCCGAAAGCGGAAACCGGCTATGCCACCAGCCTTTACAGCGTGATGCGGAACATCGGTTCCAGTGTAGGCATTTCGTTCGTTACGACCTTTGTGGCACGGCGGTCCCAGTTTCATCAGTCGGTCCTCGCCGCGCACACCACACCCTACAGCCAGCCAGTACAGCAGTTCCTGGCGGGGGCCAACGACGTATTCTTCCACAGCGGTTCCGATCGGACCACGGCTGGCCGCCAAGGTCTGGCGATGCTGTACCGGATGGTCCAACAACAGGCGGCCCTTCTGAGTTTCGTCGAGGCGTTTCACATCATGGGCTTTCTCTTTCTCGCGATCGTGCCGCTGGTGCTGCTGATGCGGAGGGCGCGGCAATCCGCGATGTGAGCCAGGGCGCTTAACCGTTTTGGGGAAACCGCTCCCTGACGGTCGCGGCTCGGCAACAGTCGCGTTGATTTCGCAAGGACTGCTGAGCCGCGACCGTCAGGGAGCGGTTTCTGTCAATCAGGAATCCCCAATACGGTTAAACCAGCCAACGGCTATTCGGCCGAATTCGATCGCAGCGGCGGAGTTCAGGTAATCGTTATTCTGAAGAACGGCGGCAAAAAGTGCAGTGTTTTGTCGCGGAACTATCGTAAACTGGGCGGAGGGCCATGGTTGGGAAGGCGGTTGAGCGAGAGGGCCATGCGCCCTGTTCGAAAATAGGAATTTTGCGATGATCGAAACTGGCAACCTCGGCGAAGGCAAGTTGATCGTGTTCACCGCTCCACTGACGGAAACCATCGATCATGCCGGCTACTTTATTCAGATGGCCTTGGCATCGCTGCCGAAGCGCATGGAAGGGGTCATCAACCAGAAGTATCCGAAGTGGCGCGATGTGGAGCGCAACGAGGACGGCTCGGCCCGCTCCATGCCCGCGGGCGTGCGGCTCGTGGAGACATCGGTTCTTCGGGAGTTTTCCGCGGAGGACGTGGTCTGCTGCTATCCGGAGGACCTGCCGAAGTTCATCGGCACGCGCACGCGGGTTGTGGGCGTTTCCACCCATAATCCGCTGGGAGTGACTTTCGCGGCGGGCGTCTACGCCTCGATTTTCGGCTCCTCGCGGGAGCCCATCAATGCGCACTACGCCAAGCAAGTGTTCCAGACGCTGAAGGACAACCCCTACCGCTCGAATTTCAAGGTGATCGTCGGCGGGTCGGGCGGCTGGCAGATCTCGCAGACGAATAGTTTTGAGGATCTGAGCGTGGATTGCGTGGTGGATGGCCGCAGCGAGTCGGAGGATGCGCTGGAACTGTTTCGTAAGGCAGTCCGCGGCGAGCCGTTGCCCCGCCGGGTAGAAGTCACCCATCCCCAGGGACGCTCCGGCCTGCTGACGCCGGACAAGCGCACGACTTTCGGTGTAGTCGAGATGACCACCGGATGCGGCCGGCGCTGCCAGTTCTGCTTGCCGGATTTGAACCCGCAGATCGATTTTCCGAAAGAGAAGATCATGGAGGCCGTGCGCGCCAACGTGCGCGAGGGCAATAGCCAGATCTCGCTCGCCACGGAGGACATGTTTATCTGGGGACAGGTACACACGGACACGCCGTTCTATTTTCCCAACCGCGAAGGGCTGCTGGATCTGTTTGGCGATGTGGTGAACACGCCTGGCGTCGAGCACCACCTGTTGAGCCACTGCACCATGGCGCCTTCCGTGGTGGATCCGAAGCTCATCGAGCAGTTGTCTGCCATATTGCTCGACAAGAGCCCGGTCAAATTGCCGGCAGTGAGTTCGCATCCCGAAGGGCGGATCCTTTCGCCGCTGATCGGCATGGAGACGGGTTCCGTGCGGATGGCCAAGCAGATCATGCCCGGCAAGGCCGTGCCTTTTCCGATCGAGGAGTGGCCGAGCGTGCTGGTCCAAGGCCTGACCACTCTCAACCGCAACAACTGGTTCCCCGTGCTGACGCTGATGATCGGGAATCCGGGCGAGACGGATGCCGACTCGCGTGCCACGTTGGATGTGCTCTACGAGGTGGAGCGGCGCGGGCTGTTCGCTTTCTTCGTTCCTTCGATCTTCACCCCCTTGCAGGACACGCGACTGGGCACCCAGCAAGGGGTAGTCGAAAACCGCGAGCTGACCAGGCTGCAGTGGCAGATCATGATGAAGTGCTGGAAGATGAGTCTGCAGCCTGCGCTTCATAGCTGGTGGGGCCCGATGGCGTGGCGGCTGGGAGCGCTGTTCGTCTGGCTCTGGAAACTGCGCAAGATGAATGGACCGAACTTTACTTGGCCCTTGCTGTTGTTCTCCAGCGCGCTTCCCGAATGGCTGATGGCCAAGTTGGGCAAGATCTACCGCGGCCAGCCTCTGCGGATCAAAAGCCGGAAAGAATTGCTGGCTACCATCAAGCCGCAGCACTGGGGCTACCTGCGCGAGGACAACGGCGATCTGCCCGACGGCTGGGAACTGCAGCGGCCGGTTCCGGCCTTCCAGATCCTGGCAGCCACCGGAATGCCAGCGGGCAACGGCGGGGCCGGCATGAAAAAGCAACAGAATGAGCCCGAAACAGCTCCCGCCGCAGCACCATCCCTCGGTGGGTGTTGACATGCTCCTATCTTCAGACGTATCTTAATATCACGATCTGGAAATCCGATAAGACCTCGGAGAGAGCCGCTTTGGGGTCGAGGTCGAGTGCGATCTGTATCGATGCTTAGATCCACCCGCACGGACAACCGGCCCTTTTAGCAAGACTGGCGATGCGCCGAGCGAGGGAGAGCAACTATGGCACACCTTCCCTGCTGCAATCTGCACCCAGACTGCCGCATGGTCCCGACGGTTGTGCTTGTCCACAATTCCTTTGGAACGGTGGAGACCTTTGAAGCTTATCAATGCCGTCGCATGCACTGCACACGGCATTACACTGCCCAGAGAGGGTATTTCGATATAACGGACCCGGCTTGCGAGTGCGTCGAAGACTCAACGGCCCAGAACCACTTTTGTCCGCATCATGGCGAAACCCTCTTCGTTCGGTGGTCCGATGACGGATACGGCTACGTCTATGAGTGTCCCGTAGCCGATTGCGGTTTCACGGAGCCACTTCATTCTATCGGCCGCGCGGAACATTGGCTTGTCGCTTCGGCGCGCGGGTAATCACTGACCAACAGCCTCAGGCCAATTCGCGAGTATCTCGGCACGAACGCGTGTCTCTTTTGGGAGCGCGAAGATATCTGAACCGCCTTCCGGAGCCTGGAAAGGCGGAAGCAGATCGGCAAAAGGTGGTTCTATATGAAAACGCCGTTCTATATGAAAAAGCCGCCCGGAACAGAGAGGAATTCCATCCAAACCGCCACGGTCCTGTCTGTGAGCCCGGCTAACGAAGACGGCCTGACTCTGGAGCGCATCTTCCGGAATGTATCGGACTGGGCCGCGTACACATGCTGCAGATGGCGGCTCATCGCGCGCCCCACCCTTGCATCGGCACTTACCAGTCTGCGGCAGCACCGAATTCCCATCGTTCTTTGCGAAAGCGAGTTATTGCCGGGTTCCTGGCTGGACGTGCTGGAGCAAATAGCGTCGCTGCCCGATCCGCCTTTCCTGATCGTGACCAACAGGCTCGTGGATGAGCGTTTCTGGGCGGAGGCCCTGAATCGGAGCGCCTACGACGTGCTTGCCAAGCCCTTCGACCGAACGGAAGTGGTCCGGGTACTCAGCCTGGGCTGGCTGCATTGGAAGGTCCGCCACGAGGTCCCCGCCCAAGTGCCGCAAGCATGGAAAGCCGCCAGCGGCATGTGAAGCGCCTCCAGCAGACACTCTACCTGGTTCTGCAAGCGCACCCGTTTGCAATTGCTGGACGAGCAGATCGAGCAGCTCAGCCGGATGAGTGCCTCCGCGCTGACGAACTATCAGGATGCGGTGGTGCGGCTGGCCGCAGTGCCTGGATTCGGCGCCGAGTCGTCG
>Ga0181536_10002092_pt1 | contig 22921 bp, 18 predicted proteins | sample PEATcosm2014_Bin_41_FD_121105 | JGI IMG/M metagenome (GOLD analysis project Ga0181536, IMG submission 121105) | Peatland microbial communities from MTU Mesocosm Facility, Houghton, MI, USA - PEATcosm2014_Bin17_60_metaG | ecosystem: Environmental > Terrestrial > Soil > Wetlands > Peat | place...
GACTCCGGTGGTGGATCCGCGGAATGGCGCGACTCTGTACGCGTCGTCGGGGACCGGCCTGCTGCGCAGCATCGACGCCGGCCAATCCTGGACGGACGTCGCACTCCCGTCCATCGCGCCCCCAGGCTCCAACTTCGACGGCTTGGCGATCGATCGTTCGGGTGCGCTTTACCTGGTCAATGACGCCGGCATTCTGCTGCGCAGCACGGATGACGGCATCACGTGGACGGTCCGGTACGGGCCGTGGACGAATAGTTCCGCGAACGCGCAGGGAGCGCACATTCTGGCGCTCGATCCCGTCAGCCCGTCTTCCACCATCTATGTGGGCTTTACGGGGATGGGAAGCTTCGAGCATGCCTTCGCCGCGAAGCTTGACCCCGCGGGCTCGATTCTCTGGGCAACGCTGATTGCCGGTTCGATACAGGATCAAGCACTCGCCGTGGCGGTGGATTCCACGGGCAACGCCTACGTCGCGGGCACCACCAATTCCCTGGATTTCCCGCTGGCGAATCCGGTTCAGGCCGTCAGGGGCAAGGCTGTCGGGAACGGGTTCGATGCCTTCCTCAGCAAAATCTCCAGCGACGGAACGAAGCTCCTCTATTCCACATATCTGGGCGGGAGCGGTGACGATGCCGCCAACGCCGTCGCGGTGGATTCCGCCGGGGAAGCGTACATTACGGGCTCCACGACGTGGGACGACTTCCCCACGGTCAACGCCATCCAAGCGGCGCCGGGCAGCAACTCTGGGGGTTCGTTCGTGGCCAAGTTCGATTCGACAGGTGGGAAACTGCTGTACTCCACATACCTCAGCGGAGGCGGCGGATCGAGTATCGCGGTGGATGCCCAGGGAAGCGCCTGGGTGGCGGGGCAGGCCGGGATCGGGCTCCCGCTGGTCCTCCCCATTTCAAGCAGCGGAGGCGGGGCATATATCGCAAAGCTGGCGCCTTCGGGCACAGGGATCGTCCTGGGCTTTTCTACTTATGTCGGCAGCGCGGATGACAGCATCGCCGCGATCGCGATCGGCCCAACCGGCAGCATCTGGATGGCCGGGACGGCAAATTCACCGAATTTTCTCGGTGGCGCCGCGTTCGAATCCGGCGGTTTTCTGGCACGGCTGGATCTGGAGCCTCTGGCTCCAGCGACACCGGGTATACCGCTGGTGCGCGCCGTCTTCAACGCTGCCAGTTGGCAATTGGGAGACGTTGTCTCTCCCGGCCAGATCGTGACTATTTTCGGGGAGGAACTGGCGCCGGCGGCGGGTTCGGCAACTGGCTTTCCGCTGCCGCAGAATTTGCAGGGCGTCACGGTGACTGTCGGGGGAGTTGCCGCACCGCAATTCTACGTCTCTCCCACGCAGATCAATTTTCAGGTGCCGTTCGGAGTCGCCCTGGGCGGAACTTCGATCATAGTGACGCGCGGCAGTGCGTCCGTGGGACGGCCGGTCTTTGTGATTTCCGCCAACCCCGGCATCTTCACGGCGGCGGGCGATGGCTACAACTCGCCGTTCGTCGTCCACACTTCCGATTACACCCAGGTGACGCCACAGAATCCGGCCCATGCAGGCGAGTACCTAGCGATTTTCTGTACTGGTTTGGGAGCTGTTAACGGGAGCGTTCGAGCGGGAGATGCAGCCCCAGCGGCGACTATCCAGCAGGGCTTTGAAGTGGTGGTCGATTCACGGCTCGTAGATTCTGCGCCATACGCAGGCCTGGCGCCGGACTTCGCCGGCTTGTACCAAGTGAATTTCCAGGTGTATGCCGGCGAGACGCCCGGCGCCAAACTGGTTTATGTTTCCATTCTGGGCGTGTCATCCAACCAGGTGCCGCTTTACGTGCAATGAAGCCTTCAATGAAAGTTGTGCGACGAGGGGGCCGCACCCGCGCGTAGCGGTTCGATGCGGCCGGCTTTCACCGAAACCACGCCGTCCCGGTTTTGCAGCACGCCGTCGATGATGAGGTACCGTTCGCCCAGCACCACGAACTTGTAGCGGTCGAAGGTGGCGGGCGCGACGATGGCGTTCATGATACCGGTTTCGTCTTCCACGCTCATAAAGACGAACCCCTTGGCCGTGCCGGGGCGCTGGCGCACGATGACCGCTCCGGCGATGCGCACCAGGCGGCCGTTGGGGACCTTCGCCAGGTCGATGGCGCGCGTTACGCCGCGCGCGTTCATCTCGGCGCGGCGGTACGCCATGGGATGCTGGCCGACGGTCACGCCGGTGCCGTGGTAATCGGCATAGAGGCGCTCTTCCGTGTTCATGGGGGCCAGCGGGGAAGGCTCGCCACTGGCGTTTTCTTCCAGCGGCGCCAGCAGCGGGCCTACCGGCAGTGTGGCGCGCTGCGCCTGCCAGAGGGCGTCGCGGCGATGGGCCTGGTGGAGCAAATTCAAAGCGCCGATCTCGGCCAAGCGGTTGAGCTCGTCTTTGCGCAGCTCGCGGACGCGAAACGCCAGGTCGTCGATGCTGCTGAAGGGCCGCGCCCGCAGGATGGCTCGAGCGGCTTCCTCGCGGAGACCGCGGGCGTAGTTCAATCCCAAACGGAGGCAGCCATTTTCGAGCGCACAATCCCATTCGGATTTTGTGACGTCTACCGGCAACACCCGCAGCCCATGCCGCTGCGCGTCTTTGATCAAAATGGCCGGCGAATAAAAACCCATGGGCTGGTTGTTCAGCATGGCGCAGGTGAATGCGGCCAGGTGATGGCATTTCAAATATGCGCTGGCATAGGACAGCAGGGCGAAGCTGGCAGCGTGCGATTCGGGAAATCCGTAAAGCGCGAACGACGTGATGGAGTGGACGATATCGTCCTGTACCTTGCCGCGAATGCCGTTGCGCTCCATGCCCGCGCGCAGTTTGACTTCGATCTCGGCCATGCGCTTTTCCGAGCGCTTGAAGCCCATGGCTCGCCGCAACTCCTCGGCTTCGCCGCCAGTGAATCCGGCCGCGATCATGGCCATGCGCAGCAACTGCTCCTGGAATAGCGGCACTCCCAGCGTGCGTTTGAGCACCGGCTCGAGCGAGGGGTGCAGACAATCCGGCGGCTCCCGGCCCTGCCGCCGGTTCAGGTATGGGTGCACCATTTTGCCGACGATGGGGCCGGGCCGAATGATTGCTACCTGTACCACGATGTCGTAAAAACAGCGCGGCATCATGCGCGGCAGCGCGGACATCTGGGCGCGGCTCTCCACCTGGAACATGCCGATGGTGTCGGCCTTTTGCAGGGCTTCGAAAACCGCCGGATCGTCCTGGGGCAGGCGCGCGAGATCCACTTCGGGGACCAATTTGAGGCAATCTTCCATCACCGCCATCATGCCCAGGCCGAGCAGGTCCACCTTGATGATCCCCATATCGGCGCAGTCTTCCTTGTCCCACTGCACCACCACGCGGCCGGGCATGGCGGCGGGCTCGAGCGGCACCACGGAATCGAGCTGCCCCTGGCAGACCACCATGCCGCCGGAATGCTGGCCCAAGTGGCGCGGCAGGTCCTGCGCCATGCGGTACAGCTCGAAAAACTTGCGCACGCGCGGATGGTTGAGGTCCAGGCCGGCGTCCTGGGACTGGCCGGTGAGCCGATCGAGCGTGGCGACCTCGAAGCCCAGTGCCTTGCCCACTTCGCGCGCGGCGGAGCGGCCGCGATAGGTGATGACGTTGGCGGTCATGGCGGCGCCCCCGCCGAACCGCCGGTAGACGTACTGGATGACGCGCTCGCGCTTTTCGCCGCTGGGGAGATCGAGATCGATGTCGGGCCACTCGCCGCGCTCTTCGGAAAGGAAGCGCTCGAACAGCAGGTCCATGCCCACGGGATCGACGGCGGTGATTTCGAGCGAGTAGCACACCGCGCTATTGGCGGCCGAGCCGCGTCCCTGCGCGAGGATGGCGTTTTCTTTGCAGAAGCGCACAATGTCCCAGACGATCAGGAAATAGCCGGGCAGCTTGAGCTTCTCGATGAGCGCCAGCTCGCGCTCGATCTGGCGGCGGGCGCGCTCGTGATACGGCTGGTAGCGGCGGCGCGCGCCCTCGTCCACGCGTTTGCGCAGGAAAGATATCTGCGTATCGCCCTCGGGCACCGGGTAGCGCGGGAATTGGTAGCCGAGGTCGGCCAGGGTGAACTGGAGGCGCGCGGAAATTTCCAGCGTGTGGGCGATGGCCTCGGGCAGGTCGGCGAAGAGGCGCGCCATTTGAGCGGGCGTCTTGACGTAGCGCTCGGAGTTGCGCTCCAGCAGCCGGCCGGCGGTCGAGAGCGTCACTTTCTGGCGCACGCAGGTGAGGACGTCGAGCAGCTCGCGCCGCGCGGGCGCGGCGTAGGCGACACCGTTGGTGGCGACCAGCGGCAAGCCGGATTCCACAATGGCCTGGTTGCGCGCCTCCTGCTGGCGATGCTGGTGGCGCTGCAGCTCGGCGTAGACGTTGTGCCTGCCGAAGATATCCAGCAGGCGCGCATCGGGGTGGCGCGTGAGACAGATGAGACCGCGGGCGAATTCCGCCAGCTCCTCCAGCGTGGCCGCGCCCTCGCCTTTTTTGGCGCGCAGCTTCATGCGAGTCACCAGGCGGCATAGGTTTTGATAACCTTCGCGCGTTTCCACCAGCAGGGGATAAGTGAGACCGTTGGTGCAGGTGATTTCCGAACCGATGTGCGCGCGAATGCCCGCCTTCTTGGCGGCCATGTGGAAGCGCGGCGCGCCGTAGACGCCGTTACGGTCCACCAGCGCCATGGCGGGCATGCCGAATTCCGCGCAGGCGCCGGCCAGATCCTCCGGCACGGACGCGCCTTCCAGAAAGCTGAAAGCGGAATGCGCGTGCAACTCGACGTAGTTTTCAGTCATAGCTGCCCTCCACGAACCAGCCGCGCGGCTCGCAGTAGATGCGGTAGAGCGCGCCATCGCTGAGGGCGATGTCCCATTCGTCGCGCGCCCAGGGGTTGGTGGTCCACCAATCGCCCGAAGTGCGCCAGGGTCCGGCGAATTCCAGGACTTTACCGCGAACGCCCTCCGCCGCGACGAAGCCCGGCTGCCCGGAAGCGATGGCCACGCTCGCCGCCCGCGCCGGCCGGAAGCGCCGGAGCACCAAAAAGGGGTCAGACGCATTTTTTGCCGGAGGCGGTGTCGACGGAGGCGGCACGAAAAATGCGTCTGCCCCCTTTTTGATGCGGGCCAAGGTCAGCTCCAGGCTCAGCGGCTCGGGCGCCAGCGGGACGAACAGGCCGCCCTGCGCGGCGCGCGGTTTCACCGGGTTCATCCCCATCCATATATGCACAATGGGGGACACGGGCGGATGCGCGGCCAGGTCGAGCTGCCACAACTTCAAAAATGCTTTGGTGTCGAGCGACGGCACGGGCAGCCGCAGGGTGCGCGCGTCGGTGGCGCGGTTTTCGAGCTTCAGCCGCAAGCGCAGCTCGTCGGTGGCCAGCGCGCGCGTGGCCAGCCGCGCCGCCAGGCCGTTCAGCAGCCGCGCCAGCAGAAACGCCAGCGGCTCCAGCAGATCCACCGGGTCTTCCAACTCGATTTGGTCTTCGAATTCGAGCGGCGGGTCGAGCGGCACGAGCTTGCGCTCCGCCTCGCCGCGCGCCAGTTCACGCAGCCGTAATCCTTCGGGACCGAGCCGCTCGGCAATGCCCAGCGGGGGAAGCGCGGCCAAATCGCGGAACCGGCGAATGCCCCAACGCTCCAGGGTTTCCAGCAATTCCGGCGATGGGGCCAGCCCTGCGAGCGGCAGCGGCCCGAGGAACTTGGCCTCATCGCCTTGCGGGACGATGCTGACGCCCGCAAAGCCGCGCGCCGCGCAAATGGCCGCATCGGGGTTGGCCGCCAGCGCGATATTGACTTTCACGCGGATTTCCGCGGCCCGGCGCGCCATGGCCGCGGCCACGTCCTGCGGAAATCCCCACAGGCGATCGAGGCCGGAAGCATCCAGCGTCACGGTGTCGGGCGCAGTCTGCTCCACCACCGGCGAGAACTCGAACCCCAGCGCCGTCAGATTGCCGTTGCCGTGAAGACAGGCGAACATGTCTTGCTCCGCGTCCGGACTCTCATGCCGCGCAGCAATTGCGAGGTGCCGCGCGCCCCCGACCACGTCACCCGCTCGCGCGCGCATTCCAGCACCAGCGAGGCGCAGGTTCTGGCGTTCGATTGCCGCGCCACCGTCACCAGCACGGTGGGGGTATGCTCCACCCCGCGGCGCAGCCGGAACCACGAAGTGAGCGAAATGCGGCGCGCGGCGTTGGACGGCGTATCTCCCAGGTCCATTGCCACCAGTCCAAAACCGCCGCCCTGAATCAACAGATCGGCTGCTTTGAGCGCGTATTCGGCGTTGTGGTTGCAACGCACCCAGAGCACGCGCGGTAAATGCACCCCGGCCGCGGCGGCGGAGACGGGGTCGAAAGAGTCTTCCGCATCCACCAGCGCGCAGACCTCCTCGCGCGCGGTGGCCGCCGCCAGGATGGAAACCAGCAGGCTGGTCCGGCCGGAAGAAGCCGGGCCGACAATTTCGGTGAGACAGCCGCGCGGTAACGCGATTTCGGGAATCCCGCTGGGAGCCAGTTCCGGTGACAGCCGGGACGCGCCAAGCATCGATTCGAACTGTTTTTTCAGGGTGGCCACGCTCATCTATCTTCGCCTTTTATTCGCCTATACTATATTTTTACAGGACGAATCCGGGTCTGTCAAGAAAGTTCTTTACATAGCACATAATGTAATGTACAATATACTTTAGGTTAAAGGAGAGTTACATGTCAGATTCGGAAAAGTGGGCGTGGTGGACGCTGGGCGTGGTGGTGCTGACCATCGCCGCGTATGGCGCCTTCGTCGCATTCCTTGGGCACGGTCCAGCCACCTCCGCGGTTTTCGCGCTGTTAGCGCTGACCGCACTTCCGGCGTCCAGCCGGCGCTATTTCACAGGCCGACGCTTCGATGAACGAGAGAGCACGATTGCCAACAAGGCACTCCTGGCGGGTTTCCGTGCGTTCTGGGTGGCGTACATCACCATCATCGTTGCCATCGGTTTCATCAAGGGATGGGACGCTACCCTGAGCGTGCCGGTCTGGGCTCTGGCGCAAACCATCTGGTGGGCGGTGATTCTCGTCCTGGGCGTGCAAGCCCTGACGACCATCCTGCTCTACCGTGGTGGACCCCATGCCTAGCCCGGAACTGGAAATCAAAAACCACATCCGCCGGCTCCGTTTCGACCACGGAGAAATGACCCAGGATCAACTGGCGAAACAGGCGGGCGTGACGCGCCACACCATCATGGCGCTGGAAGCGGGCAAGTATTTCCCCTCGCTGCTGCTGGCCTTCCGCATCGCGCGGGCTTTCGGAGCGCCTGTCGAGCAGGTGTTCGAGTATGTGGAGCGGGTCCCCAGCGGATAGAGGCTCACGCCACCGGGTTGCGCAACACGCCGATCCCCTCGATCTCCACTTCCACCACATCCCCCGGCGATAATTTGCGGGTGGCACCCGGCGTTCCCGTATAGATGATATCGCCGGGCATGAGGGTGACCCAGCCGCTGACCCAGCTCACGATGCTCGGGCAATCGAAGATCAGGTCCGAGGTGGATTGCCTCTGAACCACCTCGCCGTTGAGCCGCGTCTGGAGCGGCAGGTTGCCGTAATCCAGGCCGGTCACGATGGCCGGTCCCAGGGGCGCGAAGGTGTCCGACCCTTTGGCTCGCCACCACTGCAAATCCTTCTGCTCGCCGTGCTGCCAGTTGCGCTCGCTGACGTCGTTGCCGCAGGTGACGCCGAAGATGGCGGCGCGCGCCTGCTCGGGCGTTGCGTGCTTCACCGGCTTGCCGATCACCACCACCAACTCGCCCTCGTAATGAACGTCGCTGGCGCCGTTGGGGATCGCTATTGGCTCATCGGGATCCTGGAGCGCCGTCACCGGCTTGTAGAACATTTCCGGATGCGCAGGCTGCGGGCGGCCGCCCAGGTGGCTCCTGTAATTCAGGCCCACACCCATGATCTTGGCCGGCTGGCAGGGAGCCAGCAGCTTCACATTGGAGAGCTTGTGGAGAGCGCCGGTTTCGGCGTGGCTGCCAAAGAGGCCGCCGTGCATCTCGTGAATGGTGTCACCGTCGAGGATGCCGTAGGACACGCCCGCCGCGGAACGATAGCGAATAAACTTGGTCACGCTGTGCCATTGTAACGCTGTAGCGCCGGCGGTCTCCGCCGCCACAGCCGCCGCCGCACGCTATACTTGTTTTCGATCGGGAGGACTCATGGAATCGCACGTGAAAATACTCGGCACCCTGCACATCGTCTTCGGAGCGCTCGGAATACTCGTGGCCGTCGGGTTCTTGCTCCTGTTCGGCAGCATCGCCAGCGTGGTCAGCCTCTCCGGCTCCACCAGCGCCCGCGACGCGGCCATCGCCGTTCCCATTCTCGGCGGCATCGGCACCATTCTCTTTGTGGTGATCGGCGCCATCTCGCTGCCCGGCCTCATCGGCGGCATCGGCCTCGTCAAGCTTGCGTCCTGGTCCCGCATCTTCATGATCGTGATCTCCGCCTTCGACCTGCTAAGCGTGCCCATCGGAACCGCGCTGGGGATCTACGGCATCTGGGTGCTGACGCGGCCCGAGACCGAAGCGCTGTTCGCGCGGCAGCGCTATCAGCCGATGGCATAGCCACCTAACACGGCGTATCCGGGGATCAAGGTCTATAAACCGCTGGAAGCCATCCACGGCGCTTACGTTTTCAAACCGTTCCGCGAAAACGGAAAGCCGAAAAAAAGTGCTGGCCATCAGCGGCGGTCAGGTGATGCACAACGCGCTGTAGATCCTGCCGGCCCTCTGAATCGTCCCACGTGTGGATTTTCATGGCGTCATCCTATCAGGCTGGGCACCTGTGCGAAAATCGAAGCTTACGGCCACAGGAGGGAATACTACAGTGTCCAGCAGAATCGGATTTATCGGTCTCGGCATAATGGGCAAGCCCATGGCGCGAAACCTCATGCGGGTGGGGAACAAGCTGGCGGTTTACGATATTTCGCCCGCCGGCGTCATGGAGTTGGCCGCTGCCGGCGCCACGTCGTGCTCTTCCGCCAAAGACGCCGCGGAACGGTCCGACATCATCATCACGATGCTGCCCGACGGGCCGGACGTGGAGAAGGCCGTCCTTGGCCCGAATGGCGTGCTCGAAGGCGCGCGGCCCGGTTCCACCCTGGTGGACATGAGCTCCATCAACCCGATCATGTCGCAGAAAATCGGCCAGGCCTGCGCGGAGAAGGGCGTGGAATTCCTGGATGCGCCCGTGAGCGGCGGCGAGCCCAAAGCCATCGACGCCACCCTGGCGATCATGGTGGGCGGGGACCAGGCGGTCTTCGAAAAGCTGTCGCCTGTCCTTCACGCGATGGGCGGTTCGGTGACCCTTACCGGTCCGGTGGGCGCCGGCAACATGACCAAGTTGGCCAACCAGATTATCGTGGCCTGTAACATTGCCGCCATGGGCGAAGCCCTGGTGCTGGCCACCAAAGCGGGCCTCGACCCGGAAGTGGTTTTCAACGCCATCAAAGGCGGGCTGGCCGGCAGCGCGGTCCTGAACGCCAAAGCGCCCATGGCGATCGCGCGCAATTTCAAGCCGGGCTTCCGGATTCGCCTGCACCAAAAAGATCTGCGGAATGCCCTGGTGGCGGCCGAGGAGTTCAAGGTGCCGCTGCCCCTCACCGGCATCGTTCAGGGGCTGCTCATGTCGCTGATGAACGACGGCAAGGGCGACTACGACCACTCCGGCATCGTCACCGCGATTGAAAAGATGGCCGGCATTGAGATCGCCAAGCCGGCGTAAGGCACGGATTGGCCCAACAGCACCACCTTGGTGGTTTCGGGCCGGGCCGAGCTTCAGAGGCGTGGGCGGATGTCATTCAGAATCATCAGCTTGAGGGTTGGCAAATCAAGTGCAACCGCTGGGAGCGGAGGTTCTTATGCGGGGCTTACTGATTGTACTGATGTCGGCCACACTGGCGGCAACAACCGGGTTCGCTCAATCCCGGTACCGTAGCGGCGGCGGGAGATCGTTCGCCGGCGGCGGTTACGGCCGGGGATTCGTGGGTTCCAACCGCGGGTATGTGGGCGTTGGACGCGCCTACGCCGGCGGATACTATGGCGGATATGGCTATGGCGCGTATGGCTACGGCTACGGCTTGGGTTATCCCGCCTACTACGGACCGTCTTGTTACGGCCCGTACTATTATGGCGCGTACAATTGCGGCTACCCGATCCGCGGCTACTATGCGGCCCCGATGGCTCGCATGGTTGTACCGCGTGGAGTGATGGCACCACGGGCCGGCGTGATTGTGGGCGGCGGATGGCGACGTTTCGGCAGGCGCTGAACTTCTACTGCCAGCCACCGCCCAGTGCCCGGTACAACTGCACGAACGATTGCATCTCCGCCAGCCGGAGTTGCGCCAGAACCAGCTCGCCCTGGAAGAGATTGCGCTCTGAATCGAGCACTTGCAGATAGCTGTCGAGTCCCCCCTTGTAGCGCAGGTTCGACAGGCGCGTGCTCTCCTGAAGCGCGCCCACCAGCAGCGCCTGCTGGGTGCGCTGCTCCCTCGTTCCGGTGTAACCCACCAGCGCGTCGGAGACTTCGCGCAGCCCGGTATAGATGGTCTTCCGATAGGCAATCACCATCTCGCGCTTCTGCGCTTCCGAATAACGCACGCCGGCGCGAATTTGCCCCGCATTGAAGAGCGGCAAGACGGCCGCGGGCGCAATCTCCTGCAGCCGCTCCGGCCCGTCGAACAACCGCGCCAGCGCCATGCTCTGGCCGCCGAGAAAGCCGGTCAGGGTGATCTGCGGGAAGTACAGCGCCTTGGCCGCCCCGATGCGCGCGTTGGCGGCCATCAGAGCCTGCTCGGCCTGGCGAATGTCCGGCCTACGTTCCAACAGCGACGATGGCAGCCCCGGCGGAACCTGTGCCGGCGGTTCCATCTCGGCCAGGGCTTTGCCGCGCGCGATCTCACCGGGAGCCTTGCCCGCCAGCAGGCTGAGCGCGTTCTCGGTCTGCGCGATGTCGCGCCGCGCGCTGGCGATCTGGGCGGTCGCCGTATAGAGGAATTGCTCCGCCTGGTGCACGTCCAGGCCAGTGGCCGCGCCGCGCGTATGGCGCAATCCCACCAGCCTGAGGTTGTCCTGCGCAATGTCGCGCGTCCGGCTGGCGATCTCCAGTTCCAGATCGCGCTCGCGGAGCAGGAAGTAGTCGTTCATGACGTCGCCGATGAGCGACACCACCACGCCTCGCCGGCCTTCTTCGGTGGCCAGGTACTGCGCCCGCGCCGATTCGGAAAGGCGCCGCAGGCGGCCCCACAGGTCCAGCTCCCAGGAGAGCGCCAGGCCCGCCTGCGAGTAACTTCCCTGTAGCCTGGTGCCCGGCGGCAACGCTTCGAGCGAGCTGGCTCCCGACGCGCGCGCCGCGGTGAAGCCGGCCTGCGCGCTCAGGTTGGGAAACTGGTCCGCACGCTGAATGCGAAACTGGGCGCGGGCCTCCAGGACGCGCTCCGAGGCGATCCCCAGATCGAAGTTATGCTCCAGCGCCGCCGCCACCAGTTGCCGGAGCGCGTCGTCCTGGAACAGGTCGGACCACTTCTGGTCGGCGAGCGAGGCGGCATCCGCGGCGGAGCCCCGGTACTGGTCCGGCACGGCCACCGCCGGCCGCTTGTAGTTGGGCCCGACGGCACAACCGGCCAGCAGCAAAGCGGACAGGGCAGTCAGTGAGGCTCTGGTCATGGCTTTTTCCGCTCCGCGGTTCGCTGGATCACCACGTACAGCACGGGCACGATGAACACCGCCAGCAGGGTGGCCGCGTTCATGCCGCCGAAAACCGCCGTCCCCAGCGAGCGCCGCGAAGCCGCTCCCGCGCCGATGGCCAGCGCCAGCGGCACCACGCCCAGGATGAACGCGAACGAGGTCATCAGAATCGGCCGCAACCGCAGCCGTGCCGCTTCCAGGGCCGCATCGACGATGGACTTGCCTTCCTCGTGGCTCATGCGCGCATACTCCACGATCAGAATGGCGTTCTTGGCGGCCAGCCCGATCAGCGTCACGATTCCGATTTGCGTGTACATGTCGTAGGGATAGTCGCGCATCCAGACCGCCAGCAGCGCCCCGAAAAGACCCAGCGGAACCGCCAGCAACACAGCCAGCGGAATGGACCAGCTCTCGTACAGGGCCGCGAGACAGAGAAATACCAGCACCGCCGCGAAGCCGAAGATCACGCCTTCGTGCCCCTGCGCCTCCTTTTCCTGATAGGTGGTGCCGGTCCACTCATAGCCGTATCCCACGGGCAGCGTGGCGGCCGACAACTGCTCCATGGCGTCCGAGGCTTGGCCGCTACTGTATCCCGGAGCCGGCGAGCCGAGCAACTGGACGGCGCGAAACCGGTTGTACCGGTAGATCACATCCGGTCCGGTAGTGGGCTGCACCGTGGCCAGGGTGCCCAGCGGCACCATGTCGCCTGCGCTGTTGCGCACAAAGAAGCGATTGACGTCGGAGGGTCCGGTGCGGAACTCGGGCTCGGCCTCCACCAGCACCTGCCAGGTGTGCCCGAACGCATTGAAGTCGTTAGCATAAAGGCCGCCGAGAAATGTCTGCAGCGTCTTATAGGCGTCGGCGACGGGAACGCCGAGCGTCTGCACCTTGGCCAGATCCACGTCCACCTTGTATTGCGGAACGTCGGGGCGAAAGGTGCTCAGGATGGTTCCCAACTCCGGATGCCGCCGGCCGGCCTCCACCACCAGGTCGGCGGTCTGGGCGAGCGCGTGTACATCGTCGCCCAGGCGGTCCTCCAGCATGTACTGGAAACCGCCGGTGGCGCTGAGGCCCAGGATGGGTGGCAGACCGAAGGCCACGGCGAAGGCCTCCGGCACCTTGGCGAACTCTTTCTGCATGGCCGCGAGAATCGACGGCAGTTGCAGATTCTTGGCGTGGCGCTCGTCCCAGGGCGTCAGCCGCGCAATGATGGTGGCGACATTGGAATTGCTGGTGCGCGTCACGATATCGAGTCCGCCCAGCGTCAGCGTGCCGGCGACGCCGGGAATCCTGGCGACAATGTCCTCGATCTTGCGCGTGGCCGCATTGGTACGCGGCATCGACGAGCCGTCCGGCAGGCGGATGGAAATGAAGACGGCGCCCTGGTCCTCATCCGGGAGGAAGCCGTTGGGCATCCGGTGGAAGATGGCGGCTGCCGCCAACCAGAAACAGAACAGGCCGATCAGCGCCAACGCCGGCTTGCGGATCAGCGCGCCGACACCGGCCAGATAACGGCCCGTGACCCAGCCGAAGCCGCGGTTGAAGGCGCGGAAGGGGCTGGCCAGCGGTCCGCGCGCCCGCCGCTTCGGCCGCAGGATCATGGCGCTCAGCGCGGGGCTGAGCGAGAGGGCGTTGAAGGCCGAGAGCAGCACCGAAGCCGCGATGGTGAGCGCGAACTGGCGGTAGATCTGCCCGCTGATGCCGCCCAGAAACGCCACCGGGATGAATACCGCGGCGAGGATGAAGGCGATGGCCGTCACCGGCGCCTGCACTTCCTTCATGGCTTGGATGGTGGCCGCGCGCGGCGACAGGCCTTCGTCGATGTGGCGCTGCACCGCTTCCACCACCACGATGGAATCGTCCACCACGATGCCGATCGACAGGACCAGGCCGAACATGCTGGTGATGTTGATGGAGAAGCCCAGCAGCGGGAACAGCGCCAGGGTGCCCACCACGGCCACCGGAACCGTGAGCAGCGGAATCATTGTGGCGCGCCAGCTCTGCAGGAAGATGAACACCACCAGAAGCACCAGCCCAATGGCCTCGAAGAGCGTGGTCATCACGTCCTTGATGGCCGCGTCCACGAACATGGTGGAGTCGTAGGAAACGAGGTAGTCCATGCCCGCGGGGAAGCCGGCCTTGATCTGGTTCAGGTATCGGCGCACGCGGGCCGCTGTCTGGACGGCGTTGGCTCCCGGCGACAGGTACACGATCATGTTGCCCGAGTCGCGGCCGTCCACGCGATTGAAGCCGCTGTAGGTCTGAGCGCCCAGTTGCACGTGCCCGATGTCGCCAATACGTAGCAGGGCTGCGTCGGGCTGGGCTCGCAGCACGATATCCTCGAACTGCGACGGGTCCACCAGGCGGCCGGGCGCGTTCACCGAATATTGGAAGTCGGTTCCTGGCGCAGCCGGCGGTTGTCCGAAGGCGCCAGCCGGATTCTGCCGGTTCTGCGCCTGGATGGCCGCGCTCACGTCGCTCGCGGTGACGCCCAGCTCGGCCATCTTATCCGGGTTCACCCAGACGCGCATCGAGTAAACCTGGTTGGAGCTGAGGCGCGATTCGCCCACACCTTCGACATTGCCAATCTGGTTCACCAGGTTGATCTGCGCATAGTTGGTGAGGAACAGCGAATCGTAGCGGTTGTCCTTGGAGACCAGGCTGATGGCCAGCAGGAAGGCGCTCGATACCTTCTTGACGGTCACGCCCTGCTGCTGCACCTCCGGAGGCAGCCGCGGCATAGCGATGCTGACGCGGTTCTGCGTCTGCACGGTGGCGATGTCCGGGTTGGTGCCCAGCTTGAACGTCACCTGAATGTTCAGCGAGCCGTCGTTGGCGCTGCTCGAAAGATAGTAGAGGATGCCGTCCAGGCCGACAAGCTGCTCTTCAATGGGCTGCGCCACGGTTTTCTCGAGGTCCTGCGCGTTGCCGCCCAAAAAGTTGGTGGTGATCTGCACCACCGGCGGCACCACTTCCGGATACGCCGCCACCGGGAGGCTGGGGATGGCCACCGCGCCGAGGATCACCATCATGATGGCAATCACCATCGCAAAGACGGGGTGATCGATAAAGAATCGCGCCATGTGTCAGTTCCCCGGCTTCGGCTCGCGATACGGCTGCGGCTGGACGGTGGCGCCGGGCCGCACCTTCAACTGTCCTTCCACGATGATGCGTTCGCCGGGCTTGAGGCCCTGCTCCACGATCCACATCTCGCCGCTGCGATTGCCGGTGACGATGGCGCGCACCAGCGCCTTATTGTCCGGGCCCACCGTGTATACGGCCTGCATACTCTGGATCTGCTGGACCGCCTTCTGCGGGATCTCGATGGCGTCTTTGCGCTCGTCCACCTGCACGCGAATGCGGCCGAACTGGCCGGGCAGCAGGGTGTGCCGGGCGTTGGGGAAGCTGGCCTGGAGTTCCAGCGTGCCGGTCTTCGGGTCCACCTGGTTGAGCATGTCGGTGACGCGGCCCTTGGCGGGGAACTCGGAGCCGTCGGCCAGGATCAGCGTCAATTGCCCGGCCGGCAATTGCCGCCGGCGTTTGGTCCAGGCGATGTATTCCGATTCGGTCACCTGGAAGCGGACCCACATGGGATCGAGCGGAACGATGGTGGAGAGCGGCTGCGCCGCCGTGGGCGTCACCAGCCCGCCCACCGGCACCAGCGAATCGCCGATGCGGCCGCCGATGGGCGCGCGAATGGTGCCGTACTCGAGGTTCAGCTCGGCGGTGTCGAGCGCGCCCTGGTTCGACCCGACCCGCCCCTCGGTGGAAGCGATCTGCGTTTTGGTGGAGAGCGCGGTTTGTTCGACGGTGGCCTGGTTGGCCTTCACGGTCTCCTCGGCGGCGCGCAACGCGGCCACGGCGGCGTCCAAATCCTGCTGCGAAGCGGCGTCGGCCGCGACCAGCGGCTTCAGGCGTTCGTCGTCCTGCCGCGCCTTCACCAGGTTGGCCTCGGCGGAGGCCAGGCTGGCCTGCGCCTGCAACAGCGAAACCTGCTTGCGCGCGAAATCGAGGTCGGCCTCGCTCTGCCGCAAGTTGCCGCGCGCCTGCTCCACGGCGGCCTGAAACGGCCGCAGGTCGAGCACGTACAGCACCTGGCCGGCCGCCACCTCGGCGCCCGGCTGGTAGAGCCAGCGGTCGACATAACCCGTCACGCGGCTGCGCACCTCCACCATGTTGCGTGCGTAGGTTTGCGCGGCGAAATCGGAAAAGATGGGAACGTCGCGCGCCTGGACTTCCATCACCGTGACCAGCGGCGGCGCCGCGCTGGGCGGTCTGCTCCTCCCGCCGGAGGCCGTGCAGCCTTGGAGGAAAGCAGTTACGAGAAGGAGGGCAATAGCAGCGTAGGGCAGGGCATCGGCCCGCCGGGTCTGTCCTGGCATACACTTCTATGTTCTCCTATTTTCCGTGGTGGCGTGGCGCCGGCGCTACGGCTGCCGGCGCGGCGAGTGTATGCTGAATAGGAGCCGTATGGAAGACTCGATTCCGCTTGGCAAAACCGATATCCGCATCTCGCCCATCGGTTTGGGGACGTGGCAATGGGGCGACCGCGCCATGTGGAGCTATGGCGCCACCCATACCGATCGCGACATCCACGAAGCATTCCGGAAGAGCATTGAGGGAGGCATCGATTTTTTCGATACCGCCGAGCTTTACGGCAAGGGGCGCTCGGAAGTGCTGCTGGGCGAGTGCCTGAAAGAGGCGGCCGGCGTGCCGGTGGTGGTGGCAACCAAGTTTGCGCCGTTGCCGTTCCGGCTGCGCAAGGGCGCGCTGGCAGGGGCGCTGCGCCGCAGCCTGGCGCGATTGGGGCTTGCCCGGGTGGATCTTTACCAGATTCATTTTCCGTTCTCGCTGGTTCCGGTTGCGGTATGGGCCAATGCGCTGGCGGACGCCGTGGAAGCGGGGCTGACGCGCTCGGTGGGGGTATCGAATTACAGCGCCGCGCAGATGCGGCAGGCGCACGCAGTTCTCTCGCGGCGCGGCGTTCCTCTGGCCTCGAACCAGGTGGAGTATCATCTGCTGCACCGCAAAGTGGAGCGTAATGGCGTACGGCAAACCTGCCGGGAACTGGGGGTCGCGTTGATCGCCTACAGCCCTCTGGCCAAGGGTCTGCTTACCGGCAAGTACACGCCAGAGAACCGCCCGCCGGGCTTGCGCAAATACACCGCTCGTAGTGGAAAGCTCAGTTCCATCCAGCCCCTCGTCGGCCTGATGCGCGAGGTGGGACAGGCTCACGAAGGCAAGTCTCCGGCGCAGGTGGCGCTGAACTGGCTGGTCTGCAAGGGCGCGGTGCCCATACCCGGGGCGAAGAACGCCCACCAGGCGCGGGAGAATGCCGCCGCAACCGGGTGGCGGCTCGACGCCGCTGAAATCGCCGCGCTCGACGAGATGAGCCGCGGTTACTACCGGCAGCGGTAGAGCTTTACCCGCTGGATGCGGCCATTGGGAATCACGCCGCCGCCGAGCCGCATGGATTTATCCGAGTCGCTCTCGTCGCCATTAAGCCGGCGCCCCGGAACCCAGCGGCCGTCCACAAACGTGCCCTCTTCAATGGAGTCGATGCCGGCGACCGAATCCCCCGGCGTCTTCGGAGAAAACCTGACGGTCACCGGTCCGCTGGAGGCCGCGATGTACTCATCCGGTCCCACCGCAATGAAGAGCGCGCCGGCGCGATCCGGGATCCGGTATGGCGCGGGTGCGGGCGCGGGCGTCCCGGGCGGTACCGGCACGGGGTCGACGTGGCTGCTGACGTAGCTCACCGCCAGTACATAGTTGCCCAGCGGGATCTTCTGCGGCGGTTCGCCCGCGATCGCCACTGCGCCGGCCATCGTGCCTTTTCCCTGGTTTTCGAGAATCAGGGGCGTGAGCCGTGCAATGGTGTCGTAGCTTCGCGCCAGCGGCAGGTCCGCCAGTTCGATCCTGGTCCGGAAAGGACCCGTGAACAGCAGATCGTCGACCGAATTGGGGCTGAACCGGCGCTCGAGTTCCCCCATCATGCCGGGTTCCATGGTGAAAAAAAGCTCGTCGATGGCAAAGGGGCTGAAACCGATGGCATCGTGCTGCCCCATGACGTAGAAGATGTTGTAGTGGCCCGTGGCGTGAAAGGCCTCCGGGATGAACAACGGAAAGTCCGGCGTGTGGTGGTACCAGTTGACCCAGTCGGAGAAATTCAGGGAGTGGAGGTCCGGCGAGCGGAAGTCGATGGCCGGCGCGCCCACTTTCCACACGTCCGCCACGTGGGGCAGCGGGCCGCCGCTCGGATATGTTCCCGGCGGCCGGTCCCCCATGGAGCACCAGGTGTTCACGTACATGGGCACCGGGTATTCGGCCTTGCCGGCGGCCGCCACCCGGCCGACGTAGCGCGCGTAGTTCCAGGCCATGAAGATCTCATCCGTGTAGGCGGCTTTGCCGAAGACCTCTTCCCAGGTCCCGGATGTCTTGGCCCCGGCTGCCTCCCACGCCTTGCGGAACTCCGGATACAGAGTGTCCTGGTGGCTGGTCATATAGTCCAGCAACTCTCGTGGTACAGGTTCCGCGAACGCCTTGTTCGCCGCTGCGCTTCTGTCCCGCGAGTCGCCTAGAAGGCCCACCTCGTTCTCCACCTGGATCATGATGACGCGGTGGTGCGAGTCGGTTTCCTTGACGTGCCGCATGAGCGCGGCAAAGGCGCGGCTATCGGCATCGAGGTTCGCCGCGCTGAATGTGGACAGGGTCGCCGTATCCTTGCCGTCTTTGGTCTGCGCGCGGGGGAATCGGTCGAGGTTGGTCTTGACCCAGGCCGGAGGATAGCTGGATTCGCCGTTCTTCCAACTTCCGAACCACAGGAACGCGAGGCGCAGATTATGGCTTTGCGCCGCCTGGATCTGGGCGTCCACCAGGGTGAAATCGAACTGGCCCTGCTTAGGTTCCATTAACTCCCACTGGACGGGGGCCAGAACCGTGTTGAGATGCAGAGCGACCAGCTTGGACCAGACCGGCTTCATGAATTCGAGACTGGAGGTAGTGGAGTTACGCAGTTCTCCCGCCAGCATCAGAAACGGCTTGCCGTCGACGATCATCTGGGCGGCGGTGCCTTGCTTCCGCAAATGAGCGACACCCGAGTCCGGCTGAGCTTCGGCCGGGACCGCCAGCCAACCGGGCCAGCACACGAAAAGGCAGCATAGGGTACTACGGATCTTCATGTTCACGGGCTTCAGAGTAGCATTATGCGCCGGCGCCGGCACGCGGCGGTGTTACCCTGTAGGGTTGCCGCGGCATCCTCTCTTCACGGCGTATCTCGCGCTCGGCGCAGTGTGCTTCTTCTGGGGGACCACCTACCTGGGCATTCGCATGTCGCTGGAGTCGTTTCCGCCGCTCATGCTGGTGTCGGTGCGCTACATGATTTCCGGCGCGATCCTGCTGCTGTTCGCGTGGGCGCGCGGGATCTACGTGCCGCGGGGGCGGGAGTTGGCGGCGGCCTGTTTCAGCGGGCTTTTCACTCTGGGAGTGGGCAACGGCGCCCTGACGTTCACCGAATTGCTGATTCCGAGCGGGATGGCGGGCTTGATCATCACCACCCAGCCGTTCTGGATGGTGGGATTCGAGGCGCTGCTGCCAGGCGGGGAGAGGCTGCACGCGCCCACCATCGGCGGCATGGCGATCGGCCTGGCGGGCGCATCGCTCCTGTTCACCCCGGACGTGGGGGCGCATGGCATCGACCGCAACGTGCTCCATGGATTTCTGCTCCTGCAAGTGGGGTTGGCGGGGTGGTCGTTCGGGTCCATTTATCAGCGGCGGCAAGTGGGGAAAGCGCATTCGGTAATCGCCGGCGCGGTGCAACAACTGGCGGCGGGGCTGATACTGGCGCCGTTCGCGCTGGCCATCCACGCGCACCCGGTTCACTGGAGCGCGCGGGGAGTGGGAGCGCTGCTGTACCTGGTCTGTTTCGGGTCGCTCGTGGGATACAGCGCGTACGTCTACGCCATGGACCGGCTGCCCGTGGCCATCGTTTCCGTCTATCCGTACGTGAATGCGGTGGTCGCGGTGGCGCTGGGGTGGCTGTTCTACCGCGAGCCGTTTGGCAGGCGCGAGGCGCTGGCGATGGCCATCATCTTCGTGGGAGTCGCCATCGTCAAACGATATTCCCGCCACCCGGCGGCCGGCTGACCCGGCCAGCCAGCTTGGCGCCGAGCGCGCCACCGATCATGCTGAGGCAGGTGATGAAGAAGAACAACTGTGCCAGGAGGATTGCGATCTCCGGCCCGTTCTGAAAAACCTTGAGCATCTCCTTAACCTTGGGATCGGTCGCATTCTTCAACACCGCCTGAAACATCTCGGCATTACCCGAGGCGTTCAAGAGAATGATGAACCCGGTGATTAGAACCGCGAAGATCATGAACATCAGGATACCGGTCATCCAACCCATGCGGACGCCAGACCCCAAGTCTAAGGTGCATCCGGTCCGGCGGCGGTACAGGAAGACCGCGAAGTAACCGGCCGCCAACCAGTTCAGGTACGGCAGAAAACTCAAAACCGTTGCGAAGACAGCTACCAGAAGTGCGATCCGCAGGGCCACGCGATTATGGAAGTTCATGGGCGCCGCTTCCGGATTCACGGCAGCCGGCGCGAGTGGCAAGGCGAACTCCGCATGTTCGGGAATGTGGGTCTCGGGAACGACGAGTTCCCGCTGCGGCTTTCCGCACTTGTGGCAGAAGAGAGCGTCGGGCGGCAACCGCGCGCCGCAGGTGCAGAATTCAGGCATGGCCGGCAACTAAAGGCACTTCCAGTTTGACGCAGGGGCGGCGGAGGAAGCAACTGTGATAGCGTTTCCGTCATGGACAATATCACACTTCTGGTGCTGGCGGACCCCACCGAACCGCGCCTCGCGATGCTGGAGGAACTGCCTCCGGAAACCGGCATCGCCGTGGGGAATTCGGCGGAAGCCTTCGTGAGAGCGGCGCCGGACGCCACCGTGATCTTCAACTGGTCGCTGGCGGCCGACTTGCAGCGCGAGGTGTTTCGCATGTGCCCGAACCTCGAGTGGATGCACTCGCGCTCGGCCGGGCTGGACGGTCTGCTCTTTCCGGAGCTGGTGGCAAGCCCCGTGCGGCTCACCAACGGGAGCGGCATTTACAGCGAGTCGCTGGGCGAATTCGTGGCGGCCGCGATCCTCTATTTCGCGAAGGATCTGCGCCGCATGATCCGCAACCAGGCGGCCGGCGAGTGGGAGCCGTTCGACATCGTGGAAGCGAGCGGCCAGACGGTGGGGATCGTGGGATATGGCGACATCGGCCGCGCCGTGGCCACCCGCGTGCACGCCCTGGGAATGCGGGTACTGGGCATGAAACGCCACGGGCCGCCGGCGCACGAGGCCGACCCGCTGGCCGAGCGGATCTATGGGCCGGAGGAGCGTATCGAGATGATCTCGCGCTCCGATTACGTGGTGGTGGCGGCGCCGCTGACTCCGGAAACGCTGGGCCTGATCGGCGAGCCGGAGTTGGCCGCCATGAAACCGGACGCGGTATTGATCAACGTGGGCCGCGGCCCGGTAATCCAGGAAGCCGCGCTAATCAGAGCCCTTTCGGAGCAGCGCATCAAGGGCGCGGCGCTGGATGTTTTCGATACGGAGCCGCTGCCCCAGGGCCATCCCTTCTACAAGCTGGAAAACCTGCTGCTCTCTCCGCACTGCGCGGACCACACGCCCGACTGGCTGGACCAGGCGATGCGGTTCTTTCTGGCGCAATTCGAGCGGTTCCGCAAGGGCGAACCGCTCAGGAATGTGGTGGACAAAAAGATGGGGTATTGACATACGAAGAATTTCGTAGTAAGGTTGTCGTATATGTCCGATAACCCGCCCAGACCCACCGACGCCGAGCTTGAACTGCTGACCGTGCTGTGGAGCCGCGGGCCGTCGACGGTGCGGGACGTTCACGAAACTATCGCCCGCCGCAGGCCCACGCAGTACACCACGGTTCTCAAGCAGATGCAGATCATGGCCGCGAAAGGCCTGGTCAGCCGCGATGAGAAGCAGCGCGCGCACGTGTATGCAGCCGCGCGTCCGCGCGAGTGGACCGAGCGCCATCTCGCCGGCGATTTTCTGCGGCGCGCGTTCGACGGCTCCGCTTCCCGCCTGATGGTGGGGGCGCTTTCCGCCCGCAAGACCTCGAAAAAGGAACTGGCCGAGTTGCGCAGGCTGCTGGACGAGTACGAAAGGGGGACGCCGTGACGCTCATCCAAACCTGGGTGCACACTCCGCTGGCGCAAGCCATCGGCTGGACGCTGGTTCACTCGCTGTGGGAAGGCGCCGTGGTGGCGCTGGTTCTGGCGGCGGCGCTGTGGGCCTTCCGTTCTTCCCGCGCCCGGTATGCCGCGGCCTGCCTGGCGATGCTCGTGATGCTGGCGGGCTTCGGTTTCACTTTCGCGCGCCTGATGCCGCGGGGAAGCCATGTCGCCACCATCGCGAATGCCCGCGGCGCTTTGCTCCCGGCTGGCTTCGACGAGCCGAAAGGCCTGGTGCAACGTAGCGCGGCGGGTTTCCTGCCGTGGCTGGCCCCATTCTGGATTTTAGGAGTTGCGATCTTCCACTTGCGGAGCCTGGCAAGCTGGATGGCGGCGCGGCGTCTGCGGCGAACGGGAGTGTGTCTGGCGCCCGATGTCTGGCGGGAGCGCCTCGACCGGCTGGGTGCGCGGCTGCGGCTCTCCAGGCCGGTCACGCTGCTGGAATCCTGCCTGGCCGAGGTGCCGGTGGTGATCGGCTACGTGTGTCCGGCGATCTTGATGCCGGTGGGCCTGTTCGCGGGTCTGCCTGCCGGACAGATTGAAGCCATCCTGCTGCACGAACTGGCGCACATCCGCCGCTACGATTACCTGATCAACCTGCTGCAAGCGTCCGTCGAGGGTTTCTTGTTTTACCACCCGGCGGTCTGGTGGATTTCCGGGTTGATCCGCGCCGAACGCGAAAACTGTTGTGACGATCTGGTGGTCGCCACGAACGGCGACGCGCGCGAATACGCGGCTGCGTTGGCCGCCTTGGAACAGAACCGCTGGTCCGCGCGCGACGCCGCGCCGGCCGCTACCGGAGGAAATCTCATGCAACGAATTCGTCGTCTGCTCGATCGGCCGGAAGCTCCGCGCCGCGCCTTGACCCCCATCTTCTCCGCTTGCATCCTGGCGATCACCGCCGCGGTAGTGTTGACGGCCTGGCCATC